>Ga0315287_10003768_pt1 | contig 14672 bp, 11 predicted proteins | sample YL17G11_0_MG_FD_205037 | JGI IMG/M metagenome (GOLD analysis project Ga0315287, IMG submission 205037) | Sediment microbial communities from Yellowstone Lake, YNP, Wyoming, USA - YL17G11_0 | ecosystem: Environmental > Aquatic > Freshwater > Lake > Sediment | place: USA: Wyoming | collected... | reverse complement strand
TTATTGGCTTTAGGGGCAGGAATACTGACGCTGCTCTACGCCGCATACCTCGCCTACCGTGTGTTGAGCGAGCCTGCGGGCAATGAGCGCATGCGCGGAATCTCGGCCGCCATCCAGGAGGGCGCGAACGCCTTCCTTTTCAGGCAGTACAAAACCCTCGCGCCCATAGTGGTCATACTTCTCGCCCTCATAGCATATGCGGTCAATGTCCAGACGGCAATCGCCTTCTTTGGCGGTGTGCTGTCCTCAGCGCTTGCAGGCTACGTGGGCATGCAGGTCTCGGTGCGCAGCAATGTCCGCGTGGCAGAAGCCGCGAAGAAGGGCATAAAGCCGGCCCTCAACATCGCCTTCAAGGGCGGTGCGGTAACCGGCATGGCGCTCGCAGGCCTCGGTCTCATCGGCGTCTCCGTCCTGTACGCATACTTCGGTGCGCTTGCGCCATTAATCGGCTACGGCTTCGGCGCTTCGCTCATATCGCTCTTCGCCCGTGTCGGTGGAGGCATATACACCAAGGCGGCAGATGTGGGTGCGGACCTGGTCGGAAAGGTCGAGAAGGGCATCCCGGAGGACGACCCGAGAAATCCAGCGGTCATCGCTGACAATGTCGGCGACAACGTGGGCGACTGCGCAGGAATGGCTGCGGACGTCTTCGAGTCGTTCGTGGTCACGGTCATCGCGGCCATGCTCATCGGCCTGACGTTCACAACAACGGACGCATTCGTGAAGATTCCGCTCGGCATAGCAGCCATCGGTGTCTTCTCAAGCGTCATCGGTTCGATGTTCGTATCGGTCGGAGGAGTGACCAAAGTTATGAACAAATTCTACCAGGGGCTCCTGGCGAGCGTCTTCATAATGCTGGTGCTCTCTTACGCATACCTGAACACGTTCGACGCATTGCCGATACCGGCAATGTCGCTGTTCGCCACTGTCATAATGGGCGCTGTTGTCACAATGTCGCTCTTTATGATAACCGAATACTACACGGCAACAGAATACTCCCCGGTTCGTAACGTGGCAAAAGCAGCCACCACCGGTGCGGGAACCAACGTCATAAGCGGGCTGGCCATCGGCATGGAGGCGACACTGCTTCCCACGCTGGTGATACTGTTCGCCATAATAATATCATACATGCTCGCAGGCCTATATGGTGTCGGGCTTGCGGCTGCGGCGATGCTCTCGCTCAGCGCCATAATAATCGCCATAGACGCCTACGGTCCGATTACGGACAACGCGGGCGGCATCGCGGAGATGTCCGGCCTGCCTGACAAGGTCAGGAAGGTAACGGATGCATTGGACGCGGTCGGCAACACGACCAAGGCGACCACCAAGGGGTATGCGATTGGCGGGGCAGCGCTGGGCGCGCTCGCGCTTTTCGTGGCCTATGCGGAGGAGACGCATCTGACAGTAATCAACCTGCTCTCCACGCCGGTGGTCATCGGCCTGTTCATCGGTGCGCTGCTCCCGTTCGTGTTCTCCAGCCTGCTGATGACGGCAGTTGGCCGCGCCGCCTTCCAGATAGTGGAAGAAGTGCGCCGCCAGTTCAGGGAGATACCTGGCCTGATGGAGGGCACCGGGCGTGCGGACTACGCGAAATGCGTTGACATATCCGCCGCAACCGCGCTCAGGGAGCTCGCGCTTCCTGGCGCCATGGCCGTGGCAGTTCCGCTGGTGGTTGGCTTCCTGTTCGGGGCTGCCGCCTTGGGCGGCCTTCTTGCCGGTGTCATCGCAAGCGGCCTTATGCTCGCGCTGACCATGACAACCGCGGGTGCGGCATGGGACAACGCCAAGAAGTACATAGAAATGGGCAACTTCGGCGGCAAGGGCAGCGATGCCCACAAGGCTGCGGTGGTGGGAGACACCGTCGGCGACCCGCTGAAGGACACGGCAGGGCCCGCGCTCAACGCGCTGATAAAGGTCGTGAACACGGTTTCGCTCGTGTTCGCGAGCATCATCATCGCGAAGAGCATAAACATCATCTAATTTTTTCTTTTTTCATCTATTTTTATTCTGTTTCATCCATCTTATTCTCAGGTGAAAAATACTCATGACAGTTGAATCGCCGGACGTGCCCTGGGCAAAGAACCATGACGAGCACGGCCTGCCGCCGGAATTCGCGCACAGGCCCGCGAAGGCGGCCGAGTTCTTCCACTCGTTCCTGAAGTCGAAGCGGCTCACCTCCGGAGTCCTGGCAGACCTCGGCTGCGGCAATGGCCGGAACGCGGTCCATTTCGCGAAAAACGGCTTCGAAGTGCACGCCATCGACCGGAGCGAAAGCGCGCTCGCGACCCTCGCAAGGCACGGCGTCAGCGTCTACAGCCAGGACCTCATGGAATGCTGGCTTTTCAACGACTGCTCGTTCGATTTCGCCATGGACGTTTTTTGCTACTCGCAGGAGAAGGACGAGGGCAGGAGAGCAACCTATCGCAGCGAGCTGGCACGCAGCCTTAGGGCCGGCGGCTACTTCCTGCTCACGGTCCCGGCGCGCATTTTCCCGAAATCGGGCATAGAGAAAGAGTTTTCTGAGTTCTCGATACTCGCTTGTGACGAGTGCGTGGAAGAAATAGCCGGCGGGAAAGTCGATTCGCTCATGCTCATCATGAAAAAACGCTAGTTACTTCCGTTCCCCATACGCCTCGACGAACTCTTTGTACTCTTCCAGCAGAGTCGGGGTTATCGAAGGCTTCCTGCTCCTTATTATGTCCAGCAGCGCCTGCGTCGTTACCTTCACTTCATGCTTCCCCAGTTTCGCCCGCAGGGCATTCATCTTCAGGCTCTGGCATATGGAGGCGATGTCCGCGCCGCTGAACCTTTCAGTAGCAATAGCGAGGGCGTTGGTGTCAACATCCCCTGCGAATTTGCCCAGATATATCTTGAACATCTCCGCGCGGCCCTTGGCACCCGGCGGCGGGACGTAGAATATCTTGTCGAACCGTCCGGGCCGCATGATTGCCGGGTCCATGAGCGCCGGTTTATTGGTGGCGGCTATCACCACCACGCCCTGCTGGCCCTTCACCCCGTCCATCTCTGTGAGGAACTGGCCGAGTATCTCGGAGGAGCCGGTCATCCCCCTGGCCGGTGCGAACGTCTCTATTTCATCCACGAACACTATTCCGGGCGGGTTCTCCCTGGCCCGGTTGAACGTCTCCTTTATCACGGTTACAGCTTGCGAATAGCCCTTCTTGACCAGTTCGGCACCGCTTATGGTCTGGAACGATGCCTTTAATTCGCCCGCCGCAGCCTTCACTATGAGCGTTTTACCGGTACCGGGAGGCCCGAACAGCAGTATGCCCTTGCTCGGCTTCACCTTGAACTCCTTCATCTCGTCCGCATGGAGAAGGGGCAGCTCTATGGCCTCGAGGAGCGCCTGCTTCACCTCGTCAAGGCCGATGACGTCCGCCCATTTCACCGAGGCCTCCTTCTCGCCTTCCTCCTCTTCGCCCTTCTTCCCACCGGTCCTCCGCTCGAAGTCCATCCTGAACTGCTCGTAGGTGTCGAGGCTGGCCAGCGAGGTGCTGGGCTTCACGCGGCTCAGCACGTCCATCATGTTCTCCATGGAGACGGGCACAATCTCGCCCTTGGCCATGGCGTCGCGGGCGGCGAGCTTCTTCGCCTCCTCCACGATGTTCTTGATGTCGGCGCCTGAGAACCTCTCGCTCTTCTTCGCAAGCAGGTCCAGGTTCACGTCCTTGGCCATCTGCAGCTTCTTCAGGCTCACCTTGAATATGGATTTCCTGGCCTCCGGGTCGGGCAGGTGCATGTAGATTATCTTGTCGAACCTTCCCGGCCTCAGCACCGCGGCGTCGAGTTCGCTGGGCAGGTTGGTCGCCCCTATGACTATCACCGGCTTGTCGGACTTCACCGCGCCGTCCATCTCCTGCAGCAGCGTAGTCAGCACCCTGGGCCCGACCGTATCAAGGCCTTCGGCCATGGAGGTGCGCTGCTTAGCCACCGAGTCTATCTCGTCGAAGAACAGCACCGTGGGGGCGTTCTTCCTGGCGTTCATGAATATCTCTGCGACATTTTTCTCTGATTCTCCATACCATTGGGACAGTATCTGGGAGCACCTTACCTCTATGAAGTTGTATTTCAGCTCCTTGGCGAGTGCGCGCATGAGCATGGTTTTGCCCGTACCGGGCGGGCCGAACAGCAGTATTCCCTTGGGCGCAGTGAGTCCGTAGGCGTAGGCGAGTTCCTTCTTCTGCAGGGGCATCATTATCGCCTCCCGTAGCTCCTGCTTGACGTCCTCGTAGCCGCCCACGTCGTCCATTGATTTTTCCGTGCCGCCGAGGCTCACGTCGCTCATGCCGAACTTGCCGTAGGACTTCATCTTCTCGGCGCGGTCTATCTCGGATTCCCTGCTGATGCTGACGCCGAACTGCTCGAGCCCGCCGAGCACCGCGATGGCGGCCACTATGCCGCCGACGAATTCCATCCTCAGCGGCATGTTGTACATTGTTCCGATCACATAGTATACCGGGATGACCAGCAGAAGGGAAAGCGAGGAAAATAGCTGCGGCCGCGTCTTAAGCATCCCGGAAAGGTAGCTGGTCAGGTAGAGCGCCACTCCCCAGCCGATTATCTGCATTATCAATGAGTCCGAGAACAGGAGATAGACCACGTTACCCCCTATCCAGCTGATGGATTCCCATATGCGCGACATGTTCCCGTAATCCAAGAACCTTCCAAGCGCGGAAACCGCCTGGGGCATAAGGTCCGAAAGCTCCACCTCCCCTTTGGTGAATTGCAGTTCTGCCTTGCCGGGCTTGTAGAGGTCGAGCTTTATCGGCATGTACGCCGTGTTCGGCGCAATCCAGATGGAAGAAAGCAGGAGGACGAGCGTCACTGCGGAGAGCGAGATGAGAAGGCTCTTCCTGGAGCCGAAGAACAGGGTCCCAACCGCCATTCCTATTATGGTTATATAGCCGGAGAGCGGGACGCCCTTGAACGCGAACGGTGCGAGTACCAGTGCCTCGAGCACCGCGATGAGCAGCCAGTTTTCGAAAGCCTCGAACAGCACCGCGACTATCACCAGCAGGTAGAACCATGCGAAGACGCTGGACTGGTAAAGCACCGCAGGGAGGCCTAGCAGAACGCCGGCTATCACGCCCAACGGCGGGCTCCTCACGGAAAGCAGGCCGCATATTATCGCGAGGACGAAGACAAGGTATATCGGGTAGAACGGTATTGTCGAAAGGAGCATGAGGGTTCCGAGGAACACGATGAGCGCGCCCCAGAAGGACTCGCTTTTCTGGGCCATCCCGACGTAGGCAGCGACCTTCTGCGCTCCAAGTGATTTCTGTATGGACTGGACTCCGCCCGGCATGCCTACCGTCTCTCCGGCTTCTTTTTTTAAGCTAACGTAAACCGACAGAGATGCCCGGGGCGGGCTAATGCAGGGCCTCGGCCATCTTCCCAGCCGCTTCCCTCAGCCGCTCCTCGTCCTGGTTGACGCACACCCGGAAGAATGCGTTGTGCGGGCCGAACCCGCTGCCCGGTGAGACCGCGACACCGTTGTCCAGCAGCTTCAGGGCATAGGCGTCCGCATCCGCGAGTTCCGCGTGGGTGGCGAAGATATAGATGCCGGCCTGCGGAGGAGCGAACTTGAATCCTGCCTTCTTCATGGTTCCAGCCATGGCGTCGGACCTGCGTTTCCACGCGTTCCTATTCTGCTCGACGATGCTCTTCTCGTCTTCCAGGCATGCGATGCCTGCCCGCTGCACGAACTCGGGCACGCAGGTGGTGGTTATCTGGTTGAAAGAGACCATCTTCTTCACAATGTCTGCGGGCGCTACAGCGTAGCCGAGCCTCCACCCCTCCATGTTGAACTCCTTGGAGAACGAACGGACGCGGATTGCGGGCGTGTCGTCGCATCCCTTCATGGGCGAGAATGCCAATCCACGGTACGCTTCATCCAGTATGACGTGCGTCCCCTTCCGGGCTGCGGCTTCAATCGTCTCACGCACCTTCTTCTCAGGATAAATGGTGCTCGTGGGGTTGAGCGGGTTGCAGATGATGAGCATTTTCGCATCGGGCGCAGACGCATACTCCCAATGCCCGTCGAGCGTGGTTTTCATCTCACTGACTTTCAGGCCGAGCTGCTTCGCAGCCAGCGGATAAGCCGGCCAATACGGGGTAGGGAGCGCGAGGGTGTCCCCTGCCTTGCAGAGCACGCTCATTAACGAGAATAAAATCTGCTTGGAGCCCGAGCCCACCACGACATTCTCGACTCCACAGTTCTCGCGTTTGGCAATCTTCTCCCGCAGGGCCTGCAATCCGGCCGAAGAGCCGTAGCTGGACTTTATGGTCCGCATGCATTCGGCCGCGGTCTCTATGGCAGCCTTGGGGGTGGGAAGGTTCGTGTCACCGACATTCAGGCGTATCAGCTTCTTTCCGCTCCGTTCAAGCGCAAGCGCCTTTTCCGCAAGCTCGTAGAATCCCATATTGCCACCTATGCAACGTTTTTCCGAAGTTTGTCAAAGAAGCGTTTCGCCTCTTCATAATCATTCCCCTTTATCACGTGCTTCAGGAACTCCAGCCGCGAGGTTATCTTCTCCAGCTGCGCTATGGAATAGGGGTTGAACAATATCTCCGCGAGCAGGTGGTCGTCCTCTGAAAGCAGCCCCCTGGCGATTTTCCTGTGCCTTGCGAAAGTTGCACCAGGCACTGTCCCGCTCTCCATGCAGGCCGCGAACACCAGCGATGCTGCGAAGGGCGTTGTGAGCGAGTAGGCCATCATCCGGTCATGCTCGTCGAAGGAGTATTCGAATATGTGCACCCCCAACCGTTCGAAAAGTTTCCGGAAAACGCCCGTGGCAGCTGGTTCCGAGCCTTTTATTATGACCGCGTTCTCTTCCCTGAGCGAATCCAGGTCCGCGAACGTGGGCCCGAACATCGGGTGTACCGAAGCGTACTTGAAGCCCGAAGCCTTGTAGTATTCCTCGAAGCCGGTCTTTATGGACGCCACGTCGCAGATGACGCATCCGCCGGGCAGCTGCGGTGTGGCCTCTTTGAATGCCGCAATTGTGTTCTGGAGGCTCACAGCGTTTATCAGGAGCTGCGGGTCGAACGTTTTCAGGTCGGAAAGCGCAGCGAGCGCCTTGGCGCCTTTCACGGCCTGCGCCTTGGCCGGTGTCCGGTCATAAATCGCCACCTCATTCCCTTCGGCAAGCACGTGCGCCAGCCAGGAGCCCATCTTTCCGGCTCCCATGACCGCGATTTTCATCCTTTCGCCTCCTTGTAGCAGCCGAGCAGCTTGAACATCACGGTCTCCTTTTTGACATTCCCGAGCATTTCAGCCACCTTCTTGTCCTCGTCCGAGCCCTTGAAGTCAAGCAGGAATGCGTACTTCCCCGGATCGTTGCGTATGGGTCGCGATTCGATTCTGGTGAGGTTCACTCCGGCGTCGGAAAAATATTTCAGCACCGAGAACAGCGCGCCGGCCTTGTGCGCTGTCTGGAACACGATGGAGCATTTGTCCCCCCTCGCCTTCCCAACATCCCGTGCCAGCACCAAGAACCTTGTGGAGTTCGACTCATGGTCCTCAATGTTCTCCTTCAGTATCTCCAGCCCGTACATCTCGGCGCAGAGCCTGCTGGCAATGGCCGCAGCTGCCTTCGGTTTCTCATTCGCCAGCATCATCGCTGCGCCGGCGGTGTCATAATATGGCCTCGGCTCCAGCTTGTTCCTTGCCAGGAATCCACGGCACTGGGCGAGCGCCTGGGGATGGGAATAGACGACCTTTATGTCATGATAGTCAGCTTCCAGCGGTGCGAGCAGGCAGTGGTGTATGGGCACGTTCACTTCACCCACAATCTTCAGGTCCGTTTCCACCAGCAGGTCGTTCACCTGGGTGACCGCGCCTTCCAGCGAATTCTCCACGGGCACTATTCCCATGTCCAGCTGGCCGTTGCGCACCCCTTCGAAAACCTCCCCGAATTCCACGCATGGCACGGGAACCAAGCTATTCTCATAGGTTCGCACTGCCATGTCGCCATAGGCGCCGTGCTCTCCCTGGAATCCAGCCAGCCTCAGGCCCTTTGCCTGCAGCCGCTTCGATTCCGCCATTATCTCCCTGTACATCTTCTCGGTGAATTCCGGCTTAAGCAGGCCGTGGGAGCGTTTCTTCACGTTGTCGATGACCGCGTTTTCGCGTTCCGGGTCTGCCACCTCGCCCTTGAGCTTGGTGGTCCTCAATGCGAGCTCCATTCTGTTGTTCAGGAGCTTCAACAGTTCGGAATCAATGGCGTCTATCTTTGTCCGCAATTCTTTCAGTTCCATATTTTCACCTTAGAACCCTGTCAATCTTTCCTTCCATGAGCATCATGTCCGCAAGCACGATTGCTGTTGCGGCTTCGAGCACCGGAGGGACGCGGAGCGCGATGCAGGCGTCGTGCCTGCCGCCGACCGAAATCGCGGTTTCCTTCCCGGTCTTCAGATACACTGTCCTCTTCTCCTTGGCTATGCTCGAAGCCGGTTTCACCACGACCCTGAACATCAGTTCGTTGCCGTTGGTTATGCCGCCGTTTATGCCACCCGCATTGTTGGTCTTCGTCTTCCCAACAACAGTCAGTATGTCATCGTTGCACTCGCTCCCGCGCATCCCCGCGGAGGCGAAGCCCGCGCCGAATTCAATTCCCTTCACTGCGGGTATCGCAAATACAGCATGGCCCAGGAGAGATTCCATGGAATCAAAGAATGGCTCGCCCAATCCCGTGGGCACACCATCCACGCGGCATTCCACAATCCCGCCGACAGAATCCCCGTCCGCAAGTGCCGCGTCTATCGCCTTCCCTATGGCCTTCGAATCCTTCACTCCACCCGCCTCGCTCACTTCCGCCTCGATTTTCATGGGCCGGAGGAGTTTCTTCGCAATAACCCCGGCTGCAACCAGCGCCACGGTCAATCTTCCGGAGAAATGCCCCCCTCCGCGGTAGTCGTTGTGGCCGCCGTATTTCATCCTCGCGACCAGGTCAGCATGGCCCGGGCGCGGCGTATCCTTCAGTTTCTCATAATCCTCGCTGCGCACATCATTGTTCTCGAACAGTATCGTTATCGGCGCGCCCGTGGTCTTTCCGTTGAACACGCCGCTTTTTATGAGCGGGACGTCCGCCTCTTTCCTCGCGGTGGCGCCCTTTGCTCCGCCAGCCCTCCGTTCCAAATCCGCGGCGAAGTCCGCCGGAACCAGTGCCAATCCCGCAGGGCAGCCGTCTATCACGGCGCCTACGCATTCGCCGTGCGATTCGCCGAAAATGCATACTCTGAACAGTCTTCCGAATGTGTTCATTTCACAATCGCCCCCAGTTTTTTCAAGTCTTCAAAGAAAGCAGGATATGATTTGGATACGCATTCGTCTCCTTCAATCTCAACGCCCTTCTCGCTCGTCAGCGCAGCGATTGCGCAGGCCATGGCTATCCTGTGGTCGCCGTGGCTTTCAACCTTTCCACCCAGCAGCCGCTTTCCTGTGATTTCCATCCTCCCGCCAATGACCTTGATGTCCGCGCCCAGCTTCCCAAGCTCGGAAACAAGGGCCGCGGCGCGGTTGCTCTCCTTGTGCCTAAGCCTTCCAACCCCGCGAATCACGCTTTTTCCCTCGCAGTTGCACGCAAGCACGGCCAACGGTGGAAATAAGTCCGGGCAATCGTTCGCATCGAACTCGAATCCGGCGAGCCCGCGGTTTTTCACAGTAATTCCGGTCGCATCATCGCGTATTTCGGCTCCGGCCAGGCGCAACGCCTCAATTATCGCTTCGTCTGCCTGCGAACTGGGTTTCAGGCCGCGCACCTTCGCGCTCCCGGCGATGGCGCCGGCCACGAGCAGGAATGCGGCCCCGGACCAATCACCATCTACGGCATATCTGGTGGCACGATACTTCTGCCCTCCGCATATTATGAAGCGTTCCATATTGGTTTCGCACTCTATATCCACCCCGAACTTCCGCATGAGCGCCAGGGTCATGGAAACGTAGGGCTTGCTCTTCAGGTGTGAAACCTCCACCACTGAATCCTTTTTGCACAATGGCAGCGCCATTAGCAGCCCGCTGAGGAATTGAGAGCTTTCAGAGCCGTCCACGGTTATCTTGCCCCCGTGAATCGGCCCCTTCACGAGTATGGGCGGTTTTCCACTATGGGTTTCGCATTCCGCCCCAAGAGCCCGGAGTGGCACTTCCACCATTCTCACCGGCCGCGTCAGCAGCGTTCCGCTTCCGGTAATCGTCATTTCGCGTTCATAGAGCGCCGCAACAGCGGAAATCATCCGCATGCAGGTTCCGGATTCGCCGCAGTCGAGCGTGCTTCCCGCAGGTTCCACGCTTTCCCCCGGCACTATCCCAACGCCGCGTATCACCACCCCGTTCTGGCTTCTTTCAACCTTCGCTCCCAACGTTTCCACCACGCGCAGAGCAGCAAGCGCATCCTCGCAGAATGTCGGATTCGCAATGCGCGTTTCGCCCTCGGCCAAGGCTGCGGCTATGACCGCCCGCTGCATCATGCTCTTGGACGGCGGCGCGTCCACGGCACCATCAATCCTTGAAGGCGTCACCGATTTCATAAAGTACCAACTCTGCTATCTCCGCGGGCGTCTTGCCTTCGGTTCCTACCACGATATCCGATGCGGAAGCGTACGACGTCAGGCGCTTCGTCATAATCTGCCGGGCCGCGTTCTCCCGGTCCGGATGGTTCAGGAGAGGCCGGCTCTTGTCATCCTTTATCCTATGGAATATCTCCTTCGCGTCAGCCCACAGCCACGCCACTTTGCAGTGCTCCCGTAGAACGCGCACGTTGCCGGCATCGAGGATCACCCCTCCGCCGCATGCGACAACGCCGCGCTTCAGTTTCGCAATCTTCGCAACCTCATCCCTTTCAAGTTTCCGGAATTCCGGCTCGCCGTGATTCTCGAAAATATCTGCGATTTTCTTTCCGCTGTTTTTTTCGATGTCCGCATCAGTGTCAACGGCCGCGCACCTGGCAGCGCCGGCAATCTCCTTCGCCACGCTGGTCTTTCCGCTCCCCATGAATCCGATGAGCGCGATGTTTGTTTTAGCGGCACCGCGATTCGTCCTGCCAGCATAAACCGCCTTCCGCATGGCATCCACGGGCGGCGCCTTTCCGGTGAAAATCCCGAACGCCTTCGCCCCTTGATATAGCAGCCATTCCCGCCCGTCAATGGTTTTGCATCCCTTCGATTCAGCGTCTGTCCAAAGCGCGGTCTTCACATCGTATTTCGCATCAAGGACCGCCATTCCGGGCTCGAACAGCTTGGTGGGCACCACCCTCTCCGCAGTACTAAGCGTCGAAACAACAATATCCGCACCTGGCATGGTCTCTTCCAGTCCGTCCAGCGTGCAATAAGGGCATCCCATCTCCAGCGCAAGCGATTCGGCCTTCTCTTCGGTGCGATTCGCGACTATGACTCCGGCTCCGGAAGACATCAGCGCCAATGCGGCCGCTTTCGCCGCGCCCCCAGCCCCCAAAACAATGGCTTTGCTCCCTTCGGTGGGGACGCCGTTCGCTTCGAGCGCAGCCTTCACACCATAAGCATCAGTATTATGCCCAATAATATCCTCGTCACGGAACAAAACCGTGTTGACGGTCTCCAGTTCCTTCGCTTCCCCTATCAGCTCTCCGCACAACAGCGCCATGGTCTCCTTGAACGGAGCGGTGACGTTCATGCCCGCGATTCCCATGCTTTTCGCGGTCGCGAGCGCATCTTTCAAATCCCTGGCCGCAAGCCGCACATAAACAGCATCCATGCCGAGCGCCTCGAAGGCAGCATTATGCAGTTCCGGGCTGAGGCTGTGCGCAATCGGCTTTCCGGCAACCGCATACAGTTCAGTCATCCGTGCCCATCCCCTCCCAGATTTTCAGCATCGCATTCTTCGCAATCTGCCCCCCGGCAGTTTCCTTCCCAACACCTGCAGAAGCAAATGTGAATGGGCTTCCAAGAATCGGCGCCACAATCCGCGTAATCCGCCCCTTCGCTCCCATCCCGATAACGATTATCTTCCGTTTATCGTCAAGAAGCCCGAGCAATCGCGCATTCTCCCCATCGGAATTCACTTGGCAGGCGATTTTCGCGATGTCCGCGCCGGATTCAAAGCACCAGTCTACAATCTGCTTCAGTTCGCCCCTCGTCGGGGTCTTTTTGTAATCATGAAACGAAACGATTACCTGGCATTTCTTTGCCCGGGCAGTGGCAACAATCTCCGCCTTCCAGCCATCCGAAGCATCGACTTCCACATCAACGAACCCCGCTCCCGCAGCTATCGCAGCAAGAAGCAGCCCCTTCCGTTCATCATCCGTTATCCTCCCGGGCCTGCAGGTGGCGATGAGCTTTGGATGGCTGGCAAATATCCGCTTCACATCTGCTTCGTTCGCCTTCTCCAGTAAATCAATCCGCACTTCAGCGAATTCCTGCCCCTTCAACGCGGCGATGCAGGCATCCGTGGTCTTCTCCCCGACGCTAGTGCAGATTGTTGAGCGCGGCTTCAAGGTCATTTATCCACACCTCTGTGACTTTCGCCTTCCCTATCCCCTCGAGCAGGACCATGTTCATGCTCCCGCCCCGCATCTTCTTGTCCTTCCGCATGGCGTCTATCACGCCTTCTGAATGGGTGCGCGAAACAGGCAGGCCGAACGCCCTTATCAGGTTTTTCAGCCGTTCCGCATCCTCTTTCCTCAGCATCCCCCTGGAAACAGAAAGCTCGGCGGCCGCAGCCATCCCTATGGCAACTGCCTCGCCGTGGGGCAGGTAAGCGGTCTTCTCAAGCGCGTGGCCCAGCGTATGGCCGAAATTGAGCAGCATCCTCTCATTTTTTTCTCCTTCGTCCCTGGAAACGATGCCAACCTTCACCGCGACAGCGTCCGCGACTATCCTCCCGATGGCCGCGTCATCCAGCGCCATGGCCTTGTCCACGTGGCCCTCGAGGAACGAGAAAAGGTGCGGGTCCGCTATGGCAGCGCTCTTTATCACCTCGGCGAAGCCGCACCGCAGCTCCTGCTGGGGCAGCGTCTTTAGGACGGCCGGGTCGCAGATTGAGAACCTTGGCTGCCTTATGGTGCCCACGATGTTCTTGTAGCCCTTGAAATTCACCCCGTTCTTGCCCCCTATGGCCGCGTCCACCTGCGCCAGGAGCGTGGTCGGTACTAATCCGAAGTCCAGCCCGCGCAGATAGGTGGCTGCCGCATAGCCCGCGACGTCGCATACCACGCCGCCGCCTATGCCGACAACGAACGAGGAGCGGTCGAGTTCCATCCCAAGAAATCGCTCGTATATCCTCTCAACCGTCTGGAGCGTCTTGTTTCCCTCCCCGACGCCCATCTCAATCACTTCATATGGCGGAAAAAGCGCGCCGTGCGCCGCCATGACATTTTTGTCCGTTATTATTACGGCTTTGGCGGCATCAACGTACTTCTCCACATTTGCCAGCTTCTCCCCTATCAGTATGTCGCATTTCCCGCTCGGCGCGTCCAGAACCATCTTCTTCATTTCAATTCCCCCATGAACTTCCTGAGCGCCCTGCACCTCTTCACGATCTGCGCGAACTGCGGCGGAGTCAATGCCTGCTCCTTGTCGCTGAGCGCCTCGGCCGGATTGCGGTGCACCTCGACTATGAGCCCGTCGCAGCCTGAAGCCACCGAAGCCAGGCACATGGGCTCTATCAGGCTGAGCTTTCCAGTACCGTGGCTCGGGTCGGTTATTATCGGAAGGTGCGTCAATTCCTTCACCGCGGGCACCGCGCTAAGGTCAAGGGTGTTCCGCGTGTATTTCTCGTGCGTGCGGATGCCCCGTTCGCACAGTATCACGTTCGGATTGCCCTCATTTAATATATATTCCGCGCAGTTCAGCCACTCCTCTATGGTGGAGTACATGCCGCGTTTCAGCAGCACCGGCTTGCCGGCCTTGCCCACCTCCTTTATGAGGGAGAAGTTCTGCATGTTCCTCGCGCCTATTTGGAGCACGTCGGCGTATTCGCACACCCAGGTAACATCCCGCGTGTCTATGACCTCTGTCACGATAGGCAGCCCGGTCTCCTCCCGCGCCTTTTCCAGTATCTTCAGCCCCTTCAGGCCGAGCCCCTGGAACGCGTAGGGCGAGGTGCGCGGCTTGAATGCGCCGCCCCTGAGCATATCCGCCCCTGCCTCTTTCACCGCCCGTGCGGTTTCCAGCAGCTGCTCCTCGCTCTCCACCGAGCACGGCCCGGCGATTATCACGAAATCCTGCCCCACACTGACTTTGCCGACACGGACGACCGTCCGTTTCGTTCCCTTCGCCGCAAGCTTCAGATCTTTCATGTCAATCAAACCCAATTCCCCTTCTTATCATTAGTGCTGGTCAGATGCATTAGAGAAACCACCCGATTAAAGAGAGTTTTTTGGCGGCTTCCCTAGTGGCGATAGCTAAAGCTGAAGAAGCCGAAGAATGAGTTTACGTTGCTTCTTCCTGCCATCGATACCACATTTCTACATTTTAATTTACATAAATTAAGGATGAAAACGTTTTTAAAACGTGCAACTACCGCTCAATCCTGAAGTCAGGCTCTATTTTCCGCCAGTCCATGTTCATGTACTGCCAGAGGGTCTTCGTCGTGCAATCGTAGACGAGGTTGTTTTTGGACGCCACTTCCTTGGGCCGGTCTATCTCGATGAGTGGAAACCTCCGCATCCAGTCTATTTCAT
>Ga0315287_10003767_pt1 | contig 14673 bp, 21 predicted proteins | sample YL17G11_0_MG_FD_205037 | JGI IMG/M metagenome (GOLD analysis project Ga0315287, IMG submission 205037) | Sediment microbial communities from Yellowstone Lake, YNP, Wyoming, USA - YL17G11_0 | ecosystem: Environmental > Aquatic > Freshwater > Lake > Sediment | place: USA: Wyoming | collected... | reverse complement strand
GATGGGGTTGCAGAAGGCCTTGAAGAACGGGACGAAGTCGACCATGCTGCCGGCTTCCGCGGGGTCTCTGGCGATCTTCATGTCAGCTCCTCGGTGGGTCGCAGGCGACCTCGTCGACGCCGGCGGCGACCGCCGCCGGCACAGGTTCGTCGGTCATGCCCCAGTACTTGCGGCCCATGCGCAGAGCCACGCCCACCAGGAGGATGAGCACCGGCACCTCCACCAGCGGCCCGATGACGGCCGCGAACGCCTGGCCGCTGTTGATGCCGAACACGGCGATGGTCACGGCGATGGCGAGCTCGAAGTTGTTGCTGGCGGCCGTGAACGACAGGGTCGCGGTCTTGGAGTAGTCGGCGCCGATCTTGCGGCCCATGTAGAAGCTCACGAAGAACATGACGGCGAAGTAGATGCTGAGCGGTACGGCGATGCGCACCACGTCGAGCGGCAGCTGCACGATGAGGTCGCCCTTGAGGCTGAACATCACGAGGATGGTGAACAGCAGCGCGATGAGCGTGAGCGGGCTGATGCGCGGGATGAACTTCTGCTCGTACCACTCGCGGCCCTTGTACTTGATGCCGAAGTAGCGCGTCAGCATGCCGGCCACGAATGGGATACCGAGGTAGATGGCCACGCTCTGGGCGATCTGCCCGATGCTCACGTTGACCGCGCTGCCCTCGAGGCCGAAGAGCGGCGGCAGCTTGGTGACGAAGATCCAGGCGAACAGGCTGTAGAAGAGCACCTGGAAGACGCTGTTGAAGGCGACGAGACCGGCCGCGTACTCGGTGTCGCCCTTGGCGAGCTGGTTCCAGACGATGACCATGGCGATGCAGCGCGCCAGACCGATCATGATGAGGCCGACCATGTACTCGGGATAGTTGTGCAGAAAGATGATGGCAAGGAAGAACATGAGGAGCGGCCCGATGACCCAGTTCTGCACCAGCGAGAGCCCAAGGATCTTGTAGTCGTGGAAGACGTCGCCGAGCTCTTCGTACTTCACCTTGGCGAGCGGCGGATACATCATCACGATGAGACCGATGGCGATGGGGATGTTGGTGGTGCCGACGTTGAACTTGTTGATGAACTCGGGTACCCCGGTGAAGGCCCAGCCCAGCAACACGCCGATCGCCATGGCGAGGAAGATCCAGCCGGTGAGGTAGCGGTCGAGGAATGAGAGGCGCTTGATTGTGCTTTGTGCCATTGCGATCGTCTCCTGGGCGGCATGGGCGCTGGCAGTCATTCTGGACGATACATTGACAAAGGTTTATGGTCAAGCTAAGTTGATATAAATCCCACAGCATGAAGGCAGGAAAGGCAGGGCACCGTGAAGACCATCCAGGTAGATGAGCCGTTCGCCGTCTTCTCCGACGTGCACGGCAACCTGCCGGCGCTCGAGGCGATCCTCGCCGACATCGAGCGCCGCGGAGTCGCCCGCACCCTGTGCCTCGGCGACCTCGTCGGCTATGGGCCTTCACCGAACGAGGTCGCCTTGCTGGTCCGCGATGCCGGCATCCCCACGCTGATGGGCAACTACGACCAGGGCATCGGCTTCGAGACCGGCGACTGCGGCTGCGTGTACAAGACCGACGAGCAGCGCGCCGAAGGCGCCGTGTCTCTCGACTGGACTCAGCGGGTGGCGAGCGACGAGGTCAAGGCGTACCTTCGCACCCTCGAGGACCACTTCACGCTCCAGACCCCCGGCGGCGACATCCTCGCCGTGCACGGCAGCCCGCGGCGGATCAACGAATACCTCTTCGAGGATCGCCCCGCCTCGGCCATGGAGCGCATGGCGCACGAGTACCCCTACCCGGCGATCCTCTTCGGGCACACGCACGTGCCCTATGCGCGACGGGTGGGCGACACCGTGTTCGCGAACGTGGGGAGCGGGGGGCGGCCCAAGGACGGCGACTGGCGCGTCTGCTACGCGCTCGTCGACCCGGCCAGGCTGGGCGAGGGCGAGGGCTTCGTCGAGTTCGTGCGCGTCGCCTACGACTACGAGCGACTGATGGCCGACATGGCGACGACACCCCTGATCACGAGCTTCGCCGCACCGCCCGAAGTCCAGGGAGGATGAGTCGTTCATGACTCAGCAGACGATCGACTCTGCGCCTCCCATCACCGAGGAGGCGCCGGGGCCGGCGGCCGTGGTACCGATGTGCGAATGCGGCACCCCGCCGGCCGCCTCCGCGGAGGAGCCGGAGGCCGCTTCGGCCGCGGCTCCCCACGCGCCACCCAGCCGCGCGCCGCACAAGGCGCTGGCGCGCCTCTGGCTGCGCCTGCCGCTCTGGGCGCGCGTGACCGGCGGCGTCGCCCTCTGGGCGGTCTTCTACCACTACTGGCTGCCCCTGGCCACGTGGCTGTTCCACGACGTGCTCAGCCTTGGTGACAGCCGCTTCGCGTCGGCCCTCGAGTTCTTCATCTACGACACCGTCAAGGTGCTGATGCTGCTCACCATCGTCGTCTTCGCCGTCGGCGTCGTACGCACGTTCTTCAGCCCGCAACGCACGCGTGCTCTGCTCCACGGCCGCCGTGAGGCGACCGGCAACGTGATGGCCGCGAGTCTCGGCATCGTCACGCCGTTCTGCAGCTGTTCCGCCGTGCCGCTGTTCATCGGTTTCGTCGAGGCGGGCATCCCGCTCGGCGTGACCTTCTCGTTTCTGATCGCCGCGCCGATGGTCAATGAGGTCGCACTCGTGCTCCTCTTCGGTCTGTTCGGCTGGGCGGTGGCGACGCTCTATCTGGTCACGGGACTCCTCATCGCCATGATCGCCGGGTGGGTGATCGGGCGACTCAAGATGGACCGCTACGTCGAGGACTGGGTGCGCGAGATCCGCATGGGCGACGCTGAGGACGGCGAGGATCTCGACTGGAACGCGCGCGTCGCCTACGCGGTGCAGGCGGTCAAGGACATCGTCGGCAAGGTGTGGCCTTACGTGGTCGCCGGTATCGCCGTCGGCGCTGCCATCCACGGCTACGTGCCCGCGGACGCCTTGGCCGGCATCATGGGCGCCGACGCCTGGTGGAGCGTGCCGGCGGCGGTGCTGCTCGGCATCCCCATGTACTCCAACGCCGCCGGCATCATCCCGATCGTGGAGGCGCTGCTCGAGAAGGGCGCGGCTCTGGGCACGGTGCTGGCCTTCATGATGGCCGTCATTGCGCTCTCGCTGCCCGAGACCATCATCCTGCGCAAAGTCCTGAAGTGGCCGCTCATCTTCACCTTCCTCGGCGTCGTCGGCGTCGGCATCATGTTCGTGGGCCTGCTGTTCAACGCGGTCCTGTAGGAAGAGGTCTGCCTGTGGACGCGCTGACGACCTTCACCGAGCGGCGCGAGTTCGAGCGTGCCGCAGCCGTGCTGAGCAGGCTGAGGATCGCGCACACGCTGATCTTCCCCGAGCCGGCCTACGAGCATGTGGGGTGCCCGGCGATCGCCCTGACGGCCGAGGGCAAGGCGCAGTTTCTCGAGGCCGGCGGCAGCGATTGCCTGAGCGCCGGGTGGGTGGACTATCGAGCGCCGGCACAGGGTGTTCCCGACGAGGCGCCGACGGAGTTCGCCGAGGACGTCGTCGGTCGGGTCGCCATCGTGGTCCTGGCGCCGTGCGTCGCCGACTTCAAGCGCCTGCGCCTGACGGCTCATCTGGCCGGCAACGTGGCCGAGGCGCTGCCCTACCTCAACGCCGAGATGCGGCAGGGGTCCTACACAGCCAAACTGCCCGTGTTCACCTACATGGACGGCCATCGCTTGGTGTCGCTGTTCCGCGACCGCGTCGCGGTGGCCAAGACCGACGACATCGTCGACTCGTGGGCGAGCCTCGAGCGCGTGCGTTGCCTGGTGAACGACGTCTGGTCCCGTCGGGAGGCGATCACGCCCTCGTCCGAACTGCGTCGCAGGCCGCCCGCGCTGGAGGTCTACAAGCGCCTGCCGGGCACGAACTGCGGGCAGTGCGGCGAGGCCACCTGCACGGCCTTCGCCTGGGCCGTGTGGCGCGGCGACGCCGCTCCGCGGCTGTGTCTGCCGGTGTTCGAGGGCGAGCGCGGTGACCTCAAGGACGCGCTGCTCTCGATCTGCTCGGGATTGGGACTCGAAGGCAGCTGATCGGCGCTTGCTCGCGGTCTGGCCGAGCGATACTCGTTGCATGCACTTGCGTTTATCAACTGCGGGGCAGATAATCAGAAGAAGTTGATGAAGTAGAGCGCGGCGCGCTCTTCCTGCTGTCGCCGCGAAACCAGCCTGCGACTGCGTGAAGCGAGTGATTCCTAAGGAGGAGTGACATGACCACACAGCACACGCCACCTGACTGGGCCTTCGAGTTCCACGGCCACCGCTGCCCGTTCATGCCGCTGGGGTACCGCATGGGCGTGCTTGCCATGCAGCGCCTCGGCGTAGAACGCGAGAAGGACCACGGCTTCTTTGTCTTCCCGGAGATCGGCGAAGGGCATCCGCAGACGTGCATGGCCGATGGCCTGCAGGCCGCTACGGGCGCCACCTACGGAAAGGTGGTCATGGCCAAGACCTTCTACGGGAAGCTGGCCGCCGTCTTCTACCACCCAGACAAGGGTGCCGTGCGTTACGCCCTCAGGCCCTCGTTTCTGGACGGCTTCGGCGCCTTCGAGTTCTTCGCCTATCGAAAGCGTGGCGTCGAACCCTCGCAGATTCCGGTGGAGGTAACCGACGAGGTGATCGCCTGGACCTACGAGCAGCCTGACGACGATATGTTCATCGTGCAGGACCTCCCTGATTTCTCCTACGTGCCGGTGAAGGGTTCGTTCAGCAAGACCCTCTGCACCTCGTGCGGCGAGTATGTGTTCGACCGCTACGTGCGCATGCGGGACGGGGCACCCGTCTGTATCCCGTGCTCGGGCTACGAACCCGCGTCGCAGCGGAAATAGGAGGAACATCGTGAGTGGCTCCGCCGTGACGCCGGGCGCCGACGAGACTGCCGGGGCGCCCGACCTGCAGATCCTCGCCGCCGACATGGTGCAGGCCATCGGGCTCGAGAGCGCGCCGGTGGCCGTGTTCCTGCTCGCGCCCGACGCCGACATGTCGCCGTTCGCCGGCTGGGAACCGGTGGAGCGTTACCGGTACTGCCAGGCGCTGATGAAGGCGCGCGCCGGCGAGCGCGTCGTCCTCGAGGCCGACGAGCTCGCCTGCCCGGCGGCGGCCAAGGCCTTCGGTTTCAAGCCGCTGCCGCCGGCCCTGCAGACGGGCAAGGGGCTCGTCGGCTTCGGCATCGTCGCCGAGCCAGGGAGCGGCGCTGCCATGTTCGACGGCATGACCTGCCTCGAACCGGGCACGGCGTCGCGCCTCGCGCTCTGCCCGTTGGCCGGGGCGCCGATGTTGCCGGACGTCGTGGTCGTCGAAGGACCGCCGGAGCAGCTCATGTGGCTGCTGCTCGCCGAGGTGAACCTGCGCGGCGGCGAGCGCCTGCTGGGCAGCACCGCCGTGCTGCAGGCGACCTGCGTCGACGCCACGATCATCCCCTACCTCGAGCGGCGCCTGAACTTCACCATGGGCTGCTACGGCTGCCGCGAAGCGACCGACCTGCAGCCCGCCGAGACCGTGGTCGGCTTCCCCGGCGGGCGCCTGGCCCAGCTCGTCGACAGCCTCGCGTTTCTCGCCGAGAAGGCGGTGCCGCGTTCACGCGCCAAGCGCGCCCACGAGGCACTGGTCAGCGGACGCGCGGCCGCAGCTGACGGGCCATCGCCTTTCTTGGCGGAGAACGACAGGTGACCATCTATCTCATCGCCGCGCTGGTCACGCTCGCCTTCACGATCGTGCTCACCGTGGCCGGGCTCGGCGCAGCGTTCATCCTCGTGCCTGTCTACCTCGCCCTGGGAGTGGAGATGCACTCGGCGCAGGCCACCGCGCTGCTGCTCAACGCCATCGCCATGGCTTTTGCCTGCGCGCGCTACATCCCGGCGAAGCTGGTCGACTTTCGCATCGCGGTGCCCATCGTCATTGTGGCAACGATACTCTCGCCGCTCGGGGCCTACACCAGCTCCTTTGTGCCGGTGGCGACGCTCAAGTGGATGTTCATCGGTTTTCTCGTCTTCGCCGGCGCCATGATGCTCTTCTACAAGCCGAAGCCGCACGAGGTGGCCGGCCGCGGCGAGATCGTCGGCGTGGGTATGGGCGTCGGCGGCGCGGCCGGCTTTCTCGGCGGCATGCTGGGCGTCGGGGGAGGCAACTTCGTCGTCCCCGCGCTGGTGTGGCTCGGACTCGACGCCAAGCGCGCCGCCGGCACGACAGCCTTCGTCGTCGTCTTCGCGTCGTTCACGGGGTTCCTCGGACAGGCCTCCGTGGCAAACCCCGACCGGCAGCTGCTCGCCTGGACCGCCGCGGCCTCGATCATCGGAGCGCTGATCGGCTCGTGGCTCATGCACCGCAAGCTGCAGGCGGCGCAGGTCAAGACGTCCATCGGCGTGCTGCTCTTCTTCATCGCCGCCACCATGGCGCATAAGCTGATCGCGTGAGCGAGCCGGCGAGTCGCGCCATGGGCGTCGCCCTGACACTGACAAGAAAGGAACGACCATGCCCTGGTTTGCCGGCGTGACCCGCCCCGAGATCGATTGGGGTCCGGCCATCGACCCCAAGAAATGCGTGTCCTGCGGCGTGTGCCTGAATTGCGGCAAGGACGTGTTCGACTGGGTCGACGGCAAGTCGGTGGTGGCGCGCCGAGACGACTGCGTCGTCGGCTGCATGACCTGCGGCAACCTCTGCCAGGGTCGCGCCATCAGCTTCCCGCCGCTCGACGAGCTGCGGAAGTTCTACCGCGATCACCATGTGTGGAAGCAGGTCAAGGCGGCGATGATCGCGGCCGGGAAGGTCTCGGAATGAAGGCCCACTCCATCATCGACGCCGGCACCTGCGGATTCCACACCACAGTCGTGGCCGAGTCCCGGGACAAGCGCCACGTCACCTTCACCATCGAGACGGAGTGCGACGTGATCGCGAGGCTCGTCGCCGCGCTCGAGGAGCTCCAGCCTATCGACGTCTACGGTGAGGTCGACAAGCGCAAGGAGAGCATGATCTTGGCGACGGCGCTCGAGACCATGGCGGAGTGCCGCAAGAGCTGCGCCGTGCCGCTCGGAGTCTTCAAGGCCATGCAGGTGGTCACAGGGCTGGCGCTGCCCAAGGACGTGCACATCGAGGTCGCGGCGGACCAGGACGACGCAGAATCGTGACCATGCGCGGCAGTGACACCGCCGCCCCACAGTCAGTCAAACCAGGAAGGAACTGAGATGGAAGACAGCGCGAAGCCGAGCCCGATGGAGATCATGCGCAACACGGTCCCCGAGGGGGCCAAGATCTATCTGGAGCACAAGGCGGCGGTCATGGAGAACCCCGAGCTCCAGGCGGTGCCGACGAAGTACAAGCTGCTCGTGGGAATCGGCGTGGCGGCGGCCCTGCAGTCGAACACCTGCACGGTGATGTGGACCAAGCTCGCCAGGCAGGCCGGCGCGACTCAGGCGGAGATCGCCGAGGCGATCCTCGTATCGCGCCTGATGAAGATGGCGACTGTCAACGATACCGCCGCGGATGCGCTCGCCTGGCTGGGCGAACAAGGAGAATAGCGACGCCCCGAGACGGCAGGCCGGGCACTCCAAGCTCGCGGCCTGCCGTTTCTTGCGTGCCGGCGCGTCTTGGCTTTGGCGGTCGACCCCCAGCGCTCAGAGTGAGCCCTGTGCGGTAGACTCGCGCGCGAAGCGAGGGCGGCCGGACGAAGGGTCAGGACATGAGCAAAGTGATGAATCTCGTCCTTGAAGACGAGGACCTGATGGAGCTGGAGCGGATCCTGCTGGACGACGACGCCGAAGGCGCGCTCGAGTGGCTCAGGGACCACCTCAGCGGCAAGGCGCCCCATGTGCTCGAAGACAGAGCGAGCCCCCAGCATCCACGTCAGTGAGACGCTGCGCGAAGTGCCATCTCAGCTGACCGTGCTCGCCGCCGTCACCCGCAGCATCCCGAGCCGGACCCGCAGCAGCCGCCGGAGGGCTGGCGGCCGGTCCCGACGCTGAAGCCTCCGCGGAAGGTGCGCCGCAGCGGCACACCGGTCTCGGGGTGCGTCGTGAGCGGCTCGTCCGTCATGCGCTCCTCAAACTCGAAGTAGCAGGGCTCTTCGCCCGGCGTCTGGGGGATGGTCTCGTAGATGTAGATGGGCATGCGTCCTCCTCGTTCAGGCTTCCTGCGATACCGTGCTGAGTTCGTGCTCCGGCACCGTCGGCGACGTCGTTGCGTTGGGTTCGTCCATCCACGGCTCCAGCACGGTCCGCGCGGCGTGGTCGGCGACTTCGCGCAGATGCCGCTGCTCGTGCGCCCGGCGGGCGCGCAGCACCGGGTCAGTCACGTCGAGGGGCGTCAGGCTCTGGTCGACCACCCAGGCGAAGGGCGTGATGTCGGCGCGCGAGAGGTCACGCTCGAGCTGCATCGCCTCGTGGATCGGCGTCGCCTCCGGGAGCGTGACCAGCAGGACCTGCGTGTAGGCGGGGTCGCGCAGCCGCGGCAACAGGCGCTGCACGGCCTCGGGGCTGCCGTCGGCCTTGCGCAGCACCTCGCGGTGGTAGGCCTCGGCCGCGTCGAGCAGAAGCAGCGTGTGCCCCGTGGGCGCGGTGTCGATGACGACGAACTGGCTCTCACCTTCGGCGACGGTGGCGGCGAAGGCGCGGAAGACGGCGATCTCCTCGGTGCAGGGCGAGCGCAGGTCCTCTTTGAGGAGGGCGCGGCCCTGGGCGTCGAGGCCGGCGCCCGCCGTGGCGAGCACGTCCTCCGTGTACCGGCGCGTCTCGAGCTCCGGGTCGATGCGCGTCACGGTCAGATTCGGCAGGCGCTCGCGCGATGCCGCCGCGACGTGGGCGGCCGGGTCGGTGGTCGTCAGCGTCACCGTGTGACCCTGCCGCGCGAGCTGGGTGGCGATGCGCGCCGCCACGGTCGTCTTGCCGACGCCGCCTTTGCCCATGGTCATCACCACGCCGTTGCCGCGCGCCGCGATCTCATCGACGAGAGCTTCGAGGGTGCCGCCGTCAAGAGCGCTGGCTGCGTCAGGTTCGGCCGGAGCCGGGCCGGCAGGTGTTGAGCCGTCCGGGCCGGCGCCCATGCTGCGCAGAGCGTCGATGCCGACGAGTCCGTAGGGCAGCAGCGGCACGTCGACGCGCAGCAGCGCGCGGAGGCCCTCGGGCAGAGCCTCGAGCGAGGCGTTGCCACGGGCTTCCATGGCGACGGCGACAGGGTCGCTCGCGTCGGCGGCGCGGAAGACGCCGTTGATGATCAGGCGCACGTTCTCGATGCCGAGCTGGCCGAGCTCACTGCGCGTGCGCTCGGCCTCGGTGAGCGAGGGACGCTCGGGGCGAGCGACCAGCACGAGCGTGGTCTGTGCGCCGTCGCGCAGCGCCTCGTGCGAGGCCACGTACAGCGCTTGCTGGGCCTGCAGCCCGGAGAGCGGGCCGAGGCACGAGGCGCCGCCGACGTTCGTCTCGATGAAGGTCGACCAGGCGGCCGGCAGCTCGAGCAGGCGCAGCGTGTGCCCGGTGGGCGCCGTGTCGAAGATGACGTGGTCGTACTCGCGGGTGACGTCGGCGTCGCCGAGCAGCTTGGTGAACTCGTCGAAGGCGGCGATCTCCAGCGTGCAGGCGCCGGAGAGCTGCTCCTCGATGCTGGCCACCGCGCTCGCCGGCAGCACGCCGCGGTACGGGCCGACGACGCGCTCCCGGTAGGCGCGCGCCGCCTCTTCGGGATCGATGTTGAGGGCGAAGAGGCGGGCCACCTCGGGCACGGCCTTGGGCTGGGCGGTCAGCCGCAAGCCGAGCACCTCGTCGAGGTTCGACGCTGGATCGGTGCTCACGAGCAGCACGCGCTTGCCGGCGTCGGCGAGGCCGATGGCCGTGGCGCAGGCCGCCGAGGTCTTGCCGACACCGCCCTTGCCCGTGAAGAAGAGGACGCGTGTCGGCTCCGGGATGAGGGCGGTCGCAGTCGCTCCCATCAGCTGCAACAGCCGCCCTTCGTGGCGGCTGCCTCGGCCGGCGCCGCGGCGGCCGGGGAGTCGCCTTGATGCAGGTACCGATCCGCGAGGTCGAGCACCGCTTTGGCGGGCGTGTCCTTGACGTTCTGGGCAAGCGTGACCGCGGCCCACATGTCCTCGCGCGACACGCCCAGCTTGCGCGCCCTGTCGTAGTGGTACTTGAAGCAGGGGTCGCAGTTGGAGGCGATCGCGGCGCCGATCCCGACCAGCTCGGCGACGGCGTCGCTGAAGATGCTCGGGGTCGGCGCCGCGAGGCCCGCCCACTCGGCGAGCTCGTCGCGTGACGGGTACACGCCGCCGCTCTTGACCTCGCCGTCGACCTTCACCAGCGGCAGCGCCGTCTCGCCGGTCTTCTCGAGCGCCGACCGCACGGCGTCGTCAGCGGCGAACGCGCCCGGTTGCTGCGAGAGGTTGAAGCGCTCGACGGTGACGCCCTGGCTGTGCAGCCAGTCGAGGTCGGCGGCGAAGCGCACGAGCTGTGGGTCGACGGAGGGCCCGCAGACGCCGGTGGAGCAGCACATGGGAGGGTCAAAGACGTGGACAGTGATCATGGTGATTGCCTTTCGTTTATCGACGATGGACGATGCTTCAGACACAAGAAAGGAGCACTCACAAGGCGCCGACAAGATCCTTCAGGCGCTGCAGGGTGAGAGGCTCGATGCAGTAGTTGACCCGCGGCCCGTCGACGTCGCCGCGCAGGAGGCCGGCGTCTTTGAGGATCTTGAGATGCTGAGAGACCGTGGATTGCGCCAGGGGCAACTCGTCCACGATGGCGCCGCAAATGCAGATGTTCTTGCGCACCAGGATACGCAGGATCTCGACGCGTACCGGGTGGGCGATGGCTTTGGCGAGGGCTGCGAGTTCCCCATTGGCCTCCGGCCCCTCGGCGGGGCCGAAATCGTCTGCGACTCTCGCAGGCGGGCAGCACGTGGTCGGCGGCTCGGCGTTCATCGTCGATAAACGATAAATGATGAACGGCGGGGTGTCAAGGCGGCGCGGCGGGCTTGGAGTGGCGGCAGGGTGGCTCAGGTGGGATCTGTGCTCGCGCCGCGCGGCGCATGTACTGCAACGATCTCGCCCTGCAGGTCAGCGGCCGCGGCGATCGTATTGGTGATCGTGCCGAACTTGCGGATGTTGCGGTGCAGGAGGTAGAGACGGGCCGCGGGCTCGTCGGTCTCGACCTGCAGGGTGGAACGGGCGCGGACGATACGTGGCGGCGGCTCTTCGCGCTCCACGGCGACGTGAATGGTCGCCCGCCGGTAACTGAAGTGCAGCATCTTCGAGAAGCGCTCCACGTTCTTGAGGATGCACGCCGCCAGCGCGGCGGCCAGCAGGTCGGCGGGCCCCGGCAGCTCGTCACCTGTCTTGGCGCCGCCGTCAAAACAGATGTCGCCACCTTGCGCCGTGATGCGGGCGTGACCTCCGGGGAGGATCTCGCCGTCCACTTCGTAGCGGGTCGCCGTTTCGCCGTCCGCGCTCGCCATGAGCCGCCTCCTATCGGGCATGGGCGTCGTGCACCGCGCCTGGCTCTTCCCGCGCGCCCGTAGTCGGCTGCCGTTCCGGCTTGCTTGCCCTGTTCTCCTGCGGCTCCGGGATGGTTACATCGGCCGGCAGCAGGCGCTCGAGCAGGTAAGCGAGGGCGATGAACACCGGCAGCGTCACCGCCGTGCGCACCAGCGAGAACTGCCAGCCGAGAAAGGCGACCTCGAAAGTGAGCATAGGGATCTTGAGAGCCGAGAAGGCGCCGAGGTAGATGAACACGTTACGCGGCGCCGTGCCCTTGCGCCACAGTGCGACGGCAACCGGGAAGGCGCCGTAAAGCGGGCCGGCCTGCAGGGTGCCGAGCAGCACCATCCAGACGATGGCGAGGGGCCCCGAATCGCGGCCCACGTGCCGCTCCACGACGCTGCGCGGCACCCACACGTCGAAGAGGCCGACGAGGATGAACATCGCCGGCAGGAAGGCGGCCATCTCGAGCGAGAAGGTCCAGAAGCCGGCGCCGGCGGCGCGGCCGAAGGCAAACGGCGCCACAAGACGGTCGTAGGCCCAGAGGGCGACGACGAGTGCGACCAGCGCCCAAGGGAACGCGGTCTTCGTCGCCTTGAGCACACGTTTCATCGGAGGCGCCATCGTCAGCGAAGGATCGCGGCCATGACGAGCGCGACCACGACGGCGCCGCCGAACGCGAGCAGGTTGCGCCAGATGGCGATGCGGCGGCCGAAGAAGCGGATCTCGATGGGCAGCGTGACGACGCCCACCATGAGCAGCGTGGTGATGAACGCGGCCAGCACGGCGGCGGTGGCGCCGTGATCTTCGAGCACCCCGGCCAGCGGGAAGGCGACGAAGCCGGGGATGAGCGCGATGCTGCCGACGAGCAGGGCGGCGACGAACGGCACGGGGCCGCCGCCGCCCAGCCAGCGCTCGAGGGTCGCCGGGTGCACGGCCGCCATCAGCAGGCTCACCGCGGCCAGTACCGCGACCAGCGTTGGCAGAAGATTGACGAACATCCGCAGGCCGCGGCGAACGCCCATGAGGGTCTTGCGCCGGTCGGCGATGAGCGAGGCGATGAGGGCGACCGCAGTGATGGCCAGCAGTATCTCCATCAGGGCTGCACGGTCGGCGAGTCCTCGGGCGCGCCTTTGCACAGCACGGCGAGGATCAGGGACGGCTCCAGAGCCCGCAGCGACCGAGTCGTCGCGCCGCCGGGGATGTACACGGCCCCCGGAGCCACTACGAGCTCCTCGTCCACCCCGGACGTGACCTTCACCGAGCCCTGCAGCATGACGAACACGACGTCGTCGCTCATCTGGCAGGGCGGGATCACGCCGCCGGCGTCGAGCTCGATGCGTCGCACCTTGGCTTGCCCCTCGTCGAGGAGCACGGCGGCGCGTGCGCCGGGGGCGGGGGAGGACCGGTGGGCGTGCGGGGTAGTCGTGAGATCGAAGACCTTCATGGGCTGCACGATGGCTCCTCGGTCGCGCGACCGTTTGCCACCGGCGCCGTGGCCCGCAGCGCTTCACGGCGCTCCAGAAAGCCCTCAAGTCGCGTGAGCGCGGCACGGATGTGGCCGGCCCAGGCGTCGAGCGCCTGCAGGCCGTCCGCGGTCAGGCTGTAGGTGTGTCGCGCCGGCCCCGCCTGCGGCATCTGCCAGGCCGCCGTCACCAGCCCCTGCTCCTCCAGGCGACGGAGCGTGCGGTAGAGGTGGCCGCGATCCGCGGATGGGGCCTCCGGCAACGCCTGAAGACGTTCCAGGAGCTCGTAGCCGTGCGCGGGGCTCTCCGCGAGGAGCAGCAGCAGCCAAGGCTCCAGGCGCGAGAGCGCACGGCCGGGCCCGGAAGTGCAGGGCCGGCCGCGGGTTCGTGCTGGGTCTTCTGATGATGACTCGTCAAGATCCATAGCTGCCTGACGCAACTATATGCTAAGCGCATCTACGTCGCCAAGCCTCCGCGGCCGGGGCTTGGCGGACTCACCGGCGAGTCCGCCAGGCTGTGTCTCCGTTCCGTAGTGCCTGGGGATCAGCTACGCCGACCCTTGGAGGGCGCGCCGCAGCAGCTCGTCAGATGGGATGCCGCCGGACCCGGCGGGCGGGAAGTACTGTCGTCAGCCGAGGCCGTAGTCGATGCGTTGTTCGGCCTCCGGCTGTACGTCGTGGCCGCGCACGCGCACCGTGGGGGAGCCGGAGAAGCGCAAGGCCTCGGCGGCCTCATGCGTCTCGACGACGGTCTCCCTGAGTTCCACCGCAGCCCCGGCCTCCTCGGCGACGCGGTACACGGCGTCGCGCGCCGCCTGCCAGTTGCTGCAGCCCTCGGTGTGGAGGATCTCGACGGGGATGAGTCCAGTCATCACGCGATCAGGATACCATCGCCCCTTCCGCTCCGGATCATGCACGGGGACGGGCTGTTGGTCATGTCCGCGTTGCTACCCGGTCGTTGGACATACGTCTGACGGTGCCGCTGGAAGTACCGTTGCTTGAAAGACCCGCGCGCCATGCATGCTCGGCCGCCACGTCGACACACCAGCCGTTCAACGCGGTCATGGGTCGATGCTCAGCGGCACCGGCTGCGCGGGAGCACCCGTCGCGAGACCGCCGGCGAGGGTGGAAAGACCGCGCCGGGGCCGCGTTCGCGCGGCCCCGGCGCGCGGCCGCAGGCCCGCTTGTCAGCGGCTCTGGCCCATCTCGTGCTCCAGGTCTTCCTTGGCGTTGACCATGGCCTGCTTGAACTGCATGGGCTTGCGGATCTGCTTCAGGTAGTTGATGCCCGCGCCCGCGGCGGCTGTGAGCACCTCGATGTCGCCGTAGCCGAGCAGGCGTCCGAACAAGCCCTGCCTGAGCACCACGTCGGTGAGCTTCTCCAAGGACGAGTCGGCGACCGTCTTGTTGACCACCCCCGTGACCTCGACCACGCGGCGGTTGGTGAGCGCGTACACGTTCATGCGCCACGAGATGAAGCCCCAGGCGATGCGGAACGCCGGCACGACGAAGGCGATGAACAGCCAGTTGACCCATCTCCACTCCGGCTGCCAGCTCTTCAGCAGGATGATGACGACGAGGACCACCGCGGCGAAGAGGATCCACTTGATCATCTCGGCGATGGGGAAGATCCAGTGGTGGCGCTCGGTGTAGACGATCTTCTCGTTGTCTCCCAGCTGCTGCTTCAGGTAG
>Ga0315287_10003765_pt1 | contig 14677 bp, 12 predicted proteins | sample YL17G11_0_MG_FD_205037 | JGI IMG/M metagenome (GOLD analysis project Ga0315287, IMG submission 205037) | Sediment microbial communities from Yellowstone Lake, YNP, Wyoming, USA - YL17G11_0 | ecosystem: Environmental > Aquatic > Freshwater > Lake > Sediment | place: USA: Wyoming | collected... | reverse complement strand
ACGACCTGTGAGGGAACATAAAACTGTTTCAAGGAGACCAGAGATGCGCGACAAGTATTATGCGGATGATCGCGATATCGTGAAATGGGGATCTGCGCTCTGTCTTACGCGACGGATCAATGCAAGTGTGATCGTGCAAGTGGCCTTCTACCGGCCAGATGGCAATCCGTGGCAGCTCAGTGTGAGCGACCAGCCAGAACCGGAGCCGATTGCGCAGGAAGTTATTGCTCACTTCCGCGACCTGAACTATGTCCACGGGCTACAGGCGAGCTGCGGGCTGCGCATCGAGCCGATCATGCGGGAGTGGACGCTGGCGCGGGATCAGTACGTGACGGACGTAATTGAAGAGATCGGAACGTGTCGCTCGCCTCGCGTTATCCTTCTCGATCCCGATACAGGTATTGCGCCGCGGCATCCGACGCTTGAACACGTCACGACCGACGAAATCCGACGAATCTACAACGCATTGGAACCCGGCGACTCACTTGCCGTCTACCAACATCGTTGGCGCGAACCAAACTGGCTTGATCTTGCCAAAGAGAGATTTGTGGGGGCAATCAACGTGGATGCGCGCCGTATTGTCGTGATGTCTTGCTTTGATTTGGCGCACGATGTTGCGATCTTGGGCGTCATCGTGAATCGGGAGTGATCGGCCATGCCGGAATAGACTCGTTGCATCAAGGAGAATACGACCATGCCCGAATCGCGATTTTTCTATTCGCATCGTGGACAGCAGTGTGGGCCGGTTTCAGGCCAACAACTCAAACAACTTGCCGCGCAGGGGCATGTCGCGCCCGAGGACCAGGTATGGCGCGAAGGCGGTGCCCGGCGATTTGTGGCGAGAGACTTGAAGGGTCTTTTCCCCGCCACGACGCAACAAGGCCCTAGTGGGATCGTCCCACCGACGCCCAGCGTAGGTGAGAGCCGTCCTCCCGAGGCTGAAGTCGTCGGCGACATTGAGTACATCCCCTGCCCGCACTGCCAAAACTTCATCATTGCCGACCCGAGCCTTGCCGGGCAGACCGTTCAGTGTCCGCATTGTAGTGTGAGATTTCCATTTCCCGGAAGTGCAACACCGATCAACCCACCGCCGACTGCGACGGATTCATCATCGAACGACCCGTTGGAGTTTCTCAACAGACCGACCGACGACAACGCAAGACCGGCGGATGTTGGAGCATCTGTCTCCGGGTCGCGAAGGAAAACAAAGTCCTTCATGAATACGGTGGTGAGCGAAACGTTCGGCGAACTACATACGTCGATTAAGGAAGGATCAAAAAAAGCAACAAAGACTGCGATCAAGGCGGCAATTGGGTTCGTCTGTCTCGTCGTATTGTGTTCCGGCATTGGACTACTTGGGCGTTTAGGCCCCAAGAGTGAGGGTATTAACTTACGCACCAACGTGACGTTCGATGGAATTCAGTTTCATATCACCAACATTGACGAATACGACTGGACAGACGTGGAATTATTTGTAAATGGCGTTTTTGGCGGCTATTATTACAAGGTACATAAGATCCCCCAATTTACCGAGCAAAGTGTGGGCGCGCTGCTTCTTGCGAAGAGTGACGGGACACGACTCAACCCATTCAACACCAAAGTGCAAAACGTATTCTTCAAAGCCAACACGCCAAAAGGCCAGGGAACCTTCTACGAAAGCTTCGAGTGATGGAAGAGAACAATTGCCCCAGCGCTCGTGGGGGCTTTTCTTCTGGCTTCATGATAATGCACTCATATCATTTATGGGGTCACAGTAATGGCAGTTGTAGTTTCATGTCCTCACTGCAAGACCAAGATACAAGTGCGTCCAGAGCATAGTGGCAGACAAGTGGCCTGCCCCCAGTGCAAGGGCGATTTCACGATTCCTGCAATGGCGGCTGCGACGCGCCCCGCGGAGCCGCGAGTGGCGGCGCCGGCAACCCCGCCGGCAAAATCGAAACCCGCCCCGGTCGCACCCGTCCCGGCAAAACCGGCTTCCACCGACGAATCTTGGAGCGAGTCGGTTTCTTCCGGCTCGTCAGCGGGCGACCCGCTGGGATTTCTCAACGGCTCCGAGGCTAAGCACGTGAAACCGGCTTCGGCCGCTCGTGGTGCGCCGGGCAAATCCAAGTCCTTCATGAACACGATGACGGCAACCATCGAAAATCTGTTTGGGTCACAATCCGCCGGCAAGAATGCACAGCCCGGAACCACAGCCGCACAGATTGGCGCGAAGTTGAAGGGATTACCGCCCGCGAAAAAGGCACTCCTGGGGTTCGGCGGGCTACTCGCCATGTTCGTACTATGCTGCAGCCTCTGCTCTGGCCTGCTCACAATAGGCAAGCCGAAGGGCAATGTTCAAGCCGTGGCGGAGCGAACGCAAGAATCACCCGAATCAAAGGCCGCCAAGGGCAGCGATCAGGACGCGGGAAAGGATACCCAAAAAGAAGACAGGCCGTCCGTGCATACTGGCGAATTGTCCTATGCCCACGGCGACCTCGGAAGTTTTGAAGAGGTGCCGCCACCGATCAAGGAGGCTCTGGCAAAAGGCCGGAAGGTATGGTGTCTGCTCGACTTCGAGCGCGACGATTCGATGACGGAAGGCCGTGCAATATACGCTGTCTTTGATGGCGATACCCTTGAGCTAATCGTTGAGAAGATGGGGGGCAAAGATTTCTCTTCATCAACGACCGTGTACGCTTGGTCGCTGTGGTACGCGACTAAGGCGACCGAATACCAGACGACCAGCTATAGTAAAGAGTGGAATGAAAACAAGAGTCCCTTCAGCGTAATGCGGATTACAACAGTTTGGACAGGCCGGAGGGACGAAATTCAATTGCCCAACGCAGCGCCAAGAGAATCCCCCCCCAAGGCAAGTGAAAATAATGGAATCAGACTGACACGTGAATATGGGATCAATAACAACGTCAAGTCGGGGAAGATGGTTTTGATTATCAAGACAACGACGGAAGTTGGTGCGACTGCCCAAGGCTGGCATGCGACCATCACGGAGGTCACAGATCAAACACACGCCATCGACGACGAGCGTACAGCAAGAGACATGCGCAAGGGCAATGCCACCTTTTCACCGGACGGCAAGGAGGCGACTTTCCATAGCTCAAAGGAGAAAAGGTTTAGCGGGCCGGTCTTTCAACCACCCAGTGGCAAGGGCGAGTTCAAGCCGGTCGAGGTCGTTCAGCAGCAAGAACCGGTGCTGACAAGTTCCTTGCGCCTGGCAGTCACCCCGCCCGAATACGACGACATGGGACGGCTGCTCGATACCTTGGGTGTTGGATACCGCTACACGAACATCGACGTGGACGATCTGCTCAGCGCCAGTCGCCTCCGCCGGTCCGATGTGGTCTTCGCCACCTGCGGCGGCGTGCCGCAGAATTGGCTGGGACCGCTGCTGCGCGATGGCGAGCGCGGCGCGGCGGGCGTATTCCGTGCCCGGCCGGAGATTGTCCGGCAAATCAAAGAGAGCCTTCGCGACTTCGTGGGCCGCGGCGGAACGCTCTACGCCTCCGACTGGCGGTTCGAACTGCTGGCCATGGCCTTTCCCGAATTCATCGACAAGACGAAGATCGACCGCGGCGACGTGCAAACCGTCGACGCCGAGGTCGTCGATCCGGGCCTGCAAAAACGTTTGGGGCCGCGGATCGCCTTGCGTTTTGGCAAGCCCTCGTGGCGGCCGGCCGCGTTCGACGAGGCCAAAGTCGCCGTGTACCTCCGCGGCGCCTACAAGACGCTTTCCGGCACGCAGTCCGCGGCCCCGCTGATGGTGCGGTTTCCCTTCCAGGACGGCACCGTCATTTTCACCTCGTTCCACAACGAGAAGCAGAACAGCGACGTGGAACGGCAATTGCTCCGCCACCTGGTGCTCACCACCGTGACCGCGCAGCTTGACGCCAAGATTGAGCGCAGCATGATGCAGGGCGGCTTCTCGCCCGTCGAACGCAACCTGTTGAGCGCATCGGTCAAGGAGCGGGCGATTTCCGAAACCTACGAGTGCCGGAAGCCGGGACCGCTGCAATTCGTGCTGGGCTTTGCCGCCCGCGGCGCGGAGCTGCGGCTGACCGTCGTCGGGCCGGATGGGCAGCAGCTCGAAAAGTCGGGCGATTCAACCTTCACGCTCGACGTGTCCGAAGCAGCCGCGGGACAGTGGACCTACACCATTACCCTCGTGAAGGTGCCGTACGACAACTTCCCCTTCACGCTGACCGTGGGCCGCAAGCCGGGCTTTGAAGTGCTCAAAGGCAGACGGCCCCGGACCGGCGGATTGCTGGGGGCGTGCTGAACGTTTCAGGAAACAAGGTGTGGCTCTCGTTAGTGCGCAACGAATCCGACAAAGCTGCTTCGGCCGTCGAATATCCATTATGTGGAGAAAGAACCATGGTCTCACACTATCGTCCTTCCCTGGCAAAGAACATGATCCGACGCTCGCTGCGTGGCATTATCGATCCGTATCCCACAGATAGGGAGATCGACTTGTTATGGCAGCATTTTGAATCGCGATGCGCTTTCTGCGGACAAGAAGTCGGTATCAATCCGAAAGATGCGCATATTGATCATTTGGATGCGGGCTACGGTGGTGGCGCCAACCATGTTTCTAATCGAGTCCTTGCCTGCGCATCCTGTAATGAAAAAGAGAAGCGAGAGATGGCATGGCGGCAGTTCTTGCGGTCGAAGTCCAAGAGCGATGCCGAATACATGGCACGCGAACAATTAGTTTTGCGCTGGGTTGTCTCATTCGACGGGCAAGCCCAGAGAAGTTCGGATGACGTGCTGCAACGAGTCGAGTCGGAGATTTGTCTAGCAATTGAGGCGTACGATCGGGCTCTCGAACGAATACGTCACATAAGGGACAACCCCACGTAACAATGTGCTGCGCTGAAGTCGCCCCGGTGCCCGTGGTTGATCGAAGAGGAAAAGGGCGTGCGACCGTTTGGCGCAAGCAGGAAGGTGAACGAAAGGGCGGTGATCGGCGCCTGACTTTCTTATTTTCACCTTGAATGCCCGGCGGGTGGCGAGGGCAGAGTTGCCGGATTTGGGATTTCAGATTTGGGATTGCGGAGGAGGAGGGAACAGACGGATCGCGAAACCACGAAAGAACGAAAACGCGAAACGAGAAGAACGGCTTGGGAATTTCGGTGTTTCGATCTTTCGTGATCTCTTGTCTTAAATTTGACCGCGCTGCTCGCTGAAAGCCGCCCCCGCCTTCCTTCACCCTGACACTTCCTCCCTCGTGAACGTAAGGTGCCGGTTCCAGTGGGCATCGTCGATCTGAGGGAAGTCGGTGCGGACGTGGGCTCCGCGGCTTTCCTGCCGGGCTTGGGCGGCTAGAGTCATCAGCCGGGCCGCGCAGAGCATGTTCTGCAACTCCCAGCCGGTGGGGTCGGCAAATTGCCTCGGCAGCACGTAGCGGCACCAATGGTTGAGGTTCTCCAGGGCCTCGGCAAGCCCCTCGGCGTCACGGTGCAGGCCGACGTTGCGCCACATCAGGCTTTGCAGCGAGTTGCGGATATCGGCCAGATTCAACGGCTCGTTGGGGGCGTCGGACGGCGGATTCTCGACCACTGCGGCGCTGTAATCGTCGTGCCGCTCCGCGGCGGCGCGGGAGGCCCCTTCGCCGGCGTGCGCCCCGTAAACCAGCGCCTCCAGCAGACTGTTCGAGGCGAGCCGGTTGGCCCCGTGCAGGCCGGTGGAAGTGACTTCGCCCGCCGCCCACAGGCCCGGCAGCGTGGTACGCCCCTCGGCGTCGACCGTCACCCCGCCCATCATGTAGTGCGCTCCCGGGCGGACGGGAATCCGGTCGCGGGTGATGTCCAGGTCGAACTCGGCACAGACGGCGGCAATGCCCGGGAACCGCGCCCGCACCCGCTCGGGATCGAGGTGCGTCAGGTCGAGGTAGACGTTCGGGTGCTTGGTCTTTTCCATTTGGCTGACGATGGCCAGGCTGACCACGTCGCGCGGGGCCAACTCGCCGCGGGGATCATAATCGGCCATGAAGCGGTGGCCGTGGCGGTCGACCAGCCATGCGCCCTCGCCCCGGGTGGCCTCGCTGATCAAGTGGCGGCTGCCGCCGGCGATGTACAGCACCGTGGGATGAAACTGCATGAACTCGACGTCGCGCAGCTCGACGCCGGCCCGATAGGCGATAGCCATGCCGTCGCCGGTGGCCACCTCGGGATTGGTCGTCTCGCGATAGAGTTGGCCGGCCCCGCCCGTGGCCAGGATGGTCTGTTTCGCCCAAACCATGGTCTTGCCGTGGCGGCTGTTCCACACCAGGGCGCCGCGGCAGACGCCGGCGCAGGTCAGCAGATCGAGCGTGAAGGTATGCTCCCACACCTGGACGTGGGCGGCCTGCTCGATGCGGCCGGCGACCACGCGCATCACTTCGCGGCCGGTGGCGTCGCCCAGGGCGTGGACGATGCGGTCGTGACTGTGGCCGCCCTCGCGGCCCAAGGCCAGGCGGTTGCCGACGTGGTCGAACTGCGTGCCCCAGTCGATAAGCTCCCGGATGTGCCGCGGCCCCTCGCGGATCACCCGCTCGACGACTTGGCGATCGCAGAGCGAGCCGCCGGCCTCGAGCGTGTCGGCGACGTGGTTCTCGAAGCGGTCGACGGGATCGATCACCGTGGCGATGCCGCCCTGGGCGTGGGCGCTATTGGATTGCTGGATGCCGTCCTTGGCAATGACCACTGCGGAGAGACTTGGATCGACGGCCAGTGCCGCCCTCAAGCCGGCCAACCCGCCGCCAACGATCAGCACGTCGGTAAAGAAGTGCGGCACCCGCTTGGGGTGGAAAGGAACCAGATATCGCGGGACAGGGGTGGGCATGGGAAGGGGGGGCTGGGGTCAGGGGTCAGGGATTTCAGATCCCAGATTAGTGTAGCAACAGCGATGCCTGCGGGCGAGCCCCGGCACGGGACCGATATGCAGCGGATTGCGTAGAAGAGGGTGACGGAATGCTGCCGGAAAATCTTTCCGCATACCCACGGGTTGCACTCGTCGCCGCCGGTAATACAATGTATTAAGAAGGAGGGGCCGCCTATGCCCAACAACAAGAAGCAAGACATCATCACGTTCAAGGTCGATGAGCCCCTCCATCAGGCCATGCGCGGTATACCCAACAGGTCGGAGTTTATCCGGGCGGCCATTCTGGCCGCGCTCGACAGCGTCTGTCCGCTGTGCAAGGGCAGCGGCATCCTGACCCCCGATCAGCGCAACCACTGGGACCAGTTCGCCAAGCGTCACGTGCTGGAGGAATGCGACGACTGCCACGCCGTCCATCTGGTGTGCGCGGCCGAGGATGAACCGGCGGAACACAAAGGGGAATAGCCGATGCCACGGCCAGTCAACACCGAACATTCCGCGTACGCCGTTGGGGTGGCAGTTGAACTGCCACCCCAGCAACAGTCAATTCCAGGAGGACAGACATTCCTGTCTGTCTATACAGGTACAAGACAGACAGGAATGTCTGTCCTCCTGGCACAATGTATTCTCGGATTGGCGCTGTCGCTTGCCGGCTGCGGCCAACCGCCGGTCAATTCGGCTGATGGTCGCTTGCCGGTGTTCGTCGGCATTCCACCGCTCGGCGGCCTGGTCGAGCAGATCGGCGGCCCGCGCGTATCGGTCAGCGTCTTGGTTCAGCCGGGCCAGGATCCGCACACGTTCGAGCCCGCGCCGCGGCAAGTCGTCGCGCTGAGCAAGGCCCGGCTGTTCTTCGAGACCGGCATGCCATTCGAGAGCACCCTCTTGGAAAAAATCAAGCAGAGCAACCGACGGCTGGCGGTGGTCGATACGGCGTCCGGCATCGAGAAACACGCGATGGGGGCCCCTTGCGGCGAACAGGGGCACGAGCACGCCGAAGATGCACGCGCCGGCGAGCCCGATCCGCACGTCTGGCTTTCGCCGCCGCTGCTGAAGGTCATGGCCGGAAACATTGCCGAGGCGCTCCAGCAGGCCGATCCGGCGAACGCCCGGGAGTATCGAACGAACCTTGCCGCGCTCTTGGCCCGTCTCGATGCTTTGCACGAGAAGATCGGTCGCCTGCTGGCGCCGTATCGCGGCCGAGCGTTCTACGTGTTCCACCCCGGCTTCGGCTACTTTGCCGACGCGTACGGTTTGAAGCAAGTGGCGGTCGAGGCCGGCGGCCGTTCACCCACGCCGAAGCAGCTCCAGGCCCTGATCGAGCAGGCCCGCAAGGATCGGATCAAGGTAATTTTCGTGCAGCCTCAATCACCCCAGCAAAGCGCCCAGGTGATCGCCGACGCCATCGGCGGCAAGGTGGTTGCGATCAACGGGCTGGCCGGCAATGTGAGCGAAGACATCGAGGACATCGCCGCGAAGATGGCCGCGGCAATGAAAGGCACGTAGGCCAATATGACAACTTCCCCAGTAATTTGCCTCCGCGACGTGTCGTTTTCCTACGGCGGCGTGCCGGTGTTGGAGGACGTCAACCTCGACGTGCCGGAGCGCACGGCGGCGTGCATCATCGGGCCCAACGGCGGCGGAAAGACCACGCTGGTGAAGCTGATCCTCGGCCTGCTGACGCCGCAGCAGGGCGAAATCCGCGTCTTCGGCCAGACGCCGCAGCAGGCAAGGCTCCGCAGCGGCTACATGCCGCAGTACGTTCAGCACGATCCGCAATTCCCCGTCACGGTGATGGACATCGTGCTGATGGGCCGGCTGGGACGCGGCGGCCCGAGCGGTTTCTTCGGCTGGCCCAACCGGGCCGATCGCCGGGCGGCCAACGACGCCCTGCGCCAAGTGGGCATGGACGACTTCCGCCGCCGGCCGTTCGCCTCGCTTTCCGGCGGGCAGCGCCAGCGGGTGCTGATCGCCCGGGCGCTGTGCGGCAATCCCGACCTGCTGCTGTTGGATGAGCCCACCTCGAACGTCGATACGCTGGTCGAGGCCCGGCTGCTGGAAATCCTCCGCGAGTTGAACCAACGGATGACGATCCTGATGGTCACGCACGACCTGGGCTTCGTCTCGAACCTGGTCGAAAGCGTGATTTGCGTGAATCGCCGGGTGGTCGTTCACCTGACAAGCCAAGTCACCGGCGCCTCGATCAACGACATTTACGGCGGCGAGGTGCGCGCCGTGCATCACCACGACGACGTCTTCTTTCCGGGGCACTTGCATGAGTGAGTTCTTCCACGCGCTGGCCGATCCCGCCATTCCATTCCTGCGATACGCGCTGATCGTGGGACTGCTGGCAAGCGTCGCGTTGGGCATCGTCGGATCGTACGTGGTCACGCGGCGGATCACCTACATCGCCGCGGCGATTGCCCATTGCGTGCTGGGCGGCATCGGCGCGGCCATCTACCTGAACAAGCGGTGGGAGCAGACGTGGTGCGATCCGATGTACGGCGCCGTCGCCGCGGCCCTGCTCTCGGCCCTGGTGATCGGGCTGGTGAGCCTCTATGCGCGGCAGCGGGAAGACACCGTCATCAGCGCCGTGTGGGCGTTGGGTATGGCGATCGGCCTGCTGTTTTTCGCCATGACGCCCGGCTTCGTCGACCCGATGGCCTACGTGCTCTACGGCAACATCCTGCTGATTTCCGCGCACGACGTGTGGCTGGTCGCCGCGATGGACGCCCTGGTCGTGGCCCTCGGGCTGGGCTTCTACCCCAAGCTGCTGGCCGTCTGTTTCGACGAGGAGTTCGCCGCGCTGCGCGGGGTGCGGGTGAAGCTGCACTATTTGCTGCTGCTTTGTCTGACGGCGCTGACGGTGGTGTTGTTGGTGCGCGTGGTGGGCATCGTGCTGGTGATCGCCTTGCTGACGCTGCCGGCGGCGGCGGCCGGCCATTTCGCCCGAAAACTCTGGCACATGATGGCCGTGGCGGTGCTGTTCTGCATGGCCTTCATCGGCAGCGGCATCGCCGTGAGCTACACCAACAATCTCCCCAGCGGCCCGGTGATTATCCTCATCGCGGGCGGGGCGTACCTGCTGATCACCCTCGGCAGCCGGTTGCGAAAAACGCACGTCGGCTAGAATCGTAAGGCCGAGGTTGGGTTACGACCCCCGCCAGCTCGCCTGGCGGGTGAGCGAGTTTGAAGGCTAGGAACCGGCCAAGACTTTCTTGCGACCCCTGCCGGCTTGTCCGGCAGGTGAAGGAGTTTGTGCGGCCCCCTCCGGGCGAGCCGAGGAAACTTCCTCACCTGCCAGACAAGCTGGCAGGGGCCGGGGAATACGGAGGTTCGCGTTCTAGCCTGGCAAACTTGTTCACCTGCCAGACGAGCTGGCAGGGGTGCCCAAAGCTGAGACGAATCGGGAACTTTTCGCACCCCGGCCGCATCCAACATTCTGGAAGGCGGCGATCCGAAGGCGGACCGCGCCGCGTAGCACCAGAACAGGAGAAATGTCATGTGGAAGCGAGCAATTGCGTGCGTCGTGGTGATTTTGGCGTGTGGGGTAATTTGGGCAGCGCAGTTGCTGGTTGACGACCAGCCACAACCCCCGGCCGACACCAAGAAAGAAGCCCAACCGGAGGCGAACAAGGAGAAAACGCCCAAGTGGGCCCCAGCCGTCAATCCCAAGCCGCTCTCCGAGAACGTCAAGAAAGGGCTCGCCTGGCTGGCCGAGCATCAACTGAAAAGCGGGGCCTGGGGCCAAGGCGAAGAGTCGGCGAATATGGGCGGCGGCGCGCAGTTGAAAGACACGCCCAGCGTGGCCGACACCTGCGCGGCGGCCCTGGCCCTGGTCCGTTCCGGCAGCACGCCCGCCAAGGGCGAATATGCCAAGAACCTGTTGGAGGCCGTCCAGTTCATCTGCGGCCAGATCGAGGAGTCCGACAAGGAGTCGCTCTATGTCACGGCCACCCGCGGCACCCGCGTGCAGAGCAAGCTGGGGCCGTACATCGACACCTTCATGGCCTCGCTGCTGTTGGCCGAAGTGAACCATCAGATGCCGGACGAGGCGGGCCAAAACCGCGTTTCGACGGTGCTCGACAAGCTGCTGGGCAAGATTCAGAAGAATCAGAAGGCCGACGGCACCTGGGGCGGCGAGGGCTGGGCCACCACGCTCCAGCAAGGCATGGCCGCCAAGGGCCTCAACCGCGTCGCCCAAAGCGGCAAGGACGTCAGCGCACCCATGCTCGCCCGAACCGAGGAGCAGGCCCGCAAGAGCTTCGACCGCCCCTCGGGCAAGTTCTCCGCAAGTGGCTCGGCCGGCGTCGAACTGTATGGCGCCGGCGCGGGCCTCAGTTCCGTGGCCGAATCGGTCAAGACCAACAAGCAGAAGGAGGCCAAGGTCCGCGAGCAACTGCAAACCGCCAAGACCGAGCCCGAACGTGCGCTGGCCAAGGCCACGCTCGAGCGTTTCGCGGGCGCGGAGAAGGACCTGGCCGATGCCCAGGCGGCCGTGATCGCCCGGCTGGACGACAAGCAGTTCATCGCCGGCTTCGGCAGCAACGGCGGCGAGGAGTTCCTCAGCTACATGAACATCGGCGAGAGCCTCGTGGTCAAGGGCGGCGACGCCTGGAAGTCGTGGGACAAGTCGATCAGCGAGAACCTTGACCGCGTGCAGAACAAGGACGGAAGCTGGAGCGGCCACCACTGCATCACCGGCCGGACCTTCTGCACGTCCGCGGCGCTGCTGGTGCTGATGGTCGATCGCTCCCCGCAACCGATCATCGAGAAAATGAAGGGGCGGTAATTGACTCTCCGGTCCAACTACGCCCTCCGACCGTGCGCAGTAGACTGCGCCGGTCAATGGAAACCTTGCAACGGGAGAGAAGATGACACGAACACTCATTACTACGATTATGGTTCTGGCTGCGGTCAGCGCTGCTGCGGGCGCGCCCCCGCCTGACGACATGGTTAAGGCGCTGTCCGATACGATCCGAAAAAAGTGCCCCGACGCGAAGATCGAAACTACCAAGGACGCCTTCGTCGCCAAGCACGGCACGATGATGTTCACCCTTCACAGCAGGGCCAAGAGCGGTGAGATTTCCTCTCAGACCTACCAACAGGAGGGCCCTAATTTCAAGGGCTTTATCTTGCGGGTCGCATTAGAAGACGGTAAGTATGGAGGGGCCGCTGAGGTTCCGCAGACTCTCCAGGGTTCATACTTTCCAACATTCATCGACGCCCCGGCAACAGACGATGGGAAGAAGCATTATCAAGTTCACTTTTCCTACGGCAGCAGACTCGATCCTGAACTGAAAAAGGCCATCTTCGATGTGATTCCGAAAACGAGATTCCAACAACTGAGTGGAGGTGACGGCAAGTGTGTGCGCGAGCAGCCAGGGTTAGACGATGAAGGGGCGCACAAAGAACTGTTGAATCGGCTGAAAGAAAAGATGCCCCAAGACTGGGCCGTTGCCGCGATCGAAAGAGGGAAGGTCAACCTATGGTACTGGAACCCATCGGAGGGCAATGGCACCCGAATCAGTCTGCTTCCGAGGAAGGCTCTGGAGAACAAGGACGACAAGGCGGGGAAGCCGGGCGGGCTGATCATCTGGCTGATGGACGCAACGTACACGGCGAGGCAGCCTGGCCCATCTGAAGACCGGCAGACATTGCCCCCCCGGGAATTGACCAAGTGGCGGAACCGGCGGGTGATGGTTTGGGGTGCGGTCGAGTCGGAGTGGCCGCGCTGGAAGTCTGATCTTCTCGCCGCACTGGCAGCCAGCGACTCCCCTTCCACGCAGGCAGAACTCGGTCAGGCGAGTGAACCGAAGCGACCGATGGTTTCTTTGGCTGTCTTGGCCGAACAGCCGCCGGTGATCATTTCCGGCAGAACGGAAAAGCCCGAGTACGAAGTCGGCCAGCGGACGTCGCATGGGTTGACGATCGCCAACCGGAGTTCCAAGCCGGTGACGCGCCCGAGCTTCCGGTTTTTGAACATCAAGCAAGAAGACGCGGAGATCGCCTTCTATGTCCAACAACACGTTTTGGAGATCCAGGTTACGCGGGGCAAAGACCCGGTGGCCGTCAACAAGGATTGGCAGGCCCCGGCCAAGGAGGCTCGGCCGTTTCCGACCGTCGAGCTTCCGCCCGGGCAAAGCATCTCGGCGGGGTTCTCACTGACGCGCCGCTGGTATCCGTCGTTCTTCTCGTTGACGGAGCCGGGTGAATACAACGTAACGGTGACGCTGGACACGACGAAGTTGGCCGACGAGAAGATCCTCAAAGGCCGTTTTTCCTCCGCCCCAGTGGCCTTCCGCATTGTCCCGGTCGCCACGTTCCGGGAGAAAAACACCGGGGAATCGCCAGTCGACTACGCGAACGCCAAGGTGGCCTTCTATCTCGACCGCATTGCGCAGCAAAAGGGGGAGTATTTTCCGAACGTGGGGAACCTACTGCGAACGCCCGAGGCCATTCCAGTCCTGATCGAGATACTCGGCTCGAAAGACGCAGCGCGGGCCCAACAAGCGGGAGTGCTTCTCGGACAAGTCCACCACCGTTGCGGAAATCCGCATCCGCCAGTTTTGCCGGAGTCGAAGGACGCGTGGCGGAAATGGTGGGAAACAAAAGGGGCCAAGCTGCCGGTCCCAACACTCTGGTCGAACTTTGACAGCTTCTATCAATAAAGGGAGAAACAATGATACGAGCACTCATTACCACGACCACGATTATGCTCCTGGCTGTGGTCAGCGCTGCCGTGGGCGCGCCTCCGCCTGAAGACATGGTTAAGGCGCTGTCCGATACGATCCGAAAAAAGTGCCCCGAGGCGAAGATCGAAGTTACTACGGGCGCCTTCGTCGCCAAGCACGGCACGATGATGTTCACCCTTCACAGCACGGCCAAGAGCGGTGAGATTTCCTCTCAGACCTACCAACAGGAGGGCCCTAATTTCAAGGGTTTTATCTTGCGGGTCGCATTAGAAGACGGTAAGTATGGAGGGGCTGCTAAGGTTCCGCAGACTCTCCAGGATTCATACTTTCCAACATTCATCGACACCCCAGCAACAGACGATGGGAAGAAGCATTATCAAGTTCACTTTTCCTACGGCAGCAGACTCGATCCGGAGTTGAAGAACGCCATTCTGGAAGCGATCCCGAAAACACAACTCCCCGCGACCTCCACGAATTCCGGGACGAAGGCAGCCGCCGCCCCGGCCCTGAAGGCCATTGACATTGACGGCGGCTATGGGCATCTGCGCCAGATGATACTCCACGCCAGCGGCGAGTTGTATTGGACCGGCTGGGAACCGCCTCGCAAGGCCGCCTCCGAGTACAAACGCCGAATGTCCGCGAAAGAGGTCTCGGAGATCTGGCAACTTGCCTCCAATATTTGCATGGACGAATTGCGGGAGGCGTATGCCGGTGGGGATCACACGTACACGGTCAAGTTCACCTTTGCTGACCGCACGAAGAGCGTCAAAGTGACCTTTTCGGAGAAGGACGACCGGCCGGCGGCTTTCGCTCAACTGATGGAAAGATTGTGGAAGACCCGAGACAAGAAGTAAGAAAGGAGCGTCGGGAAGTCAAGCGAATCTGGCTGCCGATTGCGATTGCCGCGTTGCTGGCCGTACGCATTGCGGCGGCCGACGACAACCGCGCGGACCTGGTGCGGCGGATCGACGCCGCCTCGGAAAAAGCCACGCGATATCTGATTGCCGCGCAATCGCCCGACGGGGCGTGGCGCTCGGAAACGTACGGCGCGTTGCGCGACGGTCCGAGCCTCACGCCGTTTGTGATCAGCGGCCTTTGGTTTCTGCCGCAGGCCGGCCCGCAAGGCAAAA
>Ga0315287_10003764_pt1 | contig 14678 bp, 11 predicted proteins | sample YL17G11_0_MG_FD_205037 | JGI IMG/M metagenome (GOLD analysis project Ga0315287, IMG submission 205037) | Sediment microbial communities from Yellowstone Lake, YNP, Wyoming, USA - YL17G11_0 | ecosystem: Environmental > Aquatic > Freshwater > Lake > Sediment | place: USA: Wyoming | collected... | reverse complement strand
AAAGGGTTTCCCGAAACAACGGGAAGGCAGAAAGCCCCGCATGTGTCATTCCGGGCGGAGCTAACCGAAGCCTCCAAGTATGTCATTCCGAACGAATGTGAGGAATCTGCTTTTTCCTTCCCTTGAGGATCAAGATCAATGTGGGCCCGGCGGGCACATGGATCTGCCCGCCGAACGGGTATGAAGGAATCAGCCCCTCTTATAGCCAAGCGATAAGTAGTGAGATATGCCACGGAAAGGATGACGATATGCCCGGAAGGATGGTTCTTTTCCCCCGACTCTTGCTTGTTTTGGTCGCAGGATTACTGTGCGCAACGATTGCGGGATGCGGAGGCGGCGCGGGTGTTTCCACGACTTACCTGAGCGACGATTTCCAGGCGCTGAGTGCCGGCACCTGGGACGTGACCGCGTCGGTGGCGACTATCGGCGGCAGCCTGCATCTCAATGGCACGTCCGAATCGGCAGCGGAAGTTAAAGGTAGAGAGAGATTCTTATACAAACCTATGCAGGCGACAGCGTCGTCGAATGCCTGGTCCGCCGGGACTTCGGTCGGGTTCGATTCGACCCAGAACGGCATCAGGCAGGCGATCATCATCGAACAGGGCCAGCTTGTGGTGATAAACCAGTCCGCCTCGGGCACGAAACAGACGGCAGTTCCGATCACCGGCTGGAACGGCATCAAGGGTTCCACGATCACGTATCTGATCAAATGGCAGGCCGGGAAGGTGGAGTTGTATAATGGAAACACGCTGCTGGCCGGCTATGAGGGGGCGCTGGTCCCGTCGACTTCGCTTCCGGCGCGTTTTGCCTGCGATCTCGGCACGCTCACTGTGGACCAGGTTACGATCAGCGACAGCGGCATAACTTTGTTTGACGATGCGTTCGATAACCTGAACACGTCTATCTGGGACGTGCCGGTGGGGTCGCTGGTGACGACTTCTGATGGCAAGCTGCTTATCCGCAGCACGGCGCAGGTCCCGGCCGAGGTCATAAGTAAGGGGCAGTTTCAGTTTAAGAAGATGGAGTTCACGGCATACGGCGACTGGGGGTCCGATACGTCGATCGGGTTCGATATGACTGCCGCCGGCGGTCACTACACGATCGGGGTCATGAACGGCAAGTACAGGGTTTCGAGCCCGACCGGTGTCAGCGCGGAGGACATCCCGAGCTGGGCCTCGTCGCGCTCCGCAAACAGTCCGTTCAAGATCAAGTGGTCGAACGGCTTCTCTCAATTGATCGTGAATAACTTCCTGCGGGGGTCGTATTCAGGAGACTACCTGTGCACCGGCGCGGCCAACGCGCGTTTTTACGTTGGGACGGCACAGCCGGGTCAGATGCTGATAGACTCGGTGCTGGTGCAGGATTTTCTGTGAGGAATGAGCGAGATTGCGACAGCCCCTCCAGGTAGGGATACCTGGAGGGATGGTGACTTAACGCTCCGCCTGTGTCATTCCGACCGGAGCGAAGGCGAAGTGGAGGAATCTGCTTTTGAGCTATCAGCTTTCAGCTATCAGCCGTCAGAAAAGCAGATCCCTCGACTTCGCTCGGGATGACAGTATGCGGCAGGCCGTTTGCTAGCTCAGGGACTGAAACTCATTAGGTGCGGGATGATCAGCATACAAGGAAAAGCAAAACACGAGGGTGTGGCCATAGCGGTCGCGGCCAAGGTCGATTCCGTAAGTGGCATCAACGGCGTGGACATGGCAATCCTGGAACAGGGGATTAAGGCGATAAGGAAGGGCCTGACGCGGGTCGATTATCCCGAGGTGGTGGTGGCCTGCGACAGCGTGGTGATGGGTGTTTCGCTGAGGATTCCGGGGATTAACACCATCGGGATCGCGGCGCAGGCGGATACGGATGTGGATGGGCTGGATGTGGACGTGCCGTGCGTTATCGGGCTGCCGGGGCTGATGGACTCAGTGGGGCAGGGGGGATTCGTGATCGTCGATGGCAACAAGGGCGTGGTGCACATAGACCCCGACACTCGGACCTTGATTCACTACCAGCGCGTCGAAGACGATCGCCGGTCCCGGAGCAAGGTATTCATAGCGTTGGAGCATATTCCCGCCCGGACCCGGAGCGGAGTGACGGTGCATGTCTATGCCCACATCACCAACGAAGGCGAAGTGGAGCAGGCTCTGGACGAAGGCGCCGATGGGCTGCTGGTCGATTTGCGCGGCTCCCAGGCCGACGCGGCGGGATTCTACAGGGCGTTGATGTGGGCCGCTCCGGGCAAGCCACTGGTGTTCGCTGTGGATTACCCGTGTGGCGCGCTCATCGAGGCAGTTTCCGAAAGCGCCGCGCCGGGGCAGGTGACGCTGGCTTTGGCTGGGGCATCATTCGATGAGCTTCTCGCCGAGGTCAGCGCCGGGATAGAAGCGGACCCGGATGCGGAGATCAGGATAGGCTGCGTGGCCGAGGACCCGGAGACTTGCGAGCGCCCGGCATCCGTCCAGCGCGTCGTGGTGGATATGTGTGGGTCGTCCCTGTTGAATCAGGCGGACGATGACGATCTCGCGTCCATGATCGCCGGCTGGATAGGCGGGCGAGAGGCCGAGAGCGCGCTGGTTATGATCGGTAAGCACGTGGAAGCTATCGAGCGCCTGATTCGGGCGGGGGCTCGCGGCATAGCGGTTTCGCCCGGGGAAGTTGGCTCGTGCAAATACGCGATCAGAAGCATAGGCACAGAGGATTCGATTTGAAGTTTGTGGCACTGCTGAAATATCACTACGAGACCAGGGCGATCGTGGACGACTTCATTGCTCGGATTAGAGCTTACCTGAAGGGCCACGAGTTCGTGATTTGCGAAGACGTGGACTCGTTCAAACGAGAGATAGTCGACGCCGACGCGATGTTCGGCTATCGCATCACGCCCGAGATGCTCGCGTGCGCGAAGCGGCTCAAGTGGATTCAGTTCGGAAGCGCGGGGATCGATCACACGGTCTTTCCCGAACTGCTGGAATCGGAAGTGATTCTTACGAATTTCAGCGGCATTCACGTGGCGCCGGTTTCCGAGCACGTGCTCGCGCTGATGCTTGGGCTGACCCGCGGGCTGGATATCGCCGTCAGGCAGCAGCCCGGGCATACGTGGGATCGCTTGGTGATGGCGGATGTGTCGGGCGAGCTCGCGGGCAAGACCATCGGCATAGTCGGCCTCGGGAAGATAGGGCAGGGGATCGCGCGGCTGGCGAAGGGTTTCGGGATGCGGGTCGTTGGGACCAAGAGGACCGTCGGGGGCGCGATTCCCGATGTCGATGAGGTCCATGCGCCGGACGAATTGGGCAAGGTCCTGAAGCAATCGCATTTCCTGGTGCTGGTCGTGCCGCTCACGGGCGAGACACGCGCGCTGATCGGCGGACGGGAGATAGAGATGATGCCGGATGGGGCGTTTCTGATCAATGTCGCGCGGGGAGCGATGGTCGATCATGATGCGCTGGGCGACGCGCTCCGAAGCGGCAAGCTGGCGGGCGCGGGGTTGGATGTCTTTCCCAGGGAACCTCTTGCCCCGGACAGCCCCATCTGGGACCTCCCCAACACCATCATCACACCCCACACGGGCGGCGCGAGTTCGGGCTACAGCGAACGCGGCGCGGCGATCTTCAAGCGTAATCTGGACGCGTTTCTTGCGGGCGGCGAGATGATCAATGTGTATGACCGCGAGAGAGGATACTAATGAGTTTCAGTCCCTGAGTTAGCGAACAGCCTGTCGCATACTGTCATCCCGAGCGATCCTGAACTCGATTCAGGACGAGGGATCTGCTTTTCGGTGATAAACGAAGGCTGCAAGTAAAAAAGCAGATTCCTCACATTCGTTCGGAATGACATAGGCTGAACGCTAAGTTAGTATCCGAAACTCAGTAAATGCTATTTGCGTTTCGACAATCTGTCTGCAGTCTGGACACGTCCGCTAACCGGACAGAGGGTTCATGAGATGAGAATCGTTGCTCTATCGTTGGCAGTATGTGCTTGTGCCATGCTTACCACACTCGTGCTGGCTCAGGGCACGCCACAGACGCCGATGTCGTTGGTCGATGTTCTGAAGAATCTCGAATCAAACGACTGGCAAGCGCGGGCCAATGCTTTCAAGGCGCTTAGCGGCTGGGACAAGCCATTGTCCGGCGATGAAGTGGAAGCTGTGAAATCCTATATGGCGCGCCAGGAGCACAAGGACTGGCGTGCGCATTATCTGGCCGCCAAGCTTCTCCGCGCGAACGGCCAACTGCCCATGCCCGGCAAGGCCGTTGGGAAAGCCGAGGAGATCCTGGCGCCTTTGAATCCCTCCAAGGGAATCAACTCGAACGCCGAGGAGGCGGCCAGGCAGCTTGCGGCGCTTGGCGCGGAGGTGGTCCCACTGCTCGGTGACGTGCTCGAGTATCCGAACAGCCCGGATGAGAGCCGGATAGTCGCCGCGGCGCGGGCCCTGGGGATACTCGGCGGCAAGGATGCCGCGGGTCTGCTGATCGGCGCTCTCAAGACCAAGACCGGGTGGCTGAGCGGCGAGATGATCTGCGCGCTGATGAATATATCATCGGATGATGCCACTATCGACGATGTCGCCAAGGTGGTCGCCGGCCGGAACGAGTTCGATCAGGAGTTCATCATCCGCAGCTTTGAGAAGCCGGAGATTGCTTTGCGGGCCAGGATGCGGCTGTATTCTCACTTCGACGACTTCAAGAGCTACGGCAGGAACTCGGTTGTGCGGGGGCTGGGAAAGGTCGCCAATGAGGATGCGTTCAAACGGCTCACGGGCATTCTGCTCAAAGAGAGTGGCACTACAGCCGATATCGCCGCGCGGCAGTTGGCTGGGATGAAAAGCTTCGATCCTTGCCCGGCGTATGTGGGTGCCTTTGAGGCGGGAAAAGCAAGTCGGGAACTCATAATCTGCGCGGCCATTCGCGGGTGCACGGGGGCGATTCCCTACCTGGAGAGGATCAAAATCAGCGCCTATCAGGATATGAAAGCCGATTTGCCACTGGTCGCGACCGGGGCGCTCGCCAGGCTCGGCAAGGACTACGAGAAGAACGCCGAAGAGGTGCGGGCGGCTCTGGGCAAAGATGAGTTTGGCAGCTACCCCGCCGCCGCGCTCCTGACGGACGACGCGACGGTGCGGATGATGGGCGCCAAGCTCATCGACTATGCCGGCAAGGATAATCTGACGATCAAGTCGGGGAGCCATGCCTATGGCATGGGCCAGACGATCGTGATCTACTTGCTTGGACAGATGCCGAATCGCCTCGCCGCGAAGACGCTGATGGCTGATTTGGACGTGCTGCCGGTGAGTGTTTGGAACAAGGTGGGGGATGCGCTGGAGAGCCTCGGATCCGAGATCAAGGTAGATTCGATCGCGTCGGATGGCGCGGGGCTCAAAGCGGTGATATACTACTGCGGCATTGAGTACTGGTCAATGACGCCGAAGCCCAACGACCCGAAGATTGCCGAGGCCCGGAGCACGGCGGCTGCATTTCTGAAGCAGCACCCGGCGCTGTTCAGGAAGCTGTTTGCCGAGAACCTCGGATCGTTTCCTTCTTGGGGCAGCAAGAGCTACACTCTGACGCTCGCGAGGGATGCCTGGACCCCACAGGCCACGCCCGTGTTTGAGGATATTGTCAAGACTGATAAGAACGTGATTCGATATGCGGGGGCCGGTGGCGGCCCGCAGGTCAGTGTTTATCGTGTAAGGGCGCAACTCGCCAAGCTGCTGCAGGACAAGACGGGCAGGCCCTACACTTACGTGGATGCGGACGGCGTGACCCGCAACGCCGGAGAGATGCCGTAAGTGTGGCAATACCGGATCAGCTTAGAACCGCCGGGCCGGGAGACTTGGCTCGGCCCGCCAATTCACCCCCTCCGCCAACCCGGCCTCTCAATGCAACCTTCAGCGCCTCATCCTCCTTTCCATGCACATGCCCACCATCAGCGCACGCGTCGCCGTGAAATCATCAATGTGTATGGCCGCGAGAGAGGATACTGGGCGCTTTTCGTACAAGTATCCAAAGGACTACAACAAAGGAGATCAATACCTTGGTTTCGCAACCCTCGGGGGCGTTTTGTGTCGCAAGTGACGGCGTGGACCCGAATCTGGTACCCAAGAAGAGACTTCACACCGGGGCCGAAGTCCCGGCGATCGGCCTGGGGACGTTCGGTTCCGACCGGTTCAGCGGAGATGAGATCGCCCAGGCTGTGATCGGCGCGGCGTCGGTGGGCTATCGCCATTTCGACTGCGCGTCGGTTTATGGCAACGAGCACATAATCGGACATTCGTTGCGCGCGATTATGCAGGGCGGGGTCAGGCGCGAGGAGCTTTGGATAACGTCCAAGCTTTGGAATGACAAGCACGGCGAGGATGACGTCATTGCTTCGTGCAGAAAGTCGCTCGACGACCTTCGGCTCGATTATCTCGATTTGTACCTGATTCACTGGCCGTTTCCGAACTACCATGCGCCGGGCTGTGATGTCGCATCCCGCAGCCCGGATGCGAGGCCGTATATTCACGAGAACTACATGAAGACGTGGCGGCGGATGGAGAAGCTGGTGGAGATGGGGCTGGTGCGGCATATCGGCACGTCGAATATGACCGTGCCCAAGCTCGGATTGGTCCTCGGAGACGCCAGGATCAAGCCGGCCCTCAATGAGATGGAGCTGCATCCCCACTTTCAGCAGCCCGAACTATTCGATTTTTGCCTGGCAAACGGCGTGCAGCCGATTGGGTTCTGCCCCATAGGCTCCCCGACCCGCCCAGATCGAGACAAGACCGAGAGCGACACGGTGGATATCGAGGATCCGGTGATCCTTGCAATCGCGAAGCGGCTTGGCGCGCATGCGGCGGTGGTGTGCGTGAAGTGGGCCGTGCAGCGCGGGCAGGTTCCGATCCCGTTTTCCGTGTATCGCAACGAATACCTGAGTAACATTCAGTCGACCGTGAGCGAACCACTGACCGACGATGAGATGAAAGCGATAGCAAGCATCGACAGGAACTGTCGCCTCATCAAGGGCCAGGTGTTTCTTTGGAAAGATGGGCAGACTTGGGAGGACCTTTGGGACCCCAACGGAGAGATCACCCCTCCGTAATCCATAACACCGCGAAAGGATGATTCCATGCCAGATACGATGACTGGGGTGGTGCTGCCCGGTAACAGCACCGTTGAGTTCAAGGAGTTTCCGATCCCCGAGCCCGGCTTCGGCCAGGTGTTGGTGGAGATGAAGGCTTCCTCGATATGCGGCAGCGATATCCGCGCCATTTATCGGGAGCATTTGGGCAAAGGGCCGGAGGGATATCAAGGCGTGATAGCCGGCCATGAGCCCGCGGGCAGGATCGTGAAGGTCGGGCCGGGCTGCAAGCAGTTCAAGCCGGGCGACAGGGTGGTGATCTATCATATTTCCGGCTGCGGAGTGTGCGATGAATGCAAGCACGGCTACATGATAAGCTGCCGCAGCGAGCATCGGGCGGCCTACGGCTGGCAGCGGGACGGCGGACACGCGCCCTATCTGCTTGCCGAGGAGAACACCTGCGTGCTGCTGCCGGACTTCCTGACTTACGTGGATGGCGCGCTGTGCGCCTGCGGGTTCGGAACGGCTTATGAGGCGCTCAGGCGGATGAATGTGAGCGGCCACGACAGGCTGCTGATCACCGGCCTGGGGCCGGTGGGTCTGGCGGCGGGTGTGCTTGGCCGGGCTCTGGGCGTGAGCGAGATCATCGGTACCGACATCTCCGAGAGCCGTATGAAGCTGGCGAGCGATTTGGGCCTGGTGGACCACGCGATCAAGGCCGATGACAGCGCCTTGGATCAGGTGATGAAATTGACCGGCGGATGGGGCTGCGAGGCGAGTATCGACTGCTCCGGGGCTGCCTCGGCGCGTCTGCTCGCGCTGCAGGGCACTCGCGACTGGGGCCGCTGCGCCTACGTCGGCGAGGGCGGATCGGTCAGCTTCGAGGTATCAAAACATCTCATTCATAAGCAGATTACGCTTTATGGATCCTGGGTGACCTCGCTCAAGCACCTGGAGGAATTGGTCGAAAGGATCGACCGCTGGGGAATTCACCCGGATATTACCTGCACGCATCGACTGCCTCTATCCGAAGCCGCCAAGGCATACGAGCTCGCGGCAGGCGGGCAGACGGGCAAGGTGTGCGTGGTGTTTGGGGAGTAAGGGGCAGGATTGCAAATCCGCCCCAACAAAGGTGCAAATCCGCCCCAACAAAGGTGCAAATCCGCCCCAACAAAGGTGCAAATCCGCCCCAACAAAGATGTCGATAGTCCGGCACATCATGTGCCGGACTATCGGTGGTCCGGTTCAACCAGGGCGCCCCACAAACTTCCCCATTGCGCCCTCTCGGATGCAGCCCCTTGACCTTTAGCGTGTAGTCGATCGACTACGGGATGTTCTGGTAGAGAACGACAGAGCCGCCCTCCTGCCAAAGCACACCGTTCACGACGACGACGCCTGCACCCAGGGTTCCGCCGCTAACGGTGATCGGATTGCCGTAGCCGTCATCGATCGTGGAGCCAGAGACGTTACCCCAAACCCGTAGGGTGTTGGTCCAGAGCTTGGCATCGGTCTTGGCAGCCTTGTTGTTCGCGCCAAGGGGCTTGATAACGCTGCCGGTTGTTGCAGTGCTCACAGGAGCGCTGAGTGTGATAGTATACTGGCCGTAGATATCAACAGTAACGAGACCAGTCAGGTTCGTGAGGTAGGCGCCAGTAGTAACAACGTCGCTGCTCACTACCTTGATGCAGCCCTTGTAGGACTCTTCACCGACGAAGAACAGGCCGCTGCCTTTGCAGGTAACTGTGACATTACCTGTCAGATTGACCACGTTACCAACCTGAGCCTTGAGAGCGGCGAGGTTAATGACCGGGACAGTATCGAGTTTGAACGAAGCAGCGATCGTATGCGTCGTGGTCACGTTGGTGAACGTGTAGGTACCACTGCTGACAGCGCCAGGGTCGTTTACACTATCGACAAGCACCTTGTCTATCTGATAGCCGAAGTTCGGGGTGATAGTGTAGGCCTGGCTGTCAGTCTCACCAACCGCCCTAACACCAAGCGGGCTGATGGTACCGCCGGCAGTCGCTGATGCCGTGATGTTGTAGGTCGCGATATTGGTGGTCTTATAGTTGATGTCGGCTTCCAGAATCGCGCGGTCTGTATCGGAGAGAGCCGTCTTGTAGATGAACGTGTCGCCGATGTAGCCATTGAACGTGGACCAATCGTTGGGGCTATTGCGGCCGACATTGATCCACTTCCTGTATTCGTCCGTGCCACTCTGAGCCGGGACGAACGCGGTGAAGCTGCTCGTGGCAATCGTGTTCAGGAAGACGGTGGCCGCGTCGAACTGCTTGGTCGTGTTGTTCCACGCGCTCGTCCACACCTTGAGTGAGCCGTCCGACTGAATAACCAGACTGACAATTGTCAACTGTCCGTCAGGAATGGCGGTGGCGCTGGTGTAGTCGGTGTTGTTACGCCTGACGCGTATCTTGCCTATGTTTATGCCTCCGTTGAAGATAGTCAACCTGAGGTTGGTGTAGAATATGTCAACGATCGAGTTGAACGAATCAGCGGTTAGGTTGCGTATAGGCTTTACTACCGCGACGATGGTCGCGCCGGTAGTGGCAATGGGCGTATTTATAGGCGTCGCATTCCACTGGTAGCCGTCGCTGTCAGCGCGCATGTTGTAGTCATACTTGATGCATCTGACTTTCGCGAGCACGGGAGTCGCCATAGTGGTCAACTGGCCGCCAATCGGGTAGATGGTAGACCAGTTGCCCGTATTGGCGCCGACCGCACCTGCGAAGGAGTCGGTATCCAGGACAAACAGCAGTTTCTCCATCATCGGGATGTTTCTGCCTGCTGACAGCGTGAAATCGACACCGGACTTGTCGGCAGCAAGAACAACGGTCTGATCCGTGGAGATCATGTAGCCGGTCTGAGAAGCGCACACATAGTATGTGCCCTCGCCAACGACCATGGTATAGTTTCCCCACGCATCAGTAGTTGCAGCCTGAGACGGCAGCGAGGACGGCGTCATCTTGACCGAGACCGTCGCTCCACCGCCCGGCTTGGCTGTCACATTACCGGACAGCGTGTGCGTAGGCAGCAGCGAAAAGTTCGCCGCGATTGTGCGGGCTGCTATGACGTCACTGACCGTGTAGTGGCTTACCACACCCGTAGCTGTATAGTAGTCCACGACAGGAGCAGCCGGGGACCCATCAACCAACAGCTCAAGTGAATAACTGTAGTTGGTGGTGATGGTGTAGAGCTGGTCCGCCTCATACTGGACTGTGGTGTCACCAGTGGGGCTGATCGTGCCGCCTCCACCAGTCCTCGATGCGGTGATAGTCTGGGCGGGATAGCTCGCGCCGGCATGGAACTTAGCAGCAAGGTCGGCCTCCAACCGCGCGCGATCGGTATCACCCAGCTCTGTCTTGTAGACGAGTATGTCACCGATGTTGCCGTTGAAACACGGCGACACTTCATGATTGTTGCGCCCTACGTTGATGTAGTGCTTGAACTCCGTGTTACTTGATCCACCAGGCACCAGCGAGATCATAGCGGCGCTTGTAGTGTTGGTAAGGACGGATACGCCGTTGACATACAACGTAAAGCCGCCGGCAGCCCTGGCAACCAGACTCACAATGGTAGTCTGCTGATCCGGAATGTTGATTCCGGTCGGGACGTCGCTGCTTTTGATCTTGACATCGATCTGGCCAGTCTGGTTATCAATAGCCAGTACGAGGCCATCATAGAAGATGTCGACTATGGAGTTCCAGTTCGAGTCGACCATGCGTAGCGGCTTGATTGCCGCTACTATGGTCGCGCCTGTGCAGACTATGGGGTTGGCGGTATCCCACGCCGGTGCCCCGAGGCCGCCGGACTCGCCAGGTCCCGGGAACCGGAACATGTCGCCGGCAGTGCCATTGTTCTTCTCCCACTTGACACCATTTATGGTGTCGTTCTTGGGAGATCCGCCGCTGGAGGTTAGAGCCTCCCCCACGGGGAAGTCTGTCGTCCAGTTGCCTGTGGCAGTACCTGATGCGCCAACCAGCTGATCGGTATTAATCGAGAACAGCAGGCTACCGGACTCCGGCACCATGTAAGCGAACGCTGAACTCGTACACACAGCGACCGCCAGAACGAACAGAAGCGGTAAAACTCTCTTCATTGGGGAGTCTCTCCTTTCCTTATTCAGGAAGAATGTTGGGCCGCTTGCGCGGCGGATGACCCTGAACTGGATTCAGGGGGAACAGCGTCAAGCGCCTCAAAGCCAATCCCGCCTGGAAACCGGACATTAAAAGATGTAGCGGATGTCTGATTTCAGAGCGACACCGGCACGATTGCCGACGCCATGGCGGAGAAATAACCGCGCGCTTTGTGCAATCGCTTACACATCGCAACGCCTGGGCCAGTTCTACCCTGATGCAGAGCCGGCCTCGAACCTCGGGGCTCTTGCCACTACGAATGCAGGGATCTATCGTCCCTGTCACCATTTCCTTTTAGGTTATACACGACAGCAGAGGTTTGTCAAGAGGTAATTCACGAAATGTTCGCGGCGGACGGGTCTTAGCCACTCATGGTAGCGCTTGGAATGTGTTTCTTGAGCTTGGAGCATTCCAGGGCAGCATAGGAATTACTTTAGGTTTCACCCGCGGGTATCGAAGCCCGAAGCCCCCGGAGATCGTCTATGAAACGTCTGCTCGTCAAGATGCGTTCGCCCTAGGGTATGTACGGGAATGCGGGCGCATCGCGACCGGAGCGGGCGTTTCTCAAGGATCGGGATTCGGAGTCGAGCCAGAGAACGGGAAAGGCGCGAGACCACTGGTATTCGGGGTTCGCTTTCACGTTATTTGTCAGCGCGACTCTTCTTTTCATTGTGGAGCCGATGTTCGGCAAGATGGCGCTGCCCCTGCTTGGCGGACATGGGCGAAATGGGCAGGTGACCGGCGATGGAAAACCGCCCGAACAGACCCCGGCGAACGCGTGTGGACGGATGATTTCTCAAATATCCTCGGCATCATAAGGTGGCTGCGCTAAGAGCCACTCACTCGCGTCGGGCGCGCTTACGGGCAAGTGGGTATGGACGTAATTGACTACAAGATAAACAGGCGAGGCAGAGGGTTAACTTGGACAAGTCCACATCGATCCTACTTGTGCTAGGCGACTCCAATCTGATCAGGCGCGTCGTGGAGGAGTGTGAGCGCGACGAAGGCCTACAGGTCGTAGGGGTTGCGCGTGAGCTTGCGGAGGCCGTGCAGATGGCGGTCACCTCCAGCCCCGAAGTCATTGTTGTCGGGGATTGCTCGGACGCCGGATGGGTGGAGGTCTGCAACTTCGTCAGGCTGGCTTCGGCCGCAAGCTGGATAATCGCGTTCTTCGATCACGAGCCGGATAGGCAGACAATCGACACCGCGATGCTGCTGGGCGCGAGGCAGGTGCTGGCTGGTGATGAGGGTCTGGGGTGTCTGAGGCAGGTAATCAACCATCTGCTTCGCTTGGAGGGCTCGCAAGTCTCGGAGGAATACGTTAGAGCCACCGATCCACAGAGATTCCCGCGCATCATCTCCATCTGTGGCGCCAAAGGGGGAGTGGGCAAGACAACCATCGCGGTGAACCTGGCCGTGGCGTTGGCGGCCAAGAACGTCGGCGACGTGGCAATCTGGGACGCGTACAGCCAGTTCGGGGATGTTGCCAACATCATGGGGCTCGAGGCGCCTCGTTTTCTTGCCGAGTTGGCGGAGTTCAAGAATGAAGAGGTGGACGAGGACTTCATCGGCAACTATATTGTCCACCACGACAGCGGCGCGGACGCAGTGATTACCTCGCACGCGCCGTTGCCGTCGGGCACATTCAGCCAGCAGTTGACAGACAAGGTGGTGGCGACGCTGCGAAGAAGGTACCGCTTCATAGTAGTGGACACTCCGCCGATGATTGACACTCTAAGTAGTTCGGTCTTCGCCAGATGCTGGCGTCTGCTTCTGATTACCACTCTGCGAGATGTGACATCTCTCACCGACATGATGAAGCTGATACAGATGCTCGAGGGTCGGTATGTGAGGGGCGGCGGCATAGAGATAGTCGCCAACTGCGTGGTCAAGGGCGACGCCGTCCGTAAGAAGGAGATCGAGTTGCTCACATCCAAGAATGTCGCAATCTGCATCCCCGAGGATCCGGCGATCCGCCAGGCCAACAATCTGGGCAAGCCCCTATGCCAGTCGGACTCTCGCAGCCCCGCAGCGAAGGCGATCATCGAACTCTCGGACGAGATCGTGAATGCCGCGTCGATTGTGGCTCCAAACGCCGCCTGGCGCACCGAGTAGCGCCCAGCCTCTGTATTCGATTTCTCGTTGAACGGTGCCGCACAGTGTTGGAGGCGATATATAGCGCACCAACGACATAATTCGTACGGCCTATGGGTAAATACTATATGTAGGTCACTTTATGTGCAATCATAGCACATGTATAGCGAATAGGTACAATGAGTATATGTGAAATGGTGGGCTACATAGTCCTGGCAGGCGTGCTCGGAGTATCACTGTATACGGACCTGAGGTATGCCAAAATACTCAATAAGGTCGTGTTACCGTGCGTTCCGATTGGCCTGCTGATCTGGGGAATCGGAGGCGGCTGGAAAGGCGTGATATTCAGCCTTTCCGGAATGGGGATCGCGGTAATTGGTTTGTTGATCGCCGCGACCTATAAGTGGATTGCCCCCGGCGATGCCAAGCTGATGTTGGCTATCGGCGCTCTGAAAGGGGCGGCATTCCTCGGATCCACCATGCTCTGGGGCGCGGTGATCGGCGGCGTGATAGCCCTGATCCTGCTGGCGCGCAGGCGGCTTCTGGCGCCGATGATGACGAGCGCGGCCCTGGCAGTGGGAAGCAGCCTGCCGTTCTCGACAGTGTGGTCGCAAAGAGCCGGCTATATGCCCTATTCGCTTGCGATTGCCCTGGGGGCCGTGGTGGCCGCCATAGCGCCCCTTTGGTGAGCTGCGTCGAAAGGGAGGCGCTCACGAAATGCGTATCGGACTGATCGATAGAGTCGAAGAACTCTATGAAAACGAGTCCGGAGCCACGATGGTCGAATATGCGCTCATAGCGGCTTTGATCGTGATGGCTTCGGTATTGGTGATCAGCGAGCTTAACGAGACGATGACGGATTCATTCAAACAACAGAAGAACTACTTCGAGGGCGGCAGATGAGTATGCCCGCCTTGGTTATCGAAGAGCAACCGGAGGAACATGAAATGCTAAGCAAAATAGTCGATAGAGCGAAATGGATGTATGCGGACGAGGAAGGCGCCACGATGGTCGAGTACGCGCTTCTGCTCGCCTTGATCGCCGTGGTCAGCATCCTCGTGGTGACGAGTTTGGGGACAAAGGTCCAATCCACGTTCCAGAGTGCGGATACCGCCATCCCCTAACAGGTAATGCCTTAATAGTGATCATCTAATCTGGATAAACGTCCGGGCTCTATCGAAAGAGCCCGGACGGTGGAAGGAAGTGGCCGGAATGCGCAATCATAATCCTGCATTTTTTCGATACAGTGACCCGGCGACAGCGCGGAACGGCGCTGGTTGAACTGGCCGTCGTGTTGATCTTGCTCTTGATGCTGGTCATGGGCATCATGGAGTTCGGCATCATGTTCAAGAACTACCTCAACTTGGCCCAAGTGGCCAACGTCGG
>Ga0315287_10003763_pt1 | contig 14678 bp, 13 predicted proteins | sample YL17G11_0_MG_FD_205037 | JGI IMG/M metagenome (GOLD analysis project Ga0315287, IMG submission 205037) | Sediment microbial communities from Yellowstone Lake, YNP, Wyoming, USA - YL17G11_0 | ecosystem: Environmental > Aquatic > Freshwater > Lake > Sediment | place: USA: Wyoming | collected... | reverse complement strand
GCGTCTACAAGTTTAGTCGCTGGTTTGAGTTTCGCCGGACGGTCCAGCAGTGACCACCGTCCTCTAGCCCGGCTAGCCGAAATCTTAAGCCCGCCTATCGGCGTCTACGGGCCGCACCTTACGGTCTATGACGATGCTCTCCGACGCCGCCTGGCCCCATCGGAGGCACCGGGGTCACCCTACGGCAACCCGGCCCTCATTCCCTTTACGCGGCCACCGCGAAAGCGGGGGTTTGTGCGTGGGGGAAGGAGAACGCTGTGGTGCTTTTGGCACTTGTGTGTTTTGCTCTGGATTTACGAGGTGAGAGCGCCTCGGCTTGCAGCTTACGACCCATCTGCCCCGTCGAAACCAGTCATCCCCAGATGCCGATAGTGTAGCACAGGACCGAGCCTTGGGCAAATCTGCAAATCCGGCGAATCGCCTGAGAGGCCGAACGGCTCATTCCTGGTCTAATTCCTTGATCACCCGCCGCAGTTCCCGCTCGGCATCGCGCTCGGCAATCGCGTCCTTCTTGTCGTAGAGCCGCTTGCCGCGCACCAGAGCGATCTCAACCTTCGCCCGGCCGTCCTTCAGGTACATGCGCAAAGGCACGATCGTCCAGCCGCGCTCCGATACCTTGGATTGCAGCTTGCGGAGCTCCTGGCTGTGAAGCAGCAGCTTGCGCTCGCGGCGTGGCTCATGGTTCTCCCGATTGCCGAAGTCATAGGGGGAGATATGCACATTGACCAGCCACGCTTCGCGGTTCCTAAGGATGACGAAACCATCCCGTAGGTTGACACGGGCTGCGCGCACCGATTTGATCTCGGTGCCGGTCAGGGCGATGCCCGCTTCATAGGTGTCTTCAAGGAAATAATCGTGAAACGCCTTGCGATTGGTCGCAATTTGTTTCGTTTCGCCTTCGCTTTGCCTGGCCACACTGCCTCCACGTCACTTGCTGACCTTGTCCAAAAGGTACTGAACTGCACGGTCCTGTTGAGGATCGCGCTTGGCGGCGACGTCCTCCTTGGTCAACTCAACCTTGATGTCGGGCTCCAGCCCCGAGCCGTGGATGCCGCGATTCTTGGGCGTAAACCAGTGGGCGATCGTGACTCGCAACTGCGAGCCATCGCTCAGCGAATTAGGCAACTGAACAGAGCCCTTGCCATACGTTTTCTCACCCATCAAGACGCCGGTGCCGGCATCCTGGATGGCCCCGGCAACGATCTCGGATGCGCTCGCACTGCCGCCGTTGACCAACACGACCAGTGGCGTGTCGCCCAGCAGATACCGGCCCTGGCGCTCGAAGACTGTCTCCGAGCCGTCTTTCTTACGCTCAATGACGATGGGCCCCTTTGGCACAAAATAGCTGCCGATGCGCACGGAAGCGTCGAGCAGGCCGCCGGGATTACCGCGCAGATCGAGAATCAGCCCCTTGGGTTTCTTGGCCAACGCCTGATTAACCGCTTCGGCGAGCCGGTTGGGCGCTAGCGTGCTGAAATCTCGCAGCGAGATATACTCGATCTTGCCATCCCCCAAAGTCTTGCTCTCGACCACCGGAATTTCGATGCGATCGCGCACCACCGTGACGTCGAAAGGCTTCTCGTCATCGCGGCGGATGTTGAGCACCACCTTGCTGTTGCGCGGCCCGCGGATCATGCTGATCGCCTCGAGCAGAGTGACTTTGGTGATGTCCTTGCCGTCCACCGCAAGCACCACGTCTCCGGCTTGCAGGCCGGCTTTCGCTGCCGGCTGATCTGCGTAAAGATACTTCAGGCGTACCCCGCCTCCCTCAGCCAGCTCAACCTGGGCGCCAATGCCCTCAAAACTCCCCTCCATGTCGGAGTTGAAGAGAGCGGCCCCCTTCGGGTCGATGAACGCCGTGTGCTGATCGCCAAGACGCTCAACCAACCCGCGGATCGCGTCGTATGTCACTTCCTTACCCTGCGGCAGATCACCGTAGAACTGCGTCTTGAGGAGCCGCCAGGCCTCCAGGAACAACTTCTCATCCAATGGGTTGTCATCTGAGGCGGTATCCTTGGCGGGGGCGGCTGTGGGCTCCGCGGGAATACGCTCCGCCGTCGCAGGAGGTGAAACCAGGCCCAGGATGCCGCCGCGTTCCTGCTGCGGCGCGCTCTGCATGGATTCGGGAGCCCGCGTCGGGGCAGGAGCAGCCGCAAGCGCTGCCGCGTTGCTGGAGCCGATGCTCAGACCCACGCCAAACGCGGAAAGCGTCAGGATCGAGGCCAGAACAACGACTAAGAAGATACTGAGAAATCCGACCGATGTACTGTTCTGTTTCATCTCACACCAACTGTAGACATAATGTTACGCGCGACCGCGACATGATCAGCAGGGTAGGGGGACTACTTCTCCCCCATGAGCCAAGCCTGAGCCTTCGCCAGTTGCGGATCGCGCCCAGCGTCGCGGTCCGCCGCCGTGATGCCCACCTGCACATCAGGCTGCAAACCGACCTTATCAATTTGGTTGCGCTGAGGCGTCAGCCAGCGCGCCACGGTGACGTGCAGGGAAGAGCCGTCGGGGAACTCATGCACCTCCTGCACCGAGCCTTTGCCGTAAGTCTTCTCGCCGACGAGAATTGCCCGACCCGCATCGCGCAACGCGCCCGACACAATCTCCGACGCACTTGCCGTGCCTGCGTCAACCAGGACGACCATCGGCCACTTGTGCGCAGGACTGGTCGTGCGTTTGACGGGGAAATACCGTTCCTCGCCGCCGCGCTTCTGTTCGCGCAAGACATAACCATCGGCCAGGAACTGACTGGTGATGTCCACCGCGGCGTCGACGAGACCGCCTCCGTTGCCGCGCAGGTCGAGCACGAGCTTATCCACGCCTTTCGCTGACAATTCCGAGAGCGCCGTCTGAAGCTCCTGATTGGTGCGCTCACCGAAGAGCGCAACTTTGGCATAGCCGAGGTGATCCGCTTCGTTAAGTACGCGCCATTCGACACTCGGCGTGTCGATACGCTCGCGAACCACTGAAACGCTGAATGGAGCTCCCTGGGTGCCCCTGGTAATCGTTAGTTCTACCTTTGATCCTTCGTCACCTCGAACCAGGCCGATCACATCTTGTACGGTCATCTCCTTGGTGATCGGCTTGCCATCTACTGCAACCAGAATGTCGCCATCCTGAATGCCGGCGCGTTCTGCCGGTTTGTCGCGCATGATGGTCAAAACCAACTCGCCGGCCTCATTGCGTCCCATGCGCGCGCCGATGCCACCGAAGTGGCCGCGAATCTCATCGCGCTCAAACCGGCGTGGTGCGGGCTCCACAAACACCGTATAGGGATCTTTGTACGAAGCAGCGAGCCCATTCGCTGCGCCGTACACTTGAGCCTGCGAACCAGGCGGGTCGCCGATGAACTTGGCACTTAATAGATCACGAACTTGCCAGAGTAGAGCGAAGTCGGCAGCCGTCTGTCCCGCCTGAGGCCGCGCGCGGAGTTCTCCGAACAGATATCCGCCGCCGAATACCACTCCCAATACGACACCAATCACCAGGACAACTGCAATACTGCGAACGTAACGCACAGACACTCCGCCAAACACAGTTTTACATAATGTTGATATTGAGTCACAAACGCAAATCCGGCGACTCATGCCCAGTGGGCGACAGAGAATCCCACCCAGCACACACCAAGTCGCTCTTGTGATTATGCCACAAAACAGAATCAGATTACCGTAATAGGCGTCACCATAAGGCGGTAATTCGATATGCTGAGAGCCACTCTTCGAGCCAGGAAGGCTTCACGTGAGGCATTTATGTCGAGTCAGAGGGATTGAAATACGCCAACACGACATAACATCTATAGTGTGAACATGTATCCCGTACCATCAAGATGACATAAGATGTTATCTGCCAATTGAATGACCTGGAACTAGCGCTCTCATCAGGCATCTGACGCTGCCACTCTAGCCACCATGGCCGGCCGGCATCTCGTCCGATCGCCCCGGTCGACGTTCGGATGGCAGCCCCTCGCCCCGGCCTCCCCCAGCACACGATGAACCCAACGCTGCCTCAGCAGGCTTACAACGCCCGTGGGACCAGTTACGCCCTTATGTCAATTCCTCTTCTATGGGCGGCCAGGCATACGCTCGAAATCGAGGCGCGAGTCGTGCCGGCAGCTTCCCCCACACCCGTGTGCCATCCGAGCCGTGTTCTTCGCCCTCGATGACGCCACGCTGGTGGAACAGGCCCAGCAGATCGCCCCGCTGGTAAGGTAACAGCAGAGCCACCTGCACGAGCTCCTCAGTCAGGACGTCCTCGATCCGGGCCAGCAACTCCGGTATCCCCTCCCCTGTTAGCGCCGAAATGGCCACGCTGTTGGCCAGATCCGCCAGGTACGCCCCGAGCATCTCCGAGTGCGGCAACCCGTCAATCTTGTTTAGTGCCGTAATCATCGGTCGTTCCGAAGCACCGAGATCATCCAGCACTTTCAGCACGGTTGCCACCTGCTCTTGAACATTCTCGTGCGTTATGTCTACCACGTGCAATAAGAGGTCCGCTTCGGAAATCTCCTCCAAAGTCGCGCGGAAGGCAGCCACCAGGGCCGTCGGCAGCTTCTGGATGAAGCCCACCGTGTCGGTGATCAGGACCTCGCGCCCTCCCGGCAGCGTCACGCGCCGAGTCGTTGGGTCCAGGGTGGCGAATAGCTGATCGGCGGTCAACACATCAGCCCCACTCAGGGCGTTCAGGAGCGTGGACTTGCCCGCGTTTGTGTAGCCTACCAATGCGACGACCGGGACGCCCTCCTCGAAGCGGCGACGACGGTACTGGGCGCGATGGGTTCGAACGTCCTCCAACTCCTGCTTCAAGTGCGCAATGCGCCGCCCGATTTCCCGGCGATCGACCTCCAACTGAGTCTCGCCAGGGCCACGCAGCCCCACGCCACCTGTGCCACCGCGTGCCGCCGCCCCACCCCCTTGGCGCGCCAGATGCGTCCACGCGCGAGTGAGCCGCGGCAGGCGATACTCGTACTGCGCCAACTCCACTTGCAGGGAGCCCTCACGCGTGCGGGCATGTTGCGCGAAGATATCAAGGATCAGCGCCGTGCGATCGAGGATTTTGACATCGCCGCCGGTCGCCTTCTCCAGCTCGCGCTGTTGCGCCGGCGAGAGCTCGTCATCAAAGATAACGACTTGGGCGCCCGTATCTGCTCGCAGCGCCACCAACTCCTCGACCTTGCCGCTGCCGATCAAGGTTGCGGGGTTCGGGCGGTCCAGCCGCTGCTCGAGGACCCCGACAACCTCCAGACCTGCCGTGGTGGCAAGCCGCTCCAGCTCGGTCAGTGAATCTGCGAGCCGCCAGGGCGTGGGTTTTCCCTTAATCTCCACCCCCACCAGGATGGCGGCCTCAGGGGGCGGTTCGACATTGTACGTGCGATGTGTTGTGATATGCAGCCTCCATCTTTCAGAAACCCCGGTGATCCGGGGCGTGCCACGGGGCATGAGACCGCTAACGTGAAGTCACTTCGACGCTCGGAGTTTCCAAAAAGGTCTTGAGAACTCGCCCCACGCGTTCGAGCGAAGCAGGGGCGACCTTATCGGCCGTGTCCTGCGTGGTATGCCAGTATGGATAGTCGAAGTCTATGAGATCAGACGCCAGAATGCCACGTTGCAGAAACGGCGTATGGTCATCGATCATCGCGTGCTTGGTGTCTGGGATGAAATACTTTTCGTATCTCAGTTTAGCGGCGATCGCCCACAGCTTATCCTGAAGCGCCGGTGACGAATTGCGCTCCTTGTAGATTTGCTGATCAGCATCGCCGATCATGTCGACGACAATCACGGCCTGAGGCGTTGTCTTAAGGTTCTGCGCCATGTACTGGGAACCGGCGATAAACTCCCACCCATCCAGTCCGCCGTTATCCTCGGCATCGAAGAAGGCTAGCCACACCTCGTTGTTCAGCTTGTTCCGGTCCAATGAGCGCGCTAATTCCAATAGCACCCCCACCCCACTGGCGCCGTCATTCGCGCCCAACACCGGCTCGGAGCGTTTGGCTCGTTGAGAATCGTTGTCGGCTCGCCGTCTCGTGTCGTAGTGCGCGCCGACGATGATGACCGGGCCACTGCCGGCTTTGCCGATGATGTTCCGCCCCTGGACACCTCGATAGGTGAAGGGTTGCACCTCAACTTGCCAGCCCTGATCTCGCAGCTTCTCGATGATGTAGTCCCCGGTTTTCGCGCCGGCTTCTGTGCCTGTGGGCCTCGGACCGATCTGGGTCTGCATCAACACATGGTGATACGCTGTCCGCCCCTCGAACTGCGGCGGAGGCGGCGGTTTGGGCACAAAGCTGTAGGCAACCGTAGCGAACCAGACGAAGACACCGACCAGGCCGAGTGTCAGGATCGTTTCCAGCCAACGCTCACGCAACCGGGCGCCGACTCCTGAGAAACGTTGCTTCATGAATCAATCTTGCCCTTCGCGCCGATTGCGGAGCTCCAGGCGCAGCGGAGTGCCCGCAAACGGATAAACGGCACGAATCCGGTTCTCCAAGAATCTGGCGTAGGAGAAATGCACGAGACTCCGATCATTCACAAAGATGACGAAGGTCGGCGGCTCGATCTCGGCTTGCGTCGCATACAAGAACTTCAGTTGCTTCCCGTTCCGGTTGGGCGCGGCGTGGGCTGTCATGGCCTCCCGAATCAGACGATTCAGCGCGCCTGTGGGAATGCGCACCTTTCGCTGGGCCGCGACCGATAACGCCAACGGCATGATCTTGCTCACTCGCAGGTGAGTCAGCGCAGACACGAACAGCACAGGCACATAATCCAGGAAACGCAGACTTTGTCTGAGTTGTTGGGCAAAGATGGTGGCGGTGTCGGTCTCCTTCTCCTCCACAGCGTCCCACTTGTTGACGATCAGCACCACACTCTTGTAGGCGTCCAAGATGAACTCGGCCACGTGCGCGTCTTGCGCCCTGACCCCCATCGTGGCGTCGATCACGAGCAGGGCAACGTCGGCGCGATCAATGGCCGAGACGGCGCGCAACACGCTGTACTTCTCCACGCCGCTCTCGACATGGCCGCGCCGGCGAATGCCCGCAGTGTCGATGAGAGTGATATCCTCGCCTTCCCACTTCAGCGGCGTATCCAGTGCGTCGCGAGTGGTGCCGGGGATGGGACTCACGATGGCTCGATCCTGCTGCAAAAGTGCGTTAAGCAGAGACGACTTGCCGACGTTCGGCCGGCCCACGATCGCGATGTGGATGCCATGATCCTGTGGAGATTCCTCTGCCGGCGGGATCTGCGCCACGATCTCGTCCAGCAAGTCGCCGGTGCCCGTGCCGTGGTGCGCCGAAATGGGATATGCCTCGCCCAGACCGAGCTCGTAGAACTCGAGAGCGGACTGGCGGCGAGCGTCGTTATCCGCCTTGTTCGCAGCCAGCACCACCGGTCGGCCGGAGCGTCGCAGTATCTCAGCCACGTCCTGATCGGCGGCCGTGATTCCGTCTTTCGCATCGACCAGGAAGACGACGACATCGGCCTGCTCGATGGCGACCTCAGCCTGCTCTCGGATCTCCCGCACGAAATCGCGCGAGGAGACGCTGAGCGACTCGGGCTGATCCCCCTTCTGGCGCGCCTTGTCCGTGGCGGCAACATCGAGCCCACCGGTATCGACCACGATGAAGGCCTGACCTGACCATTCCGCCTCGCCATAGAGACGATCGCGCGTGGTGCCTGGCTCATCCTGTACGATGGCCCGTCTCTCGCCGATCAAGCGGTTGAAGAGAGTGGATTTGCCGACGTTAGGTCGGCCTACCAAAGCAACGATTGGGTTACGCATCTAATACCTCAAGGCGTGCGCCGAATTGTCCCTGGCGTCGCCGTCGGTCGAAGCCCGCTCGCAGATCCCGCCGTCGTGCCCGAACCGAGCGGATGGAGTGCGTCCGCAGGGCTCGGCGTGGACGTGAGCGGCGCGCCGATGATGATCTCGATCGTCTGCGGTGACAAACCTTCAACCTTGATGCCTTCCGGGGTCGGCACCTTAGGCTCAATTGCATGGACGCCTGGCCCCAACCCGGTGAGGTCCAGGATCACAGGCACAGCGTCGGCCTTGAGATCGTCCAGCTTGGGCACCGGCCCGGACAGGAATACATTGACGGAGTCGATCCCCAGGGTATAGGTCAGGCCCTGAGCCAGCCCCTGAATCACCGGACGGCGCTTGACATTCTGCGAGCCTAGGATCGGCTGGATGTTGACCTGAACATTGACGCTCTGCGTCCCCAGCGCCGAGATATTCTCCGGAAGACGCAGCGGCACTCGTTCCACTACATCCGCCTTGGCGTTCGAGATATCGACCGGGACAGTGATGTAACCGCTCAGGCCGCTGATGATCGCCGGATCGCCAAACAACATGACGAGCTTCGGGTCGGCCGATACCCCGCTGATGGTATAGCCCGATGCCGGCCGGCCGTTCGGCTCCACAAGAATCGCAGTTTCCCGATAGCCCGGCAATTGAACGACCGGGACGGAGACGAATACATCCCTCGGCGTCAGCGAGACAGAGCCCACCGGCTCGCTAATCTCATTGCGCGGCGTAACGCGTACACTCCGTTCCACCGTCGACCGTGCGCCACGCAGATAGATGTCCACCGCCGCCGACTCGACCTGATCCACGACGGGCGCCGATCCGGACACAGTGACATGCGTGGGCGTCACAACTGCCGTCTGCCAGTCATAACCGAAGGCCGGAGCGTCTAACACATTCACCTTCACCGGCACCGACTTCTCGCGCTTCTCTTCCAGGCGGACCCGGATCTTCTGCGGGTTGACGGTCAGAATATGCACTTCGGGATCAGGCGACTTAACCTGCACCCGCACGTCATACTCGCCCGCCGGCAGATTCGCCAGATCGACCCAAGCTGTGAAGTCGCGTGCCTGAAGATCACGCCAGCGTTGTTTTGGCGCCCGAACCTCGATACGCACCTGCCCCACCATCTCGCCGAAGACACTGAGGCTCTCAGGCAGCCCGGTCCGGTTCACGGCAATTGTCTCGGCAAACCAGTCCCGAGGATTCTCCTCCCGAACAGCGACAAGCCAGACGGTGATCGCCAGCAAGAGCGCTAACCCCACCGAGCCCAGGTTCGAAAGCCACTGCCTCATGCGCTACCCCCGGACGCACCGGTGAACAGCCGCCGTGGTCGGTAGAATCCCTCAATGATGCTACGCAGCCGTTGGCCGTCAAGCCGCCGCACGATGCGTCCATTGCGTGCCACTGAGATGATGCCGGTTTCCTCCGATACCACGATGGCCAGCGCGTCGTTCTGCTCCGTGATGCCGGCCGCCGCTCGGTGACGCGTCCCCAGCGAGCTATCGGCCAGCGTGCGCGCAGTCAGGGGCAGCAGACAGCCCGCCGCGACAATCTGGTCGCCACGGACGATCACCGCACCGTCATGGAGCGGCGTGCCGGGAAAGAAGATCGTCGTCAGCAGACGTGCCGAGACTTTGGCGTCGACACGTTCACCGGTCTCGATGTACTCCTCCAAGCCCGTTTCGCCTTCCAGCACGATCAAGGCGCCTGTCCGCTCACGTGCCAGCGATTCCACGGCGATGACCGTCTCAAAAATCGCTTGCTGGACGACGTTCTCCCGACTGGTGCGACCGATGATCACCCCAGTCCGGCCAAGGCGCTCTAGCGCGCGGCGCAATTCGGGCTGGAAGATGACCGGGATCGCGACTAGAATCATCGGCAACATGGCACGGACCAACCAATTGAACGCCGTCAATCTACTGGCCGCGATGGTGGCCACCAGTGCCACGACCAGGATGCCCCGTAGCAGCGAAACTGCCTGGGTGCCCTGGAACAGACGCAGGATCCCGTAGAAGATCAACGCAACCAGGAGGACATCCACGACGCTCGAAATGGTCGGCATCGGGATCGTGCCCATAAAGGCGCCCACCGTTGATTGCCAGAGATCTCCGAGTCTATCCACCACGGTGCCACTTACCTCAGAGCGACGGCAGAGAGCAGCATTGCCGCCAGCCACCACGGGCCGCTTTGCCGCAGCGCCCTCTCAACTCCCGTCGCCACCGCACGACTGCGCCAGAGCCACATCGCCGGCGGCAGCAGAAGCGCAGCGGCGAGCACTAACACCCATAGCTGCCCGACGCCGATCAGGGCCAGCAAAACGGCCGCCTGGCCCAGCCAGACGGCAAACATGCGACTTCCATTCGACAGATACGCTCTGCGCGTGCCCCATTGCAGCGTCGTGAAAGCAATGCCCATCATCACTCCGGGCAGCACCACCGGCGCGGCGCCACCCCATTGCACTGCGTCGCGCGCAAGGACTAAGCCCAACAACCACGGGAGACCGACATTTAGCAGCGCATCACAGACTGCCGGCTGCTTGCCAGCGCGGCCCAATGCCCAAGCCCACAAGATCACTGCGTAGGCTACGACACTCAGCACCAGCGCCGGCACACCCAGGAGCAGACTCAGCACGCCCGTCAAGGCCAACGCCGTAGTCAACTCACGCCAACTCGCTCCAGGCGCGATATCGCGTAGCATCCCGATGGCACGTCCCGCCGGTGATTGTGGCTGGAAGTAGGGCAGATGATCGTCCTCGGCAAGCTGATTCGCGCGATCGGTATCATCGGTGGCGGTCAAGCGCCAGAGGACACCCCAGGCCGAATCAGCGAGGATCGCTGCTCCCACCAAGCGCAGCGGCACGGCATCACCCAATAACGGAGCGCCACTGGCCAGCGCGCCGGCCAACACGGCCCATGCCGGCCCAATGCGCCACACACCAGGACCTACGGATACGCCCAAGCCGATGAGGGGGCCAGCCCCTGCCCCAAGTCGCGGTCGCCGTGGCCGAACGGCATCAAGCATGACGTCTCCCAAGCAGAATTGGTTGCACTACGTTGGTATTGTAACAAGCGACGCGCTGACGGTCAAATGAAGGCGGAAGATCGGCCCAGAAGAGCTTCTGGATCACCGAAATCTGAGGAAAGCACAGCGATGGAGCGAATGAAACGACAGGAAGGTGACGAAGTGCGATCCGAAAGTGCCTGTGGCGGCTTCGGATCGCACGTTATGTCAAAACGTCAATTCTCCGGCGTCTCTTCGTCCTGCGGCGGCGTAACTGCTGCCTCGACAATGTCATCAATCACAGCCGGCTTGGTGGCAGTCGAAGGCGGCTCGGAAAGCGCCGGAACGCCTTCGGTGTCATCCTGAAGAGCCCTACCAGCGGCTCTACCGTCGTCGAATGACCGCGTGCCGAAACGCGTCAGCACCACGGCGCCCAACCCAATACATCCAATCACCAGGCCGATAAAGAAGCCGATGCAAGCCGGAAGCTGCGTGAGCACAGTGATCAGGAACACACCAAGCGCCACTTCGCCGATGGAAGACGCGTTCCGCACATTGAGCGCCTGCAACAGGCGTTGCCCCAGCCACAATCCCACAGCAACCCACCCGACGAGCCAGGCCACGCCAAGCGCCAGCCAAACGATCAGACCAAGACAACATGCGATCAGCAGCAGCAGCCCGAGCAATACACCGACGACAAGCGTCAAGAGGCCCATCCCGAAGCTGACGAAGGCGCCTCCGGCCGCCGCGCTCGCGATGCGTCCCATCGCTCTGGGAGCCAACGCCACAAGCACCACGGCCAACAGCGCGAGGAATAACGCCGTCCCAAGCGTGCGGAATTGCCATGCGACCAGGGAGCCGAGCACACCCCAAACGCCAGCGCGTTGCGTCTCCCTGACTGCCGGCAAGGGCGGCCAGGGTCGTTCCGGACGCAAAGGGCGATCAAACCGGTTCAGGAATGGCAGCGGAATACCTTCTCCAAAGACCTCCCCCGACACGACGGCGCCGGGCGACCGACTCACGGAGCCGCCAATTGTTGCCAGATCACCCTCCACGACCGCACTATCTTCCAAGGCAGTTGACCCGCCAAAAACGGCCACGTTGCCTTGCACCGTTCCGGCGACCGTGGCGCTCCCTCCGAAGATGGCCACATCGCCGCGCACCACACTTCCCTCCTGCAGCACGGCGGATCCGCCCAAGACGATCAGGTTGCCGTTCACCTCCTCACCTTCGGCCAGCACAAATGCTTGGCCGATCACCAACTGGTCGCCGCCGGTCGGCTCCTGAGCCCACACCGCAGGCGTCAACAGGATCAGAATCGCCAACACCAGCATTGATGATTGCGCGAGTTTCTGCTTCATGATTCTCCCCTTCCTCTGATATCCTGGATTACCGCACGCGAGTTGATGCAAACGCCGGGCGACGAGAAGCCAGCCACAGCCATAACCCGAACAACATTCCAGTCAATATGAGATAGCCGCCGATGCCCGCCCAGATTGAGAGGCCTGCAGCAGCGAACGTCATCTCCACGCTGCGCACCGGCCAAAGGATTGCGCTGAGCACGTGCGCGCCTGCCGACAACACCGTGCCGGCCTGAAACGGGTGTGTGACTCCCCACCAGACGGCTGTGACTGCAAAGAGCGAAGCGAGCGCCGCGATACCGAGCCACGCGATCAGCAGACTTGCCCCCAGCCAGCGCGTCCACGTGCGCCAGCGGCTTCGCTCCTCGATCCGCGCAGCCACTCGGAGGGCCAGGTCGGACGATGGAGCCATCATCGGCTCCTCCTTGAATCCGGCATCGAGCGCCTGCCACGCTTCCCAGACGGAGGTACAGTCTGGGCATTCCAGCAGGTGCTTACTGAGCATCTCCTGTTGGCCGGGAGCGGCCTCATCGTCCAGAATCAGGGACATCAACTCAGTGTATTGTGTATGTGCAGTCACAGCTCACCTCAACGCCAACGTGCTTGCGACCAACGCCGGATGAGCCTGCGCCCGCCCGGCGATCTGCAAACGGGCTCGATGCAGTCGCGACTTCACTGCGGACACCGAAATCCCCATCACTTCTGCAATTTCCTCATATGATAGGCCCTGCCAGTAACGCAGAATCAGCGGCGCTCGATAGCCCGGTGCCAGCTCTGCGATGCAATCCCGGACCTCATCGAACGCTTCACGGCGCAAGGCCAATTCCTCCGGGGATGGCTGGTGGCTGGACAAGACCGATGCGATCGGGTCGTCATCGAGCGACAACCAGGTGATCCGACGACGACGCAGGCGGTCGATACAGTAATGAGATGCGATCGACAGAACCCAGGAAGCGAGCTTGCGATCCGGCTGATAGGTGTGCAGCTTGGTATAAATGCGGACAAAGGTCTCTTGCGCCGCCTCTTCTGCCTCAGCAGCGTTACCCAGCATACGATATGCGAGGTTATACACCGGTCGTTGATAGGCTTCGACCAATCGAGAGAACGCAGCCTGGTCACCCCGCCTGGCCTGATCCAGCCAGAGTAGTTCCTGTGCCTCCACGTCCAAACCGCTGCCGATACCCTCAGTGCTCACACTTTCCCATACGTGCCTTTGTCGCAAAGGTTTCAGATTAGCCGATGAATCGTGCTGCGTGTATAATGGCGTCACCGCTGCTCTTTCAGGAGTCCCACCGTGTCCACCCACGCCTACGTCGCCATCGAAGGGGCCATTGGGGTCGGCAAGACGACCCTGGCACGCCTTCTCGGCCAAGCTCTGTCCGCCGAAGTCCTCTTGGAAGTCTTCGAGGAGAACCCATTCTTGGGTGACTTCTACGCCGATCGGGCGCGCTACGCCTTCCAGACTCAAGTCTTCTTTCTGCTGAGCCGCTACCGCCAACAGCACCGCGTCATCGCCAGCACGCTCGCGCGAGGCCCACTCGTCAGCGACTACCTTTTCGCCAAGGATTGGCTGTTTGCTCACCTCAACCTCGTGGGCGATGAGTTGGCGATGTACGAACGCGTGCATGCGATCCTGGGGCAGCAAATCCCCTCACCCGCCTTGGTCGTCTATCTCAAGGCATCGACCGACACGCTGCTGCAACGCATCGCCCATCGCGATCGCAGCTACGAGCGCCAGATGGAACCCGGCTATCTCGATGATCTGCGCCTCGCCTACGATCGACATTTCGCCGAATACACTGAAGCACCCGTGCTGATGCTGGACACTGATGGTCTGGACATCGTGCAGGACACCGATGCACGCGGCGAGGTGATTGCCAAGGTCAAGACCGCATTGCTCGTCGACAATTATCAGTTGTCGTTGCCGACGCTGGACGACCTTGCGGCCGAGCCGCTGCCAGCCACCGATGGTCGGCGTCGTCTCGGCGATTTTCAACGCTTCCACCGTGCCCTGGATCAGGAGAAAGGCTTCATTGCCGATCTCTTCCTGGACTACATCTGCTTGACCGAAGAGGTCGGCGAGATCGGCAGAGAGCTCAAGCATGCCTGGGTGCGCCGCGAGCGGATGCTGACACAGGTTGGGAACCGAGAAGAGGCGAACGACCAAGCCTTGGAGACGGTTAAGGACAACCTGCAGGAGGAACTGGCGGATGCCCTGGCCTTTCTCCTGAAGATCGCCAACGACACGGGTATTGATCTGGAAACGGCCTATCTCAAGAAGATGGGAAAGAACTGGACGCGCTCGTGGGTCCGATGACGGCACCGAAGCGAGCCTTGCCTGAACCCGTAGCGGTCCGTTTGGCATGAGGAGGCTGGCGACACATGGCTACATCAAAACACTTCATCGCCATCGCCGGTAACATCGGAGCCGGGAAATCGACACTAACTGGGCTGCTCAGCCAACGCATGGGTTGGCAACCGTTCTACGAGGCCGTCTCAGACAACCCT
>Ga0315287_10003762_pt1 | contig 14678 bp, 8 predicted proteins | sample YL17G11_0_MG_FD_205037 | JGI IMG/M metagenome (GOLD analysis project Ga0315287, IMG submission 205037) | Sediment microbial communities from Yellowstone Lake, YNP, Wyoming, USA - YL17G11_0 | ecosystem: Environmental > Aquatic > Freshwater > Lake > Sediment | place: USA: Wyoming | collected... | reverse complement strand
GCGCTCTCATCACGCACGCTCACACCCCCGCACCTCCCTCAACTCTACGCATCAAAATTGCAACTCACCCAGTGCGGCCGGCCGGGCGGGCCGTGGGCAGGGGCGCCATGCCTGGCGGGGTGGAGGGGAGGAGCGAGTGTGTGTGTGTGTGAGTTTTCGTGCGGCGGAAAGGAGACCAAGACCGCGACCGAGCAGCGCTAGCATTGAAGCAGCCCCGGCTCCAAGGGCCGCGCCCCAAGGCATCAGAATATAATCTGAGCATGGCCAGGCGATAGACCAGGCTCTGGAGCTTGCTCTAGTGCCAGTGGTTAGGTCAGCCAGTGGCTGGCTGGGGAGCACAGGCGAGGCGGGAGGGACTGTGGGAGAGTTCCACCAAAAAGGGGGCCGCCGGCGACGGCTGGTCCTTTCACCTCTCCCCATCCCGCCTCTCCCCCTCCTTCCGGGGGCCTGCTCCCTCTCTCTGGGCAAGGCGTGGCTAAGCCACTCACCACGACGGGTCAGGGCGGTCTGCATTGGTTGGTTGGTGTTGTGTGTTGTGTTTGAGAGGGAAGGGAAGGGGAACAGCGAAAACTTGCGTAGGGAAGAGAAGACTGGAGAGCAGCCAATGCGAGCGTGGTGATGAGCCACTCTTTCTGAAAAACGCGTGCACGCGTTTTTTTCACACACGGCGGGAGTGGGCCGATGCCACCCACCATGTGGTGCCACCGCCTGCCTAGCGCCTGCAACAGTACGCAGTCCTCGCTGCTGCACGTGCCAAGGCTGTTGCACGTGCGGAGAAGGAATGCGTGTTCACTGCCCCCGCGCCGACGCCCAAACCTGGCCACCCCGCCTCGTTGCGTCGGCGGCGGCCGCACCGACGACGCCTCAACACTCACCACCACCACCACCCCCCTCGGCACGATCACCGTCCGCCGCATCACCCCCGCCGACGCGGGCGGGGCCGCCGTCCTGGTGGCCCGCGCCTTTGCGGCGGCCGGGTCGGCGCCCCTGGGGGACGTCTCCTCTTTCATCGCCCGCTGCCTCCTCGAGGCGGCTGACGCCGACGACGCGCCCGTCGGCCTGGTCGCCGACCTGGCAGCGCCTTCAGGAGAGGGCGGTGCAGGCACCGCCCCGCCCTTCCCCTTCCCGCCCGGCCGGTCGACCGTCGTGGTCGGCTTCGCGGCGGTGGCGGGGCCCGGGCGGGCCGCGGTCGACCGGGCCGCGGCCGACGGCGGGGCGTCCCCTTCCGCCCTGCCCCCGGGGGCGGCCGTGCTAACCAACGTGGCGGTCGACCCGCGGGCCCGCCGGTGTGGGGTGGGGAAGGCGCTGGTGGCGGGTGCGGAGGCGGCGGCCCGGGCGGAGGGCGCGGCGGGGCTGTGGCTGGAACCACGGCCGGGCGCCGGCGGCGCGGCTGCGCGCGCGCTCTACGCGGCGTGCGGGTACGAGCGCGCGGTGGTGGAAGCGGGCGGCGGCGCGGCGGCGGGGGACAGCGGGCTAGGAGCGCTCTTTGGGCGGCTGGTGCGGGCGACCAAGCGGACGCCGGAGCTGCTGGTCAAGAGGTTTTGATTTTTTTTATATCACAGTGGGTTTTTCACGCTCTCTGCATCATTCATTCTCCATCTCTCTCCCCGGCCACAGCGGGCGTTTGTGTTTCATCACGTTGTGTTCAGTGTGCCCCCCTTCCCCCCCACACACATCCCCTCCCTCTCTCATCCCACCTCACGCCCTCCGCTTCCCCACCCCGCCGCTGGCCGCCGCCCGCCCCGCCCGCGCGGCGACCGGCACGCCGCCCGCCGGCCGGCCGCCGCCCGCCCCGTTTTCCTTGCCCACCACGCCGGCCCCGGCCCCGGCCCCTTCCCGACCCGGCACTGGCTTGCCGGCCAGCAGGGCCTGGTACTCCCACTTGTCCTCAATGGTCGCGTCCATGGGCGCAAAGTCGCCCGCGGCCATCATCGCCTCGCGCACGCCGCGCGCGTACAGGGCCGGGTCGGCCTGCTCGGCGGGTGACGGCACGTACACCGGCAGCTCCAGCACCGTCAGCGCGTGGAAGGGCTGGGCCATGAGGTAGAAGAGGTGGCGCCCCGCGGAGATGGTCTCCCAGGACGGGTTGAGGCCGCGGGCCGGCGTCCGGAATTTCAGCACCACCGGCTGGACGGGGACGCCGGCGAGGAAGGCGCCCGTCCGGAAGGGCAGCAGGAAGCGGCCATTGCTGGTCGTCCCCTCCGGGAACAGCAGTAGGGGCTGGTCCTCCGGGCCCGTCGCCCCGGCCGCCTGCGCCGCCATGCGGTCCCGCACCCGGCCCGCCACGCCCGCCGCGCCCGCGCTCTTGGCCCGGTCGACAAACAGGCAGCCCATCGCGGTGGAGATGACGCCGATCAGGGGCAGGTCCGCCGTGGCGCCCCGGGCGACGAAGGCCGGGAAGCGGGCGGCCATGAGGACCAGGATGTCAAGGTAGGACAGGTGGTTGGCGACGTACGCGCCGATGCGGGGGGGGGGAGGGCCGGTGGCCGGGGCGGCAGGCTGCCCCGGGCGCGGGGGCTGGGGGGCGCCGGCCTTGCGTGGCCGCCCGCTCCAGTCGACGGGCACCCACCGCTGGGAGACGAAGCCCAGGCAGGTCAGGCAGCCCCGGCAGGTCTGCCGCCCCGCGGCGGGGACCAGGATGGAGCGGTAGGCGGCCGGGATGAGCGCCTTGAGCCTGGGGTGGGGTGGGGTCGGCGGGGGAGGTCGGAAGGGTTGGAAAAAAGAAAAAAAAATGGTGTGGCGCCATGCGCTACGGCTGTTTGGAGAGAGAGAGGAGAAGGCGCGCCGCCGCACACGCACGCCTCGTTCGCCCCCTCACGCCAGCCATGCACGCGCACTCAATAGTGCCCCCAGCCGCACACGCGCGCGCGCTGCCCTCTCCCAATCCCTCACTTGCACACGCAGTAGAAATAGAAAATCCAGGCGACCGTGCAAAAGGCCTTGAGCGGGACGAACGTGACGCCCGCCAGGCAGAACCAGGCCGCCCGCAGCAGGCTAACCGGGGCCTTTCCGGCGGGCCCGTAGATGTCTGTGCGGCGGAAGGCATCGTATTTTGGGTCGGGCGGGTCGTAAACGCCCATTTTCTTATTTTCCCGCGTGGAACTTTTTTGTTTCCTTTGCGCGCGAATTGGCGTGGTGCCCTCGTGGGAGTCGTGCCGTGTGTCGGCCCGATCTTTCAAGGGGGGTGAGGAGAGGTTGGCGACTTGTGGGGGCGGTTGTGGGGCTCTGCCGGCTCTCGGGCGGGAGGAAAGAGGGAGCAAAAGAGAGAGAAGAGTGCGCTGCGGGGCGAGGGCGAGGAAGCGCGCGGCCGCCCCCTCACTGTTTTCTCTTTCTCTCTTCTTCAAAGGCATCATGGGTTGCACCGCCTCCACGCCAGGTAATGGGGGACCCCGATTCCTTGTGTCCGCGCAGGCGCGGCATACCACACCCTGTGTGTCCACCACCACCGCATGGGGAGAATGCATGTGGGGGAGAGAGGGGGGGGGAAAGGAAACAAACTCTCAACCCCAAATTGGCATTTTTCCAACCTCGTCCACCCCATCCATCGACACACGCACGACCACACAGCCCGGGGCCCGCCTCTGCCCGGCCTGGAGCCCCCACCCGCCGACCCGGCGTCCACCACCCACCGCGCCGCCGCCCCGCCCGCCCCCCCCCGCGTCAAGCTGGTGCTCCTCGGCGACTCCGGCGTCGGGAAGTCGTGCCTGGCCCTGCGCCTGGCGAGGGGGGAGTTCGACCCGGCCTCCGCGGTGACGGTGGGGGCGGCCTTCATGTCCACCACCGTTCCCTGTGGCGGGGAGGGGCGCCCGGTGCGGCTGGACGTGAGTTGATGGAGAGAGGAAGGAGGGAAGGAGGGAGCGTAGAGAGGAGTGGTACGCAACAACACTCACTCTCCGTATCATTCATTTGTCTCCTCCCACCTCCCTCCCTCCCACCTCCCTCCTCCCTCCCATTTCTCGCCTAGATCTGGGACACGGCCGGCCAGGAACGGTACGCCTCCCTGGCCCCGCTCTACTACCGGGGCGCCCGGGCGGCGGCGGTCGTGTACGCGGTCGACGACGCAGCCTCCTTTGCCCGGGCGGGGCATTGGGTGAGGGAGCTGGACCGCCACGCGGGCGGGCGCGGGGGGGCGGAGGGGCGGGCGGGGGGTGGGGGCGGGGGCGGGGGGGGCGGCGCGCCCACCGCCCCCCAGCAACCGCCCCCCCAACACCGCCCGATGGTGGTGGCGCTGGTCGGGAACAAGGCCGACCTGCCGGAGGGCGACCGCGCGGTCTCGACCTGGGAAGGCCAGGCGGCCGCGGCCGCGGCCGGCCTCCTGTTTGCGGAGACCTCCGCCGCCGAGGATGGGGGCACGGTCGAGGCGGCGTTCCTGAGCATTGCGCGGGCGGTGGCTGAGGCGGACGGGTATTGATTGGATTGGGGATGAATAGAGAGAGGGTGGTAGAAAAGAAAGACAAACCGAGCGTGCGGGGTCCACTTCACGTCTCCGCCGCCAACGTTTTCCGTGTTATCCACCGTCGGACCGTTTTCCTCCTTGTCGCTGCTTCTCAAACTTGTACACGGTGCGCTCCAATACTCATACACGCCAGCTCATGTGCAGGAACTTGGAATGGACAAAGGAATGGGCACGCACGCGCGGGCGCGTGGCGGCGGTTCACCAAAAAAGTCCACCAGGCTTGTCCCCCCGCATCTGACTTTTTTTCTCGCACTCACGACGAGCCTTCACACGCACAGGCCTCTCACACACACTCAACAACCATGCGCCTGTCGATTGCTTACCTGATGCTGATTGCCCTGGGCATGGCCATTATGGGGACCGCCCGGGCGGAGGTGAGTTGAAGCGCGTTGTGGCTAGGGTGTCGTTGCTACGCGCCCGCCGCCCCCGTCGCGCCGCCGCCGCCGGCGCGCTTTGCTCTCACACGCACCCACCTCCTCCCCTACAATTCACAGCTCTCACTCGGCCGTCGCGGCTTGCGTGGCTACATCGGCTCCCTGGTGAGTGCATTGAGTTGCGCTGAGGCATGCCCGCCCGCACGAGAGAGAGAGAGAGAGAGAGAGAGAGAGGCTGGTGCACGCGCAGCCAACCAGCCTCGTCCTTCCGTCTCTCCCTCCTTCACTCCCCCGCCCAACTCACCTCATCGCATCACTCGCAGTCATCCAACTGGAACGGCGACTACGGCTACAAGCAGCTCTCGCCCACCACCTCCGTCAACGCCCCCATCATCGGCTCCCGGGCGATCGCCATGCCGGGCTACCCTCAATTTACGACGGCGAGCGGCGCTTTCCCCGTCGCACCTGCTCGCCCTGTCCCCCCCACCTTCTTCCCTGGCCTCTACGGCACCTTCACCTCGCCCATCCAGTCCGCGATCAACAGGGCGGCAGCCGGGCGCAAGAGGCAATGAAAATGAGAGAGTCTAGGCGATGATGGGGGAGAGAGAGGCGTGGCTTAGCAGAGAGAGGTGGGGCGTGTGACCAATCCGTGCAAGAGAGGGAGAAAGAAAATGGAGGGCCATTTTTCCAACCCGCCCCGCCACAAAGCATTGCAAAGATAAGGGCCGTGCCCGCCTCTAAACAACCCGTTAAATTCGCCCCGCTCTATAGATCGATCGTGTGGCACCGCCTTCATACTCTGCTCTTTCTAACAATTCCCTCTCAATCCCCTCATTTTTTTTTGTCCTCTCTCATCACCTCATGCTGCGCCGCATCGCTTCCGCCACCCTCGCCTCCTCAAGGGACGCGGCAATGGCTGCCGCCAGCGCAGCATCGTCCTCCATGGCCGCCGCCACCGCGGGGCGGCCTGGTTGAGGAGGGCCGGAGCGAGCCGCCGCCTCGGCCGCCGACCGGCGGAGGGCTTCCTGAAGGGCCGGGTCGGCCGTGCCCTGGGAGCGCAGGGGCGGGCCGGCCGGGCGGGCCGCGCCCGCGCCCACCGCCGCGCCGGCTGGCCAGTGGTGGTGGCGGCCGTGGTGCTGGTGGCCGTGGTGGTCCCCACTCGACCAGGACCACCGCCGCCCCTCCCCGTCCCCCCGCCCACACCCGCACAGGCGGGAGAGGAGGGACGCGACCAGGAACGCGCCCAGGCCGGCCGCGCCGACGACCGCCCACAGCCGCCAGGATGTCCACGACCACGGCCCGCCGCCGCCGCCAAAGCCGTCGCCGCCCACCAGCCCGGCCGCCGGGGTGGGCAGGGAGGCATCCACGGTGAAGGTGCGCGCCGGGCTGGCCGCCCCGACGTTGCCCGCCGCGTCCACGGGGCGGGCCTCAAAGGAGTAGCCCCCGCTCTTCAGCCCTTTAAAGACGGCCGGGCTGGTGCAGGCCTTCCAGGCGGGCGCCTTGCCGTCCGGCCCGCTCAGCGCGCACTGCCAGCTGGCCACGGGAGCGCCCGCCGCGTCGGGCGGCGCGGAAAAGGCGAGGGAGACGCGGGAGGGGGCGGCCCTGTCCGCGCTGGGCCCCGCCACCACGGCCGCCCCGCGCGGCGGCGACCGGTCCACAAACACCACGCTCTCCGGGCTCTCCCGGGCATTGCCCGCCGCGTCCACCGCCCGCAGCGTCAGGCCCCACCGCCCATCCGCCAGGCCGGGGCCGTAGGTGATGGGCGACGCGCAGGGCGCCCAGGTCCCGTTCTCGGAGGGCGACCCCACGCTGCCCGCGCCCGCGAGCAGGCGCAGGCGGCAGTCGACCGACATGACGCCGGACGAGCCGGGCGGGGGGTCGGCGACGGTGAAGGAGGCATTGAAGGCGTCCGTCGCGACCGCGGACGGCAGCTTCAAGCCCGAAATCTCGGGTGGCACGGTGTCAACGGTGAAGAGGCGGGTCGCCGGGCTGCCGGCGTTGCCAACCCCGTCCGTCGCGGACACGGAAAAGGTGTAGCGCCCGTCCGGCAGGCCCGTGTACGCGCCCGGGCTGGCACAGGCTTGCGGGCCGTAGGCGGGTTGGCGGGGTGCGTTCTTGGGGCGCTTGGCCGGGTTGGTCTCGCCGTGGCCGGGTGACAGGGCGCACGAAAAGACGGCGGGCTCCTCATCCGACACAAAGGAGAAGGACGCCGCCGTCGACGCGGACGCGGGCGGCGGGGCGGCTGTGATGCTGACGGCGGGGGGGCGGGTGTCAACAGCAAAGATGGCAAAGGCGGGCGGGGTGGCGGGGGTGGGGGGTGGTGCGGCGGGCGCGGGCGCGGGCGCGGGCGGGTCGAGCGTTGCGCCGCCTGCGCCTGCGGGCGCAGCCGCTTCGGGCGCTTGGGCCAACCGCCGCCCCCCCCCACCGCCGCCACCGCCACCGCCTTGCCTCTTCACGCGGGCCGCAAACTGGTAGGCCCCGTCGGCCAAGCCCTTCCAGGCGGCCTGGCCCGGCTTGGAGCCGGGCCCGCCGCAGGCCGTCCAGTCCCGGGTCGCCAGGGAGCCAGGGACGGGGGCGGGCTGGGCGGCTGGTGACGCCCCGCCCACCCGCACCGGCTCTCCCGCCGTCGCGGGGCCTGCCAGCGGCAGCAGCTGGCATTCCAGCGCGGGCGGCGGGGACACCGGCGCCAGGCGGTCGCCCACCAAGCCCAGGACGGCCAGGTCGAAAGCGACGTCGGCCGACGGGACGGGCCCGAGCGCGCCGGCCGTGATGAAGGCGGCCGGGCGCTCGTCAGCCGCCCCAGCCACCTCCCACTCGTGCACCAGCGCCTCCGCGCCCGCATTGCCCGCCGCGTCCGTGCCCGCCACCGAGACGCGCCAGGTGCCGGGCAGGAGCCAGGCGTAGGCGGCAGGCGGGGCGCACGGCGCCCAGGCGCCGAGGGCGACGGGCGCCGCGCCGGCGGCCGGGGCGAGCCGCCCGCTGCCTGCCGCCGCCTTGGCGGCTTCCGCCGCGGCCGCGCCCGTCCAGAGGACGACGCGGGGCGGGCTGGCCTTGCCTGGGCCGGCCACAGCCTCTAAGCGACAGGTGTAGGCGACGGGCGAGGCGTCGGCCGCCCCCCAGGCCAGGCCCACCACGGAGGACGCGCCGGCGGTGGGGGACGGGAGCGCGCCGGGAGAGGCCGCCCAGGCGAGGGCGGGGGGCGCCGTGTCCACCGCAAACGCCCGCTCCGCCGCGCTCGCCTCGCCCGTCGCCCGCACAGCGAACGTGTAGGCTCCATCCGCCAAGCCGGTAAACTTGGTGGGCGAGGAGCAGGGCTTGTACGCGCGGGCGGGGGGCGGCGGGGCGGCCGCGGCGGCGTTGCTGTCCCCCCCCCCAGGCCCCACGCCGCCGCCGCCGCCGCCCCGCGCCAGCGCGCACTCAAACCCGCCCCCTCCCCTCCCATCCCCGCCCGCGGCCGGGCCAAACTCAAAGGCCACGTCCCGGGCGGGGGTGAGGCCGGCTGGGCCGGCCCGAATGACCGCCCGGACGACCTCGCACGCGCCGGCGGTGGCGCCCGCGCCCGCCCCGCCCGGGTTTTTGGGCGAGGCCAGCGCGCCCGTGAACGCGCCCCGCACCGCGAGCGCATAGGGCTGGGGGCCCCGGGGCACGCCCGCGCCCCGGACCTCGATGGACACGTCGCCCCGGGGCAGCCAGGCCACGTAGACGGCCTCCACGTTGTTGGTCCGGTCAGGCTCGGACAGGGCGCCGCCGGGCGGGGAGGCCGGCGACCCGCCGGCCGCCGACGCCGCCCCGCCGCCGCCCCCATTCCCCAGCAGGGGCACGCCGCCTAGGCCCGCCGCCCGGACGACCAGGTCCAGGTCGTTGACGAGGGCCCGCCCCGCCGCGGGCGAGCCGGGCGCGTCCTGCCAGGCCAGGGAGACGGCCAGCGGCCCGCCCGACCCTCGCAGGCAGTAGGTGTGCGCGGCCCCGCCCCTGAGCTCCGCCCCGTCGACGACCTGGAGGTTGAATGGGAGGGCGGCGCCGCCGCGTCCGCCGCCGGCCTTGCCGGCCTTGCCACCCCCGCCCGCCAGGGGCAGGGCCCGCCCGACGTGGACCCGGCCGAAGCCCATGCGGTAGGAGGGCGGGGGCGCCAGGGGGAGCCCGGTGTCCACCTCGAAGCCGTCCAGCTCGGCCGCGCCCGCGACGAGCACCGCCTTGACCAGGGCCGCGCCCGCCGCGTGCGCCCTGCCGGCGTCGGGCGACCCGTCCGGGTAAAAGCCCTGGGCGAAATAGTCGCGCACCAGCAGGGCCGCCCCCGCCGCCACGGGCGTCGCCATGGAGGTTCCCTGCATCGTCCGCACCTCGCACGTCGGGGTGGCGGGGCTGCTCTTGCTGGCCGCCGCGGACTGGACAATGCCCGGCGCGACCAGGTCGGGCTTGACCCGCCCGTCCGGGGTGGGGCCCTTGGAAGAAAAGTCGGCCAGCGAGTTCCAGGCGTCCGCGGGTGAGGGGGCGGGGCCAAATGAGACGGTCAGGCCGGCAGAGGACGGGGCGGCGGGCGGGGAGCCGGGCTCACCGCCGGCGCCGCCCCCGGCAGTCGAGACAGACGCGGCGGCCGAGGAGGCCAGCAACAGGCCCACCCGCCGGGGCACGGCGGCGGCGGGGATGGTCACGCCCCCGCCCCCGCCCCCGCCCTCGGCGGCCGGGATGAAGAAATCGGAGATGCGGTCATCGTACACCAGCACCGCCGCCGCCCCGGCCGCCTGGGCGTTGGCGGCCTTGGTCGCAAAGGTGCAGGTGCCGCGCGCGACGACGGTGACCGTCCCCGCCACGGCCGCCCCGTTTTGCAGGGGCGCGCACGCGTCCCGGGGCTCGGCCGCGGACAGGGGCAGGCGCCGGCCGTACAGGCCCGCCACCCGACCGCCAAAGGCGGCCTGGACGACCCTGAAGGATTCGACCTCGGTTGGTTTCTTGGACGCATCTGCATCCCCGCTCTCCCCTCCAGGCGCGTACACGCCCAGCCGGTGCAGCACAAACTGGCGGGCGGGCGAGCCGGGGGCACCACTGGAGGACAGGGTCGCCCCGACGGCCAGGCAATTTTTGGCGGTGGCGGGCGAGGTGACGGTCGTCACGCCGCCCGTGGGCGACGCGGACGCCAGGCCCTCATTCCCCGCCGCGAGGACGGGCAAGAAATCCTGGTGGTCCCACGCGAAGGCATCCACTTCGGCTGCCATGTAATCGTACTCCACGCTCTCCGAGCCCCACGAGTCCGAGTGCACGCGAGCCCCCACAGCGTAGGTGTGGCGGTAGTAGTCGCCGCCCATGTCGCCGGGGACGGTGATGGTGCCCCCGCCCTTCAGGCCCGACCGCTCCATCCGGTCCTTCCCCTCCCCCGCCCGGCCGATGGCCAGGTCCGTGAAGGCCAGCTTGGCGTCGGGCGCCATGCCGCTGTAGGCAAAGGCCTCCGCGTCGCCGCCCGGGGGCGGCGACCCCAGCATGCTGCCCATGGTGTGCGTGCCGTGGCCGTTGTGGTCGGTCGCGTCGGCCAGCGCGCGGTAGAGCCGGATTTTGCGGTGCGATGTGGACTCGAACACGGCGGGCCCGCCCCACCCGGACGCGGGGCGCAGCTCAAAGGGGACAGCCGGGTCGTCAAAATAGCAGGATTTGACGTCCACGCCCGAGTCGCCGCCCCCGCCGACCTGGCCAGCGCCGCGCACGCCGGCCGCCCAGAGCGGGTGGGACCCCGGGTCGGCCGCCCAGTCGACGGAGCCGGCGGCGGCTGACGCGGCGTGGCCGCTCTGGATGATGGAGGAGGCTTGCCAGTTGGCCGGGTGCCCGCCCGGCGCGGCGGAGGAGCGGGACACCCAGTGCGTGGCCGGCTGGGAGGCCAGCCAGGTCGTAATGCGGGCAGCGGCCGCCCGGGCGGGCGAGCGGGCGGGGCCGAGGTCGACCTCCAACACCAGCGGGTTGCGCGGGGTCAGGGTGGGGTGGTGGGCGGCGGCGGCCGCACTCCCTCCTATCAGCGCCCTCAACGCGCCCGCCCACTCCGCCGCCGCCGCGGTGGCCGGGTGGTACGAAGGAGGCGGAGGGGAGGGGGTCGACGACCCACCCCCACCACCACCCCTTTTTTTTTCCAGGCGGGGGAAGAGGACGGCCAAGTACCGGACGGCGGACGCGTTGCGGTCCAGGCCCTCCGTCAAGCGCGGGCAGACCTTGTGGGTCGGTTCATCGTGCGCCCCCACCCAGGCGACGCCCGGCAGGCCAGCCAGCGCCCGTACGGCGGCGGGGCCCCCCACAAAGGTGAAGGCGGCGGGTGGGAGGTGAGGCCCCAACGCGCCACCGTGCTCGGCCAGCGCGCCATGCAACAAATCGCCCGCGTCGTGGGGTGGTGGGGCAGTGGCGTAGGCGATGATGTGTTGTTGGGACGCCCGCCCACGCAGCGGGCCCCAGGCGGGGTGGCGGGTGGGGAGGGCGAGCGGGTGGGAGGCGGCGGGGTGGTGGTCGGCGAGGAGCGAGCGGCGGAGGGTGCTGTTGTTGTGGTTTGGGGGGAAAATGGAGGGGGGAAATCGTGAGGAGGAGGCCATTGGTCATTCTTATCAACCCGAGGCACGCGCCGTCGCCTCGGCTCCACGTAGAGGTGGGTCTGGTTGTTGGGGTGGGGTGTGTGGGCGGGCGGGCGGGCCGGGAGCGAAAAGCATTGGGGCGGCGCGCGGGCGGAGGAAGCTGCCCCCTTTAGGGGTGCGGCTCCCCTCGGACGGCGGGCCTCCATGCCCCGGGGGCACGGGAGCAGGTGCGGGGGGAGCCCTGACACATAGACGCAGGGGCGTGGTCTCCGAGGCGTGGACGCGGAGGGACGCGACACACACCACACCCGCTCTCTCCGGCTCTCTTCCTACCTCGTTCGACCAGCCTCGGCCAGCGCGGCCACGTCCAGGGCGCCGCCCCGGAGGAGAATGGGGGGTGGAGGGGCGGCGGCGACGATGAAGCAGAGGGAGGCTAGGAGGGGGAGGAGGAGGCCAGCCGACAGGGCTGGTGGGTGGGGCGGCATGGTGGGGGAGGGCGCGCCCGGTGTCGGTCGCGCGGGCAGCCCCCACGAACTAAGCAGAAAATAAATGAGAAAAAAAAAATGAATTTATTACAAAAAAGGTGGCGTCTACGGAGAAGTAGCTGACAGTCATATTTAAGGCGAGGTAGTGACGCAGCCGTCTTTCACTCTCCAAATTCGCCGGCACACACACACACACATACCCCCCCCCCCCTACCACCACCACCACACTCACACTATGCTGTCCTGGCTCCTCGCCTGGGCCCCCACCCTGGCCTGGACCGCCCTGGTCGTGGTGCTGGTGGTAAGAGAGGAGAGAGAGGAGAGAGAGAAGAAAATACGCGCGGGCATGCGCTTGCAATGGGGAGCGGGGCCGCGCACGCCGCGAACCCGATCTGGTTCTCGTCTCAGACGTGTGTCAAATGGCATGGCATGTCGCTGTGTGGTGGAAAAGATGGCAAGCAAACGCGGGCAAAAACGTACCCGCCACCCGTTTTGTGACGTTACTCATCCGCTGCCCTCTGCTCTCCATCTGCACCCCCTTCCCTCACCCCTCCCGCCTCTCCATCTGCGCCCTCTTCCCTCACCCCTCTTGCCGCACTACGCCCCCTCCACCTTCACTCACCCCTCCCGCCGCACTACGCCCCCTTCCCCCACACCCCGCAGTCCCTCACCTACGCCTACCACCCCCTCACCCGCGCCCGCCTGTCCCACATTCCAGGCCCAGCCTGGTACACGACCCTGCCCTTCCTCGGCAACCTGGGCTCCTTCAAAAAACCCGGCCAGGTCGCGGCCTTCGACGCGTGGCGCGCCACCTACGGCCCCGTCTACAAGGTCTTCCTGGGCGCGCAGCCCCTGGTCGTCGTGGCCGACCCGGCCGAGGGGCGGCGCGTCAACCTGCGCAACCACGCCCGCCACCCGCTGCTGACCTCCCTGACTGCCAACCCTTCCTCCCGCCTGTCGACGTACGGGCTCTTCGCCGCGGGCGCCTACGACCGGGACCTCCACCGCGAGCTGAAGGCAGCCTGGCTGCCCTTTTTCGCGGGGGCGGGCCTGGACGCGTGCGTGGGCGAGATGGCGGCGGGGGCGGACCTGCTGGGCGACCGCCTGGCGGAGGCGGCCGCGGCCGGCACGCCCGTGGACGTGTGGCGCCTCTTTGGCTCCCTCACGCTCACCGTCGTCTCGGCCTGCGCCTTTGGCCTGGACATGCCGACGGGCATCGACGGCGGCGCGTCCTCGCCCGAGGCGGCGGCCCTGCTGGACGCGGCCCGCACCATCTTTGCGACGGGGCGGTCCTCCTCGGCCTGGGCGCTCGTGCACCAGGCGCTCCCCTGGGCGGCGCCCCTCATCCGCCTCGCCACCCGCCTCGCGCCGGGGCCGGCCTTGGCGGCCCTGGACGGCGCCCGGGGCGTCATCATGGCCAAGGGCATGGAGCTGGTGCTGGCGGAACGGGAGAGGCAGGGGGCGGAGGAGGGGGAGGGTGAGGAGGCCGCAGCCGCCCCCTCAAAAAAGGGTTCGTTCCTCTCCCTCTTTGCCCGCCGCGCGCGCCGGGCGGCCGACCGGGGGGACGCCGCGGCCGCGGCCGCCCTTTTCAACCCCGACGTCGTCGTGGCCCAGTGCTTCACGTTCTTGTTGGCGGGCTACGAGACGACGGCAACCGCCCTGGCCTTTTGCGTTCACCACCTGTCCACGCACCCGGCCGCGGCGGCCCGGGCGGTCGCCGAAATGGAGGCGGTGCTGGGCGGCGGGTCGCACGCCGTCGCGTCCACCGCCGACCTGGCCCGCATGCCGTACCTCGACGCCGTCTTCAAGGAGGCCCTCCGCCTCACCCCGCCCGCGCCCATGACCCTGCGCCTGGCGGGCGAGGACCAGGCCGTGTGCGGGGTGTTCATCCCCAAGGGCACGTGGATGCAGGTCGACACGCGGGCGGTGCAGACGGATAAGGCCGTGTGGGGCCCCGACGCGGCGGCCTTCAAGCCCGAACGCTGGGCCACGGCAGACGAGAAGACAAAGGCTGTCGGCTTCAACGCGTTCGGGGCGGGCACGCTCTCCTGCGTGGGCGCCCGCTTCGCGGAGACGGAGGCCAAGCTCACCCTGATCAGCCTGCTGCGCCGGTTCGACTTCACGCCCGCGGGGCCCGAGTGGGTGGGGGCGGGGCGGACAGACCTGGACCTGGAGACCCGGCTGACGATGGGGCCCAAGCACGGGGTGTGGGTGGTCCCCATTGTGCGCGGGAAGAAGGGGGTGGTGGATGGCGGCGGGGGCGTCCCGCGCACGCCGACGGGCGTCCTAGGTGGCCCCCCGGCGTCGCTGGGTGGTGGGGCGTCGTCCTCGTCGGACGGGGAGGCCGAGGTCGAGGCCGAGGGTGGTGGTGGGAAGGGTGGCGTGCGGGCGGTGGCTGAGGCGGCCGGCCTGCGGGCGCGGCTGGTGAGCAAGTGAGTGGGTGTGAGATGCTTTGCATGTGCCTTGTAAACATTATCGTAGATGTGTGCGGTCAGGTCAATGCATTGGTGATAGGAACGACACGGGCACCCCTAGGGGTGATAGGAACGTTCGGGATGGAGCGATGGAGCGCCGGGAACTTTCCTCACAACAACACACAAATTTCCAAATTGCCACCTCTCGCCATTTAACCCCGGCCTGCTCCCTGCCCGAAATCACCCGTGCATGCCCAGGCCCGGCTGATTTGTCATCCACGACCATGGCCATGCTGCTGCTGGTGCTGGCGGTGGCGGCGGCGATTGTTGTGGTGAGTCCGGCTGGTCGAGAGAGAAGCCGCCCGGAAAGCGAGCCGTCGTGCATTGAGTGTACCGCGCTCCTGCCC
>Ga0315287_10003761_pt1 | contig 14680 bp, 7 predicted proteins | sample YL17G11_0_MG_FD_205037 | JGI IMG/M metagenome (GOLD analysis project Ga0315287, IMG submission 205037) | Sediment microbial communities from Yellowstone Lake, YNP, Wyoming, USA - YL17G11_0 | ecosystem: Environmental > Aquatic > Freshwater > Lake > Sediment | place: USA: Wyoming | collected... | reverse complement strand
TCGCGCAGCAGCTCTCTGATTTCTATCCGCGCACGCGGGTCGAGCCCGCTGGCCGGCTCGTCAAGGATTAGCACCTTTGGGTCGTGGATAAGAACACGCGCCAAGCCGAGACGCTGCTGCATACCACGAGAAAGGCTATCGACCGTGGCGTTCTGCTTGGACTGAAGGTCGGTCAGCTCCAGCACGCCATCGACGATGGATTTGCGCTTCCCGCGGTCAATTCCGAAAGCAGCCGCGAAAAACTCGAGGTACTCGAACACCTTCAGGTCGTCATAGACGCCCATAAAATCGGGCATATAGCCTACCAGCCTGCGCACCTTCCTGCCGTCTTTGCGGACATCCAGCCCGTCGATGAAAGCCGTCCCGTGTGTCGGCTCCAGCAGCGTGACAAGAATGCGCATAGTAGTGGTCTTGCCCGCACCGTTCGGACCGATGAATCCGAAGATATCCCCCTGATTGATTGTCAGGTTGAGGTTCGCAACGGCCGTTAAATCGCCATAGTCCTTACTGAGATTCTCTGTTCTTATCATTTCCTGGTTCCCTGTCATCTTTTTTCGGAAAAACCACAAGCCTTGCCAACTGAATGTGGTCGTATTTGCAGAAACGGGCATCAACGCCGAAAGACAAAGGCGCCTGCTCGTACTCCACGCACACAACCGCGGCGCCGCGCGCAAGATAGGCGTCAATCGCGCGCGTACGCTGCAAGCACCCCTGCGCAAAAAACGCATCCTCACGTTTGAACACCTGCGAATCGCTCGACAGGCCACGCCCGGAGTAAGAGCTGCGCAGCCGCTGCGTGTCGTAGCCCTGCCACGCGTCCAGGCGACGTAAGCTGCCGCGGAACTCTCTGCCGGCATGCGGCCCAACGCCATCCAGGCGGATTCCGCTCTTGTCTCCAAGCAGAACGTAACCATTGAGAATCGGCGCATCAGATTCATTAGAGATAGTCACGAGGATCTCATCGCCCCGGCGTTCAACCTTCGCCGAAAACGGAAGCCGCTCCGCAACCGACTCGTTCAGCAGACACTGGATCGTCCATATATTGACAGGCAGAGATGTCGGCCAGTTCTCGCCGTCCTCCTGTCGGCAGTAAATCCTTCTGGCGCTGCTTTCCCGCTGGTAAGACCATATCGATTCCTGCGTAGGGGCAATCCCGGACCACCACTGGCTCTCGCCCAGGTCTTTCAGCCTGTACTCGGCGCTGCGAGGAGCGAACAAACCGCAATAGTCCGTTGACCAGACCGGGCCGCGATCCTCAATGGCGTCGAGAACCGATACCACTCTCAGCTCGAGGTCGCCGCTGCGAAGAAATTGAACACCGTAGTACGCCCCCACCGTGAAGACAACTATCCAGAATGCGCACGTCACCCACGTCAGCGGCAGCCGGTCCTTGCGCTTCAGAACGATATAGTCAACAGGTCCCAGCAGGACTGCCAGAACGCCCAGCAGCAGAATTACCCACCAAATACTCAACGGGCGAATCCCCTTGTAAAGGTAGTTCATAACCGCATTACTTGCCGCCTGGGCAAGACCGATTTCGTAATAATCCGTGTTCTGATTGCTTGCAGTGCTGTTGGCGTCCCCGACGAATTTGATCGTGCGAAAAGACTCCACCACGCTAACCTCATAAGGGCCGGTGCGGGGTTTACTCGTCGTAACGGCTTGTGGATTACCGCTGTCTTCGAGCACCGCCCGGATCCGACCGATCCAGAACTGCGAAGAATTCAACCTGTGCTTTTCAGTCAAGGTCGAAGGGTCAAAGGCCAGAACGCCTGCTCGCCCAAAGCCTGCATACCCCGTCGCGAATACACAGTCATTCGCATCACCCATCTCAACCTCGCAGACCAGCGCCCCGGGCTTCTGCGATAACGGCCAGCAAGCGACAGTCTCATCTTCGCCGGACACGAGCTCCCACTTCGCAAGCAGCGCCGAGTCAACCGTTGTCTGCCTTATCTGACCGACCTCAACCGGAAGAACCTGAGCGATAGGATTTGCCGCCGCCAGTGGATGCGTCCCCATAATCAGCAGCAGCTTGCCCCCGTTGGAGACCCACTGTGCAATGGCCTCCAACTGCCGCGGATTAAACTCGTTCCAGTCCGGATCGTAAAGGATGAGCAAATCCAGACTCACGAATCCCGTCCAGTCCCACGGCGCCATTCGAGGCAGCTTGTCGCCCAGATAGACCTTGCCCTGCCTTCTCTGTGAGTAGCAAAAAGACTGCGTGGGCAGCCTCAGCAGGCCAAACCGGCTGCCGCCGATGTGGCCTATCAGCATATCGCTCTCGGTAACCGCGGTGAGCGTTCGATTTTGTGTGGACCGGCCCCAAAGGTCATACTTCTCCTCCCAGACAGGTCGCCCGAGTCTCTCGCCGCCGGCTTCCACCAGCCGCACGTTGCAGCTATCCGCCGCAAACGCAAATTTCGTCACAAGCGGCAGATGCAAATACAGGTCCGGCGTCAGCACAAACCTGTGCGTGACATTCAGCGTGTTCAGGCCGTCCTGGGGCGCCGACATTATCACCGCGCCGCCGAAAGGCTCGCTCAGAGTGCTCCCGATGCCGATCTCAACCGGCGTCCATTCCATCGGACGATAGTAGCCGCCCCAGCCGCCGAAAAAATCGACGTTAAACGGCGACTCCTTCGCTGAGGCGGCCCCGGGAAGAACCAGAACCACAACTACCAACAAAACCGGCCAAACACGCAACATGCTAACTCCCACCGTGGCCCCGCCATGGCAAGGCCATAAGCACCGGTCATTCATTAGATTCTCACTTTGCCATTATATACCAGCCACTCCACGCACGCAAGGAGCAAAACAGCCCCCACGAGAAACGGCCACAACGGCAGGTTCGACCTGCTAAGCGCCCCTTCCTGGGCCTGGACCTGCCGGCCCGAAATTACAATCTCACGCTGAGGCTCAATATCGCTTTCAAATTCATCAAGCAAATTGACCGCAAAGAGCCTTCCAGGCTGCTCCGCCGCCTTGACGCCGTAAACACCGACGCGGTCCGTCCCCGGAAAACGAATAGAGCCGGACGAGGTCGCCTTAATCTCCATATCAGGCAGGCCCGGCCCCTCTATGCGAGCTGGCAAATCGGCGGCAAGTCCGTCGATTACAATAGGCTCGCCAACCTCCAGATTCGCGTTCTCGTTCTGCCCGACCTGCATCCCAAGGAAGTTGACGGCGTTGTAGCAGAACAGCACAAAGCTCGGCTCAAACGGCCACGTGCTCTTTAGAACGTCGAACCCAACAAGAAGAAAGACGCTCCCGTTTCGCCGCAGCAGCGCCATCGCCGGCGACTCATTGAACTCCGCAAGCACCTCCGCATCGCGGGGCAGATCCATCTTGTAACATTTCTGGGCAAAGAGATTCGTCAGGCTGACGTATTTCAGCACCGCGTGCTTCGGCCTCCAGTCCACGACCACCTGGTTCTCAAGCTCCGCTGGCACGTTCACGTCGATGTCGCTCGGCGGCCGCCCGAAAACCAGGTACCGGCACTTGGGCGTTTTTGCCGGAAGATGATTATCAAGCACAACCACGTCATAACGCTCTTCCACGCTGAAGCTCGCAAGATCGTTCGAATCGAACTCGCCCGGCGTCACTATATCCAGCCCCGCCACCGAACAGGCTCGAAGCGCCGATTCGAGCACCGTGTTGCCCGCGGTAACAAGCAGAACGGACAGCCTCTTGGGAGGCGCCAGAATCGACCACGCCGCGTCGTCGCTCGCCAACGAATCCGTCTGAAGCTGTCGAACACTCAGGACCCCGGCCTCCGCATACGAAAGTGAAAAATTCACCGCCACTTTGCCCGGCCCGCCGGCATCCGCCCCCTCACTATTCTTTCCCGCCGGAATAGTCACCGACTTGACCGCACGGACGTCGTCGTTGACGCTCAACTGCACGTCCGTCGTTACCGCCTCGTCGCCGTAATTCGCGACCGTCGCAAAGACCTCAACATCATCGGGGTTCTCGTAAGATCGCCGCGCCCGCATGGCCGTTACGCCCACGTTCCTGGCGGATTCACCAATGCACTGAAACGTCAATTCGTCGGTATTGACCATAATCTGGTCGAGATCGCTAATCCGCCCGTCGCTGAACAGCATCAGCTTCGCCGTTTCCTGGCTGCCCTGGTTGGCCGGCTCATCGCCCGGCGCCTGCGAAAAGGCCTGAGCAACCATAATCGCTTCGCCCAACGACGAGTCACCGTCGCCGGCGGCTATCCGGTCTATGGCCATAATCAATTGATGCTTGTCGGACGTGAAGTTGCACATAACCTTGGCGTGATTATCGAAAGCGATCACCATTGTCTCATCGCGGGCGCCCTGCAAAGAGAAGAATGACTCCCCGCGAAGCGATTCAACGAACACTCCGGCCTGCCTCTTGGCCTCGTCAAGACGGCTTGGCTGTACGTCGGTGGCGCTCATACTCGCCGAGCGGTCTATCAAAAGCACATACCGCCTCGCCCGACCGGATGTCAACGACAGAATCGGACCTGCAATCGCAAGAAGAAGCGCCAGCAGCATCAGCAACTGCAGAAACAGCAGGATATTTCGTCTGAGCCTTTGGAACGGCGCATTAACCTGCAGATCCTGCACCGCCCGCTTCCAAAGCAGCGTGCTCGATACGATCCGTTCGCGGCGCTTGAGCTTCAGGAAATACAGCAACAGCAGCAGCGGCACTGCCACTGCCGCGGCGACAAGACCTGTCCAGGGCGTCAACCATTCCATAAACGCACACTCCGAACAAATGCCGCCCCGCCCTCAGCGAAGCAGCCGAATCCGCCGCAGGTAATTCAGCACCAGCGACTCGACCGAGTCGCCCGAGTTCGCCAGCGCATAGACCGCCCCGCGGCGGCTGCAAAAATCCTTCAATTCGTTACAATAGGCGGTGACGTTTCGTTTGTAGTACTTCACCAGCGCCGCGCTCACCGTTATCTCCGCAACGTCGGCGTCTTCGATGTCAATGAGCTTCAAATCGCCTGCAAAATCGGGCGACAGCTCCTGGGCCGACAGCACCTGGATAACGTAGAGGTCGTACTGCCTGCCGATAAGCCGCCGCAGCCCCGCATCATATCCTTCCTTGAACAGAAAATCGCTCAATACAATCATCACGCCGCAGCCGATCCGTCCGCTCGCTATTCGCCGGCACGCCGTCTCGAACTGCGAAGCCCCGTCGCACTGGGCCGTCAGAAGAAAATCCGCCATCTGATGAAGATAGTTTCGGCCCCGCATATTCGCAAGCTGCCCCACCACGCCGTCTCCCAACACGCTTATGCTGACTCGATTATTGTTAACCAGGCTCACATACCCAAGAGCCGCTGCCAGTTTCTTAATGAAAAGCTCCTTGGAAGGCTCGCCCACGCTCATTGAGGCGCTGCCGTCCACAACTATATGCACGGTGAGGTCCTGCTCTTCTATGAATAGTTTCAGGAATAATTGCTCCAGCCGGCCGTATATGTTCCAATCGACAAACCGCAGGTCGTCGCCCGCCACGTAAGGCCGATGGTCCGCAAATTCAACGCTCTGCCCCCGCCGCTTCGACCGCCGTTCCCCCTGGAGCTTGCCCTGCAAAATCTTTCTGCTCAGAACGTCGAGCGAATCCAGCCGGTTCATGAACTCCGGATCCAGCAAATCCGTCAGTCTCTTTCGTGATGTTATCGCTTTACTCTTGTCCATAACACACCGGTAGGGTGGGGCGGCCTTGCCGTGGCGGGGCCACTTGCCCCACCGAACTTCCCCCAGGTGGGCCAGGCCATCCCTTGCGGGAGATGGCGGGGCCAGGCGGGCTGAAGCCCACCCTACATCAATACGCACGAGCGACCATTATATTGCCTACGGAACGTCAAGTTTCTGCTCCAGAGCCTTGGGCGTGCCTTGTACTATCTCATTGAGCAGGTCATCTGTGCTCACGCCCTCCGCCTGGCCCTCGAAGTTCAGCAGAATACGGTGCCGCAAAGCCGGCAGCACAGACGCCTCGATATCGCTGAAGCTCACGTGGTAACGCTCATCCAACATCGCCCGCACCTTGCCTGAGAGCACCAGGGCCTGAACGCCCCGCGGCGACGCGCCGAAGCGAACGTACCGGTTGGTTATCTCCGCCGCGAATTCGCCCTGCGGATGCGTTGCCAGCACTAAGCGAATCGCGTAGTCCTGCACGTGCTCGGCTATCACGACGTGCTTGACCAGGTTCTGGGCCTCAATTATCTGCTCGGCGTTCAGAACAGCGCCCGCCTTCGGATCCGCGCCGGTAGTCGTGCGGTCTATAATGCTCCGCAGCTCCTGCCGGTTACTGTACGGCACCAGCAGCTTGAAGAAGAATCGGTCGAGCTGTGCCTCGGGCAGGGGATAAGTGCCTTCCTGCTCGATCGGGTTCTGCGTGGCGAGGACTATGAACGGCTCGGGCAGCTTGCGAACCTGCCCGCCGGTCGTAACCGAGTGCTCCTGCATAGCCTCGAGCATGGCCGACTGAGTCTTCGGCGTCGCACGGTTTATCTCATCGGCCAGAATTATCTGGCCGAAGATCGGCCCAGCCTGGTATTGGAACTGCCGTCTGCCGGTTGCCTGATCCTCCATCACGATGTTCGTGCCGATGATGTCCGCCGGCATCAGGTCGGGCGTAAACTGAATACGCCGAAACTCCAGCGAAAAGACCGAGCTCAGTGTCCGCACCAGAAGCGTCTTGCCCAGCCCCGGCACGCCCTCCAACAGAACGTGGCCGCCGCAAAACAGAGAGATGAGCACGCTATCGACAATATCCTCGTGCCCGACAATGACCTTGCCTATCTCCTTTCGCAACGAATCGAATTTCCTGCGAAAATCCCGGCACAGCTCTTCAACATTCTTCGGTTCTTTTGACATTTCAAGTATCTCCTAAGCCTCTATTCATTACCCGCACGATTTTCGTTGTCTTTACGCTCTGTGGCTTTTTGTTTCGCCTTGAGTAGTCTGTCAATATGAGAGATCTGTTCCGCGGCCTTTGTCGGGGTTGCCTCTTCGGGCTTCTTCTGCGGCTTTGGCTTGGGCTTCTGGGCAGCCTCGGCCATGGGCAAATCGCCCTGATATTTCTCGCTGCCCTCGTACCGCTTCGAGGCAAGCGCATCAGCCTTGCGAGCAGAAAGCTGCTCACGGAGCTTTTGTCGCCTCAGCTTCAGCCGCTCAAGGGTCTGGTCGATCTTTTTCTCGCCCTTAGCCGCCCGGACAAGGGAGACAATCCGCCGCAGCATAGCCCGAAAGTCAACGACTATCCTTCGCACCGCAACATCCAATAGGAACAACGCGAGCCAGAGTAACATCAACGGTTTGGTCAACGGCATCTGGCTCTCGGGAAACTTCAGACCCGCATAATCATACACAGTCGCCAGATTGGGGTCGGCTGGAAGGATATTGCCCCCCGTAATCTCGCTGACCTCCGCCAGCAGCGGCGCGTTGTCCGACAAGTCGTGAAATTCCGGTGCAAAAGGAATAGTCACCGTTGTCTGCATAACGTGCGTTTCCGCATCCTCGCCCAGCTTTCTGTACTGCAGATTCACAATGTAGCTGCCCGAACCGCCGCCCTGGAACCGGCCCTCGTACTGCCCCGGACCAATCTGCGTCAGTTGCAGCGGCTCACTCGACACATCCGGCGCTATCACCTGCCCGTCGATATTTGCAAACTGCACGAACTTGCCTTCCGGGTCAATCGCTTCGATGTTGACTGTAACCTGCCGCCCCTGCACGTCGGCGAAAACCTCGCAATCGGATGACTGGGCCGGCTTGGCCGCCCACCGCGCCGTCTGCTCCCAGAACCGCTCGAACCCGCCCCATTGCAGCCAGTTGGACGCCCATCGGCTGTCAGCCGAGCTGGCGAAGACCGCGCAGCGCCCCAGCCCCGACTGGCACGTGGCCAATATCGGGTCGGCCTGGTGGCTCGCCAGAACAACCTGATTGAGCCCGCCCTTGGGTCCGGTTAGTACGTAACCGTCAAGCTGCGGAAGGCCCCCCGACAAACCCCTGATAATCTCGCTCAGCGAGTACGTTATCGCGGGCGTGAAGCTCTCCTCCAGAATCATCGCCCGGCGAACCTCCTGCGCCTCTTTGATAAATATCTGCGGAAGCTGTGCAGGGTCTTTCACGTCATAGAAGCGCCCTCCGGTAGCCTGCGCAACACGCATCAGGCTCTGGACGTGCCGCGGATCGTGTGGAAAAACCGCCACGCCCGTAACTGTAATCCCTGCATCCTTGCACTGCCCTAAGAGCGCATCGGTCGGCGCAGTCGGGTCGCCGTCGCTGATTACTATTACGTGCTTCTGCGCCGCGTCGCAATCCTTGAGCTTGCTGTACGCCTGCTGCAAATGGTCCTGCAGGCTCGGCATATCGCCCATCACCATCTGCTGGATGGCGGAAACGGCCGCATCCTTATCCCCCACCGGCGAAAGCGGATACACCCAGTCGCCCGCGCCCTGCCAATTATACGCCAGAATACCAACCAGATCCATCTTGCTCAGAGCGTTGACCGCTGAAATCGCAACCCGCTTGCCCCAGAAGTTGCCCTGAGGCATCTCGCAGGCGTGCATAATCAGCACCAGCGCCCCTTTCGGCATCTGCTTTTTCTGAGGCGGATCAAGATCAACCGGAAGTATATCCGCCACGGGCGAGCCTATCCACCCCCCAGCTCCGAACGCCTGCGGGCCGCCTATCATAATCAGCCCCCCGCCCAAGTCATTGACGTACCGGCAAAGCATCTCCTGCTGCTGGTAAGTGAAGTTGCTACATTCGGTATTAACGAGGATAACCGCATCGGTATCCATAAGTTTGGCCAAGTTGTCGGGAAAAGCAACCGCCGGGCTGTAGCGAACGTCGATATCGGAATCTTCCAACGCCTTTTGCAGCCTCTGGCTGGTCGTGCCGTCCGTATCCACCACCAAAACATGCCCCGGCCCGGCCACGTACGTCATCGCGCTGGCGCGGTTGTTTTCGAGTATCACATCATCGTTCGCATCATCCGGCATAAAGACCGCTTCAAATTCATGCATCCCGCGCGTGCCGACCGGCACCGATATCGTCTGCACATTCGTACCAGGCTTCAGCTCAATCGGCACCGCAATCTCCGGCGAGTCCGGGTCGAGATCGACGGCCTTGCCGTTCAGGTTCAGCATCAGCTTTCCGCGGGCATCCGCCGTGCTGTTGAGAATAAACCGCAGCGAAATCGTCTGGCCGCTCCGCGCCTTCGTCGGAGTATCAAGCCGCCTGAACACAACCTCCCTGTCGTACTGGTATCGCAGCGGCAGTACGTCGATGGGAATCCCGTTCGCCGCCGCCAATCGAGCGGCCTCTTTCAGGTCGCCTGCCGTCTCGTTCCCCTCGCTAACAAGCAGTATCCTGACCGCCGTATCCGGAGGTGCGATAGCCATTGCCATCTGAATTCCGGCCGACAGTCTGGTTTGCTGACCGTTAAGCGTCGTATTTCGCTCCCGGATGGACGTCTCGCCCGAAGGCAATTGCGAGATACTCGCAACCTCCGCAACGTCAACAACTGCCAGCAAATCCATCCCTGCCTTGCTTCCAACCGCTCGCGAGAGGTAATCCAGGCTTGCCTCCTGAAGGTTGGCGGGAATCGACTGGCTGCGGTCGATCACAGCAATTACGGTGAGACGCCGGCTCGTCCTCGTAAGCATGGGCCTCGCCAACAGCGCAATTAGAATGAGCACGACAAGACACCGCAGAACTATCGCAAGGACCCGCCTCAAACCGCCAAGCGCAGTGAGGCTCCGGCATCCCAGCCAGACAATCCCCACTAAGAGGATGCACGCCGCCAGCCACCAGGACTGGCTAAAATAGAAGCCGTAAGAATACGTCATAGCTGCCAGACCTGAATCCGGTTGTTGCCGGCATCGACAATGAACGCCCGGTCGCGCCGGTCAACCGCAACGCCCCACGGATACGCCAGCTCGCCCGGCCCGCGACCGGGCCGGCCATAAACGGCCAAGCTGCGTCCTTCGGGGCTGAATAATTGTATGCGATTATTCCCGAATTCGCAAACCGCCAATGCCCCGTCCGAAAGCAGCGCCAAATCGTACGGGTAACGAAGCTGCCCCGCATCGCGGCCAGCCGAGCCGATGTACTCGAGAAGCTCGCCGTCCGGAGTATATACCGCAATACGATGATTACACGCATCAGCAACGTACAGCCGCTTTCGCAAGTGGTCGATACACAGCGCCGAGGGCCGGGAAAGCTGCCCCTGTCCCGAACCCGGACTCCCGAATGAATATACAAACCCCCCCTGCTCCGTGAAGACGCTTATTCTGTCGTTACCGCCGTACTCGCTGACATAAACCTTCCCATCGTTGGAAAACGTCACGTCCGTAGGGTATATGAAGCAGCCTTCGTCCTGGCCGAATTTGCCGAACTCGTTGATTATTTCGCCCTCAGGAGAAAAAACCACCACCCTGTGGTAGTGCGTATCGGCCACGTAGATATTACCGTTCGGGTGAATGCTTAGACCCGTGGGCTTGCCCTTCTCGATCTGCGGCATATTCATTACACCAAGGAATCTCCCCTTCGCATCAAGCCGCTGTATCCTGCCGGTCTTATCGACGACAAGCAGTGTATTGTCGGCGGCGATATCAATCGCCCGAGGGTATGCGAACTGGCCCGGCCCACGCCCGCCCTGCCCGAAGACATCCACCACCTTCGCTTCGCCCCCACCGCCTCTGGCGTGGCAGCCGCCTGCGCCGACTGCCATCGCGCACAGAAACAACAGTGCCGCCCCCCGCCGCACCCGCACCACACGCAGCAGCAACACCACAACGCCGCTGAGCACCACAAACAGACAGATCAACGCCAGGCACGACGCGATTACCTGCTGGTCGCGCGCATAGTGCATCTGGTTGAGCAGCCGCTGGGCGAAGTTGGGCAAGCCCGCCGGCAGCAGCACCATCGTCGCCGCCAATTCCGTAATGCTCAACATAACAACAAGGATGAAAGTCCCGACAATTAACGGCCACGTCCGCGGCAACTGCACATGCCGCCACGCTTGAAAATGCGATGCGCCATCCAGCCAGGCCATTTCCGACAGACGCCTTTCCTGGGCCTCTCGCGTCAGCAACAGCAAAACTAATGCTGCTCCGGCAAACCTTGCCGCCTGTCCAGCCGAGACCATATACCAGCTTTGCCGCATCCCCGCAGGCATACGCGACAGGCCCGACAGCTTGAGCAATGAAACTGCAACCACGGAGGCCGGCACAAACATCGCAAGAAATATGGTAGTCCGCACCCCAAGGCCGGACAATTCCCGCCGGGTCCAGAGCCGATTCCCGACGCTCCCAGGCCGACGCACTTGCGCCGTGCTCCCCAACGACACGGCGCCCAGCGCAATCAAATAGGCTATTGCGGCAGCGACTACCGATATCCATAGCGACCAGCCCAATTCGTCTAAATGCAGCTTGAAAAACTGGCGAAATGCCTGTGAATCGCTGATATTGGCGACCAGCACGAATAGAGGTCCGACTACAGAAATCCCCATCAGTCCCAACAAAACGCCCCACCGCCCCCGCTGCGATTTGAATTCGACCGTATCGAGCGCCGGGTCCGGCGAAGCCCAGCCCCCGCTGCTCCGCCCCAGTCCGACCGCGACAACAACCGCCACGACCACCACCGGCCAGGCTGCCCTGACAACGTAACCCTCCGACCCGGTCAACTCATACAGCACCGCTAACTCCGCCCCGATTGTTTGGATCCCCGCAAGGTGGAAAGTGGCAAACTCCGACAGGGCCAAAACAAAGCATGCGCCAAAAGCCAGAATTAAAGGACGCCCCAGCAAAGGCAGTGTTACGCTTCTAAACACCTCAAACTCGCTCGCATCGAGCGCTGCACAATCCCGGATTGCCCTATCGAAGCTCCGCCATCCCTGCGCCAGCAGCAGCGCAGCCAAAGGCCAGTACCAGAGAATCAGAACCGACGACGACGTAACGGTCCCCACGGCCTTTGCAACATCAGTCCTGCTCGATAGGTACTGCCCAAGGCTGCTCGTAGGCGTCAGCAGCAGGCTCCAGGCATAATAGAGCACGTACTGCGGAAGAACCAGTGGCATCAGCAACAGCAGCAAGAGCAAGTCACTGTTACGGCGCGACGTTCCCAGGAGCCGTCCGGGGACCCATCCCAGCGCAACAGCCGCCCCCGCGATAATCGCCGCCAAGCCAAACGAACGAAAAGCATAAGGCAGCAGCCGACCGGCCGTCCCAGGCTCTGAGCCGGCCGATACCGCCTGAATAAGAAGAAACACCAGCGGCAGAAAAATCACCAGGCCCCAGGCTGTTAGGGACACCACTCGTATAAACGTTGCAGCGGCCCCGTCGCCTCTCACCTGAGAATCCCCCTTGCGGACTGGATAGCCCTCGGCAGCTCATCGGCCACCCTGGCGTAATCCACATCCAGTGCCTTTGGAATCTTGTACGACTTATACCGCTCCGCCAGAGATGGGTGAATTGGGCTGTTGTGTGAATCGCTTTCCGCCAACATCTGCTCAAGCTCCTCGCTTAGCAGAAAACTCATCAGCTCCTTCGCTTCTGCCGAATGCGGCGCGCCCTTTATCACCGCAGCCGTATTCGGTATCGCCAAAGCCCCCTCGCCGCCCTGGTCGAGATAGTTCATAGCAATGGGCCAGCCGCTTCGTTGGGCCGCATAGATGTCATCCGTGTCCGTAAAGCAAATGTCCGCCTGCCCCGTCGCCACCATCCGCACCGCAACGCTGTTGCCCGCGACCAAACGCACCTCGTTGGCCTTCAGCCCCCTGAGAATCTCCTCCGCCCGCTGGGCGCCGTAATGGGCGAACCAGCTCGCTACGTCGCCGCCCGTGGTTCCGAATTCCGGGGCCGCCATAGCAAGTCGTCCCTTCCACTTGCCGTCGAGCACGTCCTCGAGCGACCGGGGCGCTTCCTCAGCACTCACTTTTTTGGTGTTGTAACCGATCACCCGCCCGCGCAACGCGAAGCCGTACCAGCGGCTATTTGGGTCGCTAAACAGGACAGGCCAATTATCCGTTTGCTCGCTGTTGTACCCCGCAAGCAGACCCTCACGCCCCAAACGTATCGTATAGAAGACCTCGTTCGACCAGAAAACGTCCGCCGTCGGCGATGCCGCCTCCGCCCGTATCCGCTGAACCAGGCCTATAGTCTTATTCGCCTCCGTGTCGAAACGAACCGATACCTTGATGCCGGAGAGTTTTTCAAATTCCGCAATGATAGGCTCGGCAATCGCCTGATCCACCGAGCAATATAGAACAACCTGCCTGTGAGCGCTGCCGCCTTCTCCCTTGCACGATAGCCAGACCAAACAGAATGCCCCTGCGATAATTGCAGAGAGACCTAACAGAGCACGCGACAGTCCTTTTCGCATTCGTCGTAACTCCCTGAATCAGGCTTGACGGGGGCCTTTTTTGCAGTGTACTACAAGACCAATTCCACCCGCGGGCGAGAAGAGACCTTTTCTTACTTCCCGGCCTCTTCAAGCTGGCCGAAGTAACTCTTGACCGCGTCCTCGTACTTGCGCGGTATCTCGTTCTCGCTTATGGCCTCAGCCGCACTGTCGCGCCCCGCCTGAACAACCTGCGAGAACTCACGCTTGGCCTCGCCCTTCACCTGGGTGCCCTTGAAGTACCAACTGGCGACCATAGGCCCTTCGCCCCCCTTGTTCTCGACACGGGTCTTTTTATCTAAGGTCTGTCCGCTCTCGTCGATGTCTCGCGGGCCGTATCCCATTCCCGGCCCCCCTGTACCGGCTCCGTACTTCTGTGCAAACCCCTCTTTGAATGGCCCCATCCCGCCGAGACCCTCGCACATTCCCTCCCCAAGACACCCCATGCAGCGGCCGATCTCGTTAAGGCTCGCCTGCATCATCATCATCTGCTCCTTTGTGGCTTGCAGCTCGTCCACCTGGTCCATAAGCGCCCCTAACTCGTCGCCTGACAAGCCCGCGCTGCCGGCCCCGCAGGACGCCATTGCATCCCCAAGCCTCGAGCACCGATTGCTCGCCGACCGGCACGCAGCCGCCTTCTTCAACAGCCCCTCAACCTTCTCCGAGCTCAGGCCCTGCTTCTGCATAGCCTCACGAAGCTGCTTTTCGTCCATCTTGGCAAGGTTCTTGTCCAGTCCGAGCTTTTCTAACTCTTTCTCAAGCTCCTCGTTCTTCTGAGCCAACTGCTGAATCTGCCTGGCAAGATTCTGCAACTGCTCGGCAAGGGCCTTTCGCTGTTCCTCGGTCAGTTTTGATTCTTCCAGCTCCTTGCGCATTTGGTCCAGCAGATTGGACGCCTCGGCAAAATTGCCCGTCGCAAGGGCCTGAACCATTTTCTGGGAGAACATATCCGACGAGCTGCGAAGCTGCTTAAACATCTTCTGCATCAGCTCGGCAGTCTCAAGCTGCGCGCTGCTCTGCATCTTCTTGATTTGTTCGGAAAGGTCGCCCAAAGCCCTGATCGCCTCACGCTTGATGTCCTCCGGCCTGGCGTCCTTCGGCATATCCTCCAATTTGCTCAACGCCTCGGCCAATTCCGGCTTGCCCAACTGGCTCACCGCCAGCCTCACGGGGGCCGCCGCCTCCTTAATCTCCGCCTTTGCCTGCTCTATCTTCTTGACCTGTTCCTTCTGCTCATCCTGTTTCCTCAAGAATCCGAGCAGGTCTTTCTGCGGCATGAACAGGACTATCGC
>Ga0315287_10003759_pt1 | contig 14683 bp, 21 predicted proteins | sample YL17G11_0_MG_FD_205037 | JGI IMG/M metagenome (GOLD analysis project Ga0315287, IMG submission 205037) | Sediment microbial communities from Yellowstone Lake, YNP, Wyoming, USA - YL17G11_0 | ecosystem: Environmental > Aquatic > Freshwater > Lake > Sediment | place: USA: Wyoming | collected... | reverse complement strand
AAAGCGAATTGGCTTAGCACACCATAGGTCGGGTGCGCGACTTTTAAATCAACAAAATCACCTGTCTCTGCATTAACAATTTCAAGTCCATTTATTTTACAAGCCGTATATGGGATTGTGTAATCTAAAGTATTTGCCCCAACTGCCAATATGTACGCAACTCCCATAGTCCTAGTGAATAAACTCTTAGTTCCAATTTTCTTAGAGTCAAACGCTGGAGCTTCTGGAGTCGTGGTTTTATTGGCTAGTGATTTATAATTTGTCTCGAAGTCAGTTTGATCGGCCCCACTATCTTTCATTATAGAAGAATCGAAATCATTGTATTTAATCGTATAAAATAATTCGCTCTCAAGAAATCTCAATGCCGATTTATTCGTTACGTTTGTTTTGAATGTCGTCCATTCTTGATAAACCATTTCACCCTCTAAATTATTGTGCAGTACAAAATATATTCATAAGTCGCTGCCGCCGCACTTGTACATTTAATCCTTAACCATAATTTCTCAACCCCAGTAGATGCCACGTCCACAGGCGCGAAAGTATTAATTGCACCGCCATAGTAAACATCTAAGTCTGATGATTCACCTAACTGAACCGCTGCGAATCCTCGCAAGTCAGTGTCGGTCGCATTGCCAGTATTTTTTGTGGTCTTATTAGGACGCAATTCAAACTGCGAGTTTTTATCAGCACTAATGCAAGTGATATACGCAAGCCAAACTTGCTTTCCTGACGGAATAACCGCCGAAGGAATATAACCCGCATTAAATAATAACGTGGTCAAATCAACCCAATTGTCTGTTCCACTCGCTGTCAGTGAGCCACTAACAATCATTTCAAATTTTGCAATAGGTGAAGCCAAACTTTACTCCGTCGTGTAATTTATGCTAGCGTAATAAGAACCCGAAGTCCCAGACTTAGCCTTTGCCTTTATCCAAATCTTTTCTATTCCCGCGCCAAGTGAACTCAATGTGTGCAAAGTATTATTTTTATATAAATCTAAATTCACTGTGCCAGACGAGGCCGAAGCCGAAATACTACCGAGTAATTTTGTAGCTGCGTCTGTGCCTACCGATTGTCCGACTAAATTTGTTCTAACTTCAAAAGTGCCAGATTTATCAGGGCTTGAGAATTGACATAGACCAAACCAGATTTTTAATCCCGTTGGGATTAAACCAAAATCAATATAAAGTGCTGAGCCATAAGAGCCAGACTTAGTTTGATTGGTTGTGAAAATGCTCCCACCTGTGTATGTCGCGCCGCCTGAAGGCTTACCCATTAAATCTCACTCCCCGTGAAGCAAGACCAAACTGTTCCCTTATTCGCAATACTCGCCTCAACTGTAACTTTAAATTTATCCGTAGCAGTTCCAATGTAAATTCCATTTCCAAAATTAAGCGGTATTGTCGATTGACCTTGGCCGCCAACTTCTAAGGTTATTCTAAATAATTGGTTCCAAGCACCAGCGCCGCCTGTTTGTTTTTTAAATCTTAAATGAATTGTTGCTTGTGCGTCGTAAGAGCCCATGAATGAAGTTAAAAGAAATTTCTTACCCGTTGGAACGGTGTAAGTCATCGAAGTCATATCGACTTCGGTTCTAGTCGTCGCCACAACTTCGTTTTGAATAAGAATTGCGGCGGTTGAAACGCCAAGAGCTGCGGCTATTGCATTGAGAATTGTAATTGCGTCTTGGTCTATAACTTTAAGTCTATCTGTGACGTTGCCTATAGGATTATCGTCAGTTGCGCCCTGCAAACGAATTAGGTCATCAAATTCTGGCCGTATATGATTCATAGTTTATAGCCTATGTGTCGAGGGTGGATTTTGTCCACCCCCAACTTAATATTTTTATAATTTCTGAACTGTGATCGTGCCGGTCAACTGACTTACTGGATTTCTCATGTTTTTACCCTTAAGCAAAAGCTGCTGAGTTCCAGTAGATCCAGCGGTGAAATCAATACTCATTTTGTCTTTAAACGTGTACTGACCAGAACCGACTAGAGCTTGCATGAGTGTAGTCAACACCCCATTATCATTCCAAATTAGCTCAAATTCGCTGTCTTGAAACGATGAACATAGCATTTCGATGTTGGTGTATTTCGCATCAACAGTTAATGCAATAGTCGCAATAGTTTGCGTTGAAGCTGAACCAGCGTGAAAACCATGCGCATACAAATTGTCTAAACTTGCTGCATCAAGTGTAACAGGTAATTGGCCTAAAGAATTGAGTTGAGGCAAAATTAATGCACCTGTAGAATCTTTAAACGCAAAACCTATTGCGCCATTTTTCGCCGCGCTACTATCACCTTCAACTCTTTGAGCTAATACTGCTCCAACACCAGAACCATCTGCCAGCGTAGGAAAACTTTCTCTCTCATGTGCCATATTTTAGTCCTTTTTTAAATTGTTGAATTAAATTGCTACTACTGTAAATGGCACTTTTATGGATATATTGCCCTTACCGCCACCAAGCATAGTAATGTCTGCAACTACTTGAGTATTAGGATTATTACACTCGCAATTCATTTGAGCATATCCAGGCTCAGAAATATTTCCGCCAAATTCCAGTGATAACTCGCCAGTTGCGAATGTCGTAGTAGATACACCCCATTGCAAAGTGTAAATACTAGCCTCATCCATTACTGCTCCGATTAGTCCCTCTGGCTGATTTGGTCTTAACACCATTTGTATGATATATGTATATCCACCTTGGGATTGTGAATATTCACCAATTTGACCAGCTACAACTTGTTTATGAACTACATTTCCATTTTTATCTTTAAGCGTTAGCTTAAAGCCACCACTAGCCGCCTCAGATTTTCGGTAAAATTGAAAATATATGTTCAAAGATCCATCTGCACTAGATTCAAGTATCTGCCCTATATCTAATTTTTGATTTAATGTCGCTGATTTTTCAGCCTTAGTTATTAAATTGCTTCCGTTTACGACAATCTTATTTGCCATTTTCTTCTTCTCCTTATTGTTTGTTTACGGCGCAGATAAACCCATTAAATGCGCACCGACTTCTACATCGGGCGATCCCGACCTTTTCTGTAGATTTACTTGAATTATATCTCCTGAAATAAGTTTTCTACTAGGAATCCAATTAAAACTAGCACTTGGGTTAGCTGCACCAGTTCTTAAGTCAGCTATAACTTGTCCGTTTTTTAAAACTTCTATAAATGATTCAAAACGACATGAAATCTCAAGATGAGATAATTTCAAAGTAGTACCACTAGCAACTGTTATATTAATTAAAGAAACAACCGTATTTACGTTAATTACTCCACTGTAATCAGCAAAATATGGAGTTCCAGAATCATTTATAACTCTTGCTACTGCCATATTAACAAACCAGCCACTATTCCAACTGATAAAGAAACAACAAATCCACCAATAATTAATTTTGGATCATTCCACCATTTACTAGGATTATAATTTACACATTCACCAAGAGTATTTGTTGTATCTTTCAAATCTAATTTACATACGTCACAAGATTTTTTAAAAGATGCTAAATCTTTCATTTCATCTTGATCGTAACAAGTAGCACCGGATGGCGTTACATATCCACTATTTTTTTCTGCCTTCGCTGATTGCATCACTAATAATATCGGAATCAGACTTGCCAGAATTTTGTTTTTCAACTTCAAGTTTATTCTCCAACTTCTTAGTATTCAAATTAGCCATATCAATTTCTTTATTCTTTTTATTTATAATGGCTAAAAGATGTTCGTAAATCCAAACTCCTATATTTAATGAGTTTTCTTTGATCCATCCAATGCCATATTTAATAGCATCGTAAATCATTTTTTATCGGCCTTTACGTTCTGTGCTACTTTATCAACTAATCCACTAACTTTAGTTAAAATTGATCCTAAAAGATTAAGACCCAAAGCCAATAAAATAAGTAATGATCTTGGCTGTGCTGTTGGAACAAATCTCATTAAAAGTTCTGTTATTAGTGTTACGACTAGAAGTGTCCATCCCGGCAAACCTAATGGAATTTTTGCGTCAACTGCTTTCAATGCAGTTATTACTGAATTTTCTACCGCAGGAGTAGGCAATGGAACTGTTTCTGCACTAATAGTAACAGTAGGAATAGCTACTACAGTATCCGCATGGCTAAGGCTAAATAACCCTAAAGAAAGCACCAGTATCATTAAATATGTTTTCATTTATCCCCCTTGGATATGTTTATTTAAGTTAGCAAAAGTTAATGGTATATATATCTGTTTTCCTTCAGATAAAACTCCCATCCACATACTATTACCGTAGTTTAAAGTGCCATCAGAATCAAATCCCAATGGTCTAGTATCTAGGTGAAGTCCACCACATTTAATTCCATTCCAATGCCAGTCTGGATAATATCCAATTCCAGAAAATCCAAACCGCATAGCTGCAAAAATTAAATCTATCGAGTTTCCTTTGTATTCGGGCATGACCACATCAACTGCACAAGCACCTTTTCCTCTAGTGTGGTAAGACGTTTTTCCATCTGTTTCTGGTCTAACTCCACTAGTGACGTAAAATGGGCAGTTGAGATAATGGCGAAAATCGTCAAGACGAAACAAAACAGTATCATCAATCGCATCAGGATCTCCAAAGTTATCGGTCCCATCTGGCTTAAAATAACGTAATACTTTCCAAGTATCTCTACGCGCCATTTTTTTTATTCCTAATTAACATTGCTTGTTTTCCTAATTCAACAATTTCAGTCTTAATTAAGTTCTTTAATGAGTTATCGAAATTTGATGAATAATGATCCATAGCTTTTTTAATATCTTCAAATCTTTCTTTTAGAATTGTAACGTCTGCTCGACTTTGAACTAATGAAGTATTTAATGCTTCTATAGATGCCTGTACTCTATCTATATCTGATCGAAAAGAAACAATATCAGACTCAAATCTACTTAATGATCTTGACCGACTTGCTTCTTTTTCATCTTCAAGTTGTTTTGATTTTTTTGCCCAATCAGAAATTAACCATTTAATAGCCGGTATAAGAAGCACTACACCCGCAGTAATTGCGCCGATTGCTTCTTTAAAATCCATTACTCTACCGCACTACCATTAACAACGGCATGAACCGTTAATTCTTCTACTACGGCTTCTGCTATTGCTTCGGCCATTTGGCCCCACCAAGGCGCTGGAGCTTCGCCGAGAATTGTTTCTACCTTGGCTAGGATAGCAGTTTTTAATCTTGCTGAATCTAACGCCATTTTATCTCCTTATTGTCCTACACATTGAAAGTAAAAGTCATACGATCCCAATGCGGTATCTGCCGAGTTCATACCATCAATTGTCACATTGGTTGTTGAAGTAGCATTTACATTGTAATGATGCCCTAAATTATCTGCTGTAGAGGCATTTCTAGTTACGAAACAATATGGAGTTGTGGTGAAAATTCCAGAGTTTAAAGTTATCGTACAAGCTCCTGCTGAAATATTTCCTATTGAAGAAACCCATGTTCCAATCTGACTTGTGATTGCTGAACTAGCATCACAATTCAATAGAGCATAATTAGTTTTTACATCAGCAACATTACTTTTTACTAAATTTTGTAATTCAGTAAAAACTGGAGCGGGGAATTGCTGAGTAATCGGGAAGATTGACCATTCAACCGTTGATCCTGCGCCACCAGGAGTTAATGTTACTGAACCAGACGATGACTTTGTTTGTATAGATAATGTCAAAGATGATACTGATGATATATTATAAATACCGCACATAGATAAGGCAGAACCGTTGCTTGATGAAGTAAAAAAACTATTAGTTTCTGCAATTACTGTGGTTCCATCCCATAATCTACTCGCTACGTTTGCGCCACCAGCATTTAGTAAATTACCCGCCGCACATACAAAGTATTTACCAATTTGTTTTGGAGTAAAAATAATTCCCGGCAGAGCAGCACCAGCCGTAGTTACTGTCCCGAATCCACTGTTAGTTCTTTCAACCAAAGCACACGACGCATCTGCTGTTGGATCTCCGTATGCGGTATTCGTTCGCGCCCACGAACAAGTTGAATCGTGATACCCACTCCAACTCGACCCGCTTGTTTCTAAAGTAACCATTTCTCTATTTGCTGCTGACTCTACTTTTTGACAAGATAATGTAAATGGTTGGTCAGAAGAAGAACTTGCTTGTTTGCACAATATTTGAACTTGAGTTGAACTTGTACTTCCACCAGAAACTTCACATTGAAACGGGCTTGTTCCTGATGATGTTACAGAATTAGACACCACTTGGCAATTCGGAGTAGTAGTAAATATTCCAGTCTTGAAAACACAAGTCGCAGTACCAGCCGTTGCATTTGTACAGTCTCCGTTTATCCAATCTAAATTTTCATCAGAGACAGCATCAGCACTAGAAACTTTTGCACTAAACATATCTTGAGGAAGAGACATTAATAAATTTCTTCCAGATCCAATAAATACTGCGTCCATAGTAATAGCCGTAGCGTTAGCAGTTGATTCTAATTCAAATCTAATCGAACCAGATGAAGGACACTCAAAAGTAGTAGATGCTTTTTTAGAAAGTCCGCCAGAAGTTGAATTCAATGTTACGGTAGCAATATTATTTGTTCCATCATCCACATTCATTAAAATATGGCCTTCAGTTCCAGTATCCCAAAGATACTTAAGTTCAATAGAACATTTTGAACCTTTTAATCCTGCTGTAACTGTATATAGATTACTTCTAAAAAATTCTCCAGTTGCAGAAGCATCCCAAATTCCAGAGTAAGATCCGTCAAGAGGACTAGCACTTTCTATTGTTAATGTGCTTGATCCAGTCTTTACCCAAGATATTTTTTTAGCTTCAAAGCCTGAATTTTTAAGTAGATTTACTTCGTCTGCTAAAGCAAAAGAAGGTAAAAGAAATGATAGCAAAAATATTAAATTACCCAAATTTCACCTCTGTGGTTGTTGGAACCATTCTAATATCCGCAGTATCTTCTGCTCCAGACGGAACAATGCGGGTTAATTCTATCTTCAAAAGATCACCATAACTAACTGAGAATGAGTTAATTTTACCTAAAGTATCAGTTAATGTTAAAAGTAATTCTCTGCTTTGATTAGCAACTGTATTTGTAATATCACCACTATTAGAAGTGTTTTGATTAGCTACACTTGTAATTGCATCTAAATTTTTACGAATTAAAGTAGTAACAGCTTGCATTTTAAATTGATTAGATGAACTTGGAGAATAGTGATTCAAGTACATTTTTATTTGTCGTCCAGCTACATAACCTTGTGGAACTTTTGCATAAAGTGTTTCTTTTTGAGTATCTCCTTGGGCAAATTCTTTAACTTTTTGGCTATACTCAATATCTTCTAATGCGTCACCTTTCCAGTCAGCACCACCACCACCACCACCACCAGAACCAAATGGAGTAATGGTTGTGTTATCTCTAACGAACATTACGCCACCTTTATTATAAGCGCGTAAAATTCCGGCTGCTGGAGCTGCCGGGTCTGTTACAAGATCGGCAAAATCATTGTAATCAAGCTCTCCATGTTTAGCTAAAACGTCTAGTTCTAAAATTGCCGATTGAATGGCTAGAGCAGCATTGGCTGTAATTCTTACTGCCGATAAACTATTTATTAAAGCTGTTCCACCTACCGGCATTAAAACTCTTGTATCTGTTACTGCTCCAGCACCAGATAGTCCAGTAACGGCAGAAACTAAAAGTTCTGCTATTTTTATATATCCGGCAGGAGTAGCTGGAATTGCTGGAGATCCACTTGGAACACCCGGAGTAACTATAAATTCAGCTTCCCAATCATTTGAAACAACTAGATTTTGATTACTAATAGTAAAAGTAATTGGAGCTTTATATTTTCTTGATTCTGTTGATCCTGCAACTCTAGCAGACTTTACACAAACTATATCTATTCTGTTATTTACTGAGTCTGGAGCTGATAAGTTAAGATTAGATGCCGATGATCTAAATAAAAGTCTTTTTGTTGGCTCTGGATCTACCTGAGTATTATCAGTTTGAAATCCAACGCCACTAGCAACTGAAACTTGAGTAGGCGAAGAGTAAGATGTAAGAAATCCATCACTAAAAAAAGAATTTTGTCCTCTTTGGACAAGTTCAAAAATTACTCTATCATAAAGTTCTTTTTCAACTGTTGATCCCATTTTATTGAAATCTTCAAAGACAACTTCCATTCCATCATTAAACTGCCTTCTACCCATAATCTACTCCACTCTTTCAATGACTCGGTATAATGTACCAAACGCTTTATTGCGGTTTACCAAGTCTATTATTAATTGGAACAACTCTAAGCTCGACTCATTTCTTCCAATAAAATCTTCTCTATCACAGAAGTTTTCCCTACTATAAAAAGAATAAGGTGCATGAACCTGTCTGTCCACAATGATCGAAAACGTATTAATTATGGTTTCAACCATTATATCGCCACGACTAAAAAAGTATTCCCTATCGAAAAAAGGACTACCCTCAAAATCTTCTCTTATTATGGAAGTCCCCACTTCTAGCAGCGCGTCAACGGCCGCTTTTATGGCCGGACAATTAGTGGTATTTACTATGTTTCTTATTCTATTGGCATAACTTGGGTCTAGTTCATAAGCATTTCTAGGAGTATTTCTTTCGCCGCCATGTTCATCTAAATATGGTCCATAGGCTTTTAATATAAAAGTTTCGTCATAATGTTCATCTAAAGATAGCTCTAGACGCTCTAAAATAGCCGCCATACCTCGCAGTACGGCCTCTTGGTTTTGAATCTTCTCAAACCACCAAGTAGGCAACCAGCCTTTTAGTTTTTCATACCACTGTGCTTTAGTCTTAGCCACTATGCAATTACCACCGTTCCAGCAATTATTTTATCGGTCGCAATTACTGAAATATTACCAGTTGGAACACTCGTATTAAAATCAGTAAGATCATTTGTTCCACTTGGCCCCCAAATAGCCAAAATTGCTAACCTAGCCAGTCCACGATCAAATCCAACTCCAATGGCTAGACCATTCAAATATTGTTCCATAGAATCTATAATTCTCTGAGGATTACTTGAAAACTCAGTAAAACTAGGACCACTTGGATTTAATACTATAGAACCAGTCCAATTTACGGCCAATGCTGTAGCTCCAATTACTTCAACCCGTACTCCGCAAGCTCTTACTGAAAAAACAGCAAGATCAACATTGTCGACAAGTGCTTGACTCGCTGTTCCATTTGAATCAGCTATATAAAGTCTAGCTCTGGGAATTCTAAAGTATGCTCCTACAGTCGTATTTCCTCCTATATTCCATTCTTTAACTGCTATGGCATCTTCTATAGCCGTAGCAGTTTGAACTCCCGGCACGTTAAGTGCTGCTGCTTCAATAGCTGCTTTTGTAGCTCCTCGAAGAGTTTCGATCTTACGTCTAATAAATTCTCTATATTCAGCGTCAGTATCTTCAGCCTCTCCACCAGTAAAGGTAGCAGCATTTGTGACAACTACAGTCGGATCTGTAAGGGCAGTTTCAATTACTACTACCGTTCCATTTTGAACATTTCCATCTGTTCCAGCTTCAACAGCTTCAACAGAAGCATTTATGTTAAGTCCAGTCATTACTACAGTAGCATCTGTAGCAAATCTCTGTTCTTTACCGTTTGAGTCTTTGGCTGTCTTTACTATTGTTCCAACATTTATAGTTACATTACCCGCCGCGGAGGTAGGTCTTGTAAATGTTACTACTCCTACGGCCGGAGCTGCTGCTGGACGAGCAAAACCATCTCCAAAATGATCTACGGCTAATGTTTGTAAATCATCTGTATTTCCAGTTATTTCTGGGCCATGAGAAGTATCAAAAAAAGTCTTGGAAAATTGATCTATAACTAATTTTAAAACTTCCTGACCGGCTGTGCTGAATCCACCACCCAATGAATCTAACTTAGATCCTTCTTCAAAGTCTGTTAGTTCTGGGTTTACTGCCTGAACTTCATTTTTAAATAAATCATATAAGTCTTGCTGACTAGGAACTTGAATAGCCAATTAACCCTCCCCAAATGGAGCAAACTTAAGCTCAAGCTCATCGTAGCCTATGGCCTTAATTCGCACAAAAAGATTTATTAAATCTGGATTATCAACACTAGTTTCTAGTCTTACCCCAGATACTTCAACAACTCTAAATTCATTTCTAAATTGCTCATCTATTCTAGTGGCAAGTCTCCTCTGTGTATCTATGCTATTAACAGCATTTTTATAACTTTTTATACCAACTCCATAATCCGGCCTATGAATTAATGACCCCGGTTGAGTTACAAGCCTATGGTATAGGGCTTGATAAAGGTTATTTAACCCCGTCAATACATCCAAATCTCCACTAGGAGATTTAATTAGATCAGATATATGGGCCAAATCAGTTAAAAATGTCTCTTCTGCATTAGCCATTATGTAATTGTCCCCGTTCCTGTTACTGGACCAGCGTTTTGAGGAGCTACCAATGCCGTAGGATTAACAACAGCATTAGCCTTAATCTCATCAACAACTGCCTTGGCTATAGCTTGGCAGAACTTATTTAAAATACCAGCGTCAGAAGCAGCCCCGAATTGAGCTATAATTTCTGTCTGAATTTTTGTGGCTAAACTTGCTTGTGTTAATGCCATAATGTCCTCATTTTTCAGTCTTACTTAAATCCGATAACATATTGGCATTATCTACCGGACTAGCTTTAATTGCATTATATTGTGCAGCCTGAATTGGAACTTGAGTAGGATAGCCCAAATTACCGATATGAGTATGTGCTGCATCTATACCCAAATGGCTAGAATAAGCCGCTTTAAACGTGTCTCCAAGAACTAAACGCTCATTTCCCGGACCTTCTCTAGTTAAATTAATCTCAGTATCAGAATTTAAAAATGATTTTTTTCCATCCAATGCTTTTAACACTAAATGGCCATTTATGGCTTGAATTGGAATTTTATCTTCTGCACTAGTACAACGTCTAACAATAAAAGCATCATTTTCATGTCCGTTTAAATACCCGACTATTACCAAGTCATTAACGCTAGGGAATTGAAATATACCCGCATTGGGTCCGACAGCATCCCAAGTAAGCGTACAAATCATATTTATATTATCTGGCAATATATTTACCATTGCCTTCAAATAAGACCTATCGTCTGCAACGCTTAATTGTTTAATTACACCGATTGATAAATGAAGTCTGTCATCAGCAAAAATTTCTCTTAGATTTTCTAGACCAATTGGTTTAGCCACTATTTCTCCACCAAATGCTTCGGTATTTCTACAAAGTTAATAAAATCTATATCCATAGAAAATCCATTATCCTGACTAAGATTAAATGTTACTGCCTTTGTATAAAATGGTGTATCAAATCTTGTTAATGCTTCAGCCATAGCTTCAGCTATTTGACCTTTTTCTCCCACATATCCTCTACGCTTAAGAAAATCCACTATTGATCTTCTTGTCTGTTCAATACTTTTTATAGCCTCTTGTTCTCTTTGCTTATTTCTTGCGGCAGGAGGAAGTAATTTATTTAACCCCTCTAAGTCTCCTTGATCTATTCTTAATTCAATCGGAGTACCTACCCTAAATTTTGTAGCCTCAAAAAATTCTTTAGTTTCAGGACTAAATATTTTCATTTCTAATGTAGTTAATTTTCCTTCTATTTGTTGCCTTCCAAGCTCCTCATAAATTTTTTCACCTATTTTAACTAATTGTTCCTTGCTGCTTATGTCTTGATTAACTTTAAAAGTCATATATGGAGCAACTTCACCAATCGGATCTACAGCTCCTTGTTGTTGGTTATTAGTTCCAGCAGCCTTAGCTACCGGTAATCTTATTGCTTCTTTTTTTACCCCTATATCTTTAATCCATTCATCACTTGCTTCTTCTGGTATTCTAGCTTCTTCCAATTTTTTATCTTTTAGATTTAAAGATACAACTCTTATATTAAATCCCTTTTGTCGTCCTAGTTTCCTCTGAAATTCTAATGATTTTATATTTCTTCCGTATACAAAAACTTTTGATTTTGCCCTATCGTATAAATTTCTTGGCTTTGTAATTATTAATTTATCAATAGCAACATAAGCAATTAATCCAGAATCATTAACTATTTCTTGTATTTTATCCCAATACGATCTTTTCGCCCTTGCATTTTTAGCACCATCCATCGGACCTTTAGATGTAGTTAAGTTGGCTAGTGTAGGTAATTCATCTTCTTTTAATCCTATCAATTCTATTTCAAGACCTTGGCCCTTATCATTTGCATCAACTTTTGTTTGTGGTAATTGATCCAACAAATCTCTAATTATTTTATCTACTGGCTTTGTAAGTAATATTGGATCTCCAAGATATTCTCTATCAATAAGTAAACTAGTAAAATCTCTTCCTTCTATCTTAACTGTTCTTGAAGATTCATCTAAATTTATAGAGTCTGTATCAGCGAATCCTTGGAAAATAATGTTATCTTTGGTTGGAGTAATTGGATCAAGACCGCCACCGTCTTTTAAATTAAAAATTTGCTTTTTATTTTCCATGTGAATAGATATTCCTAGAGATCGAATTATTCTAGGATCAAATGGAAGATTTTTATAATCAATAGTGCAATCAAAAGTATCTGCTTCTAAATAACTATTGAGATTTACCGTTAATTGTTTTGCGACAACTGTCCATTTATACGGCTTCTGTAATCTTACAGATTTTGTACTAAAGTCCTCTAATAGAACTCTTAGAACTACAACTCCCTGTGGGTAATAAACTGACATTAAGCCCTCGGTATTTCAAGTATGTTTCCTAAGATCAATTCTGTACTTGTTAGCTTATTATGGTCATAAATTTTATTCCACAATGTTGAATCATTATAATATTTAACAGCTAACTTATGTAGAGTATCTCCGCTTTGTATCTTATGTCTAGCCAATGGCAACGTCTCAACTAATTTCTTTAATTGTAATGCTAATTGAGACAATATTGAATTTACTTGGTTAACACTAGAAGTTACAGACGCTATATATGAGGAGTTTAAATATCCACCTGAAATACTAGTTGTTTTTGGAGCATCAGCTTCAGGACTAAAAGATCCAACTTTTCTTCTATATGACACAATCTTATTTCTAGCATTTTTTACAAGACCCTTTGCTCTGTCTACTGAAGATTTTAAGCTATCAAGTTCTCCCAAAGCAGTATCTACGAATCCAGTAACAAGATTAACTGCTGAAGCTATATCTGAAATTGCTCCGTTTATTTGATCCGCAAAGCTCTTTGGCATATCTGCTGGAACTTTACCAAATGTAATATCTAATGTTGCAGAAAGTTGTTTAGAAAGTTCTTTGCTAGAATTATATGGAATCTGTTGGATCTTATCTACTATGATAAAATCCTTTGGCTGATTATATCCAACTATTAAAAAATTTATAGAATATTCAATATCAGCAAGAGTTTTCATATTAAACGTGGCATCTTCAATAAATCCCCATCGCTGCCAAGTCCCAATATTTAATCTAACTAAAAGTCCCGCTACTCTAACAGCCTCTACTTGCTCTTGAATATACTGAGGATAAAGACGCCAAACTTCTCTATCTTCATCACTATTTGGCTTTAAATGCTTAGACTTTAATCTACCTTTTATTGTTACATCGCCCTCTTGTGGGCCAAGAACTTGAACCGTTGGCTCACTATTTCCCGGATAATAATCTTTTACAATTTTTTGTTTTCCGCCAAAAGTAAATGGTGCCGTTGGCATAGAATCAGCTAGAAAAGTTATAATATCGTTTGTTAATTCTTTTCCACTTTTATTATATGGAGTAATTATAAAGCCTTCTCTAAAATCATTTCTTGAATGAGCAAACCTTAAATCACTTTTTGCCTTTTCTTCACTTTTAAATCTATCAAATGGAGATTGTAATTTTTTCTTTAATACATCAACTCCATTGCTAAAATTAAAATTATTTAAAGGATTTGCCATTATTTAGTCGCCTTTGAAAATCCATTATTTTTAGATCCAGTATTATTTCTAGCTGCTTTTAATAGTTGTTCTGAAATTGTAAAAGCAACTCTATCCGGCTCTAGCATTTCTTTAAAATCATTTTTCATTGTAATTGTCTGGTTAACAGTCTGGTTAATAAGACCTTCTCCACTATCAATTTTAGCCTGTATCTTGGGGAATAATTCAGCCAGCATATTATCAATACCATTATTATATGCTGAACTTATCGCTCCCTTATCAAATCCACCGCCACTTAAAAGATTTTTTGTTTGTATAACAAACTCACTTATTGCCCACACAAGACCCTGAAAAGTTGCTACAGCAAGGGCAACTCCAGTAACAACTTTTTCTAAAACCCATAATAATTTATCTAATACCCAGAAAAATGCGTCCATTACTGGGCTTATTGCTACCAGTTTGGCGAGAGTATTAAATCCTTTTTCAAAAATATAAAATACCCTCATAAACAATAATCCAACATCAGCCAATCTCTCTGTAAATCCCATTATAGTTTGTGCGAATTGGATTTTAATTTGAGCTGAAACTCTAGCAAAAAATTCAAATAATGCCATTAATGCTAAGAATGGAACCAATATATTGCTAATCAAAGTAACTAGTCCGTTGATTACCACATACCATCCACCCATCATTCCAACTAGTTTAAGTATGCCAGAAAAAATAAATCCCAATACAGTCTTTAATCCACCAAATACTTTTACGACAA
>Ga0315287_10003757_pt1 | contig 14690 bp, 13 predicted proteins | sample YL17G11_0_MG_FD_205037 | JGI IMG/M metagenome (GOLD analysis project Ga0315287, IMG submission 205037) | Sediment microbial communities from Yellowstone Lake, YNP, Wyoming, USA - YL17G11_0 | ecosystem: Environmental > Aquatic > Freshwater > Lake > Sediment | place: USA: Wyoming | collected... | reverse complement strand
CAATGGCTGACGGACCGCATGTACTATCGAGCGGGCACGGACTTGAGCTTCCGACCTGTGCCGGCGAACCAGGGCAACAGCTCTTCGGGCGGATTCTCGAGTCCGCCGCAGGATGCGTGGGTGATCCCGCTGGAGGACTTCACGCAGATGCCCGGCGTCGAATCAGGCACACGCGTCGGCGACTATCGTCTGCGCGCGACTCTCAGCGGCAACCGGCCGGTCAACGGCCGCTTGCTGGGCATCGACCGGGTCGCGTTTCCGTCGGTAGCCTGGTTTCGCCGCGATTTTGCAGCCGAGCCGCTCGGCGGGCTGATGAACCTGCTCGCTTCGCGCACCGATGCCATCCTGTTGTCGGAAGAAGCGCTGGCGAGCACCCAACTCAAGATCGGCGATCCATTGCAAGGGCAGGTCACCATGGGCGGCTCGGGCGGCTATCAACCCCGCTTCACCATCGTCGGCACGTACAAATACTTTCCGACGGTCTTTCCCGACCAGCCGGTCGCCATCACCAACCTGGATTACCTGTTCTCGCTGACCGGCGGGCCGACAGAGCATCAGATCTGGCTGAAGCTGAAGGCGGGCGAACCCGCCACCGACGCGCTCAAGGCGATGTCGGACATGGGCGTTGCGCCCGCCGGCCTGCAAGATGCCGGCGCGCTGATCGGCGAGGAGAAGTCGAAGACGGAGCGCGTCGGTGTATTCGGCACCCTCAGTGTGGGCTTCCTGGCGGCGTCAGTGATGGCGCTGGCCGGCCTGCTGATCAACACCTATGCCTCGCTCAATGAGCGGTTGCACAGCTTCGCCGTGCTCCACGCCATCGGCCTCCAGCGACGACAGATCCTCGGCCAGGTGTTCATCGAATACATCACCATCACGGCCTACGGCGCTGCCGGTGGCGCCGTGATCGGCACCATAGCGGCCTACCTTTTCTCGCCCTTCTTCCGCATCGCGGGTATCAAGAACGCGCCGCTGCCGCCGCTGCTGCCTGTCGTTCCCGAAAACCAGATCGTGGAGTTGGCGGTCACATTTGCACTCGTCATGATCGGCTTGGAGTTGTTGGTCATCACCGCGGCGTTGGTCAGCCGCCTGCCCCGTCTGCTCACACTGCGCAGTAGCAGTGCATGACAACTCATCTCAGCCAAGGAAGGAACTCCATGAACAACCGCGAACGCGCGATGGCGATCCTCAATTACCAAAGCTACGACCGCATGCCGGTCGTCCATTTCGGTTTCTGGGACGAAACGCTCGCGAAGTGGGCGGCGGAAGGCCACATCACCGCCGAGCAGGCCCGCAAGTGGGGCGATGGTAACGCCGCGGACTTCGAAGTCGGCAACAAGCTGGGCTTCGACTTCAACTGGTATCGTGTCTTCGGCGTTTACACCAACCTGCTACCACCCTTTGAGCGCAAGGTGTTGGAGGTGATGCCAGATGGCATGCGCAAAGAGGTCAATGGAGACGGCGTCGTGATCCTGCAGAAGGACGACGCGACCGGCATCCCGACCGAAATCGATCACCTGTTCAAGGGTCGCAAGGAATGGGATGAGCTCTTCAAGCCCCGGATGCTCCCCGATGAGAAACGCATCCAGCGCCCCGAGCCGGTGATTGGCGACCTTCAGCGCGGCGACCAAGCAGCGGATGCCCCGCGCGCCAGGTTCCGCGATCACGTCAACCAGATCGTGGCCGAGGTGCAGCGCACCGATCGCGACCGCCCCATCGGTCTGATGTGCGGCAGCCTGTATGGCCGCATCCGTGACATCGTGGGCATGATCAATCTGTCCTATCTGCAGGCAGATGACCCGAGGCTGTTCGATGAGATGATCGTGACGTTCGCCGACCTGTGCTACTGGGCCACGGAGAAGGCGCTGGAGACCTACGGCGACAACTGGGATTTCGGCCATTTCTGGGAGGACATCTGTTTCCGCAGCGGCCCGCTGGTCAGCCCACGCGTCTTCAAGCAGAAGGTCGGCCCGCAATACCGCCGCATCACCGACCTGTTGCACAGCCACGGGATCAACATCGTGTCGCTGGATTGCGACGGCAAGATCGACGCGCTGATCCCCACCTGGTTCGAGAACGGCGTCAACACCATGTTCCCGATCGAGGTCGGCACCTGGAATGCCAGCATCGCACCATGGCGAGAGAAGTACGGGCCGGAGCTTCGGGGCGTCGGCGGGATGGACAAGAAGGTGTTCGCCTACGACTTCGCCGCAATCGATGCCGAGGTCGAGCGCCTGAAGCCGTTGATCGAACTGGGCGCCTATATTCCGTGCCCCGATCATCGCATCGCGCCGGACGCTAAATGGGAGAACGTGCAGTATTATTGCGAGCAGATGCGCAAGACGTTCGGCGGTTGATATCGCCCAGGACGTGCCAGGCACTTGCGAAGTGCCTGGCACGTGACGCTCTTTGCCTCCGAAGGAGATCACCATGACGGAAGCAAGCTATCTGCAATGGTTGGGACAAGAGACGCCCACCTCCTGGTGGCACGATTCGGCGGACCCGGAAGAGTTGAGCCGTGGCCTGGCGCAGGGCGCCGTTGGCGTGACGACCAACCCATTCCTCAGCAATCTGGCGTTGCGCGCAAACCCCGCGCGCTGGGCGCAGGAGTCGGGCCCCCTGCCGAGCGGGTTGGCGGCGGAAGCGCGCGCCGAGGCGTGGATGCGGGTGATCGTCGAGCATGCGGCAAGCAGGCTGATGTCGATCTACGAACGCACCGCCGGCCGACAGGGCTACGTGTGCGCCCAGGTCAACCCGGTGCAGGCGGGCAACCGTGAGTCTATGCTCATCATGGCACGCCGCCTCGCCGCGTGGTCGCCGAATATCGCGGTCAAGCTCCCGGCCACGGCCGCAGGGCTGGACGTGCTGGAGGAGTGTGCAGCCGAGGGGTTGACCGTCACCCTGACGGTGAGCTTCATCGTGCCGCAGGTGCTGGCGATCGCTGAACGCCATCGCCGCGGGCTGGCGCGCGCACGGGCCGCTGGCAAGATGCCGGGCCGCTGCTTCGCCGTCATGATGATCGGCCGGCTGGACGACTACCTGCGCGACATCGCGCTGGATCAGCGAGCCGACGTCAGCGAGGAGGACATCCGCCAGGCCGGGTTGGCGACGGTCAAGCGAGCGTACAGTATCTACAAGGAACGCGGCTACGAGGCGATGCTGCTGATCGCGGCGCTGCGCGGCAATCACCACATGCTGGGCCTGGCCGGCGCCGATCTGATCATGTCCATTCACCCGTCGATCCAGGCGACGCTGTTGCAGCCGGGCGTGCCGCGCGAGATCGGCATCGATGTGCCGGTTGCGGCCGACGTCATCGAGCGCCTGCGCAGCCTGCCTGAGTTCGTGCGCTCCTACGAGCCGGACGGCATGCAGCCCGATGAGTTCATGGCGTTCGGCCTCACCCAGCGCACCCTCACCCAGTTTGTCGAATCCGGCTGGCGGCTCCTTGAGTCTTTCAACCCAGCCTGATGTTCCTCGGGACAGGAGAGCGCTCGATGAAGCTGCTTGAGGATCGCGTCGCTCTGATTACCGGCGCCGGCTCCGGCATCGGGCGGGCCATCGCGCTCGCCTTTGCGGATGCAGGCGCCACCGTGGCCGTCGCCGATCTGAATCGAGAAGCCGCCGGCCGTGTGGCCGGGGAGATTGCGGCGGCCGGCGGCAAGGGTCTGGCGCTGCCGCTGGATGTCAGCCAGCCGGAGCATGTCGCCGCCGTCGTCGTCGAGACGGTCGCTGCCTGGCACGGGCTCGACATCCTGGTCAACAGCGCCGGCATCTGCCCGCTCACCCCCCTCACAGCAATCTCCCTGGAGGAATGGAACCGGGTGCTGGCGGTGAACCTCACCGGGCCGTTCCTCTGCGCGCAGGCCGCATTCCCGCATCTTCAGACCAGCCGCTGCGGCCGGATCATCAACATCTCATCGCTGGCAGGGCGCACGGGCGGCGTCACGGTGGGCCTCCACTACTCGGCATCGAAGGGCGGGGTGATCAGCATGACGAAGGCACTCGCCCGGATGCTGGCCCCGAGCGGCGGAACGGCCAACTGCATCGCGCCCGGCCCCCTCGACACCCCGATGACCGCCGACTGGCCGCCCGAGAATCGCGAGATGCTGCGCCAGCAGATCCCGTTGGGCCGTCTGGGACGAGCGGAGGATGTCGCGGCGGCCGCGCTCTACCTGGCATCTGACGCCGCGTCCTTCATCACCGGGGCCACCCTCGACGTCAACGGCGGCATCGCGATGCTGTGATGATCGAGACCAAGACCTGTCAGGTTTGCGAAACCTGACAGGTCTGTGGAATATGGAGTTGCCACGTGAAATTCGGGAACATCGACATCAACCCCGTTCACAATCCGGCCATCCTGGATACGGCGACATGGGACGAGCGCGCCGCGGCCGAAGCTCTGGCCGGGCTTGATCCGGCCGTGTGGGACGCAATAGAGGCGAACGGGCCGCTTGTCTCTCCGCAGATTACAGCCTATTGCGGGTCGACGGCGCGTCAGGGCGCAAGCGTGTTCACCCTGGCCGGACTGCCCGACGGCCAACAGGTTTTCATCGAGATCGGCCCGGCCGAGGGTCAGCCGGAGCTCGGCGCGCCGTTCGCGACGATTCCCCTGACCGCTGGGCGCCTGGCGCGCGCTTATCGGACCGACGCGGCGATCATCGACCGCTACTGCCAGATCGTCCGGCCCGACAAAGGGCCGCAATCGCTCGGCGCGATTCCGCGCATCGGCGCCGGTTCGCGCATGAGCGCCGCCATGTTCCCCGGCAGTTATCGGGCGATGGACGCGTGCGGCTTCGCGGCCAACACGATCCAGAACTCGGTGCGCGAGCTCGAACTGCAGGAGAACATCCTCGCGGGCCGGCCGCCGGAGGCGATCTACTACCCCGGTTTCGGCACGGTGGATTCGGGGCACACGGGCAGCACCTTCGAGGGGCTGTGGACCTACGGTGTGCTCGCCGCCCTGCAGAGCGAAGGCCGATTCCGCTACGGCGCCGACGCCGACCACATCAAGGTGATGCCCGGCGCAGGGGGCATGGCGCGCGCCAAGCACGTCATCGAGTGCGCCCGCTACTACTCGTTCTACACCCTGGATGTCTCCGGCGTGCTCGACTACCCCGCGCTGTGGGTCGAATCGCCCGCCACGGCCGAGGCGTATCTGGCGGCCCTCCCCGCTGCGTCCGAGCACCAGGCCGTGGTAGCATATCACCGGCAGGGCCGGCGCGTTGGCGGGGTGGACTACAGACCCGATGCGTCCACGCTGGGCCGCCTGGTCGGCAAATACTGGGCCGCGCTCGCCGCCGCCGAGGAGCTGACCGCGTTCGTGCGCAGCCTCAAGGGAAACCGGCCGTTCGATCTCGAGTTCGCCATCGATGAGCGGTCGCCGGACGTGGGCACGTGCGAGAGCATCACCTACGACACTGAGCTGGCTTTCGTGCTCCTGGAGGCGCAGCGCCGCGGGCTGCCGTTCACCCACGTCGCGCCGAATTTCGGCGTGGAGAAAGGGGTGGACTATCGGTGTCCCGCTGGCCTTGCAGAACTGGAGACGCGGGTGCGCTCGCAATATCGGATGGCCGACGAGTTCGGGATGCTGCTCGATTTCCACTCGGGAGACGATCTCAGCGCGGCGACGCGGCGGGTGATCGGCCGCGCGACCCAGGGGCGCAACCACTTCAAGATCGCGCCGCAGCCGCAGATCATCTTCGCCGAGACTGTGCGCGACCTCTACCCCGCGCTGTTCCAGGAATGGTGGGCGGAGTCGCTGGCCTATGCTCAGCGTGAGGCGGCGTCCGGGTCCGCCTTTGCGAGGAGCTGCATCCGGGAGTACGAGACGTCGGCAAACCCAGCGCCGTCGCCGCTTGATGCGGTCTTCCACAACTTCGGATTCGGGTTCGTAGGCCGGCGCGATGCACAGGGCCAATACCTGAACCGCGAACGGCTCTACGGTCTGCCGGGCGCGTTCTACCGGGAGTATCAGGATCGCATCGTGGTCTACCTGTGCGAGCTGGCTCAGGATCTTTTCAGTCCTGGCGTGTAGATGGGACGCGGACGACGCGGATGGCGCAGACGACGCGGACACAACGAAGGAAACCATGAAACTCTCTCTGGCGATTTCGGCGCAGGCGACGCGCTACGGCGACGTGGCGTTCGTCGGCGATCTGGAGCGCAACCTCGGCCGGCTGGCGCAGATGGGCTACGACGGCGTCGAGCTAGGAATCCGTGATCCGCAGGCGATGGACGCGGCCGAGCTCGAAGCGATGCTGGCGCGACACGGCCTCGTCTGCCCGGTGATCAGCACAGGGCAGGCATGGATCGAAGAGCGGCTGTCTTTCACCAACCCCGACCCCGTGGTGCGCGAGGCGGCGGTCGAGCGCATCCGGCAGCACATCGCGCTGGCGGCGCGCATGAAGACTATGCCCGGCACGGCGGGGCATCCAATGGTGATGCTCGGCCTGATCCGTGGCAAGTGGGTGGAAGGAGTCACGCACGAGCAGGCGATGGCATGGCTGGTGGAGGCGCTGCAAGAGTGCGCGTCCGTCAGCGGCCGGGCGGGCGTGCGGCTCGTCATCGAGCCGATCAACCGCTTCGAGGCCGACTTCATCCACTCGGCGCGCGACGGGATGGCGCTGCTGGAGCGCGTCGGCAGCGACCATGTGGGGCTGATCCTCGACACGTTTCACATGAACATCGAGGAGCGGTCCATCGAGGAGAGTATGCGTCTGGTCGGCTCGCGCCTCTACCACTTCCATCTGTCGGATTCGAACCGCTGGCATCCCGGCGCCGGTCACATCGACTTCGCCAGCGTGGTGCGCATCTTGGCCGATATGGGCTACGACGACTTCCTGTCGGGCGAATTCATGGCGAAACCCGACGCCGAGACCGCTGCGCAGCGCATGATCGAACATATGCGGCCGCTATTGCAGGGAGTTGGGCACGACCGCGGCACAAATCTGGAGCTTGTCTCATCTCCGCCGAGCACACTTCATCAGGCAATCACAAGTCACGAATCCTGAACTTGGCAGATCGATCGAATGTGAGGGCGATGCGACCTTTAGGATGAGAATTGTTGAGATGGTATCTATCATGGCATGATTCACGCAGGACACTGTATGCCGACCAATCAAATCGAAGCACCTGTTCAGATCAAGGTGGATGCCGGTCGTTGGCTGGGGGAATTGCCCCACAATTGGAACTACATCGGCTACGACGAGTGCAATTACACCTATGCCCCGGAAGGCCAGGAGCTGCTGGCGAAGTTCGGCGCGATGGGGGAGAAGCCCTACTACGTGCGAGCACACCACCTGTTCTGCACAGGCAACTGCCACGGCTTTTACAAATGGGGCTCCACCAACATCTATCTCGAGGGCGAAGACGGCCAGCCGATCTACAACTGGACGTTCATGGACCTGATCCTCGACACGATCCTGAAGCACCGGTGCAAGCCGTTCGTTGAGCTGGGCTTCATGCCGCTGGATCTGGCAGACCCGGCGCTCTACGACCGGAGCAAGGACAACCAGAACCTCAAAACGTATCAGGCCACCGGCTGGAACTGCCCGCCGAAAGACTATAACAAGTGGCACGACCTGGTCTACAACCTGGTGCGGCGCTGTGTTGAGCGGTATGGCGCGGCCGAGGTGGCGACCTGGTACTGGGAGCTGTGGAACGAACCGGATATCTTCTACTGGCGCGGAACGATCGAGGAGTTCGACAAGCTGTACGACTACACCACAGCGGCGGTGAAGGCGGCCTGCCCGCAGGCGCGCGTCGGCGGCCCGAGCACGACGAACCCCGACCTCAACCGCAACTCCGGCAAATACCTGGACATCTTCCTGGATCACTGCATCAACGGAACCAACCACGTCACCGGTAAGAAGGGCACATCGCTTGACTTCATCACCTTCCACGTCAAAGGCGGCGGCTACGCGGCCGATCCGCTGCATAGAAAGCGCAATCCGCCGTCGGTCAAGCAGGTTGTGAGGGATGTGGGCATCGGTTATGACATCCTCAACAAGTACCCTGGCCTGGCCCACCTCGAATGCGTGCTGTCGGAGATCGACCCGGACGGCTGGGCAGCCGGCGGCGTGTGGGACAACGCCAACCTCAACTTCCGCAACACCGAGTACTACGCCAGCTACGTCGCGTGCGCCTTCGACAAGCTGACCAAATGGTCGGTGGCAAAGGGTTGGGACCTAAAGTTCCTTTCCTGGGCGTTCATGTTCGTGGCAGAACGGTGCTTTGAGGGGACGCGGGCGTTCTCAACGCAGGGGATTGACAAGGCGATCCTCAACCTGTTCCGCATGTACTCCAAGATGGGCACGCAGCAGATCGCGTTCGAGAGCTCGGCGGCGAAGGATCCACTGCAGTACGCCGATATGTGGGGCTTCGAGGAGACGTCCGACGTCTCCGGCTTCGCCACGTTGAACGGCGCCAAGAGCCTGGAGGTGTTGATCTACAATCACCATGACGATTGGGACAGGACGGGCGAGGTTGAGGTCAAGGTTGAGGTCAAGGCTCTACCTTTCGCCGGAGACGCGCTGACATTGCAGCACTACCGGGTGGATGCGACACACAGCAACGCCTATGCCGAGTGGGTGCGGCAGGGCAAGCCGATGTATCCTGTGTCGGGTCAGTATGCGGCGATCAAGGCGCGGGATGGGCTGGAGTTGGTGGAGCCGCCGCAGAAGGTCCTGTTGATGGACGGCAAAGTCAAGCTCAGCTTCAAGCTGCCCTTGCACGGCATTTCTCTGCTCATCCTGTCGCCATCGGCCTGACTCCAACACACAGATGGGCTGGACACGGACAGAAACAGACACGGGCAAGCCCGGGAACAGGAGATTCGCACCATGTCAAAACCGCTGAACGAGCGCACGCTCGGAATCATTCATGCCAACAACATCACAATCCGCGCGATGCAACCCTTCATCGAGAAGTACATCCCCGAAGTCAGCATCATGCACCTGGCGGACGACACCATCCAGCGCGACAACATCGCGGCCGGCGTGGGGGTGATCCCGAAGCGCAACTACTTCAAGTTCGCCCAGTACGCCCATAACCTCGAAGAGGCCGGCGTGGATCTGATCCTGCTGGCGTGCTCCACGTTCAATTTCGCCGCCGAGTTGGCGCGCCCCATGATCAACGTGCCGATCCAGCAGATTGATCGTCCGATGATGGAGCTCGCCGTCAGTACCGGCCGCAAGATCGGCCTGTTGGCGACGCTGAACACCACCGTGCCTTCGTCGGAAAGGCTGCTGCGGATTGCGGCGGCGGAGAAGGGCAAAGAGATCGAGGTCACGACCGTGCTGTGCGAGCCGGCCTTCGCGGCCATCTCGAAAGGGGACGCCGCAACCCATAACGCGATCCTTCTGGAAGAAGTCGAGAAGCTGTCCAAGAAGGTCGAATGCATCGTTATGGCCCAGCTTTCCATGTCGGCCCTCGCGCCGCATCTGACCAACACCCGGGTGCCGGTCTACAACAGCGGCGATACCGGCTTCGGCCGAGTGCGCGAGATGCTACAGCAGCTCGGCTGATCCCGCGTCATTGCGAGGCCCGGTGTGTGGGCCGAAGCAATCCCCAACAAGCAGGAGATTGCTTCGGAGCAAACGGCGCTCCTCGCAATGACAATCCCGACCGGGGCACAAGAGATCAACATGAGATTCGGTTGCTGTGCCAACATGGTGGCGACCGGGCCGGATGGCATCGGGCTGGAAATCACCGAGCAGCTCGCCGAGCTCAGCTACGACTACATCGAGTTGTCCCTGGCGCACATGATGGCGCTGCCCGATGCCGAGTTCAGCGCGCTTGCGCGACGCGTGACGCGCTCCGGCATCCGTTGCGAAGCCTGCAACAACTTCTATCCACGAACCGTCCGCCTGACAGGAGACACCGTGGATTGGCAGCAGGTGCAGGATTACACCGCGCGCGCGATCGCGCGCGCCGCCGAACTCGGCGCGCAGACCATCGTCTTCGGCAGCTCCGGCGCGAAGAACGTGCCCGAGGGCTTTCCTATGGCGCGCGCCTGGGAGCAGATCGTCGAGACCCTCCGCATGGTCGATCCCCTCGCAGCCAGCCACGGGATCACCATTGCCATCGAGCCACTGAATCGCCGCGAGAGCAACATCGTGCTAACCGCCCGCGAGGGGTTGGCCCTGGTGCGGCAAGTGGATCGGCCTCGTATCAAGCTGCTGGTGGACTATTACCACATGACCCTGGAGGATGAATCGCCGGACATCCTGCTGGAAGCCGGGTTGGATGTCCGGCACATCCACTTCGCCCGCGTCGAAGGCCGCAGCTTCCCCGCAGAGGTCGAGACCGGCAACCACCCCTTCTTCGCCAACCTCCAAAAGATTGGCTACGACGGCCACGTCAGCGTTGAGGCGTATTCGAGCGATTTCGCCGCCGATGCAGCGCGAGCGTTAGCTGTGATGAAAGAGGCTGCCGGCAGGTAGATAAGCCCTGCAAGCAGGAGGGGAAGGAATCTTCGTTCGGCTTGGCGACAGCGGTGAGGTGCGCTATACTGCGAGGTAGGATCAACAAGGTGGACGCTCAAGCATGCTGGAGGAGGTTTTCAATGGACGCCACGCTGAATATCCCGGTGCAAGCGGGATTGTTGGAGTTGGTGAGCGTGCTGGGTGAACCGGCGGCCATCGTGTCTGCCGCGCTGCGCCAATACGTGGTGGATCGTTGCCTTCAGCGGATTGACGAGGCTGAACGGAAGAACGCCTTCTACGTCCAGCAATATGCCGTCGACTACGAGGCCTTTTCCAAAAGAGTCGCCACCGATCCCGTCTATCTCGCCGGGCTGAATCGCGAGAATCCCTTGTGGGAGGCGGATGCTATCGAATGGGCCCTTCGCCTCGAGGAGGCAGAAGCATGGCGGGATCGTTTGCAGCAGGCTTTGCGGACATCATTTCCCTCGCCCGTTACCGCCTGACGCAAATCGAGATTCAGGAAGATGGTGACTCCGAGCGGGCCGTTCTCACCATCCAAGGCTATGTTGGCGCCTACCGGATCTTGCTCAAGGAAACGATCAGTGCCGGCCGACGCCGATACGCATACTATGTGCTGCACGGCGATCGCGTGATGATCGGGTTGGACAACCATCCTGATTATCAGGCCTTGCGGCTCAAGTATGGCAGTAACCTTGCCTCACACCTCCACGAGCTGATTCCTCATCGTCATGGGCCGGACAAGTTGACGACTGAACTGACCACCGCCTGGACAGCTCAAGCATTCCTCAATGACCTGGAGCTTCTGATTCCGCAGTTACCGAAAGCCCGATAGCCTCGTGCATAGGGAACACGGCAGGGATCACCGCTTCTCAGGAATGCACACAATTCAGGGAGAAAATCATGCCCATCACACCCGATCAACTCGCCGCACTGCGCCGCCGCGCAGCCGAGATGCGCTGGCGCATCGTCTCGATGATGGGGCCGAACAAGGCGCACCATTTCGGCGGCTCCCTCTCGGCGACCGACATCTTGACCGCGCTCTACTTCTACAAGATGCGCTACGATCCGGCGAACCCGCAGTGGCCCGACCGCGATCGCTTCGTCATGAGCAAGGGCCATTCGGTGCCCGCGCAGTACGCTGCGCTTGCGCTGCTCGGCGTTTTCCCGATCGAAGAGTTGGCGACGCTCAAACGCCTGGGCAGCCGGTTGCAGGGACACCCTGCCATGCACTATACTCCCGGCATCGAGGGCTGCACCGGCGCGTTGGGCGAAGGCCTATCGTACGCCAACGGGATAGCACTGGCCGGGCGCATCCTGGGCCTCGACTACCACGTGTACTGCCTGTTGGGCGATGGCGAGCTGCACGAAGGTCAGACATGGGAGGCGGCGATGACGACAGCCAAGCAGTGTCTGACCAATGTCGTCGCCATCATCGACCGCAACCGTCTGAAGGCGATGGATGAAACGGCCTGCGGCAAGTCGCTCGACCCGCTGACCGACAGGTGGGCCGCGTTCGGCTGGGTCGTACGAGAGATAGACGGCCATGACCTGGCTGCGATCTGTGATGCGCTCGACTGGGCCACCGAGCAGGATCGGCCTACCGCAATCATCGCCAACACCGTCAAGGGAAAGGGCGTCTCGATCTTCGAGGGCCAAGCTAAATTCCACAACGCGGCGGTCACGGAGGCGCAGCTCCAACAGGCGCTGGCCGAGCTCGAGGCCGCCATGACGGCGAAGGAGGCGTGAGATGTCGATCTTAACCGAGACACGCTTTGCCTATGGCGAGGCGTTGCGCGATCTGGGCGCACGGCGGCCTGAGGTCGTCGTGCTCGATGCCGATCTGTACAACTCGACGCGCTCCGTGCTCTTCCGCGACGCCTTTCCGAACCGCTTTGTAGACGTTGGCATCTCCGAGGCGGACATGGTCAGCACGGCTGCCGGGATGGCCGCCACGGGGCTGATCCCGTATGCCAACAGCTTCGCCATGTTCATCACCGGCGTCTGCTATATGCCCATCCGTACCCAGATCGCCTACCCGGCGTTGCCTGTCAAGCTGATCGGCTCCAGCGCGGGGCTGACGCAGGGGCCGGACGGCGCAAGCCACCAGTCGCTGGAGGACATCTCGCTGATGCGCGGCCTGCCGAATATGGCCGTGATCTCGCCGGCCGACGCCGTGGAAACGCGCCTGGCGACCGCCGCCATCGCGGATTGGCCCGGTCCCGTCTACATGCGCCTGGGCCGCTACCCCGTCCCCGACCTGTTCGACGCGGACTATCAGTTCGCGGTCGGGAAGGCGGTCACGATGCGGGAAGGCGGGGACGTCGCCATCTTCGCCACGGGGCACATGACGTGGAAGGCGCTGGACGCGGCCGAACTATTGGCGCGTGACCGTATCGAAGCGCGCGTGGTCAACGTTTCCACGATCAAGCCGCTGGACGAAGCGGTCGTGAGGGATGCGGCGGCCCGGTTCCCGCTGCTGGTGACCGTCGAGGAACACAGCATCATCGGCGGGCTGGGCGGCGCCGTGGCCGAATGTGTCTCCGGCCTGCGTGGCGCACCGCCTCTGCTTCGCCTGGGCGTGCACGATCAATTCGGCGAATCGGGCCTGGCGGGCGAGCTACTGGCTCTTCATCGTCTCACTGGGCCACTGATCGCGGAGGATATAAGGCAAGCGTTGGGATAATCAGGAGATCATCATGACACAACCTACCATCGGCTTCATCGGCCTGGGCATCATGGGGCGTCCCATGTTGGGCCATCTGCTGAAAGCGGGCTATTCGCTCGTCGTTCATGACGTGAACCGGGAAGCGGTGGCTGCCGCGGTGGCCGCCTCCGCGGCCGAAGCGAGCTCGCCGAAGGAAGTCGCAGAGCGCAGCGATGTGATCATCACCATGCTGCCCGACTCGCCCGACGTCGAGGCGGTCGCGCTCGGGCCGGGAGGCCTGATCGAGGGGATCCGGCCGGGCACGCTCTACGCCGACATGAGCACGATTGCGCCGTCAGTGGCGGTGAAGGTCGCGAATGCGCTTGGAGAAAAGGGCACCCTCTGCCTGGACGCGCCGGTCAGCGGCGGCGAAGTCGGCGCGATCAACGCGACGCTGTCCATCATGGTGGGCGGCGACGAGGCGAGCTTCGAGGCAATGCGGCCGATCTTCGAGAAGCTGGGCAAGACCGTCACCCTCTGCGGGCCGAACGGCGCGGGCCAGATCGTCAAGGCGTGCAACCAGATCCAGGTCGCGCTGAACATCGTGGGCATGGCCGAGGCGCTGGTGCTGGGCGCGAAGGCCGGCGTGGATCCGGCGATCATCCACAAGGTGCTGAGCGGCGGCTACGCCCAGTCGCGCGTGTCAGACGTGCGCGGGCCGAAGGTGATCCAGGGTGACTTCAAACCCGGCTTCAAGGCGCGCTTCCACTTCAAAGACCTGAACATCATCCTGAAGACGGGGAACGATTACGACGTGCCGCTTCCGGTGACCAGCCTGGTGCACGAGCTGTTTGCTGCACTGCTCGCCGGGGGCAAGGGTGAGTTGGACCACACCGCTGTCATCACTGTTCTGGAAAGCCTGGCGGGCGCCGAAGCGAGAACCAAGCTCGCGCCGTAGCATTGAGGAATCGCGTGCATATGACCCCGGAGGCGCTACAGTCTTCCAAGCTGACTCGACGCCAGGCCCTGCAGGCGGGCTTAGCTGTCGCGACAACCGTGTTGGTCGCGGCCTGCCAGCCGGCGCCGAGCCCGGCCCCCCAGGAGCAGACCGAAGCCCGGCTGATCACCACGCTCGGCCCGAAGCGCCGCTCGGAGCTGGGCGTCATCCTGCCCCACGAGCACGTCTTCGTGGATCTGCGCACGTGGGACAAGCCCGGCTATGCCCAGGCGGACGTGCAGGACGTGATCGCGCTCATGGCGCCGGAACTGGAGAAGGCGCGCGCTGCTGGGGTCACGGCACTGGTAGAGAGCAGTCCGATTGGCGTCGGTCGCCGCGCCGACATCCTGAAGGCGGTCTCCGAGGCCGCCAAGTTGCCGCTCATCGTGCCTACCGGTGTCTATCGCGAGCCGTGGATTCCCGCCTGGGTGCACGAAGCGAGCGAGGCGAAGCTGGCGGAGTGGATGATCGGGGAGCTGACGGGGCAGATCAGAGATGGCGATCCGAACGGCCCGGCGAGCGGGGTCCAAGCCGGCTGGATCAAGCTCAGCGCGGGCGACTTCGGGATCACCGACACCGAAGCCAAGGTGTTGCGCGCCGCGGCGGC
>Ga0315287_10003755_pt1 | contig 14691 bp, 18 predicted proteins | sample YL17G11_0_MG_FD_205037 | JGI IMG/M metagenome (GOLD analysis project Ga0315287, IMG submission 205037) | Sediment microbial communities from Yellowstone Lake, YNP, Wyoming, USA - YL17G11_0 | ecosystem: Environmental > Aquatic > Freshwater > Lake > Sediment | place: USA: Wyoming | collected... | reverse complement strand
AGGTTTCCGCCCGAACCGCTGCGCATTGCCTCCACTATCGTGCGGGGCACTGGGATAACCTGTGAATCGAACGGAACGGATACGGACAGGTTTCCAAACGAGAATGTGACGTTGAGGTCATAGGAAACGCCGGACTGGTTCTCATACTCGGCGCAATAGTCGCCATCCAGGTCGCAGCGCCATGCGGTCTCGTCGGTGATCTGGGCGAACCACGTCCTGTTGCAGGTGAAGTTGCCTGAACCTGGATTTGGAAGCGAGGTAAGGTGCCCCATTCGGACTCCACGCAGCGCGATGAACGAAAGATTATCAACCGGGCAGGTTATGTTGTCCACTGAAACCGAGAAGCCGACGGGCGCGATGCTCACTCCGACAGGCATCTGTCGGACCGAGCCCCCCAGGGGTATTCGGACAGTTCCATTGATGGCAGTGGCGTTGTCGTAGAAATCCAGCCCCGGCGCAGTGCCGAGGTTGTGCTGGTTGGTCTCGGCAAGAGGCGGCTGAACGTATTGGGCGTTTTGCGCGAATGCGGTCGCCATGAGAAGCAGGAGGAGGGCGGGTATGAGCCTCATAGGAGATCGCTCAGGCGGTCGATGGCCACGAAGGTCAGCATGTCGTTGGACTGGAGGACGCGGAGCCGGGCCTGCTCCTGCTCGCTGAGCGAGGACAGTATGCGCTTTATTTCGGGCTTGCCATCCACGACCACGACGGCTTTCTTGGTGAAGGTGGAGCCGAAGAACCCGATCTCGAAATCATTGAGTATGAACTTTCCGCCCTTCTCCTCGAACGGAGTCCCGCTCTCGATGAGCTTCTCCCGTATGATGCGCATGAGGGAGTTGCGCCTGATGTCCCCCTCCCCTTTGGGCTGGTAGTAGTCGCGATGGCTCTCCAGCATGCCCACCTTCTCCAGCTTCTTGAGGGCCTCCTCCACGTTGCCTTCGGTGACGTCCGCACCGTTGGTGATGTACCGCTTCAACGCTATGGTGAATTCCTCCGGAGTTAGGGGTGCGCCATCGAGCTTCATGTCGCGCCGTATGCTCTTGAAGGCCGCAAGCGCGTTAGCCAGCGGCACCTGGATTTCCTGGCGGATGTAACCCGGGCTGTCTCCGAAACGGAGCCGGTAGGAAGGCCTGCGCGTCATCCGGGCGCCGAAATAGACCACGAGGACCACTGCGATGCCGGGCGCCCCGTATTTGAAGTAGAAGTCGAAGAGGGCCTCCTGCTGGTTTTCGATGGCAAGGCGCAATGTGGAGCCCGATACCTCGAAATTGAACATGTTGAGCCCCTTGTCGAGCTTGGCATTCACCGTGAGCGTCCCTTTGGTTATGAAGAACTTCCTGTGGTCGGTGGAATTGCCCAGCCAGACGTAGGCTTCGGAGTTCTCCAATGGCTTGCCGTCCACCATGACCGAGAAGACGAAGGTGACGCCGCGCCGTTCCTGGAGCGAAATCTGGAGGTCCTTGACATGAAGGAGGCCGCTGGCGATGACTCCGGAGTTGTCACTGACCAGGATCACATATTCGCCCGGCTCCTCGTATGAGAACTTCTGCAGGAAAACGTTGACGTCCGTGACCCTTCGGAGCTGCTCATGGCTGACCGTCTTCCCATCCTTCTTTATGGTGAGGAACGCGGTTCCGTTGGTCTTGTTCAGGCTGAAATTCATGGCTGCCTTCTCCCATGGATAGATTGATTCCGGTTCCGGAACCACTGCCTGGGGCGGCGGTGCAAGCGGGGGCAGGTCGTAGATGCCGTTGATTGTTCCGAGCTCGTAAATCATGCGCGCGTATGTGGAGCCGTTAAGGCCTATGGAAACGCTTTTGGTGCCGCCTCCGCTGAGGAAGCTGGTGGATCTATTTTTGAGGGCCCACTGATTGTATAGGATGTCGTGCGCGAGGGAGACGTTCGTGTTGCCAAGCAGGTCATCGAGGGTGCCGTCATAGGTGACCAGTCTCGACCGCTGTGCGGCCGGTATGGTGCTATACCAGTCCAGCTGCTTCACGCCATTGCTCAGGAGCAGGTCGCGGCTGCCCACATAGACCACGGTTCCGGTGCTGCCATTCTGTTGGAGGCTGAAGAGCGCATAGGATGGCAGGGCGCCAGTTGGAACCACGTTCACGCCGTCGTTTATCCTGGGCTCGCTGCTCACGTCAACCGCATAGCCGTATTTCTCCAGTTCCTTTAGCTGGGTGACGAGTTCGTTGAAGCGCAACGCCTGGACCGCCTGCGAATCGTTGATTATCGTTATCTTCTGCTTCGGCGCTGCGGAGAGGGCGATGACGGTCATGTTGCCTTCGCCGCGGTAATTGAACACCGCGTAGCTGTAGTTTCCGGCCTCTCCGGATTCTGTCACCACAAAGGTCGACGGGGAACTTTCCCGGGGCGTTTCCAGCACCGGGGTCGCCATCACGAATATGAGTATTGCCACCATGGTGAGCAGCAGCACTGCCAGCACTCCGGTGATGATATCCGTCACTTTCATAAATCCAGCCTCGACTTTGTAAGGAATTCAAGGTCGTTCCTGTAGAACGTGCGTATGTCCTCCAGGTCGAGCATGAGCATGAGCGGCCGTTCGAGACTGAGGCCCCATGCCAGGACCGGATAGACCCCGGCGAGGGATTCGCTGACCTCTGGCCTGAAGACGCCGGCTCCGCCGAGCTCCATCCATTGCTTCCTCTTCTCGAAATAAACCTCTATTTCAAGGCTCGGCTCGGTGTAGGGGAAGAAGCTCGGCCTGAAACGCACTCTTTCGAACCCCAGGCGCCGGTAGAACTCCTTGAGCACGCCCAACAGGTCCGTGAACTTCGCGTCCTTCCACACGATTATGCCTTCGACCTGGTGGAATTCGGCCAGGTGCTTGTAGTCCGTCGCCTCATTCCGGTAGACGCGGCCAATGGCGAAATATTTCCTGGGCTTCCCGTCCTTTATGCCGGCCACATGGCGGGCCGACAGCGCGGTGGTGTGGGTCCGCAGGACGCGCTTCATCGCCTCCTTCGGGTCCCATTTGTATTTCCAGCCCTCCTCGTGCGCCGCCTTCACGCGGCCCACCAGCTCACGGTCTTCGGGAAGCGGGGCCTCGCCCTTTAGGTAGAATGTGTCTGCCATTTCCCGCGCCGGGTGGTCCTGGGGCTGGAAAAGGGAGTCGAAATTCCAGAACGAGCTCTCCACTATGCCGCCATCCATCTCATGGAAGCCGAGCTCGAGCATGATGGAGCGCATTTTCTTGGCCATTTTGGTGATAGGGTGGTTCCTGCCCACGGGTGCATTGGCCGACGGGACGTTGACGTCGAAGCCGGCGGTTCCGGTATCGAATGGCTTGCCGGTATAGACCACGGTGACCGTCTTCTCCACCGCCTTGATCAGAAGCTTGCGCTCGAAAAATTCCTCCACAACCTCCAAGTCATCGGAGTGGCTTTCGAGATTCGTGTCGGCATAGTTGGCATAGCCGCGCTGGAGGCGCTTTTCTGCCTTCTCCGCCTCCTCCATGCCCTTGGCAGGCACGAGCTTGCCATTCTCTATGTTCACGAGGCCCTTCACCTTGGCCCACCTGAGTCCTATGGCCTTCTCCTGCGGAGAGAGGTCCGAAATAGACGCCCCGGAAACGGCCTTGCGGTATACCGACATCTCTGGGAACCCGCCATTGCCATATTGCGTGAGCTCCGGGGTCGGCTTGCCGAACACCGATTCCTGGGTCTCCAGCGCCACATGGCCGGAGGATTTCAGCGCTTCGAGGATGCGCCTCACGCTGTCCTCGTTGAGGCCGGACTGCCGCGCCAGCTGCACGAATGGCATGCGCTTGTTTTTTGTGAGAAGGCCGATTACCTTATCCTCGCCCTTGTACATTATTCCTCGCCCCTCCGCTTCGCCATGGATATGTAGAGGTATGCACCGATTACGACTATCACCAGGGCCACCAGCGCCAGCCCCTGGGGCCCACTGAGAGCCTCGCTGACGCCATGCGCTATGCCGCTGAAGAAGTCGGAAACCTCCTTGTCTATATCCTCCTCCACCTCGAATGATACAGTGAGCTTCACGAGCACGCTGTCAGTCCATGACATGTTGGCCACGTGGGCCGGCAGCGTTGTGGCGAGGTCGGGCGGCCTGGGATTAACGTCGAGAAGCACGCTTTCCGCCGGAAGGTTCAGGGTAAGGTAGGTGTTCTTGTCCATTATGATGTTGCCTTCGGAGGTAGTGGTGAATGCGAGGGCGTCTGGATTGATGTTGTACCTTTGGGTCCTGGGCTTGTATTTGTCGACTGTGAAGAGGCCAGTCCCTGCAAGCGGCACCGTGGATGCGTTGTCCTTGCGGGCCGGAGCGGCGATGTAGTCCAGGATGAGCTCCCCGTGGCATATCCCTTCAATCGGGTTGCACTTGGTGCGCGGCTGGGGGCGGAGCCTCAGGTCGAGGATGTCGACCCTGGCTGGGTTCGTGTGGAACTTTATGTCCTTGAGGCCGACGTTGGTGGACCAGAAGGAGAGCTCGTTGTTCCCTATGCCGCTGTCATAGAGAGAGTTGGAGTAGTTGCCATACATGACGAATTTTATGCTTTCGTGGACCCTGGCGCTGCCGTCGGGCTGGATGTCGCTGATGGTGACGTCCACGCGCTCGATCAGGAAATCCGCGCTCGCCATCCCGCACACTAGGGCGAATAGAAGCAGCGCAGCCGACATTCTCATGGAGTTACCTCTCTGTAAATGTATATAAATAATGTGGGGCGGGGGAAGCGCCGGACGGGGCGGCTCGCAAGCTATTTAATCGTAGGGCTGATAAATGCGCTCATGGATCCGGCCAGCATCATCGCATCGTTCATAACCCTGTTCGCAATCATGGACCCGTTCGCCAGCCTCCCGCTCTTCCTCACGTCCACCAAGGGATGCAAGGATTCGGAGATACTTGGGGTCGCGAGCAGGGCCGTGCTCATAGCCGGGATAGTGGCCGTGCTTTTCGCAATCGTCGGCCCGCCGCTCCTGGTGGCGCTTTCCATAACGCTCTCTGATTTCAAGGTGGCTGGGGGCATCGTACTGATCCTCCTGGGCCTGGAAAACGCCCTGAACTTCTCGCTCTCGCCTCCGGGGAAGAAGAGCGACGGGCTTGATTCCGCAACCGTGCTCATTGCCACGCCCCTGCTCACCGGGCCAGGCCTCATGACCAGCCTTATCGTGCTCGGGAACGAATATGATTTCGCTTCGGTGCTCGCCGCACTGGCCGGCGCGCTCCTGCTCTCCTGGCTCCTGCTGATCAAGGCAGCGGACATACGCAAGGGTGTCGGGGACAAGGTGGTGACCGTCATCTCCCGCGTGATAGGGCTGATCCTTATCGCCATGGGCATCGCATTCATCCGCACGGGCATGGTGGGCTGAGCCAAGGAATTTTAAACCGGCCCTGGCAAAAAGAAGCATGCAACACACGATTTCCACTTTAGGAAGCCACTCTGCACTGGATGTCTGCGAGGGCGCGAAGGCCGAGGGATTCAAGACGCTGGTGGTAGCGCAGAAAGGGCGCGAAAGAACGTACCTCGGGCCGTATAAGACGAGGAAGCGCGAGACCGGGGATGGAAAGAGCGGGGCCCGGGAAATCGGAGTGGTCGACGAACTCCTTCTGCTCGACAATTTCAAGGAGATCATAACGCCGGAAAAGCTCGCTTTCATGAAAAAACGAGAGTGTGTCTTCGTCCCCAACCGCTCGTTCGCAGTGTACGTGGGATATGACGGCATCGAGAAAAAGTTCGACATTCCGGTCTTCGGGAACAAGCACCTGCTCAGGGCAGAGGAGCGGGATTCGCCGAAAAACCAGTACCACCTCATGGAGAAGGCGGGCATCCGCACCCCCAGGCAGTTCAAGTCCCCCAAGGACATCGACCGGCTTTCCATAGTGAAGGTGAGCGAGGCCAAGCGCAGCTACGAGCGCGCATTCTTCCTTGCACGGAGCTATGAGGAGTACGCCAAACGCAGCGGGGAGATGCTCGAGAGCGGGAAAATCAACGAAGAGCAGCTGAAAAAGGCGAAAATCGAGGAGTACATACTCGGCGCGCACTTCAACCTCAACTTCTTCTACTCGCCCATCCACCAGGAGCTGGAGCTTCTTGGAATCGACACCCGGAGGCAGACCAATATAGACGGCTACCTCAGAGTGCCGGCGGACGCGCAGCTTGAATTATTGAAAATGGCGCAGCCGTCCACCATCGAGGTCGGCCATATAGCGTGCACGCTGCGCGAGTCGCTGCTCGACCAGGTGTTCGAATTGGGCGAGAGGTTCGTCCATGCGGTGGAAAAGGAATACAAGGACGGGCTGATAGGGCCGTTCGCGCTCCAGGGCGCATTCATCGAGGATGAAGGCGAGAAGTTCGTGTGTTTCGATGTCTCCCTCCGCATGCCGGGCTCGCCGGGAACGCGGTTCACCCCCTATAGCGGCTATCTTTTCCGCGAATCCGTGAGCTTCGGGAGAAGGATAGCGATGGAAGTGAAGGATGCGGAAAAGAAGGGAAAAATAGACGATGTCACGACCTGACGCGCCCGACTAAAACAAACGGCTAGTATGGGCTGGCGGGGGCTCCGAGCATGAACTGCCCGAGCATCTTCGACGCCTTCCGCGGCTTGTCGACGTGCAGGGCGATGACCCGCCCGTTCTCGTCGGAAGAGAGCTCCGAGAGGTCGGTGACGGTTATCTTCTCGCCGTCCAGCATCTCCTTTATGGCGTCAAGCCCGCCGTTGGACACCTTTATCACGATTGCGTTCGGGCTGGCGGTGCTGTAGCCGTTGCTTTCCAGCACGCCCTTCGCCTTGTCCGGGTCCCTGACCTCCAGGGCTATGAGTGCTTTGCCTCCGATTACGTCGACGGAAAGGCCGTCGATATTAATGCTGGACTTGCCGAGTATGTATGATATGTCTGCCAAAAGGCCCACTCTGTCCGCTGAGATTATGGTTACCTGCTTCATTTTTTCACCTGTTTATAACAGCTGGACGAGGTCGCTTCCTATTCCGTCCAGCGTCTTGAACATATGGTAGTTGTCCCTTGCACCGCCCTTGAGCGCCCGGAGCTTGGCCCGGGTGAGCGATTTCATCACGGTCATCTTCTCAGATATGCTGAGGGAGACGCCTTCGCCCAGCAGCATTGCGCGCAGCTGGGATGCCATGTCCACGACGATCCCGTAGCGAGAGGGATCGTTGTCAACCGCCGTTTCAAGGGCTGCCGCGAGCTTCGAGCCAACGGTACCCAATTTCGTGCGAAACATTTCCACCCCTCCTGAAGTAGTTATGAGTATGGATATATTTATATGTTTCGCGATTTTTTGTGTAAAAAACACTATTCGGTTATAAATATTGTGCATAGCTACACATAATTTCTGTTACACGGTGGAAACACATAGGAAAATGGAAAAATACGTAATTGAAATGGATTAAATAGCAGGACAGAGATTGGATTCCATGCTCATTGTCATAGCGGACGATATGGAAAAGGAGGTCGTGGACGCCCTGGCGAAGCTCGGCAAAATCACATACAAGCCGGCCAATCTGAAGGCGGCCCTGAAGGATGCGGATGCGCTTGTTGTGCGGAGCGCCACCAAGGTGACTGGGGAGCTCCTCGGTTCCGCACCGAAGCTGAGGCTCGTGGCGAGGGCGGGAGTCGGCCTTGACAACGTGGATGTGGCAGCATGCGAGGCGAAGGGCATTGGGGTGGTGAACACGCCGGCGGCATCAAGCAATGCCGTGGCCGAGCTGGCCATTGGGCTAATTCTCTCGGCGTTCCGGAATATCGCCAAGGCGCACCACCAGATGAAGGGCGGCCTATGGGAGAAGAAAGCGCTCATCGGACGGGAGATAGAAGGAAAGACGCTCGGGATAATCGGCTACGGGCGCATAGGCTCGCTGGTTGGCAGGAAGGCGAATGCGCTCGGGATGACAGTCATCGCATATAGCCCACAACCGCACCGCGGGGACGAGGTTGCGGAATTCGTCGATGACTTCGACACGCTCCTTGCCCGGTCGGACGTGGTGTCCATACATTCAGCGCTCACCGAATCAACAAAAAACATCCTGAACCGTGAAACCATCGCGAAGATGAAGGACGGCGCGTTCGTGATAAACACCGCACGCGGCGGCATCATTGACGAGGATGCGCTCTACGAGGCTTGCAAATCAGGAAAGCTGGCCGGAGCAGCGCTGGACGTGTATTCCACTGAGCCATACAGGGGAAAACTGCTCGAGCTCGACAACGTCTGTCTCACGCCACATTTGGGTGCGAGCACCAAAGAGGCGCAGGCGCGCATAGGGAAGGAACTGGTTGAGATATTGAAGGCAGAGCTGAAGAAATGATTGACGTCGTTCTTGGCGCTCTCGTCGTATTCCTGGCCACTTCAGCCGGCGCAGTGGCGGCATTCTTCTTCGGCTGTGTCGGCAAGACCAAATATTCGGCCATGCTCGCATTCTCCGCCGGAGCGATGGCGTTCTCCGCAGTGGAGATGTTCTCGCAATCGCATCGGATGGGCGGGGATGTCATGGCGGTGGCCGGATTCCTGCTCGGCTTCCTGGCCATCATGGGCGCAGAGAAGCTGCTCCCGCACGTGCACATGCACTTGAAGAAAGAAAAACTCGACAAATCGAAAAAGAAGGCGGCGCTCATCGCAGGCACAATAACCCTGCACAACGTGCCTGAGGGATTGGCGATAGCGACCGCGTTCGCGGCTTCGAATCCGCTTGGCTGGTTCGTGACCACCTCCATCGCGCTCCAGGACATCCCGGAGGGCGCCCTGGTTTCCACGCCGCTGGCGTGCTATGGCATCGGGGTGAAGAAGTCGGTTTTTTACGGGATGTTCTCTGGATTCGTAGAAGGGGTGGCGGCAATCATCGGATATGTTTTCCTGAGCTCGTTCGCGGCTCTGGTGCCGCCCGCGCTCGCATTCTCCGCCGGGGCGATGGTCTATGTGATATTTGTGGAGATACTGCCGGATGCGCTCGAAGGGAGGATGGAGAGGACGGTGGCAGTTTCATTCGCAGCCGGCGCGGCAATAACGTTCTGGATCGCTTCGGCGCTGGCGGTCTGATTATTCGATTTCTGCTTCGACCGTTCCGGCTTCGACCGTGCCGATTACCTCTGGTTTTTTTGCGAAGTCCCGTGGCGCCATCCCCTTGGGGAATATGATGGTGTCCTTGTGTCTCACTGGAAGCTGGCACTCGTTCGCCACGCGGATTAGCTCCGAGCTCGGAATGTACATCTTGCTCACAAGGAATGGAATTTCACCGTGGGCGGATTTCTCCATCACAACCGTGAGCCGGTGGCTCTGCCGGAGGCCGGTCACGTAGACCTTGACGTCCAGATATCCGCGCCTGATTATGTCATCCTTTAAAGTCATCGCTGCCAACCCCCTCGAAGAATATTATGTTCCTGCCTTTCGCAATGCGCACGATTTCGCCCGCATCGAGTTTCCGCACGAAGATTCCGTCGGCTATGAACGCGCAGTCGCTCCCCACCCTAACTTCGACCGCGGCATCCTCCCCGAGCACCTGTGGCGAAAACGCGCGCCTGTAGGGACATATGGGGACAACTATTAATTTCCTTTCTGTGGGCCCGAATTTGTCCGCGCCCGCGGAGTATGCGTATGCCGGAGAGCCGAGCGCAGAGGAAATTATCACGCCGTCGCCCTGGAACGATGCCTTGCCCGGGCCATATGAGACGTCCAGCTCCGCGACGCGGTAGTGGGTCGCGTGGATGACGAAGTCGTTCAGCGCGGTGAAATGCTCGGAACCGATGGACGCGGTGAGCGCCATTGCTTCGATTTTCTTCCCACCATCGAGGATTTTCAGGATGTGTTTTTTCCACGAGTCGCTGGTTATCTGGCAGATGTAGCTCCTCATGCTGCCTATGCCGAGCACCGGCCCATCGACGCGCCCCTGGTGGCTCGCGTAGAGGATTGTGCCGTCCCCACCGATGCAGATGGTGGCGTCCGCACCCCGCTTCACGATGGTGTGCACCGGTTTCAGGAATGCCGCCACCTCTTTGGCGAGCTCCTTTGCCCAGGGCTTCCGGGGATTGGCGATAATCTTGACTTTCATATGGAAAGGATGGAAGAAAAGGAAATAAAACCCAACCGCCGGTGTTAAAAATACATTTTACCATAATTAATAACATGAAACACGGCACTATACCGAAGGTGTGCATAGTAAAAGGCACGCACCGCTACGAGAAGGGAGCCCATATGCTGGGCGACCCGCTGGTAGAGGAACTCGGGTGCCGGGGGATAGTTGCCGTGCTGCATAATGTGCCTCCCTATGCGGCGGACACGGGCCGGGATGCACCGGATGCGTATATGACGTTCAGGAAGGCAAGGAAGAGATGGTGGCGAACGCTTGCGAAGAGCGAGAAGTGCCCCGTATTCACCCTGCACAGCTACCCCTATGACCGCCAGGACGAGTTTATGAGCTACGGCGGATGCAGAAAGATAGGCGACATAAAGAGCGACGATGGGGCTTACGGCGTTTATATCTTCGAAAGCGTAAGCCTGGCGAAGCGGCTGTTGAGGGACCCGATTGGCACAGTGAAACATCTCCTCCACTTATGGCGCAAAGGTGCTTCGCCCTGGGAAGACGGCACATTATATCATACCCATATGCTAGAGGTCCCGGCAATACCCGACCGCAGCGACGCGAGCGGCCTGACGGTGGACCTGGACCGAACGATAGCGGCCGGCTTCACCAGCGACAGGATTGTTGAGATTGCCGCAAAAGGCATAGCGAACCTGGTCGGGAAACAATAACCGCCGCAACCGCTTGCATTAAAAATTTTCTCGGAGAAAATTGTTTCCATGGTCGACAGGGCCATGCAGGTCTGCATTCTCAGAGGAACACATAGATACGAGAAGGGTGCAATCCACCTCGGCCAACCCTTGGTGGAGGAACTCTGCCGAAGGGGGGTTGACGCGGAGCTTCGAAACGTCCCTCCTTTCGCTGCCGACAGGCGGCTCGACAAGCCGCAGGACCACCACATGTTCAGGGAGGTCCGCGCCCAGTGGTGGCGCAACCTCGTCCGCGAGGAGAAGCGGCCGATATTCTCGCTGCATAACTACCCTTATGACTACCCGGTAGCGGTCACGCGCTATAGGGACGCGAGGGCCATAGGGAAAATAGAAAATTCAGATGGCGCATTCGAGGTCTACATAATCGAGCGCGCCGGATTCCTGCGGAGGTTGAAGGAGGGTCCGCGTTCGATGATTAATGTGCTTACCCAGTTGCGCAGAAGCGACCGCTCCATGTGGGAGGACGGCTCCCTGTTCTTCTCATCGATAATAGAGATTCCCGCGGTACCCGATGACAAGGATGCCAACTGCCTTAGAGTGGATTTGGAACGGACAGAGCAGGCGGGTTTCCTTGATGGGAAGGTGGTCCGGACTATCGCGGAAGAGATAGAGAGGATAACCGGCACCGGCCGCCGCCACTAAAATTTTGAATCTCCTTTTATGAGAAAAGAAAAATGAAAAAGAAAAGATAGAGAGGCTTGCGCCTCTAATCCAGAATCTAACCCAGAACTTCGAGATCGGAGCTGTAGGTCGGGATTGCCGCTTCCTCCTCGTTCATGGAGGTTCCTGCAACCGACGCGCCCTTGACTCCGGTCACGATGGCAACTATTTCGAGCTTGCCCTCGTAGTTCTGCATTATCCTGGCGCCCCACTTCACGTTCGCTTCGGCGTCCATCTTCTCAGTGACCATCTCCCCTGCTTTTATTGCGTCACCAAGTGTCAGGTCGCTTCCGCCCGTGATGTGGATGAGTGCACCCTTCGCACCTTCAAAGTCCACGTCGAGGAGCCTGTTCTTTATAACGCCCTCGGCCGCTGCGCGGACCTTGTCGTTGCTCTTGCCCTCGCCAACCGCGATGAAGCCCACGCCTCCGCCTTCCATGATTGCGCGGACGTCGGCGAAGTCTATGTTGATGAGCGATGGCTGTGTGATGGTCCATACCAGGCCGCTGATTGCCCTGGAGAGTATTTCGTCTGCAACGGCGAATGCTTCGGCCATTGGCAGGTTCGGGACCAACTGCACCAAGCGGTTGTTGTCGAGGATAATCACGGAGTCGCAGAATTTCTTGAGCTGCTTTATGCCCTCTTCCGCCCTCTTCTTCCTCGCCCTTTCCAGCGCGAACGGGTAGGTTACCATCGCGACTACGATGGCGCCCTGCTCCTTTGCGATCTGAGCCGCAATCGGGGCTGCACCACCGCCGGTTCCTCCGCCCATGCCCGCGCAGATGAACACCAGGTGCGCGCCTTCAAGCTCCTTCTCTATGAGCGGCCTGTCGACCTCGGCCGATTTCGCGCCGATGTCCGGGTAGCCGCCCGCGCCGAGACCCTTGGTCACGGACTTGCCGATAAGTATCTTCTTCGCCCTCTCGTGGACGATGTTCAGGTGCTGCTTGTCGGTGTTTATCGCGACGAGCTCTGTGCCCTTCACGCCCGATTTTATCAGCCTGTTGACCGTGTTGTTTCCTGCTCCGCCGACGCCGACGGTCACGATCTTTATGCTCTCCGAGCTCATTCCCTCAGCCGCAGACTTGTCCGCAGCAGGGGCATTTTCTCCCATTACAGATCTTACGAGGTCATCCATGTTTTCACCTTGTTTTTGGTCGCCATTCTCCCGTTTTCGGGAGTTAGTAAACGGCTGCTCCGGCGATTTAAATAGATTTGTTTTTACCCCGAATAATTTGGAACACAATAGTTTAGTGAAAAAAACAAATGCCTCATTTTCGGGGCAAATGCATAAATACATGCACTAAATACATTTACCATGCTGCGGCAATCGTGGAACCATGCTCCTGCGATGGACGTAGTCCGGAAGGCGACCGGATGGTAAAAGTTATCACTATAATGGACGACGTATATGCTGATTTGTACAGGCTCAAGGCCGCCAAAAACCTGAGCTTCACCGGTGCGATACGGTTCCTCCTCAAGCAGCAACGCGACGAGAGCCGGAACCTGATAAACCTCGCGGGGAGCATAACCGAGTTCGACGTGGACCGGCACGCTATGGAGAAGATGCGCAAGATATACGCCTGGAACAGGTAATGCCAATGAAGATATGCCTAGACTTCGACACTGCCCTGGATTTCCTGCGCGGGGAGCCGACAACCCTGGAGAAAATGAGGCTGTACGCCGACCGCGAGGAGATATGCGTCACAAGCTTCACCCTGCTGCACCTCTCCGAGACGCTCAACAGGCCAGAGGTGGTCACGGCGTTCGCGAACAGCGTGACCGTGCTGCCGTTCGACAGGCGCGCGGCGCAGGAGGCAACCCGCATAACGCGGGAGATCGAGAAGAAGGGCGATGCGGAAAAAAGGATGGAGGTCGTCCTCACGGCGGCGATATGCATCGCCAACGACGCCTGGCTGTTCTCGCATTACAAGCCGTCCAACAAGCCGTCGGATTTTGACGGCATAAAGGCGCTGAAAAAGGTTTAATATTACGTTGGGGGATGTACCACCATGTCACTCCGCGCACTCGTACTTTACGGCTATGGCATAAACTGCGAGCGTGAGAGCAGGTATGCCGTCGAGAAGAGCGGCGGTGCCGCGGACATCGTCCACATCAACAAGCTTCTCGAGGAGCCGAAGCTGCTCGAGAACTACAACATGCTCTTCATCCCGGGCGGATTCTCATTCGGCGACGACCTCGGCTCGGGCAAGGTGTTCGGCAACAAGATGAAGGTCCGGCTGCGCGAGCCCCTCGAAGCGTTCATGAAATCCGAGAAGCTCGTCCTGGGAATATGCAACGGATTCCAGATAATGGTGAAGATGGGCCTCCTGCCCGAGCCGGACTTCCAACAGCGCGTCACGCTCACCAACAACGACTCCGGCCATTTCGAGGACCGGTGGGTGATGCTCAAGGCGAACCGCGCTTCGAAGTGCGTGTTCACCAAGGATATTGAATACATCCCGCTGCCGGTGCGCCATGGAGAGGGGAAGTTCATCCCACGCGACGACACAGTACTTGCATCGCTGAAACAGAACAACCAGATAGCGCTCCAGTATGTCGATGAACAGGGGCAGAACCCGGCCGCCTATCCATATAATCCGAACGGAAGCGTGGCGGACATCGCCGGCATCTGCGACCCGAGCGGCCGCGTGTTCGGCATGATGCCGCACCCCGAAGCGTTCAACATCCCCGAGAACTGCCCACTGTGGGTGAAGGGGATAGTTAAGGAAGCGATGGGCCTTCGGCTGTTCAAGAATGCGGTCGAATACATGACGGATAAGGGTTAAATCAGGACCTGCCCCTGCAAATCCCGACTTTTGCTACCAGTACCGCGCCGATGAGCACTATGACCAACGGCCATGCACGCGCCCATTCGAAGCCGGATACGATGCCGAAGTTCAGCGGAAGCGCAATGAGGCCTATCCCCATCAGCAGCAACCCCGGAAGGTGCGAGTGGTTCTCATGGCAGTTGTCTCCGCATATGCATGAGGAGCGGGCGGGTTTCTCTTTTTTCGTCCTTTTTTTTCGTGGAGGCATGGTCAAATCACCGATGAAAGATATGAGCAGAAACATTTTAAACAATTTTTAGAGCGCCCAGCACGGGTTTTGCATCATTTCATGCCCAGAATAAGGTAGCCGGTCGCCGGAATGAACAGCAGGACGAGGCAGATGTAGAAGATGGTGTGCACAAGGTCGAGCAGGGCGTGCACCAGGAAAATGGTCACGGATTCGTGCTTCTCCATCCT
>Ga0315287_10003754_pt1 | contig 14692 bp, 10 predicted proteins | sample YL17G11_0_MG_FD_205037 | JGI IMG/M metagenome (GOLD analysis project Ga0315287, IMG submission 205037) | Sediment microbial communities from Yellowstone Lake, YNP, Wyoming, USA - YL17G11_0 | ecosystem: Environmental > Aquatic > Freshwater > Lake > Sediment | place: USA: Wyoming | collected... | reverse complement strand
TACGAGTACGGCTCACTCGGCTGCTCCGGTGACCTCGCCCCGCTGGCCCACTGCGCACTGGCCTTGATCGGTGAGGGCGTCGTACGCGACGCCGAGGGCCAGTTGCGCGAGTCCGCCGACGCGCTCGCAAGCGCGGGCTTGGAGCCCGTGACACTGGCGGCGAAGGAAGGTCTGGCACTGATCAACGGCACCGACGGGATGCTCGGCATGCTCGTGCTGGCGATCCACGACCTGCGCGCGCTGACCCAGGTGGCCGACATCGCGGCGGCGATGAGCGTCGAGGCGCTGCTGGGGACCGACCGGGTGTTCGCCGCGGACCTGCAGGCGCTTCGACCGCAGTTGGGCCAAGCGGATTCGGCCGCGAACATCGCCGCACTGCTGGCCGGGTCCCCGATCGTGGCATCCCATCTCGAGGGCGACACCCGAGTGCAGGACGCGTACTCGTTGCGCTGTTCGCCTCAGGTCGCCGGCGGAATGCGAGACACCCTGGAGCATGCGGAGAACGTGGCAGCACGTGAGCTGGCCAGCGCGGTCGACAACCCGGTTGTCACCCTCGACGGTCGGGTCGAGTCCAACGGCAACTTCCACGGCGCCCCGGTCGCCTACGTGCTCGACTTCCTGGCCATCGTGGCTGCCGATCTCGCATCGATCAGCGAGCGCCGTACCGACCGGATGCTGGACAAGTCGCGTTCGCACGGGTTGCCGCCATTCCTTGCCGACGATCCCGGCGTCGACTCCGGGCACATGATCGCGCAGTACACCCAGGCCTCGCTGGTGAGCGAGATGAAGCGCCTCGCCGCACCCGCCAGCGTCGACTCGATCCCGTCGTCGGCAATGCAGGAGGACCACGTGTCGATGGGCTGGTCGGCCGCCCGCAAGTTGCGACGAAGTGTGGACGCGCTGACCCGGGTGTTGGCGATCGAGATACTCAGCGCCGCGCGGGCCCTGGACTTCCGGGCGCCCTTGGAACCTGCGGCGGCAACAGGTGCGGTGCGGGAACGGCTGCGTCGCGTCGTCCCAGGACCCGGGCCCGACCGCCATCTGGCGCCCGAGATCGCCGCGGCCGTCGACCTGGTCCGCAGCGGTGCCCTGGTCGACGCCGCCGTAACGGCAATCGGTCCACTGAAGTAGCTCACGCTCGGATCCACGACCCGGAGGCCTCGATGACGACGAGTACGGAGATCATCCGCGCGCCGCACGGCACCGCGCTCACCTGCAAGGGCTGGCCGCAGGAAGCCGCGATGCGGATGCTGATGAACAACCTCGATCCCGAGGTGGCCGAGCATCCGGAGAAACTCGTCGTCTACGGCGGGACGGGGAAGGCGGCACGCGACTGGCCCTCGTACCACGCACTCATTCGGACCCTGACGACTCTCGCCGACGACGAGACCATGCTCGTGCAGAGCGGTCGCCCGGTCGGGGTCTTCCGCACCCACGAGTGGGCACCGCGCGTCATCATCGCCAACTCGAACCTGGTCGGCGACTGGGCCACCTGGCCGGAGTTCCGACGCCTGGAGGCGTTGGGTCTGACGATGTACGGGCAGATGACGGCCGGCTCGTGGATCTACATCGGGACCCAGGGAATTCTGCAAGGGACGTACGAAACGTTCGCCGCGATCGCCGACAAGCGGTACGGCGGGACACTTGCCGGAACCCTCACTGTCACAGGGGGTTGCGGCGGCATGGGTGGCGCCCAACCACTCGCAGTGACCTTCAACGGAGGCGTGTGCCTCATCGTCGACGTCGACGCGACGCGACTGCAGCGGCGGGTGACCGATCGCTACCTCGACACGATGACCGCAGATCTCGACGATGCGGTCGCGCAGTGTCTGGCGGCCAAGGCGGAGCGGCGAGCGTTGTCGGTCGGCCTGGTCGGCAACTGCGCGGAAGTGTTGCCCGAGTTGCTGCGACGTGGGGTCGACGTCGACATCGTGACCGATCAGACATCCGCCCACGACCCGTTGGCGTACCTGCCGATCGGGGTGAGCGTCGAGGAGTGGCACGACCTCGCCCGGGACAAGCCCGAGGACTTCACCGAGCGCGCCCGCGCCTCGATGGCCATCCATGTCGAGGCGATGGTCGGCTTCCTCGACGGTGGCGCCGAGGTCTTCGACTACGGCAACTCGATCCGCGGCGAGGCCGTCCTGGGCGGCTATTCGCGCGCCTTCGACTTCCCCGGCTTCGTGCCGGCGTACATTCGGCCGCTCTTCTGCGAGGGCAAGGGCCCGTTCCGTTGGGCCGCGCTGTCGGGCAATCCCGCTGACATCTACGCCACCGACAGCGCGATCCTCGACCTGTTCCCGGACAACGACCCGCTGCACAGGTGGATCGAGAAGGCCCGAACATCCTTCGCGTTCCAAGGACTTCCGGCGCGGATCTGCTGGCTCGGCTACGGCGAGCGCCATCTCGCCGGTCTGCGTTTCAACGAAATGGTCGAGCACGGCGTCGTCGAGGCGCCGATCGTGATCGGGCGCGATCATCTCGACTGCGGATCGGTCGCATCGCCCTACCGCGAGACCGAGGCCATGTTGGACGGGTCCGACGCCATCGCGGACTGGCCACTGCTCAACGCGCTGATCAACACGTGCTCCGGTGCGTCGTGGGTGTCCATTCACCATGGCGGCGGGGTCGGGATCGGTAGGTCGATTCACGCCGGACAGGTGAGTGTCGCCGATGGGACAGCACTCGCGGCCGAGAAGCTCGAGCGTGTGCTGACCGTGGATCCGGGCATGGGTGTGATTCGCCACGTCGATGCCGGTTACGAGATCGCCAACGAAGTGGCGCACGAGCGAGGCGTACGGATTCCCATGCAGGAGAACTAGTGGTGCCGATACGGCTGTCAAGGGGTCGCAGGTGACGAGCACGTTGGTCACGAACATCGCCGAACTCGTGACCAACGATCCGGGTCTCGGGGACGGCACCCCGCTGGGCGTCGTCGCTGACGCCGCGATGGTCGTCGAGGGCGATTCCGTTGTGTGGGTTGGCCTGTCGGCTGGCGCTCCGAGCGCGGATGAGGTCATCGACGTCGAGGGCCGCTGCGTCATTCCGGGATTCGTCGACAGTCACGCGCACCTGATCTTCGCCGGGGATCGTTCCGCCGAGTTCGTCGCTCGGATGGCTCGCGAGGCGAGCGGGTCGAGCGGCGGCGAGGAGGCGAGTGGCGGCGGGGCGGCAAGCGGGTCGGTGGTCGGCGGCGCGGCAAGCGGGTCGAGTGCCGGCGAGGCGGATGCCGACGGCGAGTCCGGCGACTACACACCGCGCGGGATCCACTCGACAGTCAGCGCAACGCGCGCAGCCTCCGATGGGCAGCTGCGTACCAACGCGGCGCGGCTCGTCGACGAGATGAGCCGACAGGGAATCACCACCCTGGAGATCAAGAGCGGCTACGGGCTCACCGTCGACGACGAGGTCCGCGCCTTGCGAATCGCGTCGGAGTTCACCACCGAGACGACGTATCTCGGTGCGCACGTCGTACCCCGAGGGACGGATCCATCCGCGTACGTCGCGCTGGTGACCGGACCGATGCTGGAGGCGTGCGCACCGCACGCCCGATGGATCGACGTCTTCTGCGATGTGGGCGCGTTCGACGGGGATCAGGCGCGCGAGATCGTGGGCGCGGGTGTGGCGGCCGGGCTCATGCCGCGACTGCACGCGAACCAGCTCGGGTACGGCCCCGGTGTCCAGGTCGCCGTCGAAGTCGGCGCCGCCTCGGCCGATCACTGCACCTTCCTGACGGACGACGATGTCGCCGCGCTGGCGGGATCCTCAACGGTGGCAACGCTTCTGCCGGGTGCGGAGTTCTCCACGAGGGCGCCGTACCCGGATGCCCGACGGCTGCTGGGTGCGGGGGTCATCGTGGCACTGGCGACGGACTGCAATCCCGGATCGTCGTACACGACATCGATGCCGTTCTGCATCGCGGTGGCGGTACGCGACATGCACATGTCGGTGGCCGAGGCCGTGTGGGCGGCAACTGCAGGAGGCGCGCGCGCGTTGCGCCGCGACGATGTCGGGGTCCTCGCACCCGGCAAGCGCGCCGACTTCGCCGTACTCGACGCCCCGACCCACACCCACCTCGCCTACCGCCCTGGTGTCCCTCTCGTCACCCGAACCTCCGGCCCCCCCGCCCCCCGCCTTTCGCCATGAATGTGGCACCGGTACGGATAGATTGAACAAACTTCACATTCATCTGACCCCCGGAATCGGCATTTGAGGCGCGGGGACGGTCGTGCTGGCCTCTAATCGAAGCCACCGGACTCGGACAACGCGGACATGAGCCAGGCTCGAATCGCCTGAGTCCCTTCTCGTACGGGATCGATGACCCTGATACCGGGCGTGCGGTACGCCGCCGACGCCGCGCCACTGACCACGAGCACCGGTCCGTCATGGCGTTGGGCCAGCAGTCCGAAGTCCCCGTCCCCACTGGCAATGACCAATGGACCAGGGGCGTGGTCGTACTCGGCGGCCAGGACCGCGTCAGCACGTTGCCAGCCCCGGGACTCCACGACGTACGCGTCCGGTGGCCATGTCGCCCGCTCGAGGGCCGCGGCGGATCCGGCCACCACAAGTCGCCGAGCATCCACCGGCAGCACCTGAGCCGCGTCCATCAGTGCCGCCAACCGAGCGGCCGTGAGGTTGTCAGCATCGACCAGCAGAGTGACCTGCGCATCCATCCGTACCCTCCCGCCCGCCGTCTCGCCCGGCATCTCCCGCCTGGCTCGCCCACTCCCGTAGCCCTCACCCATCGGGCTGGAAAAGGGTGAGACCCGGCCCCGGACAGCGGGGTCGGGTCTCACCGACGTACAGAAGAGCGAGGAGCTTGCGCCTCAGATCAGAAGTCCATTCCGCCCATGCCGCCGTCGCCGCCGGGCATGGCCGGTCCGGCCTTCTCCGGCTTGTCGGCGATGACCGCTTCGGTCGTCAGGAACAGCGCCGCGATCGAGGCTGCGTTCTGCAAGGCGGAACGCGTGACCTTGGCGGGGTCGATGATGCCCTCCTTGATCAGGTCGACGTACTCACCGTTGGCCGCATTGAGACCGTGCCCGGTGGGCAGGTTGCGCACCTTCTCGGCCACGACGCCGCCCTCAAGACCGGCGTTGATCGCGATCTGCTTGAGCGGGGCCTCCACAGCGACTCGGACGATGTTCGCCCCGGTTGCCTCGTCACCCTCGACGTCCAACTTCTCGAACGCCATCTGAGCTGCCTGCAGCAGGGCCACACCGCCACCCGCGACGATGCCTTCTTCGACGGCCGCCTTAGCGTTGCGAACGGCGTCCTCGATGCGGTGCTTGCGCTCCTTGAGCTCGACCTCCGTGGCAGCGCCGGCCTTGATGACCGCAACACCACCGGCCAGCTTGGCCAGGCGCTCCTGCAACTTCTCGCGGTCGTAGTCGCTGTCGGAGTTCTCGATCTCTGCGCGGATCTGGCTGACGCGACCCGCGATCTGCTCCGAGTCACCCGCGCCTTCAACGATCGTGGTCTCGTCCTTGGTCACGACCACCTTGCGTGCGCGACCGAGCAACTCAACGCCGGTCGACTCCAACTTGAGGCCGACCTCCTCGGAGATGACCTGGCCGCCGGTGAGGATCGCGATGTCCTGCAGCATGGCCTTGCGTCGGTCACCGAAACCGGGGGCCTTGACCGCGACGGAGCGGAAGGTGCCACGGATCTTGTTGACCACCAGGGTCGCCAGGGCTTCACCCTCGACGTCCTCGGCGAGGATCGCCAGCGGCTTGCCGGACTGCATGACCTTCTCAAGGATGGGCAGCAGGTCCTTGACCGCGGTGATCTTCGAGTTGACGATCAGCACGTACGGGTCCTCGAGCACGACCTCCATACGCTCTGCGTCGGTCACGAAGTAGTGCGAGATGTAGCCCTTGTCGAAACGCATGCCTTCGGTGAGCTCAAGCTCGAGACCGAGGGTGTTGCTCTCCTCGACGGTGATGACGCCTTCCTTGCCGACCTTGTCCATGGCCTCGGCGATCATCTCGCCGATCTGCTCGTCGGCCGCGGAGATCGACGCTGTCGCAGCGATCTGCTCCTTGGTCTCGACTTCTTTGGACAGTTCGAGCAGTTGCGTACTGACAGCCTCGACGGCCTTCTCGATGCCGCGCTTGAGCGCCATCGGGTTGGAGCCGGCGGCGACGTTGCGCAGTCCCTCGCGCACCATGGCCTGGGCGAGCACAGTTGCGGTGGTCGTACCGTCACCAGCGACGTCGTCGGTCTTCTTCGCGACCTCCTTGACCAGTTCGGCCCCGATCTTCTCGTACGGGTCCTCGAGGTCAATCTCCTTCGCGATGGAGACGCCGTCGTTGGTGATGGTCGGCGCACCCCACTTCTTCTCGAGCACGACGTTGCGACCCTTGGGCCCGAGGGTCACCTTCACGGCATCGGCCAGGGTGTTCATGCCCCGCTCGAGTGCGCGACGGGCTTCCTCGTCAAACGCGATGATCTTCGACATGAGTGTGTGGTTCCTCCGGAACGCGGGGGTCTACGTCGACCGACGCCTGCGACGGATGACCAGGTGGCCGGCGTCACGTCCACCGGCGATCCCCGGCCCCGACGACCGACGAATACCCCTCAAACTGTCACTCGGGCAGTCCGAGTGCTAGGTCCATTCTTGGCACTCTCGGGGTGAGAGTGCAAGCCAGGGTGCTCTCGAGGCGGTGAGCCGGGGCACTTTGTTGGCCGTACGGCTGTTTCTGGGGCCGACTCGCCGTACTTCAGTGCCGGGGCATCAACAGTGTTGACCGCCCGTGGCCGTGCCCCCGCTTGGCCGCCCCGCCCGTGCGCCGCCCCCGCCCGTGCGCCGCCCCCGCCCGTGCGCCGCCCCCGCCCGTGCGCCGCCCGGGGCCGTGGCCCCGTGGCCGTGGCCCCGTGCCCGCTTGGCCGTGCCCGCTTGGCCGTGCCCGCGGGGCTGCGCCAGCGGGCCGGCCCCGTCGGTGGGGAGGGTCAGCCGCCGGCTACGGCGGGGATCACCGATACGTGGCAGCCGTCGGGGGTGGCGGTCTCGAGGCCGTCGGCGAAGCGGACGTCGTCGTCGTTGACGTACACGTTCACGAACCGGCGCAGCGCTCCGTCGTCATCGAGGACCCTCGCGGAGATGCCGGGAGCCTCCCCTTCCAGCGCGGTCAGGACGCCGGCGAGGGTCGCCCCGGCCTCGGTCGCGGTGGGATCGACCTGCACCTCGGCGTTCCCGTTTGTGTACGTCCGCAGGATCGTTGGGATGCGAACCGTCACGCTCATGTCAACTCGTCTCTCTTGTGCGAACCGACCAACCTGCTCGGACTGACCACGGTGCTCACCGCACCCCACGTCTCGTACTCACGACCAGCGCGCGCGGGCTGACCGGACGGGTCACACGCCCAACGCCGAAACGACCTCGTCGACATGTGGGCCGATCACCGCAGTCGGACCGACCTGACCCGCCACCGCGTCCAGCGTCTTGAGTCCGTCGCCGGTGTTGAAGACGACGGTCTCCGCGCTTGGGTCCAGTTCCCCGGCGGCGAGCAGCTTGCGCAGCGTCGCCACGGTGACGCCACCAGCCGTCTCACCGAAGATCCCTTCGGTTTCGGCCAGCAGTCGGATTCCCTCGACGACTTCGGCATCCGTGACGTCGCCGATGCTGCCGCCGGTACGACGGACTGTGTCGATGGCGTACGGGCCGTCGGCGGGGTTACCGATCGCCAGCGACTTCGCGATCGTGTTGGGACGCACCGGGCGTACGACATCAAGCCCGGCTCTGAACGCCTGCGACACAGGGGAACAGCCCGTTGCCTGGGCACCGAACACCTTGTACGGCGACGCCTCGACCAGTCCGAGTGCGGTGAACTCGCGGAACGCCTTGTCGACCTTGGTCAGCAGTGAGCCGGAAGCGATGGGGACGACGATCTGCGCCGGCAGACGCCACCCGAGCTGCTCGGCGACCTCATAGCCCAGCGTCTTCGAGCCCTCCGCGTAGTACGGCCGAAGGTTGACGTTGACGAAGCCCCACGTGTCCGTGAACGGTTCGCCGATCAACTCGCTGCACAGCCGATTCACGTCGTCGTAGTTGCCCTCGACGGCGAGCAGGGTGCCCCCGTACGTCGCGGTGGTGATCGTCTTCCCCGGTTCGAGATCCGAGGGGATGATCACGACCGACCCCATGCCGGCGCGCGCCGCCGCCGCCGCGACCGCGTTGGCCAGGTTGCCTGTCGATGCGCACGACAACGTGGTCAGGCCCAGCCGACGCGCCGCGCTCTGCGCCACCGCCACCACGCGGTCCTTGAATGAGTGCGTGGGGTTGCCGCTGTCGTCCTTGACCCACACGACACCGGTCATGCCCAGCGCGCGAGCCAGGTTGTCCGCACGCACCAGTTTCGTGAAGCCGGGTTCGAGGTTGGGCTCATCGGCCGCGTAAGAGGCAACCGGGAGCAGTGGCGCGTACCGCCAGATCGATGCCGGCCCGGCCTCGATGTCGGCGCGGGTCAACGAGCCGAAGTCGTAGGCGACTTCGAGGGGTCCGAAGCACTCGTTGCACGCGTACGCCGCGCCCAAGTCGTAGCGGGCGCCGCACTCACGGCAGTTCAGATGGGTCGCGCGACCGAAGTCGGGGGCGCCGGGTACCGCGGACTTCGGGGCGTGCGGAACCACGCCCTCAGGGGCGGTTGTTTCTGCGTACGTCGTCATGCGAGGCCTCTCCTCATCTGTCCCCGAACTGATCGGGGTCGGAGTTGGCACCGGTTTCACGGGCCTCGCAGGCCACACGGACGAGTCGACGTGGGCGCACAAAGTTCGCGAAATGGTTGCCGGGGCTTCAACGGGCCGTTCCCTCTGCCCCTCTGGATGAGCGGTATTCAGTTGTGTAGTCCGCACCCCGACCAACCCAGAAGTGCGGCCTGCGCGATTTCGGATCACGTAGTCGGATTGGCGACTCACCAAGTGAGTGGCGACACTGTACCCGTACCGAACGCGGATCGTGAAAGGGGTCGGATGCGCCCAGCCGTGTCTCAGTGGTTCGACCGCCGCACGTCGACGGCGTCCGACTGGCCCCTCGACGCCGTTCAGGCCGCCAAGGCGCGGGCCGACACCAGGGTGTCGGTGGTGCTGCCGGCCCTCGACGAGGAGCAGACCGTCGGCCCCATCGTGGCTGCGGTCCGCCGCGATCTGATGGACGTCCAACGGCCCCTCGTCGATGACCTGGTGGTCATGGACTCCGGCTCGCGGGACGCCACGGCACGGGTCGCCTCCGCGGCGGGTGCCCGAGTGGTGCATCGCGACGATGTGCTGCCCCGACTCCCCGCGGTTACAGGCAAAGGGGAAGCCATGTGGCGTGCCCTGGCGGCCACGTCGGGCGACATCGTCGTGTTCATCGACGCCGATCTCCGATCCTTCACGTCGACCTACGTCGTGGGGCTGCTCGGTCCGCTGCTGGCGGATCCGACTGTCTCGCTGGTGAAGGCCATGTACGAGCGGCCTTACGACAGCGGATCGACCCTTGTGCACGCCGGAGGAGGTCGGGTGACCGAACTCGTCGCCCGCCCGTTGCTCAATCTGCACTGGCCGGAACTGAGCGGTGTCGTGCAGCCCCTGTCCGGGGAGTACGCCGCGCGTCGCGGCCTTCTCGAACAACTGCCCTTCCCCTGCGGATACGGCGTGGAGTTCGCTCTGCTGGTGGACACGCTGGAACTTCTGGGGCTCGATGCGATCGCCCAAGTCGATCTGGGCGTACGGCTTCATCGCCACCAGGATGAGCGGCGCCTCGGGCGGATGGCCAGCGAGATCCTGCAGACCGCCTACGACCGGCTCGATCCGACAGGCGCGTTGCGGCGTACGCATGGCGTGGGCTCGACGCTGTCGCAGTTCGATCGCAGCGACGACGGCTTCGAAGTGACAACGTACGAGGTCGCGGGCCTTCAACGCCCGCCGATGGCCACAATCACCGAGTACGCCTCGACGCTCGCCGAGTCGGAACTCATCGACCGCCGGGAGCCGCGCAAGTAGTCACCGACCCCCGACGCGGCGGTGGCTAAGTTGGGTAGTTCGCCGCCATGACGAGCACGAAGACGTCACTGGGCAGTTTGGGCGTTGCGACCGCGATGACGACGTCGCCTCGAACGAAGGTGGCCAAGCGACGGGCCTCTGCGGCCTTGCCCGGCGGGTAGAAGATGGTGGTCTTGGTGATGGGAGCACCCGTCCAGTTCGCCGCGTCCTGGACCTTCCAGCCGACTGACGTCAAGTACTTGCCGGCGGCAGCCGCCAGCCCCTTGCGCGTGGTCGCATTACGCACCAGGACCACGATCTTCTGCGAGTCCGCAAGGGAGGCGGTGGCACCCGGGGTCGGACTGGCCGATGGGGAACTCGCTGACGGCGAGGGGGACTTCGAAGGGGAGGCGGACTTCGACGGAGTTGGCGACGGAGTCGGCGACGAACTCGGTGAGGGCTGGGTCGCGCTCGGAGTCGGTGACGTCAGACCGGTGGGACTGCCCGACGACGCCGTCACCGCGGAGTTGCCCTGCTTGTCCTGCAAGGTGCCCCAGGCGATCGCCAGCGCAGCCACGGCCACGACGATCAGCACCACGGGTAGCACCAGGTTGGCCCCGCCGGGCTTGGCGCGCACCGGTCGGGACGCGCGATGGGCCGCCCTGGTGTCCGTACGCGTGGGCGTTTCGGGACCGGCGGCGGACATGGCTTCGCCGTTCGCGTCGTCAGGAGTGACTCGTTCGCTCATGTCGTCGGCGTCGCTGCGACTCGGACCTGCCCGAGTGCTAGGACTCCGTGCCCAATCTGCGCGCTGAGCGGGCCCGCTGGCGGGTCGACCGCAGGCGACGCAGGCGCTTCACCAACATGGGGTCTGCGACGAGGGCCTCGGGGCGATCGATCAACGAGTTGAGCAGCTGGTAGTAGCGAGCCGCGCTCATCCCGAAGCGCTCGCGAATCGCTTGCTCCTTGGCCCCGGCGTAGCGATACCAGAAACGCTCGAACTCGAGGACTGCCTCGTCCTGCTCGCTCAGCGAGCCGGTGACCGACTCGGACAACGCCTGATGCATCGCTCCTACTTTCACGACGGTCACCGGATCTGGCGATCCCGGTACTGGTCGGCCCACATCGCAGATGGTGCGCCTCGGTCATCGTACGGGCCAAATCCCATCGATGTCATTCACCCCGCTCAGGGAGGCTCGAGATCTCTCCTTGGCCCACTTCGGGGACCGCGGGGCCGGGGGATCGACGGCTGACGAGTTGCCCTCTCGCCGCGCCGACGTGCCGCAGACTACGAAGCATGGACGCGGATCGGACGCCCCCAGGGCTGAGCAGCGCCGACGCGGCCGCTCGGCTCGCACGTGACGGCCCCAATGTCCTCCCCGCGCCAAGGCCGGCATCTCCGGTCCGGCTGCTGCTGGCCCAGATGAGCCACTTCTTCGCCGTCATGCTGTGGATCGCCGTGCTGTTGGCGCTGATCGCAGGCCTGCCCCAACTGTCAGTCGCGATCGCGGTCATCATCGTGCTCAACGGCACGTTCGCATTCATTCAGGAGTATCGGGCGAGCCGAACCGCCCAGCGACTGCAGGAGCTCCTACCGCTCAACGCCACCGTGATTCGCGACGGCCGGCCCCGGATCGTCCCCTCCCGAGAGTTGGTCGTCGACGACGTCGTACGGCTCGAGGCCGGAGATCGAGTCTGCGCAGATTCAGTCATCGTCCGCTGCGCAGACCTGGCACTCAACGAGTCGATGCTCACCGGTGAGAGCGTTCCGGCGCGACCCGACTCGGGTGCTCGGGCGTTCGCCGGGACCTTTGTCACCGAGGGCGAAGCCACCGTCGAGGTGGTGGCCACCGGAACCAGAACCCGACTCGCGGAAATCGCCGCGCTCTCCCGACAGGCGCACCGACCAGTCAGCCCACTTGCCGTCCGGCTGAATCGGGTGGTCCGCGTCATCGCGGTCGTCGCCCTGGCCGTAGGAGTGACGTTCTTCGGCATCGCCCTGCTACTGGGCACACCCGCACGCGACGGGTTCCTCTTCGCGATCGGGGTCACCGTTGCCCTCGTACCTGAAGGCCTGCTCCCGACGGTGACCCTCTCTCTGGCCCGGGGCGCCAACCGGATGGCCGCCGGCAACGCCCTGGTCAAGTCCCTGGAAAGCGTGGAGACGCTCGGCTCGACGAGCTACTTGTGCACCGACAAGACCGGCACCTTGACCTGCAACGAGATGGCCGTGGTCGCCGTGTGGACGATGTCGGCCGAACTCCCGATCGACGCCTCCGGTTACGACGCGAGCGCCGCCCTGCAGACTCCGCCACCGCCGGTCCTCGAACTCGCGCAAGCCGCCGTACTGGCCTCAACTGGGCGGGTCATCGGGCACGACGGCCACTGGGTCCCCCACGGCGACCCCATGGAAGCAGCCCTCCACGTCTTCGCGTTGCGCGCCGGCATCTCCCCAGCGACCCTCGACGCCGAAGTGGTTCGCCGGCTGCCGTTCGACCCGCGACGTCGGCGCATGTCTGCCGTGACCGGGGGCCGACTCGTCGTCAAGGGCGCGATCGACACGGTCCTCCCCCGATGCGACGGCACCACCGAGGAGGCTCATCGAGTGGCCGCCGGCTATGCCGCGCAAGGACTACGCGTGCTCGCTGTCGCGGCTCGATCCGCCCGAGCCGACGACGCGACGGCTGACCCCGACACCCTGGAGAACGATCTGGAACTACTCGGGGTGATCGGTTTGGAGGACCCACCTCGCGAGGGTGCGTCCGAAGCGGTCGTCGCGCTGCGGCGCGCGGCCATCAAGATCGCGATGGTCACCGGTGACCACCCGGCGACGGCGGAGGCCATCGCCAGGGAGGTCGGCTTGCTGACCCCCGAGTCCGTCGTCGTCGAGGGCAAGAACCTTCCTGCGGGAATCGCCGAACTCGGCGAACTCCTCGAGCACGACGGTGTCGTCGTCGCCCGAGCTGCCCCCGAGGACAAGCTGCGCATCACCGAGGCGCTGCAGGCGCGTGGCCACATCGTCGCCATGACCGGTGACGGCGTCAACGACGGTCCCGCACTCAGCCGTGCCGACATCGGAGTGGCGCTGGGGCGGTCCGGGACTGACGTGGCCCGGGAGACCGCCGACCTGGTTCTCCTCGACGACCATCTCGCCACCATCGTCGTGGCCGTCGAAATCGGCCGCACCACGTTCATGAACCTCCGCAAGTTCCTCACCTACCACCTGACCGACAACGTCGCCGAGCTCACGCCGTTCGTCGTCTGGGCGTTGTCCGGCGGCGCCTATCCGCTGGCCCTCAGCGTCCTGCAAGTCCTGGCGCTGGACATCGGTACGGACCTGCTGCCGGCCATCGCGTTGGGTGCCGAGCCTCCCAGCAGCCGCGCGCTGGACGGTCCCATGCGCACAGATCGCCTCATCGATCGCCGGTTGATGACCCGCGTGTTCGGCGTCCTGGGTCCTGCCGAGGCGCTGGGTGAAATGGCTGCCTTCACGATCGTGCTCCTGGTCGGAGGATGGGCGTGGGGCCAACATCCGAGCGACAGCCTGCTGGCCACCGCGTCAGGAGCGGCATTCGCCGCCGTCGTCCTCGGTCAGATGGCCAATGCGTTCGCCTGCCGAAGTGCCACCCGATGGGTGGGCCAGCAGCCCCTCACGGCAAACCGGCTGCTCCTGATCGCGGTGGCCGTAGAACTTGCCCTTCTCCTTGTCTTCGTGGGATTCCCTCCCCTCCAACGACTCCTCGGGGGCACCTGGCCCGGCGCGCTCGGTTGGACGATGGCACTGGCCACTGCGCCGCTGGTGATCGCCTTCGACACCTTTCACAAGTGGACTCGCGCACGACGACACGGACGCCACGCCGATCCAGGCGGAGTCCTTGCCTCCGCGTCGACAGCGTGAGCACCATCGACCATGACCCCAACCCTGCAATTCCTCGGTGGTGCCGGCACAGTCACCGGCAGCAAATCTCTGCTCCGCAGCGCGACTGCGCAGGTCCTCGTCGACGCCGGGATGTTCCAGGGGTTACGAGCGCTCCGGCGACGCAACTGGAGTCCCCTGACGATCTCGGTGCCGCAGATCGATGCTGTCGTCCTGACCCACGCTCACCTCGACCACAGCGGCTATCTCCCCGCGCTGGCCGGGCAAGGACTCGATGCACCGGTCCTCGCGACTCCGTCCACGATTGCCCTTGCCGAAATCGTGCTACGAGACAGCGCCAAACTGCAGGAGGAGGACGCTGCGTACGCCCGGAGCAAGGGCTTCTCGAAGCACGCCAAACCGCTGCCGCTCTATGACATCGAGGACGTCGAGCGCGTCTTGCCGATGTTCCAGGCGGTGCAGTTCGGCCAGCGCGTCGAGATTGCCGAGGGCGTCCACCTCACGCTGCAGCCGGCCGGCCACATCCTGGGTTCGTCAACCGCGTTGATCGAGATCGGTGGGCGGCGCGTGGTGTTCAGCGGAGACTTGGGGAGGCAGACCCACCCCCTCCTCGTGGCCCCGCCCCCACCCCCTCGTGCCGACGTCATCGTCATGGAGTCGACCTACGGCGACCGTCGCCATCCACCGACGACCGACGACGAGCTGGCTGATGTGATCAGCCGCACGATAGGTCGGGGTGGTGTCGTGCTGATTCCGGCATTCGCGGTCGACCGGACCGAGGTCGTCCTGATGGCGCTGCGCAGACTCACGGCGTCAGGACAGATCCCGCGGGTGCCCGTTTTTGTCGACAGCCCC
>Ga0315287_10003753_pt1 | contig 14692 bp, 9 predicted proteins | sample YL17G11_0_MG_FD_205037 | JGI IMG/M metagenome (GOLD analysis project Ga0315287, IMG submission 205037) | Sediment microbial communities from Yellowstone Lake, YNP, Wyoming, USA - YL17G11_0 | ecosystem: Environmental > Aquatic > Freshwater > Lake > Sediment | place: USA: Wyoming | collected... | reverse complement strand
TGAAGGCGGTGCCGCGCAAAGTGAAGGGCCGCTGCGGTGCCTGCAGCCATTTCGACATCTGCGGCGGGAATACCCGCGTGCGCGCGTGGCAGCTGACCGGCGATGCGTGGGCGGAAGACCCCGGTTGCTATCTTGACGACGACGAGCTCGGCATCGCCGGCGACTGCGAGCGCGTCGCGCGGAAGCCGTACATCCGGGTGCGCCGCGCGGACGCGACGGCCTGACAGGGGCAATGCAAGATGATGGCGCCGCCGGCGACGGACGCCCCGACGTGGGGCCCGTGAGTTCGCGCGGCACCCGCGTCGGTCTGGTCGGGTTGCTGCTGACCGCCCTCGTGTTCTGGACCGCGCCGGCTGCGCTCGCACGGGCCGAGGTGTCCGCGGCACAGAATTACGCGACGCATTGCGCCGCATGCCATGGCGCCGACCGGCTGGGTGGCACCGGACCCGCATTGTTGCCGGAGAGTCTCGAGCGGTTGCGCCAATCCGCGGCGACCGACACGATCAGGAACGGCCGGCTCGCGACGCAGATGCCCGCGTTCGGCGACCGGCTCCCGGCCGCGGAGATCGATGCACTCGTCGCCTACGCCTACACGCCACCGCAACAGAAGCCCGTGTGGGGCGAGGCCGAGATAAGGGCGTCGCGCGTCGTCCACCACCGCGACGGCACGCTGCCGGACAAGCCGCAGTTCGCTGCCGACCCGCTCAACCTGTTCGTCGTCGTCGAGACCGGCGACCACCATGCGTCGATCCTCGACGGCGACCGGATGGAGCGGATTGCGCGTTTTCCGACGCGCTATGCGCTGCATGGCGGGCCCAAGTTCACGCCGGATGGCCGCTACGTATTCTTCGCCTCGCGCGACGGCTGGGTCACCAAGTACGACCTTTGGAATCTCGCGACCGTGGCCGAGGTGCGTGCCGGGATCAATACCCGCAACATCGCGGTCTCCGGCGACGGCAAGTGGGTGCTCGCCGGCAATTACCTGCCGCACACGCTGGTCGTGCTCGACGCGCGCGATCTCTCGCTCGTGAAAGTGATTGCCGTCGTTGGCCGCAAGGGCGCGAGCTCGCGCGTATCCGCCGTGTACGATGCCGCGCCGCGCAAGAGCTTTGTCGTGGCCCTGAAGGACATCCCGGAGGTGTGGGAGCTGACCTACGACCCCAACGCGCCGCCGGTGTTCGAGGGCTACGTGCACGATTACCGGATGGCCGAGGGCGTGGCCGAGAAGGGGCCGTTTCCGGTGCGCCGCATCGCGCTCGACGACGTGCTCGACGACTTCTTCTTCGACCAGAAGTACGACCACCTGATTGGTGCTGCGCGTGAGGCCGGCAAGGGGCAGGTCGTCAACCTCAACGTCCGCCGCAAGATCGCGACCGTCGACCTGCCGGGGCTGCCGCACCTCGGCTCCGGGATCACCTGGGACTGGCACGGCCGGCCGGTGCTGGCGACGACCAACCTCAAGGATGGCGTGGTCAGCGTCATCGACATGAAGGAGTGGAAGACGGTGGGAGCGATCGCGACCAACGGCCCCGGTTTTTTCCTGCGCAGCCACGAGGCGACACCCTATGCGTGGGTCGACGCGATGAACAGCCCGGCGAAGGACACCCTGCAGGTGATCGACAAGCGCACGCTTGCGGTGGTGAAATCGATCACGCCGGCGCCGGGCAAGACCGCCGCGCACATCGAGTTCGACCGCTACGGCAAGTTCGCGCTGGCGAGCGTCTGGGAGATCGACGGCGCGATCGTGGTCTACGACGCGGCGACGCTGCAGGAGGTCAAGCGCATCCCGGCCAACAAGCCGGTGGGCAAGTACAACGTCTACAACAAGATCACGCGCTCGGCGGGAACGAGCCACTGAGGCGGTCCGTGCGGCCGATGACGCGTGGCCCGGGTTCAAGCAAAACCCGGGACCGGCTTCGACCGCAGGATTGCCCCGGGTTTCGCCCCGGACTCAACCCGGACCACGAACGGCGCTTGCCGCCTCAGCCCGAGTAGCTGCGCAAGCGTGGCACATCCGGGATCACCACGTCGCGGCCTTCGACGCTGATGAGCCCGGCCGCGGAGAGGTCGTGCAGAATCCGCGAAAAGTGCTCCGGCGTGAGGTTGAGTCGCGACGCGACGATTGCCTTCGATGTGGGCAGCGTCACCTTGCACGGTTCGGTGGCGCCGGCCTGATCCTCGTCCTGCCGCAGCAGGTAACCGATCACGCGCTGCGTGCCCGAGTGCAGCGAGTATGACTCGACATCGGAGATGATCCCGTGCAGCCGGCGCGAGACCCCGGCGAGCATCTTCTTGGCAAAGCCGGGGTTGTGCTCGAGCTCGTGGAAAACCGCCTGTTTCGACACGTGGAGCAGAAGCGAGTCGGCCAGTGTCTGCGCCATCACGATGTACGGCCGATCCATGAACATGAGGGCTTCGCCGAACGACATGCCCGGGCCGATGATCTCGATGACCTTTTCGCTGCCCTGCGGCGTGACGAACGACAGCTTCACCTGCCCGTAGATGACGAGATGGAGGCCGGTGCAAGGCGCGCCCTTGTTGAACAGGATCTCGCCGCGCGGGATGTGCAGCTCCGCGGTGCCGGCCGCGATGCGGTCGATCTCGGGCGGGGCGAGCTCCTTGAACAGCGGCAGGTTGGCGAGAAAGGCCGAGGTCTTGATCTTCGGCGGTGGCATGTTGGCTGAGCGTTGGTCCTGGGAGGTCAGCGTAGCACACCGGCCCCCGCGACCCCCGCAAGGCGCATCAATGCGCAGCCCGGGTTGAGCGCAAGCGAAACCCGGGTGGACGCGTGGGCGGACAGGATGTGGGCGCTGCCACGCCCACCCGGGTCTTGCCTTCGTTCAACCCGGGCTACTGGACGAGCGGGCTCGCGGCGCCGGCGAGATCCGCACCGGCGATATCGGCGCGGCCGGCCAACACTTCGACGTATTGCTTCAGCGCGCGTTCCTCGACGCGGGCCGCGAGGTACTCGGCCACCCGGTCCGCGACCGCATCGAACGGGAGCCGCTGCCCGGGGATGCGACGCTCCACGGCGATGATGTGAAAGCCGTAGCGGGTGGCGGCCAGCGTGGGCAGCACGCCGGTGGCGGGCGTGCCGAAGACCGCCTGGTCGAACTCCGGCACCATTTCGCCGCGGCCAAACTGGCCGAGGTTGCCGCCATGCTGGCCGGACGGACAGTTCGAAAGCTCCTGCGCGCGCGCGGCGAACTCGCCGGGCGCCGCCTTGAGCTCGGCGAGGACGTGTTCGGCGTGCTCGCGCAGCGCCATCACCGGCGTTCCCGGCATGATCGCGAACAGAATATGGCGGGCTTCGACGAGGCCGCCCGACGTGAAGCGCTCGGGATGGGTTTCATAATGACGGCGGCACTCGTCGACCGTCGGCTTCGGCGTCGTCACTTCGCTGTCGAGCACCTGGCCGATGACGTCGTCTTCCTGCGCGCGCCCGGCGAACGTCACCCGCGCGCGCGGGAGGCCGTTCTCCAGCAGGCCGAGCTCGCCGGCCCGCTGCAGCATCAACTCGCGGATCGCGAGCGTGCGCCGTGCAGCGGCTTCCGGGTCGGGAGCCTCGGCATGCAGGGCCATCTCGCGCGCGATCGCGTCCTCGGGGACGGTCGCGCCGTTCACCATCAGCATCATTCTTTCTCTCCTCCCTCCAATGTCACCGCGAGCGCACCACCTGATACGCGCGGACGAGATAGCCCACTGCCGCGAACCCGCTCCAGATGTGGACGAGCCGCGAGAACGGGAAGATCAGGAAGATCGTCATGCCGAGCACGAGATGCAGCTTGAACACCGGCGCGACGCCGGTGACGAAGCCGGCGGCATCCCCCCGGAAGGTGACGATGTGCTGCGCCCACATCATCAGCTTGATCATCTCCTCGCCGTCGAGGTGCTGCACCGAGACGACGATGCTGAAGAGCCCCAGCAGCAGCTGCGCGAGCAGCAGCACCAGCACCGCCATGTCCATCGGCCGTCCGGTGATGCGGATGCGCGGTTCGGTCAGGCGGCGGTGGATGAGCAGGATGAGGCCGACGAGGCACAGCGCGCCCGCCGCACCGCCGGCGACCACCGCCAGCAGCTGCTTCGCGCCCGGCGTGACCCCGAGCGCGTGCCAGATGGCAAGGGGCGTCAGCAAGCCGGCGAGATGGCCGAAGAAGATGCCCAGGATGCCGATGTGGAACAGGTTGGATCCCCAGCGCAGCTGCCCGGCACGCAGCAGCTGCGACGAGTCGCTCTTCCACGTGTACTGGTCGCGGTCGAAGCGCACCAGGCTGCCCACGAAGAAGACCGCCAGGGCGATATAGGGATAGATTCCGAACAGGAACTGGTTGAGGGTGGACATCGTATCGCTCCTTTATCGCGTCATGCCCGGCGGGGCGTGAACTGCATGACGGCCGTCCGGGGCCGGGGTACGCCGCAACCCGCCGCGCCAGCGGGACCGAAGATCACGGGTTCTTCGACCCAGTCCTCGTCGATCGCCTTCTCGCGGGCCGCGGGCCTGTCGGCACGCCCGGCCGCGAGGCCCGGTTCGCCGACCATCGCCAGCGCCGCGGCGAGCACCGCGCTGTAGCCGCTGCCGCGATCCTGCAGCGCCTCGCCGACGGTGCGCAGGATGTGCGCGCATTCGCCGAGCATGTCCTTCGCCTCGGCCTCGGGCCGCTGCGAAAGATACTCGAACACCGCGGGCAGGAAATCCGGCAGCTCGTTGGCCGAGAGCACGTAGCCGCTCCGGCCGTAGATCTCCTTCAGATCCACCATCGCCTGGCCGCGCTCGCGCGAGTCGCCGTGGACGTGCTCGAAGAGGTGCAGCGACGTCGTCCGGCCGCGGTCGAACAGCGCGACGTAGGTTTCCTGCGCGTCGAGGAGGTCGGCCCGTTCGAGGCCGGCGGCGAGCGCCAGCAGGCCATCCTTGTGCGTGCGGGACAGCCGCGGCTCGCGCTCGACGATGGTCGCGATGTCCGGCAGCGCCGCGACGAGATCGGCCGACGGATAGGCGAGCAGCGCGGACAGCGCCTTGTAGGTGATCGTCATGGTCATGCTCCCGCGCCCGCGATCTTCGCCGCGATCGGAATGGTCTTCCTCTTCTTGCCGCCGAAGAGGCCGGCGTCGCTCTGCCCGTCGGAACAGCCATTGCCGAACGAGAAGCCGCAGCCGCCGCGGACGTCGAATGCGTTTTCGGCGTACTCGCGGTGCGCCGTCGGGATGACGAAGCGGTCCTCGTAGTTGGCGATCGCCATGTAGCGGTACATCTCCTCCACCTGCAGCACCGACAGCCCGACCTGCTTCAGCACCGTCGCGTTCTCCTTCTGTTCGACGTGGCGGTCGCGCATGTACGCGCGCATCGCCAGCATGCGTTCGAGCGCGGCCACCACCGGCGCCTCGTCGCCTGCCGTCAGCAGGTTGGCGAGATACTGCACCGGGATGCGCAGCGAGCGCACGTCCGGCAATTCGCCGAACGCGCCGATCTGCCCCGCGTTGGCGGCGGCGGAGATCGGGGACAGCGGCGGCACGTACCACACCATCGGCAGCGTCCGGTACTCGGGGTGCAGCGGCAGTGCGACCTTCCACTCCATCGCCATCTTGTAGACCGGCGATTCGGTCGCAGCCTTGAGCCAGGCCTCGGGCACGCCGTCGCGGCGCGCCTGCGCGATCACCGCGGGATCGTTCGGGTCGAGGAACACGCCGAGCTGCGCCTCGTAGAGCGCCTGCGGATCCGCGACCGATGCCGCCGCCTCGATCCGGTCGGCGTCGTAGAGCAGCACGCCGAGGTAGCGGATGCGGCCCACGCAGGTCTCCGAGCACACCGTCGGCTGCCCCGCCTCGATCCGCGGGTAGCAGAAGATGCACTTCTCGGCCTTGCCCGACGTCCAGTTGTAGTAGATCTTCTTGTACGGGCAGCCGGAGACGCACATCCGCCAGCCGCGGCACTTGTCCTGGTCGATGAGGACGATGCCGTCCTCCTCGCGCTTGTAGATCGAGCCCGACGGGCACGACGCCACGCAGGTCGGATTGAGGCAGTGCTCGCACAGGCGCGGCAGGTACATCATGAAGGTGTTCTCGAACTGGCCGTAGATCTCCTTCTCGATGTCGCGGAAGTTTGCGTCCTTGCTACGCTTCGCGAACTCGCCGCCGAGGATCTCCTCCCAGTTCGGGCCCCATTCGATCTTCTCCATCCGCTGCCCGGTGATGAGGCTGCGCGGACGCGCCACCGGCATCGCCTTCATCTCGGGGGCGGTCTGCAGGTGCTCGTAGTCGAACGTGAACGGCTCGTAGTAGTCGTCGATCTGCGGCAGGTTGGGGTTGGCGAAGATCTTCATCAGGATCGACAGCTTGCTGCCCTGGCGCGGCTGGATCCTGCCGCTGCCCTTCCGGACCCAGCCGCCGTTCCACTTGTCCTGGTTCTCCCAGTCCTTCGGGTAGCCGATGCCGGGCTTGGTCTCGACGTTGTTGAACCAGGCGTATTCCATGCCTTCGCGGCTGGTCCAGACGTTCTTGCAGGTGACCGAGCAAGTGTGGCAGCCGATGCACTTGTCGAGGTTGAGGACCATGCCTACTTGCGCGCGGATTTTCATGTCAGTACCCGCCCGGCCGACCGAAGGGTACTGACTGCGTCCCCTTGGGGGGGCAGCGAACGTAGAGAGCGTGGGGGTCGTTTCATCTTTATCTCCTTGGCCTCAAGCCGGTTGCGCGGCCGGCGTGTCGAGCCAGTCCACCTTGTCCATCTTGCGCACGACGACGAACTCGTCGCGGTTGGTCCCGATCGTGCCGTAGTAGTTGAAACCATACGACAGCTGGGCGTAGCCGCCGATCATGTGCGTCGGCTTGACCACGATGCGCGTGACCGAGTTGTGGATGCCGCCGCGGTTGCCGGTGATCTCGGAGCCGGGCGTGTTCACGATCTTTTCCTGCGCGTGGTACATGAGGCACATGCCGAGGCTTACGCGCTGGCTCACCACCGCCCGCGCCGCGATCGCGCCGTTGACGTTGAAGAGCTCGATCCAGTCGTTGTCGACGATCCCGGCGCGCTTGGCGTCGACCTCGGAGAGCCAGACGATCGGCCCGCCGCGGGAGAGCGTCAGCATCATCAGGTTGTCGGTGTAGGTCGAGTGGATCCCCCACTTCTGGTGCGGGGTAATGAAGTTGAGCGCGATTTCCGGATTGCCGTTGGAGCGCTTGCCCTGCATGGCATGAGTCGTCTTCAGATCGACCGGCGGCCGGTAGACGCACAGGCCCTCGCCGAACGCGAGCATCCACTTGTGGTCCTGGTAGAACTGCTGGCGGCCGGTGAGCGTGCGCCACGGGATCAGTTCGTGGACGTTGGTGTAGCCGGCGTTGTAGCTCACGTGCTCGGACTCGATGCCGCTCCACGTCGGGCTGGAGATGATCTTGCGCGGCTGCGCCTGGATGTCGCGGAAGCGGATCTTCTCGTCCTCCTTCGGCAGCGCGAGGTGCTTGTGCTCGCGGCCGGTGATCACCGACAGCGCCTCCCACGCCTTCACCGCCACCTCGCCGTTGGTCTCCGGCGCCAGCATCAGCACCACCTCGGCGGCGTCGATGTCGGATTCGATCCGCGGCAGGCCGCGGGTGATGCCCTCGGCCGTGACCCGGTAGTTGAGCTCGCCGAGGTTCTTCACCTCGCTCTCGGTGTTCCAGGCGATGCCCTTGCCGCCGTTGCCGACCTTGGTCATCAGCGGCCCCAGTGCCGTGAACTTCTTGTAGGTGTTGGGGTAGTCGCGCTCGACCACCGTCATCTGCGGCGCGGTCTTGCCGGGGATCAGCTCGCACTGCCCCTTCTTCCAGTCCTTGACGTCCAGGGGCTGCGCCAGTTCGGACGGCGTGTCGTGCAGCGTGGGGGTCAGCACCAGGTCTTTTTCGACGCCGAGGTGGCCCACGCAGACTTCGGAGAATTTCTTCGCGATCGCCTTGTAGATCTCCCAGTCGCTCTTCGCCTCCCACACCGGATCCACCGCCGCGGACAGCGGGTGGATGAACGGGTGCATGTCGGAGGTGTTGAGGTCGTTCTTCTCGTACCAGGTCGCCGTCGGCAGTACGATGTCCGAGTACATGCAGGTCGTGGACATCCGGAAGTCGAGCGTGGTGAGCAGATCGAGCTTGCCTTCCGGCGCCTCGTCGTGCCAGACGACATCCTCGGGCTTCTGGCCGCTGCCGTTGCCAAATGAGCTGCCGAGGTCCTTGCCCTGCACGCCGTGGCTGGTGCCGAGCAGGTGCTTGAGGAAATACTCGTGGCCCTTGCCGGAGCTGCCGAGCAGGTTGGAGCGCCAGACGAACAGGTTGCGCGGGAAGTTGGCGGGGTTGTCGGGATCGTCGCAGGACATCTTCAGGGCGCCGGACTTGAGCATGCCGACGGCGTGGTCCTTCGGGTCGCTGCCCGCGGCCGCGGCATCCTTCACCACCTGCAGCGGGTTCGTCTGCAGCTGCGGGGCGCTGGGCAGCCAGCCCATCCGCTCGGCGCGCACGTTGAAATCGATCAGGCTGCCCGTGTATTCGTTCGGGTCGGCGAGCGGCGACAGGATCTCCTTGACCTCGACCTTCTCGTAGCGCCACTGATCGGTGTGCGCGTAGAAGAACGACGTCGAGTTCATGTGCCGCGGCGGCCGGTGCCAGTCGAGCGCGAACGCCAGCGCCGTCCAGCCCGTCTGCGGGCGGAGCTTCTCCTGGCCGACGTAGTGGGCCCAGCCGCCGCCCGACTGCCCGACGCAACCGCACATCACCAGCATGTTGATGATGCCGCGGTAATTCATGTCGCAGTGGAACCAGTGGTTCATCGCGGCGCCGATGATCACCATCGACTTGCCGTGCGTCTTGTCCGCGTTGTCGGCGAACTGGCGGGCGACGGTGATCACGTGGTCGGCCGGGACGCCGGTGATCTTCTGCTGCCACGCGGGCGTGTAGGGGACGTCGTCGTCGTACGACGCGGCGACATTGCCGCCGCCGAGACCGCGGTCGATGCCGTAGTTGGCGCACAGCAGGTCGAACACCGTCGCGACCAGCGTCTCGCCGTCGGCGAGCGCCAGCTTCTTCACCGGCACGTGGCGCAGCAGGATGTCGCCGCCCTGGTCGTTGTTGCGGAAGACCTCGTGCTCGATGCCGCCGAAATAGGGGAACGCGACCGGCTCGACGCCGTCCTTCGCGTCGATCAGCGACAGTGCGAGCTTCGTCTCGGCGCCGCTCGCGCCTTCCTTCGACTCGAGGTTCCACTTGCCGAGGTCGCCGCCCTGCTTCTGGCCCCAGCGATAGCCGATCGTGCCCTGCGGCGACACCACGGCGCCGGTCGCTTCGTCGACCGCCACCGGTTTCCATTCCGGGTTGTTGGCCTGGCCCAGCTTGTCGGCGAAATCGGACGCCCGCACGAGGCGGTCGGCGACGTACTGGTTGCCGCGCTTGACAAGCTTCACCAGCATCGGCATGTCGCTGTAGCGGCGGCAGTAGTCCTGGAAATACGCCGACGGCCGCTGCAGGTGGAATTCCTTGAGTATCACGTGGCCCATCGCCATCGCCAGCGCGGCGTCGGTGCCCTGCGTCGGGTGCAGCCAGAGGTCGGCCAGCTTGGAGACCTCGGCGTAGTCGGGCGTCACCGCGACGATCTTGGCGCCCTTGTAGCGGACCTCGGTGAAAAAATGTGCGTCCGGCGTGCGCGTCTGCGGGACGTTGCTGCCCCACGCCATGAGGAACGTCGAGTTGTACCAGTCGGCGGACTCCGGGACGTCGGTCTGCTCGCCCCAGGTCTGCGGCGACGCCGGCGGCAGGTCGCAGTACCAGTCGTAGAAGCTCATGCACACGCCGCCGATCAGCGACAGGTAGCGGCTGCCCGCGGCGTAGGAGACCATCGACATCGCCGGGATCGGCGAAAAGCCGATGACCCGGTCGGGCCCGTGCTTCTTGATCGTGTAGACGTTGGCCGCGGCGATGATCTCGTTGACCTCGTCCCACTGCGAGCGGACGAAGCCGCCGAGCCCGCGGATGGACTTGTATGACTTGGCTTTGACCGGATCCTCGACGATCGACGCCCAGGCCTCGACCGGCCCCAGCGTCTTGCGCGCCTCGCGCCACAGACGGACGAGCCGCCCGCGCACCATCGGGTACTTGAGGCGGTTGGCGCTGTACATGTACCAGGAGTACGACGCGCCGCGCGCGCAGCCGCGCGGCTCGTGGTTGGGCATGTCGGGCCGCGTGCGCGGGTAGTCGGTCTGCTGCGTTTCCCACGTGACGACGCCGCCCTTCACGTAGATCTTCCAGCTGCAGGAGCCGGTGCAGTTGACGCCGTGGGTCGAGCGCACGATCTTGTCGTGCGCCCAGCGGTCGCGGTAGGCGCGCTCCCAGGTCCGGTCTTCCGTGGTCACGACGCCATGGCCGCCGGAGAACTTTTCCTGGTCGCGGGTGAAGTACGTGAGACGGTCGAGAAAATGGCTCATGCGGTGCTCCTGATTGGCTTGACGGTGTACTCGTGCTGCGCACTCGGGAATTCGGCTTCGGGGCGGCCCGGCGGGCTTGTGCCCATGGGATGGCCAGACGCCGTCGCCGGCGCGGAAAGACACTTCGTTGCGCGCGCGGGGCGCACGGTCGTCGCGCCGCGGGTCAGCATGGCGATTCGGCGCCGTTGCGCGCATAGAACCACCACGTCACGACAGCGCACGAGACGTAGAAGGCGAAAAACGGATAGAGCGCTGCCGCGGTTCCGCCGGTCAGCGCCACGGCCGTACCGTAAGCCTTGGGAATGAAGAAGCCGCCAAAGGCCGCGATCGCCGACGCGAAGCCGAGCGAGGCCGCGCTTTCCAGCGTGCCTTCGGAGACGGCGCGCGCGGACGCGTCCGCCTGGCCGGCGAACGCCCGCCGCCGGTCGGCGACGAACACGGCGGGGATCATCTGGAACACCGCACCGTTGCCGGCGCCGCTGGCGATGAACAGCAGCGTGAATAGCACGAGAAAAGCGGGGTAGCCAAGGTGCCCGTCGTCACCATGGGCGAGCAGCAGCGCGGCGATGACGAACGCCATCACGCCGAAACAGGCGAGCGCCACGCGCGCGCCGCCGATGCGGTCCGCCAGCCAGCCGCCGGCCGGACGGGCCAGCGCGCCGAGCAGCGGGCCGACGAAGGCATGGGTCGTCGCACCGGCGCCCGCGAATTCCGTTTCGGCGAGCAGCGGAAAGCCGGCCGCGAAGCCGATGAACGAGCCGAACGTGCCGAGGTAGAGCCAGGACAGGATCCAGTTGTGCTTGCGCATGAAAATCACGGCCTGGTCCTCGAACGACGCCTTGACCGGCGCGAGATCGTCCATGCCGAACCACGCGGCCAGCGCGCAGAGCACGATCAGCGGCACCCACACGTAGCCGGCGTTCTGCAGCCAGATCTCGCGCGTCGCCGTTCCGTCGCCCCACGCCTGCGCCGCTCCGCCGACCGCGCCGAAGAGTCCAACGCCGATCGCCAGCGGGACGGCGAACTGCGCGAGGCCCACACCCAGGTTGCCGAGGCCCGCATTCCACCCCAGCGCGGCGCCCTTCTGCTCGATCGGATAGAAGAAACTGATGTTCGCCATGCTCGACGCGAAGTTGCCGCCGCCGATGCCGGCGCAGAGCGCGAGCGCCAGAAACGTGGGGTAGCCGGTCGCCGGATCCTGCACCGCGAGCCCGAGGCCGATCGCCGGGACGAGCAGGGCCGCGGTTGACAACGCGGTCCACGTGCGGCCGCCGAACACCGGCACCATGAAGGAGAAGAAGAGCCGCAGCGTCCCGCCAGCCAGGCCGGGCAACGCCGCCAGCCAGAAAAGCTGGTTGGCGCTGAAGTGAAAACCGACGCGCGGGAGCTGCACGACGACCACGCTCCAGACCATCCACACGGCGAAGGACAGCACCAGCGCCGGGATCGACAGCAGCAGATTCCGGCGCGCGACCTGCGCGCCTTCCCGCGCCCAGAACAGGCGGTCCTCGGGTTCCCAATAGTCGAGCGCGGACTTGCCCGCTCCGCGGGCGCGCTGACTACGAAAAGGCGAAAGCGCGCTCAAGGGTTCTTCACGTAGGCGTTCTTGCGCAGGAAGAACCACCCGTTCGGGATCCGCTCACGGGTTCTTCACGTAGGCGTTCTTGCGCAGGTAGAACCACCAGTTCAGGATCAGGCACAGAGCGTAGAAGATCGCGAAGCCGTACATCGCGTACTGCGGCGTGCCGGCCTTGATCTGCTCGCCGATCACGATCGGTGCGACGAACGCGCCGTAGGCGGCGATCGCCGAGGTCCACCCGAGCACCGGGCCGGCCTGCTGGCGGTCGAAGATCACGCCGATGGTGCGGAAGGTCGAGCCGTTGCCGATGCCCGAGGCCGCGAACAGCACCAGGAACAGCCCGAGGAAGGCGAAGAAGTACTGCTCCGGCGTCGCCGACGCGTAGGCCAGCATCATCACGTAGCCGACGGCGATCGAGGCCACGACCATCACCACCGAGATGATCTGGGTGACGATCGAGCCGCCGACCTTGTCCGAGATCCAGCCGCCGATCGGGCGGATCGCCGCGCCGACGAACGGGCCGATCCAGGCATAGGTGAAGGCCGAGGGGGCGTTCGGGTTCTTCATCGTGTGCGTCAGCACGCCGGTGGCATCGGGGACGTGGCTGATGCCGAAGATCACCGTGATCGCGAGCGGCAGCGCCATCGAGAAGCCGATGAACGAGCCGAAGGTGACGATGTAGAGCGCGGTCATCGACCAGGTGTGCTTGTCGCGGAAGATCGCGAACTGCTTGGCGATGCCCTCCTTCATCGCGCCGAACGCCGTGAGCCGCATCACCAGCAGCGCGCTCACCACGTCCAGCGGGATGGCCACCCACATGCTGATGAGGCCGAGGCCGGTGGGCTTCGGCAGGTACAGGTACAGGCCGAGGATGGAGGGCAGGAAGGCGAGCGTGTAGAGCCAGGTGATCTTGGCGAATGCGACGATGGGGTTGCCCGTGTTCGCCGACACCGTCTTCAGGTTGTTCATGCCGAGCCAGCACAGGATCGACAGCGGCACCAGCGACAGCACCCAGGCGAAGCCGGCGTTCTGGATGTAGGTCGGGGTGCCCGCGGCGATCTTGCCGAGGATCCAGCCGCTGTCCTTCAGCAGCGTCATCGGTTCGCCGCCGAAACTGCCGAAGAGCCCCATCGTCATCACCAGCGGAATGACGATCTGCATCGTCGTCACGCCGAAGTTGCCCACACCCGCGTTGATGCCGAGCGCGGTGCCCTGCAGCCGTTTCGGGAAGAACGTGCTGATGTTCGACATCGAGCTCGCGAAGTTGCCGCCGCCCACGCCGGACCACAGCGCCATCAGCTGGAACGCCCACAGCGGCCAGTCCTTGTGTTGCAGCGCGATGCCGGTGCCGATGGCCGGCGCCAGCAGCATCGCGGTGGTCAGGAATATGGTGTTGCGGCCGCCGGCGAGGCGGATCAGGAACGACGCCGGGATGCGCATCGTGGCGCCGGCGATCCCGGCGATCGCGGTCAGCGTGAACAGCTGGGCCTGCGTGAACGGAAAGCCCAGGTTCAGCATCTGCACCGTGATGATTCCCCACATGCCCCAGACCGCGAAGCCGCACAGCAGCGCCGGCACCGACAGCGCGAGGTTGCGATACGCGATGCGCTTGCCGGTGGTCTCCCAGAACTCGTTGTCTTCCGGGCGCCAGTCGGCGATGTCTGCCTTGCTGGTCGGTTTCGACGGCGGCGTGGCCGCGGTTTGTACGGTGCTCATCGTGGTCTCCCTGGTAGTGACGCCCGCTCCCTGCGTTCGCACCTTGTTTGCGTGCATCGATTCTGGACGGCGGCGGGCAATCCGGGCATTCCCCGGTGGGCTGCCCGGCGCAAGACGAACGGACGATGCGGGGATAGTTCGAAAGAACTATGGCGGCTACGCGGCGGCGTAGCCCGGGCAGCGAAACCGCGCCGCCTTGACGCCGGTCAAGGCGAAGCTCCGGCCGCGGGCATTGAATGACGCGAACGTTGGCGCGCAGCGCGCATGACCTGGGGAGAAACGACGTGACGACATCCACCGCAAGCAAGCCGGGGGTCAGCCGCGAGCAGATCGCCGCGCTGTCGATGAGCACGCTCGCGTTTGCGGTGAACTTCGCCGTGTGGGTGATGTTCTCCGTCATCGGGATCAAGATCAAGGCGGAGCTCAATCTCAACGAGACCGAGTTCGGCCTGCTGGTGGCAACGCCCATCCTGACCGGCTCGCTGATACGGCTGCCGCTGGGCATCCTGACCGACCGCTACGGCGGGCGGATCGTGTACTTCCTGCAGATGCTGGCGGTGGTGATCCCCACCTGGGTGCTGTCCTACGCGACCGAGTACTGGCAGTACCTGGTGCTGGGGCTGTTCATCGGGGTCGCCGGCGGCTCGTTCGCGGTCGGCATCGCCTACACCTCGGCCTGGTTCAGCAAGGAGCGGCAGGGCACGGCGATGGGTATCTTCGGCGCCGGCAACGCGGGCTCCTCGCTCACCAAGTTCATCGCCCCGCTGATCATCGCGGCCTCGGCCACGGCGTCGTGGCGGATGGTGCCCAGGGTCTACGCCGTCGCCATGCTGGTGATGGCGATTCTGTTCTGGTTCCTGACGACCGAAGACCCGTTGCATCGGAAGGACGCGGCGGCCCGGCGCCATCCCAAGCTGGCCGAGCAGCTGCTGCCCCTGCTCGACCCCAGGGTCTGGCGTTTCTG
>Ga0315287_10003751_pt1 | contig 14692 bp, 13 predicted proteins | sample YL17G11_0_MG_FD_205037 | JGI IMG/M metagenome (GOLD analysis project Ga0315287, IMG submission 205037) | Sediment microbial communities from Yellowstone Lake, YNP, Wyoming, USA - YL17G11_0 | ecosystem: Environmental > Aquatic > Freshwater > Lake > Sediment | place: USA: Wyoming | collected... | reverse complement strand
CGGGCAGCTCGGCGAACAGCCGTCGCATCTCGTCGGCCGTCTTCAGGTAGTGCTGGTCGCCGGTGAACTTGAAGCGGTCGGGGTCGCTCATGAGCGCCCCGGTCTGCACGCACAGCAGGGCGTCGTGAGCCTCGTGGTCTTCGCGGTGGGTGTAGTGGCTGTCGTTCGTGGCCAGCAGCGGAGCCTGGATCTTGCGCGCGATCTCGAGCAGTTGTGGGTTGGTGCGGTGCTGTTCGGGGATGCCCTGGTCCTGCAATTCGATGAAGAGGTTGTCGCGCCCGAAGATGTCCTGCAGGCGGGCCGCCTTCTCGAGCGCCTCGGCCGGACGGTCGTTGAGCAGGGCTTGGAGCACCTGGCCGCCGAGGCACCCGGTGGTGGCGATGATGCCCTCGTGATGGGCCTCGAGCAGCTCCCAGTCGACCTTGGGCTTCATGTAGTAGCCCTCGAGGTAGGCCCGGCTCGACAACTGGATCAGGTTCTTGTAGCCGACGTTGCTCTCGGCCAGCGCCGTGAGGTGGTAGTAGGCCTTGCGGCCACCCTCGGCATCACCACCCGAGTCGTCCATGCGGCCCCGCCGGGGTGGCCGCTCGGTGCGGGCCTCATACGCCATGTACAGCTCGCTGCCGATGATCGGCTTCACGCCCTGGTCACGGCACGCCTGGTAGAAGTCGAGGACGCCGTACATGTTGCCGTGGTCGGTGATGCCGACGGCAGGCTGGCCGTCGGCGGCCGCCTTGGCCACGAGGTCGCCGACACGCGCCGCGCCGTCGAGCATCGAGAACTCGGTGTGCACATGCAGATGGGTGAACGACTCCACCACGGCGGGGCCTGACTCCTTCCGCGGTTGCCGTCACCTCGCGCTGTCCACAGGGTTATCCCCAAATGTGGACGAAGTACACGCGTGTGATTCCTCCGCTCGATCGACTCTAGCGCTAGAGGTAGGTGCCCGGGCGCTCGGCCGGCGACCCACCCCCCGGCGAGTCCGGACCGGTCGGGAGCTGGCCCCGCATGTTCTCGAGTTGTTGGCGGGCCGCCATCTGCTGGGCGAAGAGGGTGGCCTGGATGCCGTGGAACAACCCCTCGAGCCAACCGACGAGTTGAGCCTGGGCCAGGCGAAGCTCGACGTCGCTGGGCAGGGTGCCCTCGTCGAACGGCAGGGCCAGCCGTTCGAGCTCGCCGCGCAGATCACTCGACAGCGCCGAGCCGAGCTCGGTGACCGAGGTCTCGTAGATGGCCTTGAGTCGTTGGCGACCCGGCTCGTCGAGCTGCGTCGTGCGCACCTCCTCGAGCAATTGCTTGATCATCGAGCCCACCCGCAGCACCTTGGCCGGCTCGGTCACGTACTCGGCGTCGACCTCGGGTTCGGCCGGTGACCCGGCACTGCCGTCGGCGGTGGGCGGGCTGACCTCGTCAGGTCGGATCAGCTCGACGCTGACGCTGCCGTTCTCGATGTCGTCTGGTGTCATCTGCGCATCCTTCCCCGATCCGCACCGATGTGCCACCCGGAACCGAGCGTCGGAGCGACTCTGACCGTCAGGCCCGGTGGGCGAGGAGGGGGACCAGCATCTCCGCCGACGTGAGCGATCCGTGCCGGGAGATCAATTTGAACGGACCGCTGTCGTCGGGATCGTCGAACGACACAGACCCTCTTGCGACCAGCGCGACGTCGCCGAGCCGGGACCGGGCGGCGTCGGTGACGACCGGCCCGAACCACCCCTCGGCGATCATCTGCTCCTGGCTCAGCACCCAGGCGCAATCACCGTGATGACTCTGCGTCGCGTCGAGCAACGGACCGATACGTCCGGGTCGGGCATGCAACCATCGGAATCGACCTTCGCCCGACTGGAACGAGACCTGATCGAGCACGTCGCGGTGCAGGTGCACGATGTTGTCGCCGACATGCAGCTGGCCATGGTCGGACGTGACCACCAGCACCGCGTCGCGGGGCAGGGCGGCGGCGATGTCGCCGACGAGCCGGTCGACATAGCCCAACTCGGCGTCGTAGTGCTCGGCGAGGCCGTACTCGTGGGCGACCTTGTCGATGCCCTCGTAGTAGGCGTAGACGAACGGCTCGCCGGCCCGCAACAGACGACCGGCCTCGACCACCATGGTCGAGCTGACCCGATAGCCGTTGAAGCGCACGCCGTCGAGATGGGCTGCGGTGAACCCGCTCGTACGGAAGTCGGCGCGGGTGACGATGGCCGGACGATGCCCGAGGAACGCCGGGTTGGGCTGCACCTTGTCTGGGGGAATGGACGCCCGCGCGTCGCGGCCGGCGACCGCCCACCGCAGCACGTTGAGGACCTGCCCGTCGACGCCGATCCGGTAGCCGACGACGCCGTGCTCCCCCGGGGTCAGGCCCGTCGTGATCGACGTCATGGCCGTGCCCGTGGTCGACGGGGCCACCGTACTGATGGCGCCGCCCGACATCGAGGCCAGGGTGGGGGCGATCGAGCGCCGGGCCTGGAGCTGGTCCCATCCCAGCCCGTCGAGCACCAGGAAGAGCACCTGATCGGCGCCGGCCATCGCGGCCGGGAACCAAGAGGGCAGCGACTCGGGTGGCTCGAGCAGCGCCGGCACGACGTTGTTCACACACGCGCCGCCGTAGTCGGGCAGCATCGGATCAGCATGAGACAGCTCGGGATCCGACCTGTCGTCACCGAGGGGATCGTGGCCCACCTTGCGTCCTTTCGTGAGGTGCCCACGCTAGCCATCGCTCCGGGGTGACCGAACGACACCACGACACATTGAGCCAAATGACCCAGTGCCCGACCCAGTGCCCGGGCCCACTGCCCGGGCCCACTGCCCGGCACGGGCCAGCGCCCCCGTCGAGAGCCGGCACCCCACCGTGCCCCCCGGCGGCGTCCGACGCCTAGCATGACGGCGTGAAAGTCTCGACCCGAGGTGACTACGCCAGCCGTGCCCTGCTGTCGTTGGCGATGCACATCGGCGAGGAAGGGCCGACCTCCGTCCGCGACATCGCCGAACGGACGGGCCTGCCCCAGCCCTACCTCGAACAGATCCTGCTCGCGCTGAAGGGCGCCGGGCTCGTGCGGTCGAAGCGGGGAGTTGGCGGCGGCTACGTACTGGCCCGCGATCCGCGTGAGATCCCGCTCAGCGCCATCGTCAGCGCCGTCGACGGACCGATCGTCGCCGGCGACTTCGGCGATCCGCACACCAACGGCGCCTGCGACCACGAGGGCCAGTGCGTGCTGCTCGCCGTCTGGGCCGATGTGGGCGAGCACATGCGCCACTACCTCGAAGCCCTCACGCTCGCCGACATCGTCACCATGGCCCGGGGCGACGCCGCCTGGCCGGGCGAGGTCACCTGAGCTGCCTGATCACCTGAGCTGCCTGATCACCTGAGCTGGTCGAGCCCGTCGCGCAGGTCGGCCGGCAGCGGCGAGTCGAACACCATGGCCTCGCCGGTGACCGGGTGGCTCAGCCGCAGCGCGGCCGCGTGGAGCCACGGCCGATCGACTGGGAACGAGGGCTTCGACCCCCCGTAGCGCACGTCGCCGACGACCGGGTGATCGATGGCGCGGAGATGCACCCGGATCTGATGGGTGCGCCCGGTCTCGAGCCGACACTCGAGCAACGACACGTCGACCGGATCGTGGTAGGTGGCGATCACCTCATAGCGGGTGCGGGCCTCTTTGCCCTTGGCCGAGACGGTCATGCGGGTGGGCTCGCGGGCCGATCGCCCGATGGGCGCGTCGATCATGCCATTGAGGGCGTCGAGCTCACCCCACACCAGCGCGAGGTAGCGCCGCTCGACCTCGTGGGCCTTCAGCTGGGCGCTGAGTGCCACGTAGGCGGGCTGTGACCGGGCGACCAGCAGCAGGCCGGACGTGCCCTTGTCGAGACGGTGCACGATGCCGGGGCGCTCGGGATCACCCACCGCGGCGATCTCGGGGTAGCGGGCCACCAGCCCCTGCACGAGCGTGCCGTCGAGGTTGCCCGATCCGGGGTGGACGACGAGACCGGGCGGCTTGTCGATGACGATCAGGTCGTCATCGACATACACGACGTTCACGCCGACGTCGGGCTCGCCGACCATCGCCCGACCGGCGGCGGCGAGCAGTTCGTCGAGGTCGGCCATCACCCGCTGGCCCTCGGCCACCCGACGCGAGCGACTGGTGACGACCTGGCCGTCGATCGTGACCTTGCCCGCGGCGACGAGATCGGCGACCTCGGCCCGACTGGAGCCGGTGACCATCGAGACGACCCGGTCGATGCGTTGACCCGCCAGCGTGGCGGGGATCACCTCGTCCATCAGCCGGCTCCGGGAGCGTCGGCCGGCCGGAACACAGAGACGAGTACCACGACGATGCCTCCGACCACGACACCCATGTCGGCCACGTTGAAAACGGGCCACCACTGGAAGTCGATGAAGTCGACGACGGCTCCCTGCATGAACCCGGCGTCGCTCCGGAGCGCCCGGTCGGCCAGATTGCCGATCGCCCCGCCCAGCACCAGGCCGAGGCCGACCGCCGCGAGCCGGGACGATGCCCCCCTCCCGTGCCAGACCAGAAGGGCCACCACGGCCAGGGCCAGCAGCCCGATCAACGGACCTGACCCGCGGCCCAGGCTGAACGACGCGCCGGTGTTGTAGGTGAGGGCGAATCGCAGGGTCCAGGCCACGTCGATCGGGTGGGTGCGCAAGGCATCGAGCGCCCACCACTTGGTGAGCTGGTCGAGCAGGACCACGGTCGCGGCCACGCCGAAGATGATGCCGAGATGACGGTGGGTGGACGTGGCCTGATCCGCTGAGGGTGTCGCCGCGTCTGAGGACGGCGACGTCGACGGTTCACCGGCGCGCCGCGTCGGCTTGTCCGGAGTCGAGTCGGTGTCGTCGATCACGGCGTCGGTGGCCATGGCGCCGCTCAGCGCCGACCGAAGCCCCCGACCTTGTACTCGACCCGCTCTCGGGCCCACGGGATCGCGTCGAGGCGAACTCGGGGGATCGGCTGGCCGGACACCTCGCAGATGCCGTAGGTGCCCAGAGCGATCTTCGCCAGGGCGTGATCGATCTCGTCGACGGCGGCCCGGGCCTGGTAGCTCAGCGCCAGGTCACGCTCGCGCTCGACGGCCAACGTGTCACCTTCGCCCGACTCCTCATCGAACTGCACATCACCCGGCTCGCGGAGCTCGGCCAGGGAGTCAGCCTCGGCCTTGAGCGAGTCGGCCTGGCGCAGGTAGGTGGCCCGCTCGGCCAAGAGGATCTGGCGCTGGGCCTCGATGAACTTCTGCTCCGTCGCCGAGATCTTCCGTCGGGCCGGAGCCTTTCTGACCGGCGTCGCCTTCGCTGCCGCAGCCTTCTTCGCTGGCGTCGCCTTCTTCGCCGGCGTCGCCTTCTTCGCTGGCGTCGCCTTCTTCGCTGGCGTCGCCTTCTTCGCTAGCGTCGCCTTCTTCGCTAGCGTCGCCTTCTTCGCTGGCGTCGCCTTCTTCGCTGGCGTCGCCTTCTTCGCTGGCGTCGCCTTCTTCGCTGGCGCCTTCTTGACCTGAGCCTTGGTTGCAGCCTGCTTCACGGGAGCCTTCTTCGTCGGCGCCTTCGCAGGCACCTTGGTTGCAGTAGCGATCTTGGTGGTGCTGCGAGATGCGGCCGACCTGGCCGCTGTCTTCTTGGCCGCCGCTCGCCGCGTTGGTGGCGCGCTGGTGGCCTTGGTTGCTCTGGGCATCGGTGTCCTCCCCATCCCCGCCGAAAAGGTGCCGGACTCTACGCCGCGTGCCGCTCGAAGTCAACCGCCGAGCCGGCGCGGTAGACGGCAATGGTCGACCGGTGGGCACCCACGTGACCGATCAGACCCACCTCGATGGGCACCTAGGGTGGAGACCATGCCGTTCGGTCCCGTAGACCCCGATTTCGACCTCGTCGCCCTCGAGGAGCGCACGTTGGAGCGTTGGCGCACCCACGATGTGATCGCCGAGGTCCGCCGTATCCGCCGGGACGGCGAGCCCTGGATCTTCTACGAGGGGCCGCCGACAGCCAACGGCCGGCCCGGCCTGCATCACGTCTGGGCCCGGGCGTTCAAGGACCTCTACCCGCGCTTCCAGACCATGCGCGGCCGCAACGTGCCCCGCAAGGGCGGCTGGGACTGCCACGGGCTGCCCGTCGAGCTCGAGGCCGAAAAGGCCCTCGGCCTGCACTCCAAGCAAGAGATCGAGGCTTACGGGGTGGCCGAGTTCAACCAGCACTGCCGGGATTCGGTGCACCGCTACGTCGAGGACTGGTCGGCTCTGACCACCCGTTCGGGCACCTGGATCGACACGACCGACGCCTACTGGACCCTGTCCAACGACTACGTCGAGTCGGTCTGGTGGCTGCTGAGCCAGCTCTGGCAGAAGGGCCTGCTCTACGAGGGCCACAAGGTCAGTCCCTACTGCGCCCGGTGCGGCACCGCGCTGTCGTCCCACGAGATGGGCCAACCCGACGTCTATCGCGATGTCGTCGACCCTTCGGTCTACGTGCGGTTCCCGCTCGTCGACGGCGCACCTCTCGATCCCGGCGCCGCGGGCGCCGACCTGCTCGTCTGGACCACCACCCCCTGGACACTCATCTCGAACGTGGCCGCGGCCGTCGGGGCCGACGTCGACTACGCCCGGGTTCCGGCCGAGGCGTTCGGCTCGACCGGGCGTGACCTGATCGCGGCGGTGGCCCGGCTACCCGAGGGCGTCGAGCCCATCGAGACATGGAAGGGCCACGAGCTCACGGGTTGGCGCTACGAGCGGCCGTTCGCCCTGCTCGACATCCCGGCCGGCACCCGCGCGTGGCGCATCGTGACGGCCGACTTCGTCACCACCGACGACGGCTCGGGCATCGTCCACCTCGCTCCGGCCTTCGGCGAGGACGACGCCGCCGTCGCCCGGGCCGAAGACCTGCCCACGCTCAACCCGGTCGATGCCGACGGCACCTTCGACCACCGGGTGCCGCAGTGGCACGGGCTCTTCGTGAAGGACGCCGACCGGGGCATCATCGACGATCTCGCCGCCCGCGACCTGCTCGTACGCGAACAGGCCTACGAGCACAGCTACCCGCACTGCTGGCGCTGCCGCACACCGCTCATCTACTGGGCCAAGACGTCGTGGTTCGTGCGCACCTCGACCATGCGCGACGAACTGCTACGCGAGAACGAGACGGTCAACTGGCAGCCCGACCACATCAAGCACGGCCGATTCGGCAAGTGGCTCGAGGGCAACGTCGACTGGGCCCTCTCACGCGATCGCTACTGGGGAACACCGCTGCCGATCTGGCGCTGCGCCGGCTGTGGCCACGAGCGCTGCATGGGCTCGGTGGCCGAGCTCTCGTCCGCCGCCGGCCGAGACCTGTCCGAGCTCGACCTGCACCGACCCTACGTCGACGACGTCACCTTTCCCTGCGCCGAGTGTGACGGCACGGCCCGCCGGGTCGCACCTGTCCTCGACGCCTGGTTCGACTCGGGGTCGATGCCCTCGGCCCAGTTCCACTACCCGTTCGAGAACAAGGACCTCTTCCACGACTCGTACCCGGCCGACTTCATCTGCGAGGCGATCGACCAGACCCGTGGCTGGTTCTACTCACTGCTCGCCGTAAATGCCCTCGTCTTCGATCGGGCCCCCTACAAGAACGTCGTGTGCCTCAACCTCATCGTCGATGAGAACGGGCAGAAGATGTCCAAGTCGCGCGGCAACATCATCCAACCCTGGGACATCTTCACCACCCACGGCGCCGATGCGCTGCGGTGGTACTTCTTCTCATCGGGCCAGCCCTGGACACCGCGGCGCGTCTTCGAAGACGGCATCCGCGAGTCGACCCGGCAGAGCCTGCTGACCCTGTGGAACGTCTTTTCTTTCTTCGCCACCTACGCCGATCTCGACGGCTGGGAGCCGGGTGGCGAGGCCGCGGCGCCGCGCCACGTGCTCGACCGGTGGATCCTCAGTGAGCTCGACGACACCGTCGCCGGTGTCACCGACGCCCTCGAGGGGTTCGATGCCCTGGCCGGCGCCAGCCGACTGACCACCTTCATCGACGACCTGTCGAACTGGTACGTGCGCCGCTCACGCCCCCGCTTCTGGAAGAGCAGCGATCCCGCCGCCCACGCCACGCTGCATGAGTGCCTGGTGACGACGGCCCAGCTCTTGGCCCCCTTCTGCCCGTTCCTGGCCGACGACATCTACCTGCGCCTCACCGGCCAGGGCTCAGTGCACCTCAGCGACTGGCCAGTCGATCAAGGTCGAATCGACATGGCGCTCGGTGCCCAGGTCGACGCCGCCCGCCGGCTCGTCGCCCTGGGTCGGGCCGCCCGCACCGATGCCAAGGTCCGGGTGCGCCAGCCTCTGGGCCGGGCGCTGCTGCTCCACCCGGGCATCGAGCTCGATCCGGCGATCGAAGCCGAGATCATGACCGAGCTCAACGTGAAGGCGCTCGAACGGATCGACACCCTGTCGGGCCTGATGAGTTGGACGGTCGTGCCGAACTTCCGCACCCTCGGCCCCCGCCTCGGCCCGCGCGTGAACGAGGTCAAGGCGGCGCTCGCCGAGGCCGACGGCTCAGCGTTGCGACAGGCGCTCGACACCGACGGCTTCGTGGAGATCAGCGGCGAGCGACTCGAGCCGGGCGATGTCGAGGTGCGGGCCGACCGTCACGTCGACTTCGCGCTGGTCGAAGACGACGGTTGGGCCGTGGCCCTCGACCTCGAGATCGACGACGCGCTCCGCCGTGAGGGTCAGGCCCGAGAACTGGTGCGGGCCCTGAACGATCAGCGCAAGGAACTCGGCTTCGCCATCGCCGATCGCGTGGCCATCACGCTCGATGCCGGTGCGGTGCTCCACGCGGCGCTTGACGAGCACCGGGCCTGGATCGCCGCCGAGGTATTGGCCACCGAACTGACCGACGGTCCGGGCGACGTCACGATCGATCTCGACGGTGAGATGGTCAGCCTGTCGTTGCGGCTGGCCTGATCCAGCCTGACCGGGCCTGCATCACCCGAGGTCAGCGACGACGACTGAACCGCGGTTTGGCGCTCTCGGGCACCTCGTCGAGATCCTGTTCGAAGAAGGCCCGCATCGCCGCGTCGGCCGCGGCGTCGGGCTCACCGAGAGGTGAGTCGCCGGCCTGGGCCTGCGGCTCGGGGGCGGTGGCGGTGGCAGAGGGCACGAACAGCTCGGTGGCTGGACCCCCGTCGTCGATGCCGTCGTCGTCACCGAAGAGCCGCTCGGTCGTGAGATCGATGGTGGCATCACCCTCGAGGTCGTCGCCGGGCAGGTCGGCCTCGGAGCCGATGCTGATCACGGCGACCGGGTCGGCCGGGTCGACCGAGTAAGGGCCCGCCGGGACCGCCACCGTGAGGGTGTCGACCGTGTCGTCGACACCTGACTCAGCCGGGTCATCGACCCCTTCTTGACCGTCGCCGACCTCGCCATCGCCGTCGCGTCGCCCCATGTCGGCATCGGCACCGGCAACGGCACCGGCAACGGGAACTGGAACGGCATCGGCATCGGCATCGGCAACGGCATCGGCATCGGCATGGGGCCCGAGGTCGGGGATCATCGGGTTGCGCAGCCGAGGCGCATCGGAAACGGCGAGGCCGTCCGGGTCGTCGAGGATCGCGGCGATGGCGGCGAGCCGCTTGTGCAGGCGGGCGCGCTCGCCATCGAGATGGCCATGGAGGACATCGACGTCGTTCTGCAGGTCGACCCGGGCCGACTCGAGCTCGGTGACCTGCTCCTGCAGCTCCTGCACCCGGCCCTCGGCGATGGCGTCGGCCTTGGCGCGGGCCGTGGTCAGCATGCGATCACGCTCCTGCTCGGCCTCGGCCAGCAGGTTCACGGCCTTGGCCCGGGCATCGGCGACGGTGCCGGTCGCCGTCGAGTTGGCTTCCTCGACGGCTTGGTCGGCAACCCGCTGAGCCAGGACCAGCACCTTCTTGACTTGGTCGCCGTCATCGGCGCCACCCGTCCCGGCTTTGGAGCCCCCACCCTGGGCGAGGGCGGCCCGGGCGCGATCCGCGGCCGCTTCGGCGTCGGCCTGCAGACGGCGGGCCGCGGCGATGTGGGCGTCGGCCGACTCGGCCCGGTCGGTCGCCTGGCGGAGCTTGTCCTGCAGCTGTGAGACCGCCGAACTGACTCTCTCGAGGAAGTTGTCGACCTGGTCGGGGTCGTAGCCTCCTCGCTTGAGCTGCTTGAACTTCACGTCGGTGAGCAGTTGCGGAGTTCCGTCCATGACCCACGATGCTACCCACACGGCGGTGGTCAGGGGGTCGATCCCGCCCTGACCTGCGCCGACGTGGGATCGAACATCAGCGCAGGAAACCGATCAGGATGTAAATGCCCAGGATCAGCACGGTCGGTGAGAGGTCGAGGGCCATCGCTCCCATCCGGACCGGCGGCAGCACCGCTCGGAGCGGGGCGAGCACCGGTTCGGTCGCCGCATACAAGAAGCGCTGCAGGGACGCCATGAACCCGCCCCGGGGGGCCGGGAACCAGCTCAAGACGATGCGCGCCAACAAGATGAGCAGGTAGAGCTGCAGGAGGGAGACGACGACGGAGAGCACGGGAACCTGTCGGGGAGGCGGTGGAATCGGTGAGTGCGGAAGGGAGGCCGGCGGTTCGGGGATCGAGTCGAGGCGACGGTCACCCGTCGTGCAGACCGCGTTCCTGGAGCCGACGACGCTCCTCGGCCGACACCTCGACGTTGGTGGGTGTCAGCATGTACACCTGATGGGCCACCTTCTCCATCTGGCCGCCGAGGCCGTAGCAGAGGCCGCTCGAGAAATCGATCAACCGCCGGGCGAGGTCACGGTCGACACCCTGGAGATTGAGGATCACCGGCTGAGCGCCCTTGAACTTGTCGGCGATGTCCTGCGCCTGGTTGAACGAGGTCGGCGCCACGAGGTGCGGCTTGGCCGAGGTGGAGGCGGGCACCGGCCGCACGACACCACGCGGCTTCGGCACCGGATCGGAGCTGGACTGGGTGGGCAGGGGCCGCACCGCCGAGGTCTCGTACGGATCTCGAGCGAGGACCGGGGGAACCGGGCTGGGAGTGACCGTCCGGGCCCGGGCGGCCTGGCCCGAGGAACGAGCAGGAACGGGGGCCGGCTCGCGGTCCGGAATGGCCGACCGGGCCGATGGCGGCGTCGGCGCGATGCCGTCATCGGCCTGGTCGTACTCCTCGTACTCGTCGTCCGGTCCGAGCCCCAGGTAGAGCATCGTCCGTCGCCACATCGAATCCATCCCATCCTCCTGAGCCGACGAACGTCCACGGTGGGCGCCAGTTCCGGTCGTCAAGGTAGCGGCCAACTGTAGTGACTCCCACACGGCGCGCCGGCGCGACGTCGCGCTATGGGCGTCGGGGTCGCTCGCCGAACAGGTCGCGCCCGATGCGGACCATGGTCGAGCCCTCCTGCACGGCGACCTCGAGATCGGCGCTCATGCCGATGGAGCGCACGGCCAGGCCGAGCCGGTCGGCCATCCGCACCAGGGCGCGAAAGCCGGGGCGCGCCGCGTCGGGCGACCCGGCGGGGCCGACTCCCATGAGGCCCTGCACGTCGAGTCCGAGCCCCTGTGCGTGTTCGACCAGAGCAGGTGCATCACCCGGTCGACATCCGCCCTTCTGAGGCTCGTCGGACAGGTTCAACTGGACGAGCACGGACGCCCCCGGGGCCCGCTTGGCGATCTCGGTGGCCACCTCGGTTCGATCGACGGTCTGCCAGAGCGCCACCAGCGTCGCCAGATGGCGCACCTTGTTGCGCTGCAACCGTCCGATGAAGTGCCACTGCGGCACCGCCGAGGGGTCGGCGCCCGCGGCCGGATCCCCTCCGACTCCGAGCCCGGCGATCACCCCGGCCTTGTCGATCAGTTCCTGGGCGTAGTTCTCCCCGACCGCCGGGAGCCCGGCGGCGAGCGCGGCGGTGACGGCGTCGGGCCCGAATCCCTTGGTAACGGCCAACAGCGTGACCTCGGCTCCCCCGCCGGCGGCCAGGATGCGGGCGCGCACGGCGGCGGCCCGCTCGGCCACGGCCTCAGCCGACAGGTCGGACGACGCGCCGCTCACGATGCCGACCGGGATCGGCCGGCCTGGTCGGTGCCGGACCCGGGATCTCGCCAAACCACGGTGGCCATGCGCTCGGGCTCGGCCCGGGCGCGGTAGGAGAACCACTGTGCGGCCTGACACGCGGTGCAGCTCCCGTCGACCCCGATGCTCCGGATGCCGGCCCGACTGGCCGCGATGGAAAGCGCCCTGGGCAGGTCGAGGCCCGGGGTACCCCGAGCGGTGCGGCCTCGCACCTCGTCGCCGAACCGACCGGCCATCCGGTCGAGATCGCCCTCGCCGAACTCGTAACACTCGACGTGGATGCCGGGACCCACCCGCGCGTCGATCTCGGTGGCGCCGAGGCCCCGCATGGATGCCGCAGTCGCCTCGACCACGCCGGCCTCGAGCCCCCGCCACCCGGCGTGGGCAGCGCCGATCACGCCCTCGGCACTCCAGAGCGCGACGGGGAGGCAGTCGGCGGCCTGTATGGCGAGAGCCAGCCCGGGATCCCTCGTGACCAGGGCATCTCCTTCGGACCCGCACCGAGCAGGGAGGTCGGCCGCCGTCACCGTCACGACCTCGGCGCCGTGAACCTGGCGGAGCCACGCCCACGGCAACCCCACGACACCGCGGCGCCGGGCCGCCAACTCGAGCGGGTCGACGCCGACGGCGAAGTCGCCCTGGTCGCGGGTGGTGGTGGCGACGTGGACCGTGCCACCGTCGAGCCCGAGGTTGTCGACCATGGGCCAAGGGTAGGGCTGGAAACCCGGGCGGGCCGCTACTTCAGGAACGAGGGCACGTCGAAGTCGCCGTCGTCGCCCTCGATGTCGAGGTCGTCGTCATCGTCACCCCCACCGAACACGTCGGTGACGGGCTGCAGGTCTTCACGACGGGTACGGCCACCGCCGGCGGCGGCCGCCTTCGGATCGTCCCAGCGATCGAAGCCGGCGGCGATGACGGTGACCCGCACCTCGTCGCCCATCTCGTCGTCGATGACCGTGCCGAAGATGATGTTGGCATCGGCGTGGGCCACCCCGTGGATGACCTCGGCGGCCTCGTTGACCTCGAACAGGCCCAGGTCGCTGCCGCCGGCAATGGTGAGCAGTATGCCCCGCGCCCCTTCGATCGAGGCCTCGAGCAGTGGGCTCGAGATGGCGGCACGGGCGGCGTTGAGCGCCCGACCCTCGCCCGAGCCGTAGCCGATGCCCATCAGGGCCGAGCCGGCGTCGCTCATGATCATCCTGACGTCGGCGAAGTCGGTGTTGATGAGGCCCGGCGTGGTGATGAGGTCGGTGATGCCCTGCACTCCCTGGAGCAGCACCTCGTCGGCCATCTTGAACGCGCTGAGCACCGAGGTCTTCTCGTTCGACACGGTGAGCAACCGGTCGTTGGGGATGACGATGAGGGTGTCGACCTTCTCCTTGAGCTTCTGGATGCCCTGCTCGGCCTGCACCGAGCGGCGGCGACCCTCGAAGCCGAACGGCCGGGTGACCACACCGATGGTGAGCGCGCCCAGGCCCTTGGCCACCTCGGCGACGACCGGCGCGGCACCGGTACCCGTGCCGCCACCCTTGCCGGCGGTGATGAAGACCATGTCGGCGCCCTTGAGCACCTCTTCGATCTCCTCACGGTGCTCCTCGGCGGCCAGCCGACCGACCTCGGGGTCGGACCCGGCGCCGAGGCCCCGGGTGAGCTCACGACCGATGTCGAGCTTGACGTCGGCGTCGCTCATGAGCAACGCCTGCGCATCGGTGTTGACGGCGATGAACTCGACGCCCTTGAGGCCGGCGTCGATCATGCGGTTGACGGCGTTGACGCCGCCACCGCCGATGCCGACGACCTTGATGACCGCCAAATAGTTCTGTGGGTTGCCGGCCATGAGTGTCGCTACCTCCGGGATGGGAGCGGGAAGAGGGGATGGTGCGGAAGTCGGTGCAGGTGGCGGTGATGCAGACTGAGCAGGATAGGTGTCGGGATCGAAGAGCCCGGGCTGGGAGGAGCGGGCCGCCCTGGGGCGGGGTCGACGGGGACCACGATCAGTCATCACGGCCCTCGAGAAGTCTCGACCTGTGATTGAGGGTTATGTCAACCTCAGGCAATGGTTGACAGCGTACGCGGAACATCACTGCCGGGTCAACAACTCTCGGGGCGCATTCGTCGATCCCGACCGAGGCGATCATCACGTCGCCGAGCGGGTGACGGTGGGTCTCTCGGGCACACAGACGCTGATCGTAGCCAGGCCGGTGTCGTCGACCTGGGCGAAAACGGCGGTGAGGCTGCGCAGCTTCTCGGCGAGGCGGTCGGGCTGACACAGGTCGACGATGCCCTGGGGCCGAACCCGGAGCTGGATCGAGCCGTCAGTAGCCACCACGACGGCGATCACCCGACTGCGCAGGCCCGGGGCGAGCGACGTGACGATATCGAGCGGCGGCTGGGCGCCCGGCCCGAGGTCGGACCCGGGAGCGACGGGCGCCACGCCCTCGATGGCGATATGGCCAGGTTCACCGGCCGGAGCGGACGCGACCGAACGCCCGGAGGCGTCGACGAGGTCCCAAGCCCCGGCGCCGTCACTCACCGCGGCGACCGGGACCCGCTCGGCGACGCGGATGTGCACCGTCCCGGCCCGCCAGTCGATCCCGACCCGGGCATCGGCCACCCACGGCAACGAGAGCACCCGGTCGC
>Ga0315287_10003749_pt1 | contig 14696 bp, 17 predicted proteins | sample YL17G11_0_MG_FD_205037 | JGI IMG/M metagenome (GOLD analysis project Ga0315287, IMG submission 205037) | Sediment microbial communities from Yellowstone Lake, YNP, Wyoming, USA - YL17G11_0 | ecosystem: Environmental > Aquatic > Freshwater > Lake > Sediment | place: USA: Wyoming | collected... | reverse complement strand
TGCGTCACCTCTCTTCGAAACAAGACGCCGCACGACATCGTTCGACCCCGACCTCGACCCCGACCCTTTTTTCTCAAAAAAAAACACTCCTACCCGCTCCTCAAAAACACAGATCGACCCCAACCCGGCCGAGGTCGTCGTCGGCGTCGAGGGCGACTACGAAGTCGTCGTCGTCGACGGGCTGACGCTCAAGAGGCGGCGGCAGGGAGGCGGAGGAGGCACGAATCAGGCGGGGATGGCGACGCCCGGCGCCAGCGTTGGGGCTTCCCAGGCCTCCGTCGGAGGGGGAGCCGCCCCGCCGCCGCAGCGCCACCAGGACTACTACTTCGCCGCCGCCGCTGCGGCCGCGGCCGCAGCGGCCCCGCCTATGCCCTACGGGGCCACGATCGCCCCTCAGCAGCAGCAGCAGCAGCAGACGCAGACGATGCCTCAGATGATGCACTTCCAGCCGCAGCCTTGGCAGCCCCATCGCGTGCCCGAGTCGGAGCGCCTCCTTTCGCTCTGGCGCTCCCTGATCGGCGATTTCTCCTCCTCGTTCTCTGCAGGGGACCACCACCACCACCAACAGCACCCCTGCGACGCGGAGGTCGCCGCCGCGCTCGCCGCGGCGGGCCCCGCCGTCGCGGCCGCGCTCGCAGACGGAACGCTCGTCTGCGCCGGAGGAAGCGGAAGGGCTGCCGCCTCTTCTTCTCCTCGCGCCGCCGCGGCCGCCGCGGCCGCCAAGGCCGCCGCGAGGGCCAAGATTGCCGCGCTGGCCGAAGAAGAAGCGGCGTGGGGCGGCCTGGCCGAGTCCGCGCGGGAGCTGGCCGAGAGCGCCGCAAAGGCCGCCGGGCAGGAGACCGACGCCGCCGAGGACGGCGCGGAGGGCGAAGGGGACGCCGAGGCCTCCCCTTCTTCCCTGCCCAGCGACCCGGACGACGCAACGGGCCTCGTCTCCAGGGCCAGCAAGGACGCCGGGCGATGCCTGGCCGTGCAGGTCGCGGCGCTGGGGGGCCTCGCGAGGAGGGCCGACGCCTTGGCGGCGAGGGCCGACGCCGCGGCGGCGAGGCTGCAGGCGGACTGGCGCGCGCGGCGCTTTGGCGGCGGCGGCGGCGTCCTCGGAGCCTCCTCTGCTGCCGCTGCTGCTGGTGCTGGGGGCGCCGCGGGAGGGGTCAAGGGCGGCGGCGTGCTGCCCGGCGTCGACTCTCCGGCTTCGCTGATCAGGGGCATGCTCGCGCCTCCGCCGCCCAAGCGGAAATGAGTGAGAGAAAAGAGAGAGAAAAGATGGAGAAAAGAGAGAGGGAGAAAACTTGATCCGAAACAAATTTGTTTTTTTTTCCCGAAAGAGCAACGCGAGGTTTTTGTAATACGACGACCGCCCTACCCAAAACGAACCGTTCTCTCGACACCATATCATTCATTCACCAGTCTCTATTACGCTCCAGAGGCGTATCCGCCGTTGCTCTTCTGCGAAACCCCGGAGGCAAACCTCGAGGCCGAAGAGAAAGAGGACAACGACGAAGAAGAGCTTCCGCCGCCGCCGTTGTTCGACCTCCCCCCCCCGCCGCCACCGCCGCCGAGCCCCCGCCGCAGCGCGTCCCTCAGCTCGACGCCGCGCAGCCTCGCGGCCTCCCCGGCCTCGAGCCCCTCGTACCGTGCCGACCACGGCACCTCGGACCTGACGTACCTCAGAGCCGCGGCGCCCAGGCCCACGCCCTCGGCGGCGGCGATGACGAGAAAACACCATTTGACGGCGTCGAGCCTCGCGACGAGCTGGCCGCGCGCCGCGCGCTCAAGCGCCGCGAGCTGCTCGAGCCGCTCCGGGGTCAAAACGCTCCCGCTCCGCTTCGCGGCGTCCACCGCGTGAGCGATCCCGCCGCCCTCCGAGCTCAGGATTGACGCCTCGACGCGCTCGGGCGACGCGAAGACGGCGAGGACGACCGCGAGCTGGCAGACGACGGAGAGCGCACCGAACGCGAAAAAGACGGCGAGCGCCCAGCGGTATCTTTTCGCTCCGACGGCGGCTGCGAGGGCCGCGAGGGCGGTGAGCACCCCCAGGGAGACGAGGCCTCTGTTGTTGAGAGTAGAATGGATGAGAGAGGTGTGCTTTTGCAATCGCCGTTGGAGAGTCAGAGAAGAGAGAGGGAGGGAGAGAGAGAGAGAGAGAGAGACGGTCAACGAAGAAAGAAGAAAGCAAGGCAAAACAAAAAATCACCCGGGAACCGGCGCCGACGGCGGCGTTTGCAGCGAGCAGCCCGCGACGACGAGGCAGAACCCAGCGGCGAACCCTCCCGCGGAGACGAGGGCGAGCACGGAGCTGAGGAGCCTGTCGAGGAGCGGCAGGCGAGGAGCAGCAGGGGCTGCTGCTCCTGCCGGAGCGGCGGCTTCGGCAAAAGGCATTTTCGGTCAACGGAAGCTAAAGAGATAGCCAAAAGAATGAAAAACGTTCTTCTTTTGCTCTCTTCCTCTTCTTCTCCTTCTCCTTCTTTTGCTCTCCTCCGCTGATCAAGGTTTTCTTTTCTTTAAAAACACTTTTTCTGCCTCTCCCTCACTCTCTCTTACAAAAGGAAGAAATCAACAAAAAAATCTCTCTCTGTTTTCCCTTTCCGTCTCTCATGACCATCCCTCCCTATCCCGTCGGGGAAGACGCAAGAAGCAGCAAAACCGAAGAACGAGACCCTCCTTTGCTATCTCGGCACTTGCTCCGCCGAGGGAGAGAATCGGATAAAAGAAGAGACCGGGAAAAAGGAAAGCGCAGGAAAAACATGCAAGGGGATGGACAAAACTCCAAGGTTCTTTTTTTTGTGTTCACGAGGGCTCTAGCATCTCCACGTTCCCTCTCTCTCTCTCTCTAAAAAGAAAAAGAAACGATCTAGTCCTCGTAGACGCGGCACTCGTCCTGTTTTTGATTGATTCGAGCAAGAGAGAAGTGGAGGGTCGCGTGCGTGAGAAAGATGAAAAAGAAAGAGAGAACAATGAAAAAGACCTTGTCAAAAAAAGGAGGAAAAAAACCGATAACCGAAACCATCTCAAACTCACGGCGTCAGGGGAGTCCTTGCAGAACTCCTCGAGGGGGTCGGCCTTGGTCTGCGCGGCCTTCTTGTGGGACTCGGCGGCGGAGATCTCCTCGACCTGGAGGAAGAAGTGGGGTTCAGGGTTTTGTTGGTGGAAGAGGTCGAGAAAAAACAGGGTGAGAGTTTTTCCCTTCTTTCTCGCGCGTTGCTTTTTTCGCTTTCTGTCTTCTTCTTGCTTTTTCAACGAGTCAATTCAAGGCCGTTCCAGGCCGTTTTGGCCTCGATCCGCACGGCCACGGGCGATGACACGCTCAACGCGACCTCGAAGGGGCGGCGGAACGCAAGCACAAGCGTTCAACAGCGCTCAACTGAGCCTCGATTAGTTGAAACAAACCAACGAAGGAGGGAAGCGTGCGTCGAGAGCAAAAAGAAAAAAAAGCGAACAGCGAGGGGGCGAGGCTTGCTCTCAAACTCTCCCCGCAGCGAGAATGCGAGCGCCTTTTCGAGGCCTCTCCCTCTTTTTCCTTTTCTTTTCTTTCGCGCTAACGCGTCCGTTGGATCAGATGACGCTATCGATTTGAAGCAGAAGAGGAAATAAAGTCGATAAGGCCGCTGATGCGGCCTGCCTCGCAGTCGCTCTTTTTTCGAGGTCTCGAGACAGCGACACGAGCACCAAGAGAAAAAAAAGAATTCATCGGCGGCGGCTTGGGGATTTTCCAAGCAGGCCCCCCTCGCTCGTCGTCCGCGCCCCCCCCCCCCACCACCATCTTCCTCCTCCTCTCAATCATCTCACCGTGTCCCAGGCGACGGCGCACTCGGCCGAGGAGCCGGACTCGCAGGTGTCCTTGGCCTCCTCGATCGCGGCCTCGAGCGGGGCCTTGGGGTCGGCCTTGGCGACGACCGAGGCGCGGAGCGGGGCGGCGGCAGCGACGCGGCGGGCGGAGACGGCGCGGGTGGCGGCGTCGGGGCGCGCGGCGAGCGTGGGGCGGGCGGAGAGGGCAAACATGGTTGTGGCGAGAAGAAGAAGGTGGGCGAAGAAGGATGGAGGAAGTCGAAGATGACGAAGGGAAATTGTGGGGAAAGCGTTGACAAATTAGGAGAGAGAGAGAGAAAAAATTTCAAAAGAAAAGAAAAATTGCTCCTTCCGGAGATCACAATAAGAGAGCGAGCGAGCGGGCCTGCGAGCGAATTCCTTTCCCTTGACACGCCATGGCTCGCTGGGAGGAGAGAGACCCACGATGGCTCGTTTCTGACCTCGGAAAGGACGGCTCCAACGTTGCGGGCTGGCACTGGTGAGGTCGAGGGAGAGAGAAAGAGAGACAGAGAGGAAGAGAAGAGAGCGAAAGAGAGAGAGATTCCATCTCGCACCGCCCTTCTTCCTCTTCCTTTTCTCTCTCCCTCCTCCGCAGTCGCGCCTCTCTCTCTCTCTCTCTCTCTCTCTCTCTCTCTCTCTCACGAGCTCTCTCTCACGAGCTCTCTCTTCTCGAAACGGAAAATCTGAACGTCACAGGCAAGAGAAGAACCGCCTCTCCTGGGCCAAGGAGAAGCTCGACGAGCTCCTCCCGGGCGTCGAGGGCGAGCTATCCCCCTCGACCTCGACCTCGGGCCGCGGCAGCAAAACCAAAGCAGTCGTCCGCATCTCGTCGGTCTGTTCGGTCGAGGGCGACGCTTACCAGTCGACGAGGAAGGGGGGGAAGAAGATCTCGGCCTACGACCTGAAGCTGGAGCTGCGGTGGGAGGTGGTGGAAGCGGGAGACGGCGGCGAGGAGGAAGGGAGCGGCGACAAGGGAAAAGAAGTCATCGCGGGAGACCTCAAAGTCCTCGAGCTGACCACGGGCCACGACGATGACGACCTCTTGTTCGAGGCCTCGACCGGGCACAAGGCGTTCGAGGCCAGGGAGGTGGCGGAGGCGCTCAAGGGCCCGCTGATAAAAGCGCTCGCGGTCTTCGTCGCGGAGCTCGAGGCGTTGGAACTTTGACGTGTCTTTTCGTTCCTTTCTTGCCCCCCCCCCCCCTTGCCTTTCTTTTTTCTCACTCACGCACTATAGCTGCATAACAAAGCAATAACACCAAAAAAAGCCACGCTTAAAGAAAGCAAAGCAAACTGTGATAACAAAATTAAACATTAGAAAACCAAAAACGAAAACATCACCGTGCCCCCCCAAAAAAACGCGTTTCTCTCTCTTCATTTTTCTCTCTCCCTCCCTCTCGGCGCCCCCCCAAAAAGCACACGACGCAGGAACAAGGTACAACGATCACATCGCCGCGCTCGCCGGAGTCCTCTTGACGACCTGGCTCGAGCAGTGCACCGCGCCGTACATCGACGTGATCGGCGAGAAGTCGACGACCTGCACGTCGCCCCGGAACCTCGGGTCCCGCACGATCTGTCGGGCGGTGCCTGCGTGGACGGAGATGATCTTGGAGTTTCCCAGGTTGAGGACGTTGCAGCCGTAGAGGAGTTGGTCCTGTGGAGGAGGAGGAGGGTGGTGGTGGTGGTGGGGGGGTGTTGGAGGGGGAAAAAGAGTGAGTTTTCTCTCTCCCTCTCTCTCTCTCTCTCTTCTCCAGAAAACAACAAAACTTGACAAAAAAAATTCAAAAAAAAAACTCACGTCTCTCGAGATGGGGATGATGTGGAACCCGCGGTGCTCCCGCATGTATTTCGAAAACTCGACCCCTTCGAGCACGAGCTCGTAGGGCTGGCCCGGGCCGGAGCGGCGGTACTCGTCGACGAGCCTCCTGTTGTTTGGTGTTGTCTTTTTTTTGGCGAAAGTGAGTTTTGATTTTTTTCAACTTTTCGTCGTGCCTCGACCTCTGACCTCCCCCGCCAAGAAATGATTTTTCCCCTTCTTCCGCACCTCGTCGGCGAATCCTCCCCCATCATCTCGTCCAGCATCAGGCAAACGTCGTCGCCCAAGAGACTAAACACGCAGTCGAGGTGCATCCGGTCCTGCGACTGCTCGAAGTCGTCGCGGACGACGGCCAAGGCGTCGGTGCCGAGGAGGTCCCGCTGTATCAGCTGCGTCGCGGCCTCGACGTTGGAGCGGAGGCCGACGCCGAGCATGGCGAGGCCGCGGCCGCAGGGGAAGAAGTCGCCGCCCTCGAGGTATCCTGGGGCCTCGATGGCTCCCACGACCTAATTGCGTTTGTTGTTGTTGCGAAAAAGAGAGTGGAAGAAGGAGCGAGTGAGTTTTTTTTTCATTCTCTCTCTTTTCTCTCTCAACCTCTCCCCCCCCCCAAAAAAAAACAAACATATCCTCACCGGCAGACCCAGCTTGTTGAAGCAGAACCGCATCAGGTCCACCTCGAGCTGCCTCTGCGGGGAACGCAGCCTGCCCATGACGACGCCCTGGCACGTCGTGACCTGTTTTGTTATTTTGTTGTTTTTTGAGTTTTTTTCCCGAAGAAGAAAGAGTGAGTTTTTTCTTCCTCCTCTCAAACGAAAAAAAAAAGAAAAAGAAAAGAAACGCACCTGCTGGTCGCGGGTGTACACCAGATTCGACAGCGGTTGGAACGAGTAGGTGGCCGTGAACCCCGTGTCCCTCCTGCTCGGGGAAAGCTGCACCGTGGGGTTGATCAGGATCGTGTCGATGAGCTGGTTGATGCTCATGTGCTCGAGCACGCGGCGCTTGTAGTCGTCTGACAAGTAGGCGCGGTCGGCCTCGTCAAACTCCTCGGTTGTGGAGCCGGGCGCGACCGTGTAGGACAGCGCGCGCATCGCGAGTAGCTCGAGATCGACGCGGGCGCCCATGTGGCTGCGGACGCCGTAGGAGAGGATGTCGCGGACCGTGAGGACCTTGGGGTTTTGAGAAAGAGAGGGGGGGGAGACAGAGAGCGCGAGAAAGGTGAAAAGAAGAGAAAAGAAAAAGAAAAAAAGTCAGCGAAAAACAGAGACCCGAGAAACCGAGGGGGACAAAACTCAAACAAAAAAAACCCTCACCTTGACCCCGGCCTCGCGCATCACCCTCCGGAACTCGGCGTGCGCCGCCTTCGCCGCCTCAAGGTTCACGGGCCTCTCGTACAGCGACGCCCGCGGGTGCAGCCCGCCCATCATCAGGCTTGTTCCCTCGGGCTCGCAGACGATCACCACCTCGGCGGGCTCGTTCTCGTGCTCCTGCCGCGCGGCGCCGAGCGGCGGCATCTTGCGGTGGTGGTGCCGCGCTTCGGCCGCCGCGGCGGCAGAGGAAGCAGCGGCGGCGGCCGAAGAAGCGGCAGCGGCAGCGACGGCAGCAGAAGAGGGCCTCGCGGTCGCAGGAGCAGCAGCAGCAGCAGCAGCGGGGACGGACTCTGCGTCGGACTCGCCGTCGGGGAGCAGGAGCGAGGGCGGCGCGAGCGTCGCCGGCGGCCCGGCGCCGCCGGCGTCGTGCCTCGGCGCGCCGAGCGGGCTGAGGGCCCCCAGCGAGTCAGGCGCGACCGCGGCCACGTCCCGGAACGACGCCGAGTACAGGGCACCTGACACGCCAGACATGGAGCCGTAGCTGGGCTGGCGGTGCATGCCCCCCGGGGCGGTGGGCAGGGGCGCGGAACGCGGGGGCGGGGCCATGGTCGTCGAGAAGAGGTCGAAAAAAGCGAGCGCAGAGGGCGGCGGCGTGATAGGCTCACGTCAGCGTTTGTCGTCGATGGCTTCTCTTCCCTCTCTCGATCGCGCTTCCTTCCTTGCTCTCCGAAAGGGAGTTGCTCGCGCTTTGTGGAGGAGCTATCAAGGCCGCGATGCTCTCGGCTGGGTCACTGGGAGCTGGACCGCAGAGGCGCGAGCTCCGGCGAGGAGAATTCGGCGGCTTCAGAGAGCAGGCGGCGGCGGCGGAAAAAGTGAACCGGGAAGGTTCGGTGCCCTTGTCTTCTGTCCCCGTGGCCTCTTTTCCCCCCGCCGCCTCTGCAATAAAAAATACAAGCTATCTCTCTCCCCCCCCCCCTCTTCGGGTTCCGTTCCGTTGCGCGGCGACGTGGATCGACCGACAGCCAGCGGCCTCACTCTTTGCGGATGCGGGTGAACAGAAAGAAGCAGAGCCGCCGCCCCTCCCTCTCTTTTCACTCTTCCGTCCCTCCCTCTCTTTTCACTCCTCCGTCGCTCGACCCCGACTCCTTTTTACAAAAGAAAGAAAAGAAAGGAAAGAAACTTCCGCTTTCACTTCGTCTCGAGCCCGCGCGCTGCGGCGGCGTCGATCAGCCACCGCGCGCCCTCCACCCTCTGCACGGGCAGCAGAGAAGACGACGGCCCGGCTTCTTCTCCCTCCTTCCCCGGGGCGACGAGCGCCTCGCGGACAATGTCCCCCTTGCCTGCCCCGAACGCGACGATCAGGATCTCTCTCGCGGAGGCGATGGCCGGCAGGGTCAGGCTGACCCTCAGCGGCGGGGGCTTCGGCGAGCCCTCGACGCCGACGACCCACCGGCCGCTCGCGGCGTCGACGTCGACGGCGGGGAGGCCGGGGAACAGAGAGGCGACGTGGCCGTCGGGGCCGACTCCGAGAAGCACGAGGTCGAACTTGGGCATCTCGCTCTCCCCGTCGACGGGGAGGACCCCCCTCGGGAGGGCGCGGAGGCGCGCTTCGTACTCCTTCGCGGCGTCGTGGGGGCAGGCCGCCGGAGGGTCGGCCAGGGCGTGGACGTTTGCCTTCGGAATGCCTGTCTGTCGTTGAAAGGGGAGAGAAAGAGGAAGGAGAGAGAGGTTGGTTTTTCGTCGGACCCGCCATTTCTCTTGCTCTCTTTTCTCTTCCTCTATCTCTCGCTCTCTCTCTCTCTCTCTTTCTCTCTCGCCCCCACCACCCTCGAATAACAACCCCCAAAATTACTCACCTTTTCCAGGAACGCCTTCGCCCCTCCGGCGTTGGAGTCCGGAGAGTCCCCCGGCACGAGCCTCTCGTCCGCCCAGAAGGCGTGCCACTTGGACCCGTCGCGAGGAGCCTTTTCGCCACCACCATCGTCATCATCGTCGAGGCTCGAGGCCAGGGCGTCGACGAGTGATCCCCCACTTAGGACCAGGGCGAAGCTGCCCCTCTCGGCGATGGCCCTGGCCGCGGCCTGCCGGACGAGACGGCCGAGCTCCTTGGCGCCCGAGGCGGGGTCGGAACACACGGACACGGTCTGCTTCGACGGGGCCGAGGGAGGAGTCCTGTCGAGCCCGGGAAGGGGTGGAGGAGAGGAGGCCATCGCCGTCGACGATCGAGGAGAAAGCTTTCCTTCCTTTCGCTGTCTCTGCGCAGGGAGCGGCGGGAACAGTCGATCCGATGAACTGCTGGGACGAAGCTTCGCGGTGCTGCGGGGGCGCCCGAGGGAGGAAGTGGCGGCTGGTGCTGCGACGAGGCGAGAAGCAGGGCAATGAGGGTGAAGAAGCATCGATTCCACCTCGGGCGAAGAGAGGGAGAGAAGTGGGCTTTGTTTTTCAGAAATCTTGACCCCACTTTCTTATATCCGCTCTCCCCCCCCCTCCCTCTTGAGAGCGTTGCGTGCCAATTTGTCACGCGCCTTCTCTCGCTTCTCTCTCTCTTTTTCTACCACTCTTTGACCCTCCGGAGACGGGGCCCGAACTCCCTTGACCTTTCGCGTGCCAGGGTCACGGATCGGGGGTTCTCCCTTCCCCAAGGCGAGAGAGAAAACGCGAATTTCGCAAAGAAGGCATTCAAAACCAAGGCTCGAACAGACGACGCCTTTGGCGGACAAGTCGCCCCGCGGGAAAGGCATCGTGGGGCCTCTAATGGCCCCCTTCCCTGGCCGGATGGATACCCTTGATGCGTCTCTGTACGACCAGGTGGTCGGCGAGAGGGAAGCAGACGTAGGTTTTGAATTCGGGGGGGCGACAGGCGGGGGGAGTCGCATCTCTGATTTTTTGCTGGGGGGGGGGGGCGTCTCTTGTCGCCCGGTTGGAGCACTTTTGGGGCCCGAATGCGACGCTCGAGCGACTGGAACGCGTGCCTGGCGTCGATCCAGGGCACGGGAAAGCGTCGAAAGTGGCGGAGAGCTGCCGATTTCGGCCGGAGGAGCAGCAGAATCGCTCCGCCGCGCGTCACCTCTGTCGATCGACGACGAGCTTGCTTTGGCGCGGCCCTTTGGTCCCCCCCTCGCCCTTTCCTCTCAACCGTTTTCTCTCCTCTCTCTCTCCCCCTCTCTCCTCAAATCGAGAAGCAGCGCTCCGCGGCCTACGCCTTCGCCCCGCAGGAGTACCTCCCCCCCTCCGTCGCAGCAGAAAATCACCAGACGCGAGGCAACAAGAACGAGAGCGGCAGCGGCGAACAACGACAGCAACAGCTCTCTCCTCCTCCGCCGCCGCCGCCAGCACCGGCAGCAGCGCCGGCAGCGACCGCCGCCGAGCCCTTCCCCGCCGCCGCCGCCGCCGCCGCGGCCCCGGCCGCCGCCCCGGCCTTCAGGCGCCGCAAGAGGCCCGCTGCGGTCGTCCCCAAGCGCCGGTGGACCCCCGAGGAGCACGCCCGGCTCGTCGCCGCCGTCCGCCTGCTCGCCGGCGACGCGGCGGCGCGCGGCGCGGGCCCCGCGCCGCCGCCCGGGCTGTGGGCGGTGCTGTCCGCCGCGGTCCCCGGGAGGTCGTCGAAGCAGGTGCGCGAGCGGTACTTCAACCACGTCGCGAGGAGGGACGCGGGGGGGGCGGCGGCGGGAGGGGGCGGCGGCGGCGGCGGCGGCGAGGATGGAGGCGCCGGCGTCGAGGACGGAGGCGCCGGCGCCGGCGGCGACCTCCGGCGCAGCCGCAGCCTCTCCGCCTCCGCCGCCGCCGCTCCCGCCCCCTCGGACGCGATGACGGCGCTCGCCCTCGTCGCTCCCTCCCCCGTCCCTTTCCCCGCCGCCGCCGCGGCGGTATCGACCGCCGCCGCCGCCGCCGCCTGGACCCCTGAGGAGGAGTGCGTCGTCGCCGCCGAGCACGCCTCGCGCGGCAACCGCTGGACCGAGATCGCGGCCTCCGTCTCCGCGGCCTGTGGCAGGCGCCGCACCGAGGGGGCCGTCAAGAACCTCGTGTACTACACCGCGCGCAGGGCGAGGCCCCCCGAGAGGCCGTCGGTGCTGTACGAGTACCTGCTCCGGGCGCTGGCCGCGGCCGGCGAGGCCCTGAGGTCTGCCGGCGGCGCGGCGGCGGCGGCCGGCGCCGAGGCCGCCGAGGCCGGGGTGGTCGGAGACGAGTGCCGAAGCGGGGGCAACGGCAAAAGCTCCCGCCCCTCTTCCTCCCGGGCGTCCACTGTTGCTGCTGTCATGGCCCTGGGCGAGGCCCGCCAGCGCGCCTGCGCCGCGGCACTGCTCGCGGCGAGGGCCGAGGTCGCGCGCCAGCTCTCGGACAGCCCGCCGCCAGACAGGGCGCTGCAGCAGCGGCTGCGGCGGCAGGAACGGAGGAAGCGGCGGCGGCTGGAGCGGCGCAGGCTGCAGCTCGATGAGGACGAGGACAACACTCTGGACGAGGACGAGGAGGAGGAGGAGGAGGAAGAGAACGAGGAGGAGGAGGAGGAGGAAGAGAACGAGGAGGAAGAGAACGAGGGAGCCGAAAACGTCGACCCAAACTCCTCCGCCGCGGCCGCGGCAGCCGCCGCCGCCGCCTTCCGCGCCGCCTTCGACTGCAGCGCCGCGTCCCTCGCCCCCGTCGCCGCTTCTGCTTCTGCCCGCCCGCCCCTCGTCGCCTCCTCCACTGCCCGCAAGCGCGAGGGGCCTAGGAAGGAGGCGGCATCTTCTCCCGCTCGGCAGCAGCAGCGGAGGGCGCCGCAGCAGCGGCAGCAGGAGCAAGAGAGCGAAGAGCTCGACTTCTTCCCTCTCGCCCCCCCCGCGGAAGACACCGACGCGGCGTTGGCTGCCGCGGCGACCTCCTGGTGGGAGACGGCGAGCCCGCGCACCCAGGGAGCCGCCGCCGCAGCGGCGGCCTCCGCCTCGGCCTCGGCCTCTGCCGCCGCCGCCGCCGCCGACGCCACCGCCGCAGCGGACGCCACCGCCGCCGCAGCCGGCCTCGACGAACGCCTCTTCTCCTCGCCGCCGCCCCCGCCCGTCGCCTCCGCCCCCGCCGTGAATGCCGCCCCAGCGGCGGTGGCATTCGAGCAGCTCGAGAGGCTGCAGCGCCGGGCGATCGCTGCCGCGGCGGAGGCGGCCAGGGCCGCGGCCTCGCTCCGCGGCCACGAGAACCTCTTGGGGCAGTCCCTCGCCTACGGGGACCGAGAGCGTCGCCGCCCCCGCCCGCCTCTCTACCCTCCTCCTCCCGCCCCTCCTCCCGTGGCGCCGCCCCCTCTGCCGCTCGGGGCCGCCGCGGCCATCGCGGCGGTCGCGGCGGGGCTCGAGGAAGGAGAGGACCCGTCCTCCCCGGACGGGAGCAACGGAGGAGGCGACGGAAGCGGGGGCGGCGGCGGCGGAGGGAAGCGCGGCGTCGGCGTCGGCGTCGGCGTTCGCCCCTGCAGCGCCCCGGCGCCCGCGACGGCCTCTCCGCAGCAGCACAGCCAGCAGCAGCACAGCCAGCAGCAGCACAGCCAGCAGCAGCACAGCCAGCAGCAGCAGCAGCAGCAGCAGCAGCTGCAATATCATCACGCGCAGCCGTCACTCTTGCAGCAGCAGCAAATGCTCCCTCCTCCTCCTCCGCCGCCGCCGACGATGACGATGATGACGACAGCAGCTCGAGCGATTTCCTCCAGCCTCGACGGCACCGGGCCCCTTCCCCTTCCCGCCCCAGCCGTAGCGGCCCCTCCGGACCTCGCCGCCGCCGTCTCCTCGGGCAGCCTGGCCGTGGTACGCGCCGCCCTGGCAGCCGGCGGCGACGCCAACGGTCCGGACCCTCTGGGCCGGCGCCCGCTGCACCTTGCCGCGGGGCTCTCTGCGACGGCGGCGGGCAGCGGCGGCATGGTCGTCGCCGCGCTGCTCGCGGCCGGGGCGGACCCGGGCGCCCCCGACGGGGCAGGGAACACGCCGCTGCACTACGCCGCGGGGTACAACGCCCTCGCGGCGCTTCCCGCCTTGGTGAGAGAGGGAGAGCGAGAGAAGGGCCTTGCTTTGTTTCCCGTCCTTCGAGCTCTTCTAGAGAGAGAGAGAGAGGCGGAAAAGAAAAAGAGGAAAAAAACCCACTTTATTTTTCTCCCCCCTACCCAAAAAAAACTTCAAATAAATGCTAAAAAAACAGCTCTCCACGGGCAACTGCCCCTTCGCCGCGAGGAATAGCGAGGGCCTCACGGCCCTCGAGGTCGCCCGGCTCAACGGCAGTGACGAGGTGGTGGAGATGCTGCTCGGGTTTGGGGGATGAACACGAAAGGCGAAGAAGTTTTTTCCTCCTCTTTTCGATCCGTCTCTCTCTCCCGAGGCCCCCCTCTCGTCGCAGCCCCCCCCACTTTGAGCAACGACACTTGACACCACACGAACAAAGACAAACATTCACACCCTTTATTTTGAGCGCGGGGTGGGGAGGTGGGGGTGGGGAGGGGAGAGGCGCCGCGCGGAGGATACTGTGTGCTCGACCCCCCTCCCCCCCTTCTTTTGTCCTTCGTTTTTTTCCCTCAACGAAACTTTCCTCACTGAGGAAAGAGCCGTTTCACACTGCTTTATCACTTGCTTTTGGATCCATTGAACACATGGCTCTGGTATGGTACTTGGCGCTCGCCCTGTGGCGAAATTGCCACCACGAAAAGAAGAAAAAGAGACGCAAGAACCGAGTTGTCCGTTTCAAAAACTGTTTATCCGTTTACGTTTTCCCCACCACCCCCAGCTTTTCCTCGAACAACATAACTTTCTCGGAATACGCGCTTCCCGGTCTGCTCTCCTCCCCACCCACCTCCCTCTTGAGCTGCGACGGACGATCTCGTCCTCCTTCGATCATGTTGTAAAAAACAATGAAAATTAAAACAATGAAAAACGAGACTTTCTATCTCCCCCCTTGGGCGTCTTGATTGATGATGGTAGGCCCAGTTTCCCTCTCTTTCTCGGGGGGGTGGTGATTACAATTCGAGAGAAACAGACGAATCAAACATGGTATACTTCGGTTGAAAAAAGGGGAAAAGGGAAAAAAAAGCAGAGACGGTACTCTTCAAAGAGAGAAGAAAAAAAAACAGAAAAATGAGAGATAAATTCATTCGCAAACGAGAACACTCCCGTTTAAGAACCCGGGCGTGCGTGAACCCGGGCATGCGGCGCGCGATCTTCTGGAAGTAAAGGCCCGAGCCACAAAAGCAATCAAGCCGTCGCCCCGCATTCGGCCGCCCGCCGCTCTCTCTCTCTCTCTCTCGCGCGCGCGCGCGCGGCCGCGAGGCCGTTGTCCTCGCCTCTCAGCCGCTGAACGAGCACCCGTTGGTAAAGTCCTGCGCCCCGCCCCTGCACGAGAACTGGTACAGCCTCGGAATGTTGGCCACCGTCTCGGACCCGAAGCCGAGCCTGCCCGCGGCGGACAGGATGAGGCGGTTGCACGAGCAGCCCCCCGCGACGAACGCGGCGGCCTGGGTGCAGCACGCCGCCGAGACGGTCGCGCCGTCGCCGTACCGGGCCAGGTAGGGGGACAGCGCGTTCCTGTAGGTGCCGTCGTCGGCGCCCGCGAAGCCGTTGACGGTCCCCTTGACGTCGTTGATGAAGGCGGAGCAGTCGCCCTGGCCGATCTGCATCGCGAGGCCGATGCAGTCGGAAGTAGCGCCTGGAAAGTTTTTTTTTTTTTTTTTTGCAAGAGGGGTGACAGAGTTGAGATGATGGTCGAAAGAGGGAGAGCGAGAGAGAGCGAGAGAGAGAGAGCGAGAGCGAGCGAGCGAGAGAGAGAGAGAGAGA
>Ga0315287_10003747_pt1 | contig 14701 bp, 12 predicted proteins | sample YL17G11_0_MG_FD_205037 | JGI IMG/M metagenome (GOLD analysis project Ga0315287, IMG submission 205037) | Sediment microbial communities from Yellowstone Lake, YNP, Wyoming, USA - YL17G11_0 | ecosystem: Environmental > Aquatic > Freshwater > Lake > Sediment | place: USA: Wyoming | collected... | reverse complement strand
TGGCCGTCGAGGAGCTGGGACTGGGATATCGGGAGAGCGCCTTCACACGCAAGCTGTTCGAAGGCCATGTCATCCTCTCGGCGGACCTGTTGCTCCAGCAGGCGGACCCGGATGAGCTTGCGCAGCGGTTGGTGGAGATGGACCGAAGTCGACAGGCCTCGCAGCCGCGGGGTCGCAGCGCCGGCTCCGTCTTCAAGAACACGCGCGAATACCCTGCCTGGTGGCTCATCGACCAGGTCGGCCTGCGGGGCCATCGCCACGGCGACGCGGAGATATCGGTGAAGCACCCGAACTTCATCCTCAACATCGGCAAGGCGACGGCTGCGGACGTGTTGGCGCTGATCGAGCTCGTGCGACAGCGCGTAGAGCTCGAATTCTCCATAAGGCTTCAGACGGAGGTGGCGTTCGTGGGAGAGGGCCTGCAATGACGGCGCTGCGCGACCGCAAGCTGCGACTCGGCGTCATCTTCGGCGGGCGTTCCGGCGAGCATGAGGTGTCAGTTGTGTCGGCGCAGCACGTGATGGCGGCGGTCGACCGCGACCGCTTGGAGGTCGTGCCCATAGGCGTGACGAAGACCGGCGCCTGGCTCACGCCCGAAGAGACGCAGGCGCAAATGAACGTTCCCGCCGCTCCTTTCAAGAAGACGCTCTCCCTGAGCGGTGCCGAAGGACTGCTCGCGAGGCCGCAGGCGCTGTCCGTGCTATCGGCGGTCGATGTCGCCTTACCGCTGATACACGGGCCCGGCGGCGAGGACGGAACGCTTCAGGGTCTGCTGGAGCTGGCGCGCGTCCCCTACGCCGGCGCCGGTGTCGCCGCCAGCGCGGTTGGGCTCGACAAGGCGCTCATGAAAGCCCTCCTCCACGACGCCGGCCTGCCCGTCGGCGATTGGCTGGTCGTGACGCGGGCGCAATGGGACGAGGACGCCCGAGAGTTGACGTCGAAGATCGCGGACACGCTTGACTACCCTTGCTTCGTCAAGCCGGCAAACGGCGGCAGCAGCGTGGGCATAACGAAGGCGCACTCCCGCGAGGAGCTCGTCAAGGGCGTGGTCGAGGCGTTCCGCTTCGACCGAAAGCTCGTCATCGAAAAAGGCGTCGATTGTCGCGAGATCGAGTGCGCGGTCCTCGGCAACGACAAGCCGGAGGCGTCGCCGCTGGGCGAGATCACGTGTGAGCGTGAGTTCTATGACTACGAGGCGAAATACTTGGCCTCTTCGACGACGCTCACTATTCCCGCCGACTTGCCCGCCGGCCTTACCGATCACATTCAGGCGATGGCGGTTGACGCTTGCCTCGCCATGGACTGCTGCGGCATGGCGCGCGTCGACTTCTTCCTGACGCCGTCCAGCGAGATCTTCGTCAGTGAGTTGAACACGATTCCCGGTTTCACGCCCGGCAGCATGTACCCGCGACTCTGGCAGGCCGCCGGGATGTCTTATTCGGAGCTGATAACGCGGCTCGTCGAGTTGGGGCTGGAGCGATTTGAGGAGAGGGAGCGGTTTGCGCAAGCGTGACTTTCGACGAAATCAGCGCCGAGAGGGGCCGTCGCTACGAGAGAGACTGGGCCGGATGCTCTGGCGGCTGGGCATCGTCGCGCTGCTGGCGAGCGTCGTCGTGGTCGGATGGCTCATCTACCAGTCGTCGCTGCTACAGGTGAGGGCGGTGTCGGTCTCGGGCGCGGAGAGCATCGATCCTGCCATCATCGCCGAGGTATCGGGCCTGAAGGGGCAGAACATCATCAGCGTCGACACCGCGACCGCGAAGGGCCGTCTTCTGTCGCTATCATCGATTAGGGACGTGTCCATATCGCGGCGCTGGCCGGGCCGCATGTCGATTCGCGTCGAGGAGCGCCGGCCCTGGGGCTACTGGCAGATCAAGGAGCAGCCCTACGTCATCGACGAGGAAGGCGTCGTGCTGGACGACGTCCGGCCCGACGAAGGCGCGCCGACGATATTCGAGCTTGACAGCGAGCGTCGCCTGGTGGCCGGCGACCGCGTGGACGGCGACGCGTTGACGCTATCGCGACAACTTGTCGATTCGGCGCCGCGGGCGTTGAAGCGAAACGTCGTCGGACTGGAGTACAGCGAGCATTCGGGCCTGACGGTCGAGTTCGACGGCGGCCTTCGCGCCACGTTCGGCGACAGCCGCGATCTCGACTACAAGCTGAGCGTCCTGTACGTGCTGCTGGAAAGAGCGGAGGAGCAGCAGTTCGCGGTCAACGCCGTCGACCTGCGCTTCGGTGACAATGTCTCGTTCCAGTAGCAGCAGAGAGGGCAACAGGACGAAACCGTAGTCAGGGGGCCCTCAGGGAAGGAGGAACGCAAGATGAGAGCGGACACCTTCGCCTCAATTGACGTCGGAACAACGAAGGTCTGCACGGCTGTCGCGGAGATAGCCGACGACCAGGCGATACGCATCCTCGGCGTCGGGGTCTGTCCCGCGAGGGGATTCAGTCGCGGCATGGTGGACAACATCGCTGAGGCGACGCAGTGCATCGCCGACTCGGTCGAGAAGGCGGAGCGCTCCAGCGGCACTCGAATCCTCTCGGCGCACGTCGGCATTACCGGATCCCACATCCAATCGCTGAACAACCGCGGCATCGCCGCCATCCCCGACCGCAATCATCCCATCGGCAGCGAAGACATCGAACGCGTTTTGGAAGGGGCGCGGGTCATCAACGTACCGTCGAACCGCGAGGTGCTGCACGCCGTGCCGCGCTACTACGTCGTCGACGGGCAGGACAGCGTGAGCGATCCGCTGGGCATGCACGGCCAGCGCCTTGACGTCGAGACGCATATCGTCACCGCCTCGACGAGCGCCATGCAGAACCTCATGAAGTGCGTCGAAAGCGCCGGCGTCGAAGTGGAGAGTCTTATCCTGGAGCCCCTGGCCAGCGGCGAAGCGGTGCTGGAAGACGAGGAGCGCAAGCAGGGCGTTCTGGTCGCCGATATCGGCGGCGGCACGACCGGCATCGCCGTCTACCTCGATGGCAGCGTCTACCACACATCCGTGCTGCCGGTGGGCGGCAACCACATCACGCGCGACCTGGTGGCCGGGCTGCGCTGCCCCTACGTCGTCGCCGAGGAGGCGAAGGCGAACCACGGGCACGCGATCCCGAGCATGGTCGATGCCGGCGAGATGGTCGACCTCGACTGCTTCGGCTCGGAGCGACAGAAGAGCGTCCCGCGGCGTCGCCTGTGCGAGATCATCCAGGCGCGCTGCGAAGAGATCATGGAGATGGTGATGAGCGAGGTGAAGCGCACCCTGCACGACGAGATCCTTTCGGCGGGGGTAGTCCTGGCGGGCGGCACGGCGAAGCTGCGCGGCCTGGACGTCCTGGCCGAGCAGGTGACCGGTCTGCCGGTGCGTGTCGGCGTTCCCCGCCATCTCCAGGGTCTCTCCGAGACGCTGGCGGACCCTGCCTACGCGACAAGCGTCGGCCTGTTGCTGTGGGCCCTCAAGGAGAACGGCATGCTCTACGCGGCCCATCGCCCGGGGATGAGCTTCGCGTTCGGCGGCTGGCTGCGTCGAGTGGGCCAGTTCATGCGTGTACTGATGCCTGAATAGGTCAGCGGCTTCTTCGATTACCAGCGAAAGGAGGCGATGGTGACAGCAAGAGAGGACATGGACAAGCTTCCCCCAATCAAGGTGATGGGTGTCGGCGGCGGCGGCGGCAACGCGCTAAGTCGGATGATGGCTGAGCACATCAACGGCGTCCAACTGGTGGCCGTCAACACCGATGCGCAGGCTCTCGCCCACACGGACGCCCACGTCAAGATCCGCATCGGCGACCACCTGACGAAGGGGCTCGGCGTCGGCGGCGATCCCAACAAGGGGCTGCGCGCCGCCGAAGAGAGCCGCGAGGAGCTCTTCGACGCCGTGAAGGGCGCCGAGATGGTGTTCATCACGGCCGGAATGGGCGGCGGCACCGGTACCGGCGCATCGGCGATCGTCGGCGAGGTGGCGCGCGAAGCCGGCGCCCTGACCATCGGCGTCGTCACGAAGCCGTTCGCCTTCGAAGGCGCCAAACGCCGCCTCCAGGCCGAAGAGGGCATAATGCATTTGCGGGACAAAGTGGACACGCTAATCGTCATCCCAAACGACCGCCTCCTTGCCGTTTGCACTCCCGACGTGTCCGTCCCCGAAGCGTTTCGTGTCGGCGACGAAGTCCTACGGCAGTCGATCCAGGGCATATCGGAGATCATCACCGTTCCCGGCGACATCAACCTAGACTTCGCCGACGTGCGCAAGATCATGGGCGAGGCCGGCCAGGCGCTGTTCGCCATCGGACGGGCGAGCGGCGAGAACCGCGCCGTCGAAGCCGCGCGGGCGGCCATCAGCAGCCCGCTCCTGGACACGAGCATCGCGGGCGCGAAGGGCGTACTGTTCAACATCACCGGCTCACGCAGCATCGGTCTGCACGAGATGAACGCCGCCGCCCAGGTCATCGCGGAGATGGTTGACCCCGACGCCGAGATCATCTTCGGCACGACGACGGATCCCACCCTGGGCGACGAGATCAAGGTCACCGTTATCGCCACCGGCTTCCAGCCGGCCGAGTTGCGACACCAGGACGACCTGGAGCAGATCGTCGGGCGCGGCGAGCGGCTGCGGCCGTTGCGCGTCCAGACGCTCCAGAACGTCGGCGATACGGACCTGCCGACCTTTATGCGCCGCACCGTCTCGTTACGGTGAGCGCTGTAGGGCAAATCCTATGAAAGGAGGGGTTTCTGTCTAGCCGAGCAACCAGGTACCCGGGATGACCCGGGATTTGAAGGTAGTCCGCCCGGATGCGGACGCCGGTCGCGGTCGGTGATAGGGAGATGCGCCGACCGCGACCTATTCTCGCGCGTCGCCGATCTCCGCCGCCGGAAACCGTTCTTCGTTCCGAACCACCCGCCCAGAGCCTAATTCTGGAAGAATCGGGGGCACTGCCCCCAAGCCCCTGCCTACCGGCAGGCAGGCCCAGTCAAAGGGGCTTCGCCCCTCTGCACTCCCCTGGGACATCCGTCGAGTGCTGAAGGGAGATGCAGCGAAGGACTTCGGTCCTCCACCTCTCCGCACCATCGAAGGGCCCGTAGTAGCGGGAGAGCGTGTTGCTGACGAGCCTCCACGCCGGGCGCACAGCCGCGCGCCTTTACATGGCCCGCAAGCCTCCCCGCCGCTTATGTTCAGCGCTCGCCAAACGTGCCTGAAGAGCCGACAGAATCGACTCTCCTTGACAGAACGTTGCGCGCAGCTTGACCACAATATGTTGGGCTTACCCCTTGACAAGCCCTATATGTTGTGCCAAAATCCCCCCATGCGTTGCCCGTACTGCACGTCCCAGGACTCACGCGTAATCGACTCACGAGAGGCCGATGACGGCATTCGACGCCGTCGCGAATGCAACTCCTGCGGCGAACGCTTCACAACCTACGAGCGCCCGCAGGTCGCGGGCCTGCTCGTCGTCAAGAAGGACGGGCGGCGCGAGGAGTACACGCGCGAGAAGCTCCTCCTCGGCATTCGCAAGGCCTGCGAGAAGCGCCCGCTGGCCGCCGGCACGCTCGAAGGCGTCGTCGACGAAATCGAAGCGGTGCTCAACGAGCAGGGCATGGCCGAAGTGTCGAGTCGCAGCATCGGCGAGATGGTCATGGCGCACCTGCGGCAGCTTGACCAGATAGCCTACATCCGCTTCGCCAGCGTATACCATCAGTTCGCCGATCTAGACGACCTGAAGGAAGAGGTCGACGCTCTGGAAGCGGCGACAAGCGCGCTGGAAGGCGGCGCTCAGCCGCCGCTCATACCGGAAGAGGAGTTGCAGGGGCTGGCCCGGCCGCCCGCCTGGCGAGCCCTTCGATACGGCAAGGGGGCTGAAAAGACTCGTTACAGGCAGAGGCGGGCCGTCACGGCGACCGCCGGTGAGGCGAAAGGAATCGCTTCTCCGCCAGCTCGACGGGGCGGCCCTGAATAATCACGTATTGGAGCCAGGCCACGGTGATGGGAGCAGATTACGGTCGGGTGCTGAACGGCGGCGGCGAAGTTCTCGCGACGGGCGCTTTCGAGATCAACCAGGAGCGCTGCGAGATCATGTTCCGCCCCGTCGTCGATAGCAGCTTGCTGGACAGGGAGACCGGGCCGCTAATCATGGAGCTCGAAGATGGCCGCATGCTGGAGCTTGCCGGCAAGTACGTCCGCTTTCGGCTCAACGGGCCCGACGGGGAGCGCCAATCCATCTACCGCCTCCGCTACATCGCAGGGCAGGAGGCCCGCGGACTACCCGCTTCTCGCTAGACTGTCAGCCTGGAGAACGCCGCCCTCTTCTATGGGCGGCCAGCGCTCTGTGGGGCCCTCACTCGTCGTTCGGGAAAGGGAAGAAGGGAATTCATGACAACGGTCACAGAGGCCTCGCCGTCATCTTTGGCAGCGCGCGTACCCATCGCGCGCCGGTTCACGACGCCCGGCACGCACCCCTTCGATGAGGTGGAATGGGAGACGCGCACGGCGAGCATAACCGCTGAGGACGGCAAGACCGTCTTCGAGCAGCAGGACGTCGAGGTGCCGAAGGAGTGGTCGCAGCGGGCGACGAACGTCGTAGCGTCGAAGTACTTCCGCGGGCCGCTGGTCGCGGGAGCCGTCGTCCACCACGAGCGCGGCGAGATCAAGCGCGAGCGCAGCGTCCGCGAGCTGATCGACCGCGTCGTCGGCACGATAACGTCCTGGGGGCGCAAGGACGGCTACTTCGCGGACGGCGACGAAGCCGACGCCTTCGAGGCCGAGCTGACGCACATCATCCTGCACCAGAAGGCCACCTTCAACAGCCCTGTCTGGTTCAACGTCGGCGTCGAGGAGACGCCGCAGTGCTCCGCCTGCTTCATCCTCTCCGTCGAAGACACGATGGACTCGATACTCGACTGGTGCCGCACCGAGGGCATGATCTTCAAGGGCGGCTCCGGCTCCGGCGTCAACCTGTCGCTCCTCCGTTCGTCGCGAGAGCCGCTGTCGACGGGCGGCCTGGCCTCGGGGCCGATCTCCTTCATGCGCGGCGCCGACGCCATCGCCGGCTCTATAAAGTCGGGCGGCAAGACGCGTCGAGCGGCAAAAATGGTCATCCTCAACGCCGACCATCCGGACATCGTCGAGTTCATCGAGTGCAAGTCGAGGGAGGAGCGGAAGGCCTACGCCCTGGGCGAGGCGGGTTATGACCTCTCGCTCGACGGCGAGGCCTGGACATCGATCCAGTTCCAGAACGCCAACAACTCCGTCCGCGTCACCGACGACTTCATGCGGGCGGCCCTGAACGACGACAGGTGGTCGTTGCGGGCCGTCACCACCGGCCAGGCAATCGAATCGCTGGCAGCGCGCGACCTCCTGCGCAAGATCGCCGAGGCCGCCTGGCAGTGCGGCGACCCCGGCATGCAGTTCGACACGACGATCAACGACTGGCACACCTGCCCCGAAAGCGGCCGCATCAACGCCTCTAACCCCTGCTCCGAGTACATGCACCTCGACAACTCCGCCTGTAACCTGGCGTCGCTGAACCTGATGAGATTTCTCGGCGAAGACGGCGAGTTCGACATCGAAGCGTTTCGGCAGGCGGTCACGGTGATGATCACGGCGCAGGAGATAATCGTCGGCAACGCGGGCTACCCGACGGAGCTGATCGGCGAAAACGCGAACAAATACCGCGCCCTCGGCCTCGGCTACGCCAATCTCGGCGCCCTGCTCATGTCGCGCGGCCTCCCCTACGATTCCGACGCCGGTCGCGCCTTCGCCGCCGCCGTTACCGCTCTCATGACCGGATACGCCTACGCCGCGTCGGCCCGACTCGCCGCCCGCATCGGGCCTTTCGCCGAATTCGAGACGAACCGCGCTGCCATGCTCGACGTCATCGACAAGCATCGACAGGCAGCGCAGCGACTCGACGCGTCACTGGCGCCGGAGCCGCTGCGTGGCGCCGCGCTTGTCGCCTGGGACGAAGCGCTGTCGCTGGGCAGCGAGCACGGCTATCGCAACGCGCAGGTGACCGTCCTGGCGCCGACGGGCACCATCGCCTTCATGATGGACTGCGACACGACGGGCGTTGAGCCGGACATCGCCCTCGTCAGCTACAAGCGGCTGGTCGGCGGCGGCATGATCAAGATGGTCAACCACACAGTGCCGCTCGCCCTGCGAACCCTGGGCTACGGGCGCGGCGAGATCGACGAGATCGTAGCTTATGTCGACCAGGATGGCGTCATCGAAGGGGCGCCGCACCTGAAAGAAGAGCACCTGCCGGTCTTCGACTGCGCGCTGAGGCCGTCGAAGGGAACGCGTTGTATCGCTCCCTTCGGGCACGTGCGCATGATGGGCGCCATCCAGCCGTTCATCTCCGGCGCCATCTCCAAGACCGTGAACCTGCCGAATGAGTCGACCGCCGACGAAGTGATGGAGACGTTCATCGAAGCCTGGCGCGACGGCGTCAAGGCGATAGCCATCTACCGCGACGGCTCGAAGCGCACGCAGCCGGTGAGCACCGCCAGGGAAGCGGCCGCGCCAATCGCCAAGCCGGTGCGACGCCGTCTGCCGGACACGCGCCACTCCATCACCCACAAGTTCTCGATAGAGGGCCACGAGGGCTACATCACCGTCGGCACGTACGAGGACGAGTCGCCGGGAGAGATCTTTATCACGATGGCGAAGGAAGGCAGCACCATATCGGGCATGATGGACGCCTTCGCGACGTCGATATCGCTCACGCTGCAATACGGCGTGCCGCTGAAGGACCTCGTGAACAAGTTCGGGCACATGCGCTTCGAGCCCGCGGGCATGACGCAGAACCGCGAGATACCGGTCGCGCAGTCGGTCGTTGACTACGTGTTTCGGTGGCTCGGCTCGCAGTTCATGAGCGAGGAGGAGAAGGCGGAGCTGGGCATTCTCAGCGAGGCGGTGCGAGCGCGGCTGGAGGCGAACTACGCCAAGCAGGGGGAGTTCGTCATCAAGCCGAACGGGGGGCACAACGGCCAGGACGATGCGCCGCCCTGCATGAACTGCGGCTGGATCATGACACGCAGCGGCACGTGCTATCGCTGCGAGAACTGCGGCAGCACGAGCGGCTGCTCATAGAGTGGGTGTGAAGCTGCCGGTTCACTACCCCGCCACCAGTTGAGCCGGCAGTGGCTTATGGTATGTGGCGTCCCTGAGCCATCAGGGGCGCCACCTTATCCTTGGCCATCTTCGAAATGGTAAACTGGGATTCAGCAGAAACCCGCGATGCACGGCTCTGGGTAGACAGGATGACCCGGAGGTACTCTCATGGCATCTCGATCTGAACCCAAACCAGTCGCTCTCTCCGATAACGCCCGCATAGTCCTGGAGCGGCGCTACCTGGCGAAGGACGAGCACGGAAGCGTCGTCGAGACGCCGGAGGAGCTGTTCCAGCGCGTCGCCCGCAACGTCGCCGGCGCGGAGGCCGCTTGCGGCGATTCGCGGCAGGTCGCTCTCTGGGAGAAGCGCTTCCTCGACGTCATGACCGGCCTGCGCTTCCTGCCCAACTCGCCGACGCTCGGCAACGCGGGGCAGCCGCTTCAGCAGCTCGCCGCCTGCTTCGTCCTGCCCGTCGAAGACTCGATGGAGGGCATATTCGGCGCCGTTCGCGACATGGCGATCATCCACAAGAGCGGCGGCGGCACCGGCTTCTTCTTCGGCAGGCTGCGCCCCGCCGGCGACATGGTCCGCAGCACCGCCGGTCTGGCCAGCGGGCCGGTCTCCTTCATGAAGGTCTTCGACGCCGCCACGGAGGCAATTAAGCAGGGCGGCACGCGACGGGGCGCCAACATGGCGATCCTCAACGTCGAGCACCCGGACATCGAGGAGTTCGCCCGCGTCAAGGCGGACATGGTCACGCTCACCAACTTCAACATCTCTGTCGCCGTCAACGAGCGGTTCATGGAAGCGGTGGAGCGCGACGAGGAGTTTTCGCTGGTCAACCCACGCACCGGCCGGGCGGCCGGGAAGCGACGCGCCCGCGACGTGTTCCGTCGAATCGTCGAGAACGCGTGGGGGAACGGCGACCCCGGCCTGGTGTTCATCGACCGCGTGAACCGCGACAACCCGACGCCGCGACTCGGCGCCATCGAAGCGACAAACCCCTGCGGCGAGCAGCCTCTGCTGCCGTACGAATCGTGCAACCTGGGCTCGTTGAACCTATCGCGCTTCGTCAAGGACGGCGCGTCGCGGGAGGTCGACTGGAAGGCGCTGGCGGAGGCGATTCCCGTCTGCGTTCGCTTCCTCGACAACGTCATCGACGTCAACCACTACCCGATTCCCGAGATCGAGGCGCTGACGCTGAAGACGCGCAAGATCGGGCTCGGCGTCATGGGCTGGGCCGACCTCCTCTTCCAGCTTCGCCTGCCCTACGACTCCGACGAGGCGCTCAAGCTGGGCGAACGCATGATGGCGTTCATCCAGGAGAAGGCGGACGCGGCCTCCGAAGAGCTGGCCCGAGAGCGCGGGCCATTCCCCGCCTGGGGGGAGAGCATCTACGCGACGGGCGGACAGCGGCGGATGCTGCGCAACTCCACGCGCACAACCGTCGCGCCGACCGGCACGCTATCGATCATCGCCGACTGCGCCGGCGGCATCGAGCCCGTCTTTTCGCTGGCGTTCACGCGACAGCACTTCCTGGACCCGCGTCATCCGAAGACAGCGACGAAGCTGACGGAGGTGAACAAGCATTTCGAGCAGGCAGCGAAGGAGGGCGGCTTCCATTCGAAGAAGCTCATCGATGCGCTCGCCGCAGGCGCCTCACTTCGCGACCAGTCGAAGGCTCCGGACTGGGCGAAGAGCGTCTTCGTCTCGGCGCATGACGTCTCGCCGGAGTGGCACGTGCGCATGCAGGCGGCCTTCCAGCGCCACACCGACAACGCCGTCAGCAAGACGATCAACTTCCGGCAGGAGGCGACGCCAGACGACGTGGAGCGCGCGTACCTCCTCGCCTATCACGAGGGCTGCAAGGGGATCACGATCTATCGCGACAACTCTCGCGAGATGCAGGTGCTCTCGCACACGACGGTGAAGGGCCCCGAGCAACAGGAGGCTATCGCGGCCGAGAGGTCGCTGGGAATCGCGGCAGGCCCGCCGACGCTTCGACCCGGCCAGCCGCACCGTCGTCGATTGCCCGACCAGCGCAACTCGGTGACGCACAAGTTCGACGTGGGCGGCCAGGAGGGCTACGTGACCGTCGGCCTGTACGACGACGGCAGCCCGGGCGAGGTCTTTGTCACGATCTCGAAAGAGGGCTCGACGATCCGCGGCAAGGGCGCACCTCTGCCCGCCAGCGGCGACATCGGCACCGGTGTGGCCTGCCCCGACTGCGGCTCGGTGCTGGTGTTCGCGGACGGCTGCCTGACGTGTCGCTCTTGCGGCTATGAGCGCTGCGCGTGATTCCAGCATCGTTTCTCGGTATCGATGTTCGTAAACTGCGTGCCGGAGTCGCAGCAACATGCGGTCGCTGCCGCCGTTCGAAGAGCAAGTTGCTTGATCCCACGTCCCACCCTACAGCCGTTGCTGGCGAAGATGTGGTCTGCGGGTCCCGGGTTCTTTCGGGGCGCTCGGCAACCCGAGCGCCCCGAAACCACGCCGCTACCAGAACAAGCGCTGCCCTCCGCTCTCAGAAGGCGCTATCATTGATGTGCAAGTATGCCCTCTGATGTCGAACCCGCAACGCCCGTAGTGGTCACAACCGGCATCGCCGCCAACCTGCGTCGACTGCACGAGCGCGTCGACGCCGCCTGCCGACGCGCCGGACGCTCGCCGGCCGACGTCACTATCGTCGGCATCAGCAAAGGCTTTCCCGCCACGGCCGTCGTCGCGGCGTGGCAGGCCGGACTGCGCGACATCGGCGAGAACCGCGTGCAGGAGGCAGCGCCGAAGATCGCGGCCGCGAAGACGCAAGGCGCGCGACCCCGCTGGCATCTCGTCGGCCACCTCCAGACGAACAAGGTGAAGACCGCTCTCAGCCTGTTTGATATAATCCACTCGGTGGACTCGCTGCGGCTGGCGGAGGCCATCAGCAGGGCGGGTTCGAAGCCCGTGCCTGTGTTGCTGGAGGTCAACGTCTCCGACGAGGCGTCGAAGTACGGCCTGAAGCTCGAAGAGGTCGAGGGCACGCTGACGAAGGCCCGCGACCTGCCGAACATCGACGTGCAGGGCCTTATGACCGTCGCGCCGCTCGTCGACGATCCGGAGGACGTGCGCCCCATCTTTCGACGGCTGCGAGAGCTGGCGAGGGCGCTCGACCTGCCGCAGCTCTCGATGGGAATGAGCGACGATTTCGAGGTGGCGGTGGAAGAGGGCGCGACGATGATTCGACTCGGTCGCGCGATCTTTGGGCCACGGCCGGGCAATATGGAAACGGAGTAGATGGAGCTATGAAGATCGGCTTTGTGGGCGGCGGCAAGATGGCGGAGGCGCTCATCGGCGTCCTCCTGGCGCGCAAGCTCGCGACGCCCGACGAAGTGATCGTCGGGGAGCCGTTGCCCGGCCGTCGACAGGCCCTGACGGAGGCGCATCGCGTCCAGGTGACCGCCGATAATGGGAAGGCCGTCGCCGGCGCAGACATCGTCGTGCTCGCCGTCAAGCCGAACCAGTTCAGCGGCGTCGCCGCCAGCCTCAAGCGACACCTGGAGTCGACGCAGACCGTCGTTTCAATTATGGCCGGCATCACCATCAAGCGACTGCGCGACGAGCTGCAACACGCCGCCGTCGTGCGAGTCATGCCTAATCCCCCGGCGCAGGTCGGCGAGGGCATGAGCGTCTGGACCGCCAGTGCGGAGGTTAGTGAAGACGGTCGCGAGAAGACGCAACAGCTCCTCCAGGCGGCCGGTAAGGAAATCTACGTCGACGACGAGCGCTACATTGACATGGCGACAGCCGTCTCCGGCAGCGGGGCGGGCTTCGTCTTCCTGCTCATCGAAGCGTTCATCGACGGCGCCGTGCACATCGGCCTGTCGCGGGAAGTGGCCACGGAAATGGTCGTGCAGACCTTCGCCGGCTCAGCGGCGCTGGTGGAGCTCTCCGGCAGGCCGCCCGCCGAGCTGCGCGCCATGACGACGACGCCCGGCGGCACCACGGCCGAAGGAGTGCTCGTGCTGGAGGAAGCCGGCCTGCGCGCCGCGATCACAGAGGCGCTAATCGCCACATACGAGAAATCGAAGGCCCTGGGAGGCTAACCAAAAAATGTTCTTCGTTACGTTTGTGGAAGTACTATGCAATGTCCTCATCGTCGCCATAGTGGCGCGTGCCCTGCTCTCCTGGTTCACGAACGACCCGCGAAACCCGCTCATCGCTATCCTCGACCAGGTCACAGAGCCGATACTGGCTCCCCTGCGACGCGTCATGCCTCGAATGGGCATGTTCGACTTCACGCCGCTGGTGGCGGTCCTGATTCTCGTCGCCATCCAGTCGCTCGTCGCCAGCTACTACCGTAACTAGCGTTCCAGCCGAACACGCACTTCTTCGTCGCTGAGCCCCTCGACAGCGACTACCTTGTTTCGCTGCGTCTGCCCCCTGACGAGTCGCAGCCAGCTCGTCGGCACGTCGAGGGCACGCGCGAGGAGCCGGAGCAGCGCATCATTGGCGCGCCCTTCGACCGGCGGAGCGGAGACACGCACCCGCAGAACGTCGCCCTCCCAGCCGGCTATCTTGTCCTGCGCCGCCCTTGGCGTGAGCCGGACCGAGAACGTGGATTCCGTCATAGACCCATCGTACCTCAAACACCCTCAGCAAAGAAAAAGAACAGATTTTCGTATTTTGGCCTCATTTTCTATTGCGAATGCCCTACCCTCATGCTATTATTCCTGCGAAACGAATCTGTAAGGTCTTCTTAGCGATTCCACTCCTGGAGGCGGCCATGACCGACAGCGACAAGGGTCAGGCGTTGGAGCTTGCCATCGGCCACATCGAGAAGCAGTTCGGGAAAGGCGCCATCATGCGTCTCGGCGAAGCGTCGGCGCACCTCCAAATAGAGGCCATCCCGACCGGCTCGATCTCGCTGGACCTGGCCCTCGGCATCGGCGGCATACCGCGCGGCAGAGTGACGGAGATATTCGGACCGGAATCCGCCGGCAAGTCGACACTCGCCCAGCACATCATCGCCGAAGCGCAGAAGATAGGCGGCACCGCTGCTTACATCGACGTCGAGCACGCCCTCGACCCGACCTACGCCGCGGCCTGCGGCATCAATATCGAAGACCTCCTCATCTCGCAGCCCGACACCGGCGAGCAGGCGTTGGAGATCACCGAAGCCCTCGTCCGCTCCAACGCCGTAGACGTCATCGTAATCGACAGCGTGGCCGCGCTGGTGCCGCGGGCGGAGATCGAAGGCGAGATGGGCGACTCCCTGCCCGGCCTCCAGGCGCGCCTCATGTCGCAGGCCATGCGCAAGCTGGCCGCCGCCATCAGCCGCTCCCGCACCGCCGTCATCTTCATCAACCAGTTGCGCGAGAAGGTCGGCATCGTCTTCGGCAACCCGGAGGTGACGCCCGGCGGCCGCGCCCTCAAGTTCTACAGTTCAGTCCGCATCGACCTCCGACGCATCGAGAGCCTGAAGCAGGGGCAGCAGTTCATCGGCAGCCGCGTGCGGGCGAAGGTTGTGAAGAACAAGGTAGCGCCTCCCTTCCGGTCGGCCGAGTTCGACATTATGTTCGTCGGCAAAGAACTGGGCATCAGCCGCCAGGGCGACA
>Ga0315287_10003746_pt1 | contig 14704 bp, 15 predicted proteins | sample YL17G11_0_MG_FD_205037 | JGI IMG/M metagenome (GOLD analysis project Ga0315287, IMG submission 205037) | Sediment microbial communities from Yellowstone Lake, YNP, Wyoming, USA - YL17G11_0 | ecosystem: Environmental > Aquatic > Freshwater > Lake > Sediment | place: USA: Wyoming | collected... | reverse complement strand
GTCGAGAAGTTCTCTGGATACAGCGCGGAGGAGTGGATGAGGGACGAGACCGTGATGTTCAAGGTGATACATCCGGACGACCTGCCCAAGCTCGACGAGGCGCTCAAGGACCCCGACTCGCACAGGGAGCCCGTCATGCTCCGCTGGATTCACAAGAACGGCACGGTCACATGGGCCGAAGATCTCGTCACCCCGATCAAGGACGAGTCTGGAGAGATCGTCGCCATAATCGGCATCGCGCGCGACATGACCGACCGGATCGTGATGGAGCGGGCGCTGGAGGAGGCAAACAAGAAGCTGAGCATCCTGGGGGGCATCACGAGGCACGACACACTAAACCAGCTGTCGGTCATGTACGGCTATATCGAGCTGGCCCGCGAGAACGAGCGGGACCCTGCCGAGCGTGAGAAGCTCGACAAGGCCCTCGCCTCCGGGGACATGATAAGAAGGCATCTGGAGTTCTCGAGGGACTACCAGAGCATGGGCACGGTGAGGCCCGACTGGACCGATGTGCACGCGGTCGTGGACCGCGTGTTCCATTCGCTCGACCTCAAGGGTGTCCGCCTCAGGAACGACACGAATGGGCTGCAGGTCTTCTCGGACCCGATGCTCGAGAAGGTGTTCTACAACCTCATCGACAACACTCAGAGGCACTCGGGGGGCGCGAAGAACATACGCGTGTCCCATCTCATGAAGGGGGACGACCTCGTCATCGTGTACGAGGATGACGGGAAGGGCGTGCCCGAGCAGGACAAGGAGAGGGTCTTCGGGAGAGGGGTGGGGAAGGGCACTGGCTACGGGCTGTACCTCGCGCGGGAGATTCTCGAATTGACCGGGATGAGGATATGCGAGACCGGCGAACCATGCAAGGGCGCGAGGTTCGAGGTGTTCGTCCCCGGGCCGAGGTTCAGGCTGACGGCGTGAACGACCCCGAGAGCGTCGAAGACGACACCACTTCAGCAGGCCCATCCAGGTTTTTCGACGGCGTATCCAGTCAAGACTTAAGTAGTATGGGAGGGTATTCAATAGTACCTGGAGAGATTCATTGGTAGTCCGCAGAGGATACAGAGGGCGCCGGAACAGCGAACCGCGGGTGCATCACCCGAGCGAGAGCCGGAGGACCCTCATGCTCAACCTGAACAGGATCACATCGTTCAGATACGGCATCAGGGAAATCATGGTGAACCACGAGGTCAGCGAGTCGGTCGCGTCCTCAGTGGTCGCATCTGTGATCGCGAAAGGCTCCCGGATGTCGATCGATACCGCAAGGGACTACGTGCTCGACCAGGAGAAGGCCGGGAGCTACCCGAAGGAGGTCTCGGACGAGATATTGGACCTTCTGGACAGGTACTCGAGGCATCGCTGAGCGGCCTTCAGATTTTGGCGTCGAGAACATAGATGATATCGTTCTCGTCAGCATCATACAGGCCCTCGAAGCGCGCCATCTCTCTGAACCCCACCTTCTCGTAGAGCCTCCTGGCATCTTCCCTGTTGACCTGCGTCGTCAGGATGACCTTCCTGAGCCTCACGCCCGCCCTCGCGTAGAACTCCTTCATGTCCGATATGGTGGCCCTTAGGAGCTTCTCCCCGAGGCCGCTCTTCCTGCACTTCTCCTCTACGAACAGGTTCTCGACCCAGCCGAGGCCGCAGTAGTCCTCTCCTTCGATCCGCCAGAAGCACGAGCCTCGGATGGCCCCACCGACCTTGGCGACCAGGATCTGATGGTAGTCGAAGTAGCAGTTGACGAACCAACGAGACTGCTCAGGCCCGACCTTGAGGTCAGGGGATGCGTACATCTCGACCAGACTGGCCACATCGGGTTCGGCGGCCCTGGAGATCTCTACCTTCGCTGCTACCACGGGTATCCTTCCTGCAATCCCACGGCGTCATGATAAGGTTTCTCGTCGGGACCTATGCGCTAGGAATCGTCAGGGTGAAACGGTGGTGGGGTAGATCGGATTCGAACCGATGGCCACGTGCTCCCAAAGCACGTATCATACCAAGCTAGACCACTACCCCGGGTACGGGCCCGGTCTGGTACGGATTATCACTGCCCTGGATAAAATGGTTCGCTTGATGCAATCACAGCAACCGGGGCAGTTCCTTGATGAACAGGTCCATCGCCCTGCCCCTGTGGGATATCTTGTTCTTCTCGGGGATCTCCATCTGGGCAAAGGTCTCCGAGTATCCCTCAGGGACGAAAATCGGGTCGTATCCGAACCCTCCGGAACCGGCCTTCTGGGAGGCTATCGAGCCCTTGGAGGCGCCCTTGATGATGCGGGGCTTTCCACCCGGGGCCATGAAGCCGATGCAGCACTCGAACCTGGCCGAACGGTCCCCGACCCCCTGCATGAGCCTCAGGATGCCGTCGCACCCGACCGTCCTGAAGACATACGACGAGTACACCCCGGGGAATCCCTTGAGGGCGTCCACGAAGAGCCCTGAGTCGTCTATGAACAAGGGCAGGCCGTGCCGCTCCATGAGCCACCCGAGCCCAGGCACGATGGTCTCTTCCAGCGTATCGGCCTGGATCTCCGGGTAGGTGTTCTTGATGCGCTCGACCTCGTACCCGTGTTCCTTCATCTGCTGGGAGATCTCCCTGAACTTCCCGTCGTTGCTAGTGGCGAAGGCTATTCTTTTCGTGTGTACCGCCCCCTCTTCTCGATCTCCTTGACCTTCCTGAGCACCTCTGCTCCCCGAGGGTTGTGCCTGACGTAAGAGTCCTTGACCACGTCGTACAGCCCGCTCCTGGCATGATGCGCGGAATGGAACGCCTCCTCGAGCAGGTGCATGTCGACCCCTTTGTCCTCCATCTCCGCGGTCTTCTGGCCGAGGGAGAAGTCTATCAGGACTATCCTGTCCCCTTCCAGCAGCATGTTGCTCGTCGTGAGGTCGCCGTGGACGATGTCGTTCGCGTGCAGCTTCGCGGCGATCTCGCCGATCCTCTCGCACACGACCTTCGCGCGGTCGTCCGGAAGGTCCATGAGCGCGTCCTTGACACGGACGCCCTTGATCTCCTCCATCACGATCCTGTTCTCTGAGAGGTCCACGGAGTATATCACGGGGACCGTTATGCCCGCCCTCCGCGCCTCGAGCATGAGCCGGACCTCGTTCTTGATCCTGAATGATTGGAGCGACCGGTCCAACGACGGATGCCTGTAACCCTTGACAACGCGCTGCTTGTGCACGACCTCGCGGCCCATCCATGTGGCCGAGTCGAGCCTGGCCTCCGCGCCTACCCTGTGGACCGTCACACCAGCCGCAAAGGGCTCCGCGATAATAAGATTGTCTGAGGGAGGCTCCTGACATGTACTCAAAACGCTTATCATCAACAAGCCCGATTGTGGCATGTGCCCCACTTGGCCATAGGCTCCACGGCATTGGACGAACTCCTAGAGGGAGGGCTCGAGGGAGGCGCGATCACGCTCCTGTTCGGCGAGGCGGGGACGGGCAAGACGAACATATGCCTGCAGGTCTCGAGGAACGTCGCCTTGGCGGGCAAGAAGGTCGTGTACATCGACACGGAAGGGGTCTCGCTGGAGCGGCTCAAGCAGATGGCCGGGGACAGGTACGAGGACGTAATGAAGAACGTCCTGTTCTTCGAACCGCACTCGTTCGACGAGCAGGAGAAGTTCGTCGACAAGGCCGTGAGGCTCGCCGAGAGCTCGCTCGAGGTGGGCGTGATCATACTCGATTCAGCAACGATACACTACAGGCTCACGAGGAACGACGAGGAGAAGGGCATCAGGAAGTCACTGAGCCCCCAGCTCGCGAAGCTGCTAGGGGTGGCGAGGAGCAAAGACGTCCCGATACTCCTGACCTCGCAGGTCTACACGGACATCGAGAAGGGCACCTTCGAGCCTCTGGGCGGGCACGTGCTCCTCCACAACGCGAAGGCGATCATCAGGCTCGACAAGGTGGGCTCGAGCTCGAGAAGGGCCGTCATAATCAAGCATCGGCATCTCGAAGAAGGCCGGAGGGCGGACTTCAAGCTGACGAAGTCGGGCGTGACCTAGGTCTTCCTTGTGACCATGTAGTCCGCGAAGGCCTTCAGAGCTTCCTTGTGGCTCGAGTCCTTGAGGACGCTCAAACGGTCCTTCGCCTTGGCCACGAACTCCGCGGCCACCCGGTCCGCGTGGTCTATCGCGCCTATGCCCTCGAGCAATCCCTTCGCTGCGACCAGCTCCTTCTCGGAGGCCTCCTTCTTCCCCAGGACCGCGAGGAACTCGCTGCGCTTCTTGCCCTTCAGCTCCTCGAGCGCCTTGACGACGATGAGCGTCTTCTTGCCGTTTCTGATATCGTTCAGGACCGGCTTCCCGAACGCCTCCTGGGTGGACCTGAGGTCGAGCACATCGTCCCATATCTGGAATCCGAGGCCGATCAGCCTGCCGAACTCGAACAGCGCCTCCTGCTGGGCCTCCGTCCCCCCGCCGACGATGGCGCCTCCCTGGGCGGCCGCGGAGTACAGGACCGCGGTCTTTCGCTCGATCATCTTGAGGTACTCGTCCGCGGCGACGGTCTTCTTCGTCTCGAAGTCCATGTCCATCTGCTGGCCCTCGGCCAGCAGCCTGACCGAGCGCGCGAGTATGTCCACGAGCGCGACCGCGCGCGCGTCGTCGACGTCCGATTCGAGCACTATCTCGAACGCGCGCGCGAACATGGCATCGCCCGCGAGGACCGCCATCGGTATGCCGTAGGTCGCGTGCACGGTCTTGATGCCGCGCCTCGTATCGTCCTCGTCCATGACGTCGTCATGGACCAGCGTGAAGTTGTGCACCATCTCGAGGGCGACCCCGAACGGTATCGCGGCATCGGCCTTGCCTCCGACCGCCTCGGACACGATGCTCGCGAGGAGGGGCCTGAGCCGCTTGCCGCCTGCCGCAGGATAGTGCACCATCGCCGCCTTGAGGTTCTTGTCCTCCATCACATCGAGGGAGCCGACGAGCCGGGCGTTGATCATCTTCACCCGGTCCTTGTAGTCCTCTGGAAAAGCCAACGAGATCACTCCATGAGATTGTCCAGCCACTCGCGCGTGCGCCCGACGATGAGGGCGTTCGCGGCCGCGAGCTCCGCGAGGTCCTTTGCGCCCACGAGGAACATCGCCGCCTTGAGCTCGTCTATGATGGTCTTGACCTCCAGCGAGAGGGCGTCCTCGCCCTCGAGCGCCGCGGGGAGCAGCCTGCCGGCCATGCCCCCGCACGATGCGCCTATGCTTATCGCCCTCGCGACATCCAGGCCCGACCTGAGGCCCCCGGTCGCGATGATCGGGAGGCCCACGTTCGCGACGACCGTCGACACGGGCGTCGGGATGCCCCAGTCCCAGAAGGTCTGCCCGATGTTCGCCCTGGTGGCGTCCCCGGCGGACCTCGCGCGGAAGTACTCCACCGCTGAGAAGCTGGTGCCTCCGAGGCCTCCGACGTCCAGCCCCAGAACCTTGGCCTCCTTCAGCCTGAGCGCGGCGTCCCTCGAGACGCCCGCGCCGGTCTCCTTGGCGATCACGGGCAGCTCGGACGCGAGCTTCCCGATCGCCTTGGCGCCGCCCTTCGCGTTGGTGTCGCCCTCTGGCTGCACGACCTCTTGAAGGTAGTTGAGGTGGATCGCGAGCACATGGGCGTCGATCATGTCCATCGCAGCCCTGCCGTCGTCGACCGTCAGCGGGGCCCTGAGCCCCTGCGGGACCAGCTGGGGCAGGCCCAGGTTGCCTATCCTGAGGGGTATCTCGAACTCCTTGATGACCGAATAGGTCTCCGCGAGCTCCGGGTTCTCGAGGGCCGCCCTCTGGCTGCCCACGCCCAGCCCGATGCCGAACTTCTCGGCGACGGCCGCGAGGCTCCTGTTGATGTCCCTCGCCTTGCCGTACCCGCCCGTCATCGCGGAGATGATGATCGGCGCGCTCAGCCTGCGCCCGAAAAGAGTGATGGACACGTCGATGTCGTCGAGGTCGATCTCGGGGAGGGCGTCGTGGACGAGCCTGACATCGTCCCAGTAGACGTACGATGTGCCCAGGTCCTCGTTCGCGCAGATCTCGACGTGGTCGGACTTCCTTCTCTCGATGAGCCTCTCAGGCGTCCCGCCCTCGTTCGACATCAGCACACCTACCTCGGGAGGACGGTGGTCGATACGACTTCCCGTCCCTTCACGGCCTTCTCCAGCCTTCCTGGCACATTGCCGTTCAGTATGATACATTTTTCGCAGTGCTCGGAGATGGCCAGCATCCTCTCCAACTTGCCGAATATACTGCCCGTGACATCGTCGTTCACTGCCTCCGAGCGCCTGATGGCCTCGAGCTTCAGGGAGTCTATCTCCGGGACCAGCTCCGCGTCTGGGTTCGTCTTCGGGTCGCTGTCGTACACCCCGTCGACGTCCGCGCAGAATATCACGAGCTCCGGCCTGAAGGCCTTCGCGAGCTCGGCCATCATGAGGTCGCCCGAGCATATCGAGAACCCGATGCCTTCGTCGGGCACGACGTCGCCGAACGTGACCGGGACGAGGCCTATCCCCAGCTGGCTCTCGAACGGATACGGGGAGAAGGACTTGACCCTGCCATTCTTGAACACGCCCGCTGCGGCAGGGGGCACGGAGACAGCGTTGATGCCGTTGTCTATGAGCGCCTCGAGCACCTTGAGGTTGAGCTCCCTCACATCCTTCTGCACCGCCGCCACGTGCTCGAGCTGGGACTCGCTGTTGAACCCCTTGTGGAGCTCGTGCTTCTTCGCGACTATGTGCCCGAACGAGCCCGCGCCGTGCACGACAGCGAGAGAAGCCTTGGCCGGCCTCAGCTCCTTCGCGAGCCTTCGGCACTCGGCCTCCCTGAAGGTCCGGAGGCAGGACTTGTCCGTGATGACGCTCCCGCCGAGCTTGACTAGTATCATGCGATCAGCAAACCTCTGGTCTTCCTCGCGATACGCATATCCCAACATAAAACCGTCGAGCGCGGGCTAAGAGGTGCTCTGACATCATCTCTGCTACGGTCGAACCACGACCTTCGCCAGCAGGTCATCTGCTCATATAGATCTCGACAGAGGAGACGTTCGCGCTGCCGCCTTCCAGGCCGGGAAGGGACTCGGTGGCGATCTTGACATCCTTGTACGCGAGATCCCTGACGAAACGGTTCCTCACGATCTCCGCGACGTCCACGGCCCTGCTTATCGCACGGCCCCTAGCCTTGATGCAGACGTTGTCGCAACCCCCATTCAGCTGGGACACGACCGCGAGGACATAGTTCATGGTGGCCTTCTTTCCGATGTAGATAGTGCTCTCCTCAGCCATGGGTTCCTCCGAATAACCCCGTTATTCAGAGCCTACTCCTCGCTATAAATAATTATTCTCCGGCCATTGACGAAGCAGCCCCTCAGACTACGTAGCGCCCCCGTCCCCGACCCACCAACCTTGATATAATGACCAGCCCTTGCAAGAAGGGACATGCGCGCGCTGGACAGGAAGATGGAGAGGCTGAGGGGGATCATTGGGTCCATGGGCTCCGCAGCCGTGGCCTTCTCCGGAGGGACCGACTCGACCCTCGTCGCCAAGGTCGCGCGGCAGGAGCTGGGGAGCAGGTCTCTCGCTGTCACCATCGCCTCTCCGCTGTTCCCAGCATCCGAGCTCGCGCAGGCGAAGGCCGTCGCGAGAAGGATCGGGATCGAGCACATCGTCCTCAGGCTCGACCCTCTGAAAGAGAAGAGCTTCGTCGCGAACAGGCCCGACCGATGTTACCTGTGCAAGCTCGGTGACTTCATGGAGATCATCGCGGTCGCGAAGGAGCGAGGGCTCGACAATGTCGTGGACGGCTCGAACGTGGACGACTCCGAGGACTTCCGTCCGGGCGCGAAGGCCAAGGAAGAGCTTGGCGTGAGGAGCCCGCTCGCCGAGGCCGGGATGGCAAAGGCGGATGTCAGGGCGGCCTCGAAGCTGCTGGGCCTTCCCACATCGACCAAGGGCTCGAGCCCCTGCCTCGCCTCGAGGATACCGTACGGCGAGGAGATCACGAAGGACAAGCTCGGGATGATCGAGGATGCGGAGGACTTCCTCAAGGGCCTCGGGTTCCGGGATGTCCGCGTGCGCGTTCACGGGAACATCGCCAGGATAGAGGTGTCACCGGGTCAGCTTAAGAGGCTGTCGTCCGACCCCGTCAGGGCGAAGACGACGAAGAGGCTCAAGGCGCTCGGGTTCGCATATGTCACTCTTGACATGGAAGGGTACCGGATGGGTAGCCTGAACGAGGTGTTGCGCGCGTCAACTACCATCCATTGAAATGGGTGGCTTGCAACAATGCTCCATCAGGTTTCGAGGTCTGACATCATGGCACGCTACGATTGGCTGGTTGACTTTGGGGATGCTGCCCCTCAGATACCGTCTCGGTATCAGCAGCCTACTCCCGCAGGAAGGCTTCATAGGCATCTTATCCGCCCCGTCATTGCTGACGACTTGCCCGCAGGAGCAAGTTTTGGGGTGTGGGCGCTTCAACCGTCTTTCTCCCATTGTTGGGAGTGTCTTGCCAACCGAGGCTGGCGGCCCACGCAATACCGAGAAACATATAGGCTGGGGCGGAACATATACTTGATGCTCCAATTCCTCCTCCCATTGAAATGGGAGGCCTCCTTGGAGGTAGTCATATGAACCGGAAGAAGATGGAGAAGATACTGTCTCAGCTTAGCAAGGGCGACCTCTCTGTGGCCGAGACCATGGAGATGCTCAGGATACTCCCGTACGAGGACATCGATTTCGCGAAGCTCGACCACCACCGCGAGCTTCGGAAGGGCATCCCCGAGGCGGTCTACTGCCCGGGGAAGACGGACGCTCAGATCATTGAGATCGCCTCCAGGACCTTGGCCCGCAAGGGCGAGGTCATGTTCACGCGCATGAGCGAGAAGACCCTCCGAAAGCTGCAGAAGAAGTTCGGCCCGAAGGTGCGCTGGTACCCCGAGGCGCGGATCGCGGCAGTGGGCATGGAGGAGAGGGACGGCGCGGGCAGGATACTCGTCGTCACCGCGGGCACATCCGACATACCGGTGGCCGAGGAGGCCGCGGTGACCGCCGAGCTTTTGGGGTGCGAGGTCGAGAGGCTGTACGACGTCGGCGTCGCCGGGATGCACAGGCTCACATCGAACCTGAAGCAGTTCGACAGGGCGGATGTCATAATCGTCCTCGCAGGGATGGAGGGTGCCCTGCCGAGCGTGGTCGCGGGCCTCACGAGCAAGCCGGTCGTAGCGGTGCCGACCAGCGTCGGCTACGGCGCGAGCTTCAGCGGCCTCGCCGCGCTCCTGGGCATGCTCTCGAGCTGCTCGAGCGGCATAGGCGTGGTCAACATAGACAACGGCTTCGGAGCGGGCGCGCTCGCAGCGGTGATCGTCAAGAACAAGTACGGCCCCTAGGGGACCTTGGTCCCGCACTTCCTGCAGAAGGAGTCCTCGCCCCTGGGCTTCGTGCCGCAGGACGGGCACTTCCTCTCCTTCGGGACCTTCGTGCCGCACTTGGAGCAGAACACATCGTCCAGGTCGAGCATCGAGCTGCACACGCGGCACTCGGGGGCACCCAGAGGGCCTCTCTCGGCCTCGGGCTCCTCGATGTCCGGCTCCGGCATCTCCTCGACCCCTTCGTCCCTGACCTTGAGGGGTATGGTCTCTTTGGAAACCTCCTCGCTCAGACCCTTCCTCGCCCTGAGCGCGAGCGACAGGGCCTTGGAGTAGTTGCCAGCGTCGAACTCGTTCTGCGACTGCGCCACCAGGCTCTTCGGGACGGACACGTCCTTGCCACCGTCCGAAGCCATCGCGAGCTCCGACCTTGCGGTGCTCAGCTCGAACTTGGCACTGAGGTAGTTGGGGCCGCTCTCCGCGGGCAGCTTCGTCCCCGAGTACGAGTCGGCTGAAGGCGGGGGCGGGACCCGCTTCGCCGCCACTATGTCCTCCGCGACATCCTCGAGCCTGCGCCTGGCGTCGTCATCCCCGCGCAGCGTGCGCGTGGCACCCGAGGTCGCGGCGGGCTTCCTGACCTTCGTGAGCTCGTCCTTCGCCTTGTCGCAGAGATCCGCGGTCCTGTCGTAGTCCCCGTCGCTCATCGCGTCCTTCGCCAGCTTCAGGATGCTCTGGACGGAGCCGACGTCCACGCCCTGGCGCTGGAGAGCGTTCATGACGGAGCGAACCGTGAGGATATGGTTGTACGCCTCGTCCCTGCGCATGCTGGCCCTTCGGACACCCTTGCTCTTGCCCTTCATCACCCTGAACTCAAAATACAGGACGATGAACATCAGCACTGCCAGGATGCTGATAAGCATGTACTTCTCGTTCTCTGTGAGAGCCATGGGGGGCCAGCTCCAGCTCGATTAGCTATCTGTGCTCTTATAAACCCTTCCTCCAGAAAACCTGCCTGGAGAAGTATAAAATGAAATGAGTGGCTGACGGCTTTCCACAACCCTAGCGGGTTCAAACGATACGGTTCACCCTGTACCCGAAGGTACCTGGCTAGCGTATCTAGCCGCTAGGACCGAGACGCCTCAAGGGCGTTAGGCTTCCCGAGGGCTCGCGCACCTCAGTACCGCAGATAACGTAGGCGGGCTTAACTTCTGGGTTCGGAAAGGGACCAGGTGTAACCCCGCCACTATGGCCGTCAAACCGCTCGAGTCCAGTCTAATAACGATGTCCTATATAAGGGTTGTCCACCAGGTCACGAAGACTATGCCAGTAGTAGTAGGGCATTGTTTGATTATGCCCGTCCGCCTTCCCGAAAACGCTTGGCATGAGGAAGATTCTGGGCATCACATTCGACCTCTGGGACACATTGATCAAGGAGCTCCCGGGGAATTCCGAGAAGGTCGCGCGCATCCGGATCGACCGGATGTCCGACGTGCTGGACAGGGGAGGGCACGCGCACTCGCGCGAGGATCTCGAGGAGGCGTACGACAAGCTCGGCATGTTCCTCGACTTCACATGGGCCAAGATGAGGGACATGCCCGTCAGGGACCATGTGCTCTTCATGCTGAACTGCGTCGAGTGCAGGCTCGCGAGCAGGCTCGCGTCCGAGGACTTCGCGGCCATCGAGAAGATCTACGCAGACAGCATCCTGGAATCCCCGCCCGCGCTGCTCCCGAAGGTGAGGGAGACGCTCGCGGCCGTCAGAGAGAAGGGGTACAGGGTCGGCCTCATATCCAACACCGGCAAGACTCCCGGGTCCACCCTTAGGGTCGTCATGGAGAACCTGGGCGTGCTGCAGTACTTCGGCGTGACCACGTTCTCGAACGAGATACTCGTGAGGAAGCCGGCCGAGGGTGCGTTCAAGGTCACGCTCGAGTCGATGAAGCTCCTCCCCCGGGCGGCGGTCCACATAGGGGATGACCCCGAGAAGGACGTGGAGGCCGCGAGGAACGCGGGCATGCACGCCATCCAGACCCTGACCACGGGCGCGAAGAGGGCGGATTCTGCGGACGGATACGTCACCGACCTCGACCAGGTGCTCGAGGCGATCGAGAGGCTCTAAAGGCCCCAGCAAAGCTTATCGACGTTAAAGCTCTTCGACCCACTGAAATGGCTCCAGACGCGTTCGGAAAGGCGTTCCTCGCACACTTCGAGGGCAAGAAGCCGGACATGGTCATCGAGCGCGAGGACGGGTACCTCGACTCCGACGACATGGGGTCGTACTTCTGCGAGTACAAGGATTTCCCCGAGTGCGAGAAGAGGGCGCTCGAGCACGCGAAGGGTAGGGTCCTGGACATAGGGATGGGGGCGGGCAGGATAGCGGTCCACCTGCAGGACAAGGGGCACGAAGTGGTCGGGATAGACCTGTCCCGGATCGCGCTGGATGTCGCAGCGAAGAGAGGGGTCCGCGAAGGCCTGATGATGTCGGCTTGCGACCTCGAGTTCGTTGACGGCAGCTTCGACACGGCGATAGCCTTCGGGAACAACTTCGGCCTCTGCGGCACCCCGACAGGGGTGATCGGCATGCTGGTCCGGCTCCGGAAGATCCTCTCCGACGACGGCGTCATACTCGCCGAGTCAATCAACCCCGTCGCGACGAACAACCCTGACCACCTCCGATACCAGAAGGAGAACGTGGACAGAGGGAGGATGCCCGGGCAGATCACCATCCGGTTCAAGTACGACGACCTCGTGAGCGGGTGGTTCGACCTGCTGATAGTGACCCCGAGGCAGATGGAGGAGCTGTGCGCGAAGGCCGGCTGGAAGGTCGAGGCGACCTACCCCACCGGCCCGGACCTGTCGAAGGCCAACATCTACACCGCTGTTCTGAAGAAGGCCTGAGGCTAGAGCAGCGCGAGGGCGAGCGCTAGCAGCGTCCCGAGGGATATGGACGCGAAGTTGTTCCCCAGCTTGCCGATCATGCCCTTCCGCTCGAGCGTGGCCCCGATGACGCTGTCTATCTGGCACCCGAAGAACCCGCAGAGCATCGGCACCAGCAGGGTCATGGGGCCCGCCAGCAGCTCCGAGTCGAACCCCGCGAAGACCACGTAGGCCATGGCAGAGGTGTATGCCGAGGCGACGAACGCGACGAGCTGTCCCGTGAGGGATATCCCGCCGTCCGTCCCGCGCTTGACCCTCTTGAAGGTCGTGATCATGTACACCCTGGGGTCCACGATCCCGATCTCGCTCGCGACGGTGTCGGAGGCCGCGACCGCGATCGCGGAGATGAAAAGGAAGCTCGCGATGTCCTTGGGGAACACGTTGGAGCCGATGGCGCCCTCGTTGGCCAGGACCTCGGACACGAAGCTCGCGAGGGCTATCAGGGTGGGCACGGCCCCGTTCGCGAACACGTTCTTCCAGGTGCGCTCGCCCTTGTGCCCCTCCTGGAGTCCCTCGGCCTTCTTCCACTCGAACCTGTACTTCGTGGCGCCGAAGCTGGTGACGAGGAAGATCAGCAGCAGGAGGAGCCAAAGGACGTTCCCGCAAAGCCCGATGACCATTCCGACGACGAATGCGGACAGCGACCCCGAGAGGTCGAATATCCTCCTCTTGTAGGAGGCCACGGCCATCGCGGTGCAGAACGCAGCGACGCCTATGAATGTGATCAGGTCTGGGAACGGGAGCTCCATCGAACCACCTATCTCCGAAGACCTAGAAGACCCTGCGGCAGTGAGGGAGCCTTCGAGTACAGCTTCTTGACCATCTCGTTCACGCCGCGGACCTTGTCGAGGTCCCCGTCCCACTCGATCAGGTGGTCGCTGAACCTCTCCTCGATCTCGTCCACGACCATCTTCATCCTCGAAGACACCTTCTTGGACGCCTTACCGTGGAGTATCACGGCCAGGTACACGTGCGAGCCCTTCTCGACGAGCACGCTCTTCTCGCCGAAGTCCAGCTTCCGGAGCGTGAACGAGGTCTCGTCCTTGAACGAGTCCTTGATGAAGTCCTGGATCGCCACGAACATGCCGCTGAGCACCTGGTCGTCCATGCCCGGCTTGAGCCTCCTGGTGGTGTGCGCGAGCATCCGGCCGTCGTGGTATATCACGAAGGTCTCGTCCACCGATATCTTCCTCTCGCGCATGAAGTACACTCCCGTGCCGAGGGCCGCCAGGACGGCCCCAGCCAACAGGTAGGGGAGCAGGACGTCCAGCAGATGCAGTTTGACCGTGAGCGTGTATGGGTCGGTGGTGGCGGAGTTGCCCGCGAGGTCCTCGACGATTATGTAGTACTCGAGCGCGCCCGACCTCATGGGCACCTCGACGAGGGCGTAGAAATCGCCAGAGCCAGAGGAAGTCATGAGGATCGGGGACACGCTATCGTCCCCCGGGTACCTCACATACAGGACCACACCGTCGGGGTCGAGGTTCTGCTCGTCCACATGGACGGTGATGTTCACCTTGTCCCCTCCGAACACGGAGGTCCCGATGTACGTGACCGTGACCTTCGGCGGGAGGTCGTCGACCGTTATCGATATCGCTCTCCTGACGGCGATGTTGCCGTCCTTGTCCTCGGCGCGCACCTCGATGGAGTAGGTGCGGTTCTCCCAACCGTCGGTGCCTATCTCGTACAAGGTCTCGAACTCGAGGAACGCCCCACCATCGATCGAATACTCGACCGACACGAGGGGCAGGGAATCGTCGCCGACGATGAACCTGACAGGCGTCCCAGACCGTATCACCGAGTTGTTGGCAGGGGTAACGAGCTGGACCGACGGCTCGACCATGCTCAGGCTGCTGCGGAGCACCAGCACGTTCCCGTCGTCGTCGGTGAGTGTGAGGTTGGCCTGGTAGTTCTTCACCGGGTCGTAGTCGTGGATAAGAGGCTCCACAGGCGCGCCTAGGATCAGCTCGCGAGCGCCGTCTCCGAACTCCCAGAGGGTGTTCGAGATGTCGGGGAACCTCGACGCGAGCGCAGAGGCGTTGAATGTTATCGACGAGGTCCTCTCAGGATCATCCCTGGAGACCATGATATCGTCCTCGAAAGTACCGGAAAGAGGCACATCGACGATTTCGAGATCGAGCTCCTCGATCCGGGACGAGCCGTCTGCGTCCGTCACACGCACCTTGGCGGTGTAGTTTCCGGCCCAGAGGTACGCATAGGTCGTCACGTTAGTATCCGTGGTCCGGTCCGTCGCGAACTGCGGCCCGAGCGATATGAAGTCCCACTCGTACGACACGACCTCGTCGTAGCTGGACACAGTCGCAGCCAGGTCCAGGTCCTCGAACTCGTGGTACACGGACTGCCCGGAGGTCACCGAGAGCACGATCTCCGGAGAAACCTCCAGCACATCAAACGCC
>Ga0315287_10003745_pt1 | contig 14704 bp, 20 predicted proteins | sample YL17G11_0_MG_FD_205037 | JGI IMG/M metagenome (GOLD analysis project Ga0315287, IMG submission 205037) | Sediment microbial communities from Yellowstone Lake, YNP, Wyoming, USA - YL17G11_0 | ecosystem: Environmental > Aquatic > Freshwater > Lake > Sediment | place: USA: Wyoming | collected... | reverse complement strand
CGGCGGCGCCTCAGGCGCCGCCGGCCGCTTCTCGTTCACGACGGGTCAGTGCAGCCGCTTGCGCAGCACCTTCCAGGCGGCAGGGTCCTCCTGACCCATGGTCCAGCAGTACACGCCACGGATGTGCGGGTGCTGCTCGAGGAGCATCAGCAGCTTGGCGTCGATGGCCTTGGCGTCGGGGAAGAAGGCCGTGTGCTCAGCGCCGTCGCGGCTGTACGAGAGCATGAGCTCGGCCGAGGGGCCGCGCGAAGCGCGCGGCTTGTCGGCCGAGCGGATCTGCTGGACGTCGGCCCACACCAGGTCCGTGGTCTGGGCGCCGCGCCAGTCGCGGCCGTAGAAGCCGACGCCCATCACGATCTTGCGCGGCTTCACCTGCGTCTCGGCGAAGTCGAGCACCGCGTCCATCCACGCGGGCGGCGAGAGCGGGCCGGGCCCGGACCAGGACCCCGAGTAGTTGTAGGTCATGACTCGGAACTGGTCGACCGCCCGGCCCAGGCGCCGCCAGTCCTGCGCCCGCGGCCCGTCCCACACGCCCGGTTCGCTGGTCTTGGGGTAGACGTCGACGGCGATGAGGCGACCGTCCTTGTGCAGCCGCCGCGCGAGCTCCTCGACGAACTTCGAGAAGCCGTTGCGCTGCTCGGCCGTGAGCGCCTCCCAGTCGACGTCCACGCCGTCCACCTCGTTCTCGCGGCACCAGTCGGCGACGGCGGCGACGTGTCGGCGGCGGGTCTGTGCGGTCGCAAGGATGGCCTTCGCGATCGCCGGGTCGAACTGGTGGGTGGCCTCGTCGTAGTCCGTGAGGGTGACGATCACGCGGCAGTCCTTGTCGCGCGCCTCCGCGATGAAGCTGGCGTCCAGCTGCGGCGCTTGCACGCTGCCGTCGGCGCGCGACTGCAGCCAGTCGACGCTCACCTCGTCGATGGCGCCCGCATCGACGGCGCGCTCCAGCGAGTCGCGGTCGCCGAAGGTCCAGGCGCCGATGAGGTAGGGGCCGTGCGGGCGCTCGTCCTCGAGGGCGCTGGCGAGTGCGAACACGACGGCCACTGCGGCGAGGCCGACGACCACGATGACCGCGAGGGCCGGCGCATGCCGCCGGCGCGGGCGCCGGCGCCTCACCTGGCGGGCGGTGCCGTCCCCGTCGCTTCCTTCTCCTCCGCGAGTCTCCATGTCCGCATCATGACGCCTGACCTCCCGCCTGTGAAACCGGCGCCGCACTCGGCGTCAGCGGGCGTGGGTTGCCCGCGGGGCCGGCGTGGGTATGCACCGTGCACGGACCACTCCACCCCGACCAGCGAGGTTTCCCGTGAAGGAGAAGCTCGGCGCCACAAACGCTCTCTACCCGCTCGTCACCGCCATCATCGGCGCCACGGTCGACGGCAAGCCCGATTTCGCCACCATCGCCCACGTGGGCATCGCTCATCTCAAGGGCATCACGCTCGGCATGGGCAGGATCCATCTCACCAACGAGGGCATCAAGGCCAACCGCACGTTCAGCGTCAACCTCCCGTCGGAGGACCTGATGGTGGTCACCGACCACATCGGTATGGTCAGCGGTCGCAAGGAGGACAAGAGCGGCATCTTCGACGTCTTCTACGGGGAGCTCGACACGGCGCCGATGATCGAGCAGTGCAAGGTCACCATGGAGCTGAAGCTCATCGAGCACATCGAGATGCCGACCCACGACCTGTTCGTCGGCGAGGTCGTCGGCACCTACGCCGATCTCGACGTGCTCACCAACGGCATCGTCGACATCGCCAAGCTCAAGCCGCTGCTCTTCGACATGTCGAGCAAGAAGTACTGGAGCCTGGGCAAGCCGCTGGCCAAGTGCTGGAGCGTGGGAACGGGCTACGAGCCGAAAGGCTGAGCCCTCGAGCTCAGGGGGCCAGCGACACGACGGTGGCCGTCTTTGACTTGGCTCCGCTTCTGTCGACGTAGTAGATCTCGATGGCGTTGACCGCGGCCAGCGTGTTCCAGCAGGCGATGACCGTGCCCTTGAGGTTGTTGCGGATCGCCACGCTCTGGCCTTGAAAACTCGCATAGCGGCAGCCCGTCGCGCTCGTTATCAGCACGGCCGGGTTCGCGTTGGCGGTGCTCAGGGTCGCACTCGTGAGGTTGAGGATCGCCTTCTTGCCCGAGTAAGGGCTGGCGATGCCGTCCCCGTTGCTGCTCTCGACACCGTTCTCAAGGATGGATTCGAGGGCGTTGCTGAGGTTCTGTGTGGCCGCCAGCTTGTAGGCAGCGCTGCTCGGCACGGTGCTGACGGTCGCCCTGTACGTCTTGCTGAGGCTGCCGTCCGTGAGGCACGTCGCGACCTCGACCTGGACGATATGGGCGCTCGCCTTCAGCGACGCCTCCTTGGCCTTGTCGCGCTGCGACGCGTACACGGGGATGGCGATCGCCGCGAGGATGCCGATGATGATGATCACGATCAGCAGCTCGATGAGCGTGAAGCCACGCTGCCGTGCCGGTCTCCTGCGCATTCGTCCCTCTCGCGTGTGTGGGTGACGGCCGCCGGTCGTCACACCTACTCTGCCCGAGCCGCGCCGCTCGCGCGTGGGTCATTCGTCCACAGCGGCGGCCTGCACTCGCTATCGGCAACATGCATGAGGGGCTTGAACGGGGCGCAGCTGAGGATTCGACGCCCGCGAAGGCCTACTTCAGTAGCAGGTACACCCCAGCGAGCACGACGAGCGCGCCACAGGCGCGGCGCACCCACTTGGTGACGCCTGATTGGCCGCCCCACGAGACGACTGCTTGGACCTTCTGGGCGGCGGTCCCCGCCAGGACGATGACGCCGCAGTGACCAAGGGCGAACGCCCCGAGAAGGGCGACGGCCAGACCGTAGTCGACCTGGGCCTGCCCGAACACGATGATCAGCAGTGGGGCGAGAAAAGCGAAGGAGCAGGGGCCGAGGCCGATCCCGAACACTAGACCGAGGCTCACGGCCGCGGTCATGCCGTGGCGCTTGGTCGACCCGGGGAACACGTTGGCCCAGCGCAGCGGCAACAGGTCCATGAGGTAGAGGCCGAAGACGAAGAAGACCACGGCCACCGCCACGTTGCCGATCGCGCCGAGGTCGCCGAACATGCGCCCGAGCGCGGCGGTGACCAGGCCGATCAGCGCGATGGAGGCCAGCACGCCGAGCGAGAAGACCAGGGAGAGGCGAAAGGCGCGCCCGGTCGTGGCGTCCTCGCGGGTCGAGATGAACCCGACGACCAGCGGGACACTCGCCAGGTGACAAGGACTGAAGACGATACTGACCACTCCCCAGCCGAAGGCGGCGAGGAGCGCCCAAACAAGGGACTGGCTGAGCCCGTTGCTGAGGCTGGTGAGGATCTGCTCCAGCATGCCGAGTCGCTAGGGCGTCGAGAGCTTCGTGAGACCCTGCTCCACGAGAAGCGCCTCGATATCCTCCTGCGGGTAGAAGCCGGTGTGCCGGTGGAACTCGGCGCCCTTCTCGTTGAGGAAGACCTGGGTAGGGATCATCTGGACGCCGTACTCGTTGGCGGGGGCGGGATCGTCCCAGACGTCGTAGAAGACGATCTCGACCTGGTCGCCGAAGGCCTTCTGGACGCCGTCCATGACCGGGCGCATCTCCTTGCAGGGGATGCACTGGTCCGAGCCCAGCTCGACGAAGGTGACTTTGGCGGCCGCGCTCTGACTGTGGGCCGCTGCGGGTGTGGCGGAGGGGCCGGCTTCGCCGGCGGCTCCGCCACACCCGGCGAACACCAACACGCCGATCAGCGCGCCGACAAGAACGAGCGCGGCGCGCCCGCCGCGCGAAGGCAGTCCCGTCGTCATCCCTGCGCAGCCAGCGCCGTCGTGATCAGCGAGCTGACCTCGGCCTGCGACGGCACCTTGCCGCTCATCACCAGCTTGCCGTCGATCGCCAGCGCAGGCGTCGACATCACGCCGTAGGCCATGATGGTGGGGAAGTCCTCCACTTTGACGAGCTCGGCGTCGTCGACGGCGAGGTCGCGTACGGCCGCTTCGGTGACGGCCATCAGCTTCTTGCAGTTGGCACAGCCTGAACCAAGGATCTCGAGCTTCACGTGGGTCTCCTTCTCGTTGCGGTCATGAGGCATTGCGTTTCTTTGCCGCCCTGGGGTTTGTCGCGCAGGCGCTGGCGGCATTGCTGGGGGTGGCCGGCGCATCCCGCAGGCGCTGCACGTAGTCCAGAAAGCCCTTGAGGTCGCCGTCGAAGCGCTCCCAGTCGATAGCGTAGTAGGTGCGCGTGCCCTCGTTGCGCATGCGCAGCAGCCCGGCGTCGCGCAGCAGCGCCAGGTGGTGCGAGACCAGCGGCTGGCTCTGGTCGAGCGGGCCCGTCATCTCGCAGACGCAGCGCTCGCCACCCAGCAGGAACTCGATGATCTGCGCGCGGATGGGGTTGCAGAAGGCCTTGAACAACGGCAGGAAGTCGACCATGCTGCCGGCTTCCGCGGGGTCTCTGGCGATCTTCATGTCAGCTCCTCGGTGGGTCGCAGGCGACCTCGTCGACGCCGGCGGCCACGGCCGCCGGCACAGGTTCGTCGGTCATGCCCCAGTACTTGCGGCCCATGCGCAGAGCCACGCCTACGAGGAGGATGAGCACAGGCACCTCTACCAGCGGCCCGATAACGGCCGCGAACGCCTGGCCGCTGTTGATGCCGAACACGGCGATGGTAACGGCGATGGCGAGCTCGAAGTTGTTGCTGGCGGCCGTGAACGACAGGGTCGCGGTCTTGGAGTAGTCGGCGCCGATCTTGCGACCCATGTAGAAGCTCACGAAGAACATGATGGCGAAGTAGATGCTGAGAGGTACGGCGATGCGCACCACGTCGAGAGGCAGCTGCACGATGAGGTCGCCCTTGAGGCTGAACATCACGAGGATGGTGAACAGCAGGGCGATGAGCGTGAGCGGGCTGATGCGCGGGATGAACTTCTGCTCGTACCACTCGCGGCCCTTGTACTTGATGCCGAAGTAGCGCGTCAGCATGCCGGCGACGAACGGGATGCCGAGGTAGATTGCCACGCTCTGGGCGATCTGCCCGATGCTCACGTTGACCGCGCTGCCCTCGAGGCCGAAGAGCGGCGGCAGCTTGGTGACGAAGATCCACGCGAACAGGCTGTAGAACAGCACCTGGAAGACGCTGTTGAAGGCGACCAAGCCGGCGGCGTACTCGGTGTCGCCCTTGGCCAGCTGGTTCCAGACGATGACCATGGCGATGCAGCGCGCGAGGCCGATCATGATGAGGCCGACCATGTACTCCGGATAGTTGTGCAGAAAGATGATGGCCAGGAAGAACATGAGGAGCGGCCCGATGACCCAGTTCTGGACCAGCGAGAGCCCGAGGATCTTGTAGTCGTGAAAGACGTCGCCGAGCTCTTCGTACTTCACCTTGGCGAGCGGGGGATACATCATCACGATGAGCCCGATGGCGATGGGGATGTTGGTGGTGCCGACGTTGAACGTGTTGATGAACTCGGGTACCCCGGTGAAAGCCCAGCCCAGGAACACGCCGATCGCCATGGCGAGGAAGATCCAGCCGGTGAGGTAGCGGTCGAGAAACGAGAGGCGCTTGATGGTGCTCTCTGCCATGGCGGTCGTCTCCTGGGCGGCGTGGGCAGGGCGGTCAGCGACAACGATACATTGACAAACGTTTATGGTCAAGCTAAGTTGATATAAATCGTACAGCATGAAGACGACAAAGGCAGGGCAATGTGAAGACCATCCAGGTAGACCAGCCGTTCGCCGTCTTCTCCGACGTGCACGGCAACCTGCCGGCGCTCGAGGCGATCCTTGCCGACATCGAGCGCCGTGGAGTCGCGCACACGTTCTGCCTCGGCGACCTCGTCGGCTACGGGCCCTCACCGAATGAGGTCGCCCTGCTGGTCCGCGATGCCGGCATCCCCACGCTGATGGGCAACTACGACCAGGGCATCGGCTTCGAGACCGGCGACTGCGGCTGCGTGTACAAGACCGACGAGCAGCGCGCCGAGGGTGCTGCCTCGCTGGCGTGGACCCAGGAGGTCGCGTCGGACGAGGCCAAGGCGTATCTCCGTTCCCTGGAGGACCACTTCACGCTCCAGACCCCCGGCGGCGAGATCCTCGCCGTGCACGGCAGCCCTCGCCGCATCAACGAGTACCTCTTCGAGGATCGGCCCGCCTCCGCAATGGCGCGCATGGCGCGAGAGTATCCGTATCCGGCCATCCTCTTCGGGCACACGCACGTACCCTACGCGCGACGCGTGGGCGACACCGTCTTCGTGAACGTGGGCAGCGCCGGTCGCCCCAAGGACGGCGACTGGCGCGTCTGCTACGCGCTCGTCGACCCGGCCAGACTGGGCGAGGGCGAAGGCTTCGTCGAGTTTGTGCGCGTCGCCTACGACTACGAGCGGCTGATGGCCGATATGGCCATGACGCCGATGATCACGCGCTTCGCCGCGCCGCCCGACGTCCAGGAAGGATGAGTCGTTCATGACTCAGCAGACGATCACCCCCGTGCCTCCCATCACCGAGGAGACTCAGGAGGCAGCGCGCGTAGTGCCCATGTGTGAGTGCGGGACCCCGCCGGCCGCCTTCGTCGTGGAGCCGGCGGTCGCTTCGCCCCCGGCTCCTGACGCGCCACCCGGCCGCGCGCCGCACAAGGTGCTGGCGCGCCTCTGGCTGCGTCTGCCGCTTTGGGCGCGCGTGACCGGCGGCGTTGCCCTCTGGGCGGTCTTCTATCACTACTGGCTGCCGATCGCGACGTGGCTCACGCAGGACGTCCTCAATTTGGGCGACGGGCGTTTCGGGTCGTCGTTGGAGTTCTTCATCTACGACACCGTCAAGGTACTCATGCTGCTGACCATGGTCGTGTTCGCCGTCGGCGTCGTGCGCACGTTTTTCAGCCCGCAACGCACGCGCGCTCTGCTCCACGGCCGCCGTGAGGCGACCGGCAACGTGATGGCCGCGAGCCTCGGCATCGTCACGCCGTTCTGCAGCTGCTCCGCCGTGCCGCTGTTCATCGGTTTCGTCGAGGCCGGCATCCCGCTCGGCGTGACCTTCTCGTTCCTGATCGCCGCGCCGATGGTCAATGAGGTCGCACTCGTACTCCTCTACGGTCTGTTCGGCTGGGCGGTGGCGTCGCTCTACCTGGTCACCGGACTCCTCATCGCCATGATCGCCGGGTGGGTGATCGGGCGACTCAAGATGGACCGCTACGTTGAAGACTGGGTCCGCGAGATCCGCATGGGTGACGCCGAGGACGGCGAGGATCTCGACTGGAACGCGCGCGTGGCCTACGCAGTGCAAGCGGTCAAGGACATCGTCGGCAAGGTGTGGCCGTATGTGCTCGCCGGAATCGCCGTAGGCGCCATCATCCACGGTTACGTACCCGAGAACTTCATGGCCGGGGTCATGGGCGCCGACGCCTGGTGGAGCGTGCCGGCGGCGGTGGTGCTCGGCATCCCCATGTACTCCAACGCCGCGGGCATCATCCCGATCGTGGAGGCACTGCTCGAGAAGGGCGCGGCGCTGGGCACGGTGCTGGCCTTCATGATGGCGGTCATCGCGCTCTCGCTGCCGGAGACGATCATCCTGCGCAAAGTGCTCAAGTGGCCGCTCATCTTCACCTTCCTTGGCGTGGTCGGCGTCGGGATCATGTTCGTGGGCTTCCTGTTCAACGCGGTCCTGTAGGCAGAGGTGGGCCCGTGGACGCGCTGACGACCTTCACCGACCGGCGTGAGTTCGAGCGTGCCGCAGCCCTACTGGACAAGCTGAGCATCGCGCACAGGCTGATCTTCCCCGAGCCGGCCTACCAGCACGTGGGGTGCCCGGCGATCGCCCTGACGGCCGAGGGCAAAGCGCAGTTCCTGGAGGACGGCGGCAGCGATTGCCTGAGCGCCGGGTGGGTGGACTATCGCCAGCCGGCACAGCCGGTTCCCGACGAGGCGCCTCAGGAGTTCGCCGAGGACATCGTCGGCCGGGTCGCCATCGTGGTCCTGGCGCCGTGCGTCGCCGACTTCAAGCGCCTGCGCCTGACCGCTCATCTGTCCGGCGACGTGGCCGAGGCATTGCCCTACCTGAACGCCGAGATGCCGCAGGGATCCTACACGGCCAAACTGCCCGTGTTCACCTCCATGGACGGCCATCGCTTGGTGTCGCTGTTCAGGGACCGCATCGCGGTGGCCAAGACTGACGATATCGTCGATTCGTGGGCGAGCCTCGAGCGCGTCCGCTGCCTCGTGAACGAGGTGTGGGCGCGACGCGACGCGATCATGCCCTCGTTCGAGCTGCGTCGCAGACCGCCGGCTCTGGAGGTCTACAAGCGCTTGCCGGGCACGAACTGCGGGCAGTGCGGCGAGGCCACTTGCACGGCCTTCGCCTGGGCCGTGTGGCGCGGTGACGCCGCTCCGCGACGCTGTCTGCCGGTCTTCGAGGGCGAACGCGCTGACCTCAAGGACGCGCTGCTCTCGATCTGCTCTGGATTGGGACTCGAAAGCAGCTGATCGTTGCCTGCTCGTGGTCTGGCGGAGGGATACTCGTTACATGTACTTGCGTTTATCGATTGCGAGGCAGATAATCAGAAGAAGTTGATGAAGTAGAAAGCGGCGCTCAGTTCGTGCGTGCGCCGCGAGACCGGCCTGCAATTTCGTGAAGCGAGTGATCCTTAAGGAGGAGTGACATGACCACGCCGTACGTGCCGCCCGAGTGGGCCTTCGAGTTCCACGGCCACCGCTGCCCGTTCATGCCGATCGGCTACCGCATGGGCAAGCTGGCCATGGGGCGTCTGGGCGTCGAGCGCGAGAAGGACCATGGCTTCTACGTCGTCGCCGAGCTCGGCGAGGGCCACCCCCAGACCTGCATGATGGACGGCATTCAGGCGGCGACCGGCGCCACCTACGGCAAGCTCCTGCTCTCGCGCACCTTCTGGGGCAAGCTGGCGGCCGTGTTCGCGCACCCCGAGAAGGGCGCCGTGCGCTACGCGCTCAACGCCGACTTCATGGACGAGATGGGCAAGCACGAGTTCTTCGCCTACCGCAAGCGCGGCGTCGAGCCCTCCGAGATCCCCGCCGAGATCACCGACGACCTGGTCGCTTGGATCGCCGAGCTGCCCGACGAGACCGTCTTCAAAGTCGAGGACATGCCGGGCTACGTGTACGCGCCGGTGAAGGGCTCTTTCAACAAGACCAAGTGCTCGAGCTGCGGTGAGTACGTCTTCGACCGCTACGTGCGCACCAAAGACGGCGCGCCCGTCTGCATCCCGTGCTCGGGGTACGAACCGGCGCCGCAGCGGAAGTAGGAGGGAAGCACCGATGAACGATCCAAGCGTGGTCGCGCGCGTCGGCGATACCGCCGCAGCGCCCGACCTGCGGATCCTCGCCGACGGCATGGCGCAAGCCACCGGCCTCGAGAGCGCGCCCGTGGCCGTGTTCCTGCATTCTCCCGACGCCGACATGGCCCCGTTCGCCGGCTGGCAGGCGGTGGAGCGCCACCGCTACTGCCAGGCGCTGATGAAGGCGCGCGCCGGCGAGCGCGTCATCCTCGAGGCCGACGAGCTCGCCTGCCCGGCGGCGGCCAAGGCCTTCGGCTTCAGGCCGCTGACGCCGGCCCTGCAGACGGGCAAAGGCCTCGTCGGCTTCGGCATCGTCGCCGAGGCAGAGAGCGGCGCGCAGATGTTCCAGGGCATGAGCTGCCTCGAGCCGGGCTCGGTAGCGCGCCTCGCGCTCTGCCCGCTGGCCGAGGCGCCGGCGCTGCCGGACGTCGTGGTCGTCGAGGGCCCGCCGGAGCAGCTCATGTGGCTGCTGCTCGCCGAGGTGAACCTGCGCGGCGGCGAGCGCCTGCTGGGCAGCACCGCCGTGCTCCAGGCGACCTGCGTCGACGCCACGATCATCCCCCACCTCGAGCAGCGCCTGAACTTCACCATGGGCTGCTACGGCTGCCGAGAGGCGACCGACCTCGCGCCTGCCGAGACGGTGGTCGGCTTCCCCGGCGCGCGCCTGGCCCAGCTCGTCGACAGCCTCGCGTTTCTCGCCGAGAAGGCCGTGCCGCGCTCGCGCGCCAAGCGTGCTCACGAGGCACTCGTTACCGGCCGCGCGCCTGCGCTCGACCAGCCGTCACCCTTCGACCGGGGGAGAGAGTAACTCGGGTCTCCCAGCGCATTCGCAGTCCCCTCGAATCCCTCTCCAAAGGAGTCGCCATCATGCTCGATCAAGACCTGCTCGACCTCGGCCTCAAGTTCCACGGCCACAAGTGTCCCGCCATGCCCATGGGGCTGCGCACCGGCCTCGCCGCCATGGAGGCCCTCGGCGTCGAACACGCCGCCGACGGCCAGCTCGTCGCGCTCGTCGAGCTCGACGAGGACCACTGCGCCACCTGCTTCGCCGACGGCGTGCAGGTCGCCACCGGCTGCACCTTCGGCAAGGGCAACATCCGCCGCCTCGGCTACGGCAAGTTCGGCCTCACGCTGGTCGACAAGCGCACGCAGCGCGCCGTGCGCGTCGTGCCCAAGGGCAGCGTGATGATGAAGAACCGGGAGTCCGAGTTCATGAAGCTGCGCAGCTCGGGCACGCCCGCCTCGCAGATCCCCTCCGAGCTCGTCGACCCGCTGATCGCCAACGTCTCCGCGGCGCCCGACGAGATGATCCTCGACATCGGCGAGGTGACCGCCTACGAGTGGCACGACGCACCGCACACCTTCGAGGCGTTCCTCTGCCCCGAGTGCGGCGAGATGGTGGTCGAGCGCAACGCGCGCGTCAAGGGCGGCGTCGCCGTCTGCCGCCCCTGCGCCGAGCGCTAAGACGCCGGGAAGCCTGCGCACATGACGACCACCTACCTCATCGCCGCGCTCGTGACGCTGGCGTTCACGATCGTGCTCACGGTGGCCGGGCTCGGCGCGGCGTTCATCCTCGTGCCGGTCTACCTCGCCCTCGGAGTGGAGATGCACGCGGCGCAGGCCATGGCGCTGCTGCTCAACGCCATCGCCATGGCCTTCGCCTGCGCGCGCTACATCCCGGCGAAGCTGGTCGACTTCCGCATCGCGGTGCCGATCGTCATCGTGGCGACGATCCTCTCGCCGCTCGGGGCGTACGTCAGCTCCTACGTGCCGGTGACGACGCTGAAGTGGATGTTCATCGGCTTTCTCATCTTCGCCGGCGCGATGATGCTCTTCTACAAGCCAAAGCCCCACGAGGTGGCCGGCCGGGGCGAGCTCTTGGGCGTCGGCGTGGGCGTCGGCGGCGCGGCCGGCTTCCTCGGGGGCATGCTGGGGGTCGGGGGAGGCAACTTCGTCGTCCCCGCGCTCGTGTGGCTCGGGCTCGACGCCAAGCGTGCCGCCGGCACGACTGCCTTCGTCGTCGTCTTCGCCTCGTTCACCGGCTTCCTCGGCCAGGCCTCCGTCGCAACGATCGACACCACCCTGCTTGCCTGGACCGCCGCGGCCTCGATCATCGGCGCCCTGATCGGTTCGTGGCTCATGCATCGCAAGCTGCAGGCGGCGCAGGTCAAGACGTCCATCGGCGTGCTGCTCTTCTTCATCGCCGCCACCATGGCCTACAAGCTGATCGCGTAGAGGGCCAGCATGGCGCACGACCACAGCCACGCCGGCCTCGGCCGCCGGCTCCTGATCGGCCTCGTCATCAACGCGGGCATGCTCGCCCTACAGGTCGTGGGCGGCATCTCGGCCAACAGCCTGGGGCTGCTCTCCGACGCCGCCCACAACGGCAGCGACGTGGCCGCCCTGGGCATGGCTTACGCCGCCGACCGCGTCCGCACCCGTCCCGGGACCGAGAAGCTCACCTACGCCTACGGACGCTGGGAGGTGCTGGTCGCGCTGATCAACGCCGTGGCCCTGATCGCGGTGTCGGCGGTGATCGTGTACGCGGCCGTCGGCAGACTGATCCACCCGTCGGCGGTGAACGGCCCGCTGGTCATGGCGTTCGCCCTGGTCAGCCTCGTCGGCAACGCGGTCGCGGCCTGGCTGCTCGGGGGGGAGAAGAGCGTCAACGCCCGCAGCGCCTTCCTGCACCTAGAGGGCGACGCCGCCGCCTCGGGCGCCGTGCTCGTCGGCGGCCTCTTCATCTGGCTCGCGCATCTCGACCGCGTCGACCCAGTGCTCTCGATCGCCATCGCCGTGTGGATCAGCTACGGAGCGATCAAGGTGATCGTCGAGGCCGGCCGGATCCTGCTCGAGGGCGTCCCCGTCGGCCTGGAGGTCGGCGACGTCGAGCGCGCCGTGCTCGGCGTGGACGGCGTCGCCGGCGTGCACGACCTGCACGTCTGGTCGGTCTCCTCGACGGACGCGGTGCTCTCGGCGCACGTGCAGCTCACAGACACGCAGCTTTCGGGCACCACCCCTGTCGTCGACCAGATCAAGGAGGCTCTGGCTGCGGCCTTCGGCATCCATCACGCCACGCTGGAGCTCGAGTGCGCCGGCAGGGAATGCGCCGATGGCTGCTGCATCTACGCGCCCGCAACCGTCCCAGAACAGTCCACCTAACGCGGAGGAGTCCTCATGCCCTGGTTTGCCGGCGTGACCCGCCCCGAGATCGATTGGGGCCCGACCATCGACTCCGAGAAGTGCGTGTCCTGCGGCCTTTGTCTGAACTGCGGCAAGGACGTGTTCGACTGGGTCGACGGCAAGTCGGTGGTGGCGCGCCGAGACGACTGCGTCGTCGGCTGCATGACCTGCGGCAACCTCTGTCAGGGCCGCGCCATCAGCTTCCCGCCGCTCGACGACCTGCGGAAATTCTACCGTGACCACCACGTGTGGAAGCAGGTCAAGGCAGCCATGGTCGCGGCCGGGAAGATCCCGGAATGAGCGTCGCCAGTCTCACTCGCGGCGCGACGGAAGAGAGGCCATGATGAAAGCCCACTCGCACATCGACGCCGGAACCTGCGGATTCCACACCACAGTCGTCGCCGACTCCCCCGACAAGCGTCACGTCACCTTCGCCATCGAGACGGAGTGCGACGTGGTCGCGAAGCTCGTCGCCGCGCTCGAGGAACTGCAGCCCATCGACGTCTACGGCGAGGTCGACAAGCGAAAGGAGAGCGTCATCTTGGCGACCGTCGTCGAGACGATGGCGGAGTGCCGCAAGAGCTGCGCCGTGCCGCTCGGGGTCTTCAAGGCCATGCAGGTGGTCACGGGGCTGGCGCTCCCCAAGGACGTGCACATCGAGGTCACCGAAGAGAAGGACGAGACCGCCGCGTGATCGAACGGACGGTGTCACATGCCGTCCACAGTCATTCAAACCAGGAAGGAACCGAGATGGAAGAAAGCTCGAAGCCCAGCCCCATGGAGATCATGCGCAACACGGTCCCCGAGGGAGCCAAGATCTATCTGGAGCACAAGGCCGCCGTCATGGAGAACCCCGCGCTCCAGGCGGTGCCGACCAAGTACAAGCTGCTCGTGGGCATCGGCGTGGCGGCGGCCCTGCAGTCGAGTACCTGCACCGTGATGTGGTCCAAGCTGGCCAAGCAGGCCGGCGCGACACAGGCGGAGATTGCCGAGGCGATCCTCGTGTCGCGGCTCATGAAGATGGCCACGGTGAACGACACGGCCGCGGACGCGCTCGCCTGGCTGGACGAACAGGGAGAATAGCGACGCCCCGAGACGGCAGGCCGGGCACCGCAGATGCCCGGCCCCTGCCGCTCATCCGTTGCGGCCGATGAGATGGGCTATCGACACTCCCGAATGTGTGGTGCCGGCGCAACGAGCCATGAGGTAGATTCGCCCGTAAGGCCGGGCAGCCGGACGAAGGGGGAAGTCATGAGCAGAGTGATGAATCTCGTCCTTGAGGACGAGGCCCTGATGGAGCTGGAGCGGATCCTGCTGGACGACGACGCCGCAGGCGCCCTCGAGTGGCTCAGGGCCCACCTCAGCGGCAAGGCCGCCCATGTGCTCGAGAGCAGGTCGACTCCCAAGCATCCACGTCAGTGAGACGCTGCGCGGGGCACCCGCTCAGCTGATCGCGCCCGCCGCCGTCACCCGCAGCATCCCGAGCCGGAGCCACAGCAGCCCCCGGAGCCGCCGGAGGGCTGGCGGCCAGTCCCTACGCCGAAGCCTCCGCGGAAGATGCGCCGCAGAGGCACGCCGGTCTCCGGGTGCGTCGTGAACGGCTCGTCCGTCATGTGCTGCTCGAACTCGAAGTAGCAGGGCTCTTCGCCGGGCGACTGCGGGACGCTCTCGTAGATGTAGATTGGCATGCGTTCTCCTCGTTCAGATTCCGTACGATACTGTGCTGAGATCGGCCCTGCGCGACGCCTCCGGCCCGGTCAGGTCCTGCTCGTCCATCCACGGCTCCAGCACGGTGCGCGCCGCGTGCTCCGCGATCTCTTGGAGATGCCGCTGCTCGTGAGCCCGGCGGGCGCGGAGTACGGGGTCCGTCACCTCAAGCGGCGTCAGGCTCTGGTTGACCACCCAGGCGAAGGGCGTGATGTCGGCGCGCGCCAGGTCACGCTCGAGCTGCATCGCCTCGTGGATCGGCGTCGCCTCCGGGAGCGTGACCAGCAGGACGTGCGTGTAGGCGGGGTCGCGCAGGCGCGGCAGCAGGCGCTGCACGGCCTCGGGGCTGCCGTCGACCTTGCGCAGCACCTCGCGGTGGTAGGCCTCGGCCGCGTCGAGCAGGAGCAGCGTGTGCCCGGTGGGCGCCGTGTCGACGACGACGAACCGGTCCTCTCCCTCAGCCACCGTCTCGGCGAAGGCGCGAAACACGGCGATCTCCTCGGTGCACGGCGAGCGCA
>Ga0315287_10003744_pt1 | contig 14705 bp, 15 predicted proteins | sample YL17G11_0_MG_FD_205037 | JGI IMG/M metagenome (GOLD analysis project Ga0315287, IMG submission 205037) | Sediment microbial communities from Yellowstone Lake, YNP, Wyoming, USA - YL17G11_0 | ecosystem: Environmental > Aquatic > Freshwater > Lake > Sediment | place: USA: Wyoming | collected... | reverse complement strand
CGTGGTCGGCGACCTCATGTACGATCTCTCGCCCAAGGGCTCGACCCAGGCAGACGGGTCGCGCTTGGGCGTGCGGGAAGTCGAGGTCGCTCTCCAGGCCGTCGTCGATCCCTATTTCCGGGGTGACATCTACCTGGGCTTCAGCGACCTGGAGAAGGTGTCCATCGAGCAGGCGTTCCTGACGGCCACGGCACTCCCGTGGCATCTCGAAGCCCGCCTGGGACGGCAACTGCTGCCGTTCGGCAAGCAGAACACCACCCACCGACACGACCTCCACACCTTCGAATATCCCTGGGTGATCCAGCGTTTCCTGGGCGCCGAGGGGGGCAAGGGGACCGGCGCATCGCTGAGCAAGATCTTCTCGCCGTTCGGCTTCTATCAGGAAGTCATCGTCACAGTGAACGACCGGATCGCTGAACCGGTCGAAGGGCTCGTGCCCGACACACCCACCAACAAGAGCCTCGGCGGGCTCGGGTACACGGCCCGGCTCCGCAACTACCTGGACATCACCCAGAACGCCAATCTCGAGATCGCCGCCAGCGCGGCGACCAGCCAGGTGGCCCAGCCGGTCACGGCGACGGCGGAGTTCAACGCGGTCAATGCGCGCCAGACCCTGGTCGGCGTGGACGTGACCTACCGCTGGCGCCCGCTGCAGCAGGGGCTCTATCGGTCGTTCATCCTGCAGGGCGAGTACCTGCGGCAGATCAACGAGCCGAGCCCGGACCTGCCTCCGGGCTCCGTCACCTATCTCGGACCCAGCCGCGGGTACAATGGCGGTTACCTGTTTGCGCGGTACCAGGTGGGGCGGCGGACTTTCATCGGGGCGCGCGGTGACATGGTGCAGGATCCGGCGGCCGATGGGAGCACCCTCGCGGCGGGCTCGGGGTACTGGGAGTTCTTTCCGAGCGAATTCTCCAAGTTGGTGGCCGGGATGGAGCGCGTCAGCCCCCAGGGCCAATCGGCCTACACGCGGATCATCCTGCAGGCCACCTTTGCGCTCGGCCCGCACAAGCCGCACCCGTTCTGATGCCCATGTCTTTTCGGCTGCCGAAGGGATCTTCCATGCGAATCATGACTCCGCTGGCGCTCGGTGCCGCGCTGCTCGCCGGCGGCGCGCGGCCCGCAACGGCCCAACTCAAGATCGTCACCACCACCACCGACCTGTGGGACATCGCGCGCCAGGTGGGCGGGACACGCGCCACGGTGAAGCACATCAGCGAGGGCTACCAGGACCCCCACTTCGTCGAGGCCAAGCCGAGCTTCGTGCTCGACCTGCAGAAGGCAGACGCCTTCGCGTACGTCGGACTTCAACTGGAGGTGGGGTGGGCCCCCGTCCTGGTCACGGGGGCGCGGAACCAGAAGATCAGTCAGGGCGCACCGGGCGACGTGGACGTCTCGAGGGCCATCCCCCTGCTCGACATCCCGAGTGGCAACGTGGACCGCAGCCAGGGTGACGTGCATCCGCTCGGCAACCCCCACTACTGGCTCGACCCGGCCAACGGCAAGCGGATCGCGGAGTTGTTCCGCGACCGGTTCTCCGAGCTCGATCCGGCCGGCGCATCCGTGTATGCGGCCAACACGAAGGCCTTCGAGGCGAAGGTCGATGCCGCGGAAAAGGAATGGGCCCCGCTGTTGGCGAAGATCAAGGGGAAGCCAGTGGTCGCGTGGCACACGAGCTGGCGGTATTTTGCAGAGTACACGAAGGTGAATCTGGTCGGATTCATGGAGCCCAAGCCGGGCGTGCCGCCATCACCGTCGCATCTGGCCGGGCTGATCCTGACGATGCAGCGGACCGGCGCCAAGGTCATCATCATGGAACCCTGGTACGATCACAAGACGGCCGACGTGGTCGCCTCCAAGACCGGTGCGACGGTGCTGATGCTGGCGCCTTCCGTCGGGGCCGGGTCGGGAACGGAGGACTACATCGCCATGCTGCGCAACGCCGTGACCCAGGTAGCCAAGGTGATTCCGTGACCAGTCTCGTCCGGTTCGAGGACGTTGCCCTGGGCTATGGACGCAAGCCGTTGCTGCGGGGGATCACCTTCGAGATCGCGAGCGGCGACTTCCTCGGCCTGGTCGGGCCCAACGGATCCGGCAAGACCACCATGCTCCGGGCACTGCTCGGGACTCTGATGCCCCTCTCGGGCCGGGTCACCATCTCGCCCGAGGTGCGCTTCGGCTATGTCCCGCAGCGTGACCAGATCGACTCGGGGTATCCGCTCCGGGTACTCGACGTGGTGCTCATGGGCCGTTACCACCGCATCGGGCTGGGCCGCCGCCCCACGGCAGCCGACCGGGCCGCGGCCTTCAGGTCGCTCGAGCACGTCGGCATCGCCGACCTGGCGGACCAGCATCTGGGGGACCTGTCGGGCGGGCAGAAGCAGCGCACCCTGATCGCGCGGGCCCTGGTCGGCGGTCCGACGGTCCTGGTGCTGGACGAGCCCACCAACGGACTCGACCTGGTCTCCACCACCCAGATCCTGAGCCTGGTGCGGGAGCTGCACGAAAACGACGGGCTCACCGTACTGATGGTCAGCCACGCGCTGAACGAAGTGGCCAATTACGTGGAGCGTCTGGCACTGCTGGTGGACGGGACGCTGAACATCGGCATGGTGGACGAGATCCTGACGGAGAAGGCGCTGAGCGCGCTCTACCGGATCCCGGTCGAAGTGTCCTCCGTCAGCGGCCACCGGATCGTGGTGGCTCGGCGCCATGGAGGGGGGCCGTCCCGTGTTTGATGCGGTCCTGCTCTTCCGGGACGCCCTCTACGGGACCCTGATCATCGCCGTCACGTGCGGCGTCCTGGGCGTGTATGTCGTCCTCCGCCGGATCATCTTCGTGGGAGCGGCCTTGGCGCAGCTCTCCAGCGCCGGCATCGCCTTCGCCCTCTGGCTGGCCGGCGTCGGCGTCAGCTTCGGCTTCCTGACGCAGCCGCTCACACTCGCCCTGGCGGTGACGCTGCTCGGCGCTGTCTTTTTCGGGATGGGATCGGGCCGCCGGCTGCTGCAGCCGGATGCCACCATCGGGGTGACCTATGCGGTCGCCGGCGCGCTCGGCATCCTGCTGGTCGCCAAGACGGCTACCGGCGAGGCGCACGACATCTTCCTCCAGGGCAACATCCTGGGACTCACCCGGACCGACACCCTGCTGGAACTGGCGGTGAGCGTGCCGGTCCTGCTGCTGCACACGGTCTTCTACAAGGAACTGCTGTTCGTGTCCTTCGACCGGGAGACGGCGCGAACACTGGGCTACCGGGTGGACCGCTGGAACCTGCTGCTCTACTTCACGATCGGCCTGGTGATCGCGACGGCGATCCAGTTCGCCGGCGTCTTGCTGGTCTTCAACTTCCTGGTGCTGCCCGCCGTGACCGGGCTGCTGCTGTCACGGAGCATGGCCGGGACGTTCCTGGCGGCGGTGTTGGCGGCGGCGCTGGCGGCGCTGGTGGGGTTCGTGGCGTCCATCCGCTTCGACCTGCCCTCGGCCGCCGCGATCATGGCCGTGTCGGGGGCTTTCGTGATGCTGGCGTGGGTCTATCGGCGGCTGCGGAAGGAGTGAATTCGAGGCCTCCAGCTTACTGCTGGCCCGCTCTCTCGAACCGGGCCCTCGCCGCGGGTACCGGAAGGGCACTGCGTCGGATCAACTCCAGGTGCGGCGCGATCAGGTCGGCGAAGAGCTGGGCGGCCGTGATCGGATGTCCTCCGCTGCCGGGTGAACCGCCGAACAGCTGGAGGGCTCCGATGATGCGACCGGCCACCCGGAGCGGCACGGTCAGGTCGGTACCGCCCTCGCCGGCCACCAGGAAGGCGGCGACCCCGCTCAACACCAGCGACAGGTCCGAGGCATCGAGCGTCGTCGTCGGCAGCGACGACAGCGGCCGGAGGTCGCCGGGCTCCACCTCGACGAATCGATCATCTCCCAGTCGCAGGGCGAAGCGGACCGCGCCGAATCCGAGCGATTCCCGGACATCCTTGACGAACAGGGCGACCGCCTCACCCCAGTGAGCGGTGCCGGCCAGCATGGCGGCGAGGCGGCCCGCCCGGAGCTGGCTGGCGTGCATCGACTGGGACTGGGCCCGGACCACGTCCGCATCGAGCGAGGCGCGGAGGCCCTGCACCCGGAGCGCGATCACCGGGGCGACCGACTGCAGCACGTCGCGGTCGGCCTCGGTGAACATGCCGGTACCCGGTCCGCCCAGGAGCATCCAGGCATCGTCGGCACCGGCGGACGAGAGCCGGACGCCGAGTGCTGCGCGGACCCGTTGCAGCGCGCGGCTGTCGCGGTAGGATGGCCAGGCGAGTCCGGGCCCTTCGCGCAGGTCTTCGACCAGCAGGGTCCCGTCATCCGCGGCGAGAGCCACCAGTCCCGACACCGCTTGGGAGACCGCCCCGGTGGATTCGCCCCAGCGGCGCCCCTCGGGCGCCCCGCTCAGCAGTGCCCACACGCCGTTGCCCTGGCCGGCGATCGCGACATCGATGCGCTCGTGCGGGACCAGCGCCTGGAGGACACCCGATACCAGCCGCAGCACCTCGCTGCCGGTCCGGCCCTCCGCGGCCGCCCGGGCCACGCACTCGACGACGTTTTCGGGTGTCACCTCGACTGCGGGCCCGGCGGTACCGGAGATCGGGGGGCTGGCGGCGAGGCCCATGAAGGTTTCGACCAGCTGATGGACGATGCCATGGAGCCGCATCGCCTGCGGCACCGCGTAGCGGCCGGGCTCGAGATGGGCGAAGACCGCCAGACCAAGGTCCCGGGTGTGGCTTCGGACGGGAACGGCCACCACCGACCCGTAGCCGGCGCGCCGAATCCGTTGCTCGAGTTCGAACAGTTGGTGCTGGTTCAGGAACGGGGCTGGCGGCTCGATCTGGACATGGTCGCGGGCCAGCTCCGTGGGGGCGAGCAGCAGCACCCCGCCACGATCCGGGAAGAGCCAAAGCGCCAGCATGTCGTGGGGCAGATCCTGGCCGACCAGGTTGCTGAGCGCGAGGTGCCACGCCGCGACCGCGGCGGCGTCCGGAGGACCGTCCTGCAGAGGCAGGACAGGCACCAGGTAGCTACCCGGGGACGGGGCGGTGGCAAGGGTTCCGGTCGGCAGCATCAGCGTCAGCTTGCTCGCAAGTAGAGTAACCTCAGCCTGACTGAGCAGTTTTCGTACCCCGAGCAGCAAGTTGTTAAGATGTTAATTGACAATTGTTTATAGAATGTGGTCCTGGGGTGGGCCGGACTCAGATCGCCGGGGGTCTGGCACAGTCTTGGAGACGGTTGACATAGGGGAGGGGGGTATGTATCCTAGGTCGTGCTCACAGCTCACTGGCTCACCATCCACTCTCCCCAGGTTCCCCATGAGCCCCCTCGTCCTCTCCATCGACGGCATGTCCTGTCATCACTGCCTGAACTCGGTCAACCAGGCTCTTTCCCAGCTGCAGGGCGTCTCACTCCAGTCGGTCCGGATCGGCCGGGCGGAGCTCACCTATGACGAGTCGGTGATCCAGCCCGAGGCCATCATCGCAGCGGTCACCGGCGCCGGTTACCCGGCGACGCCGGCCGCCGCCTAGCCGGGCTTTTCCATGCCCCCCGGCACCGGGACCACGACGCTCACGACCAGCGGCTCGCGGCTCGAGACCACCATCGAAGTCAGCGGCATGACCTGCGCCGCGTGCAGCGGACGGGTGCAACGCGCCCTGGAGAAGACCCCCGGGGTATCGGGGGCCAACGTCAACCTGATGACGGGGGCGGCCACGGTCGGGTTCGATCCGGGAGCGGTGTCGCTCGAGGGCCTGCTCGAGGTGGTGCGTGGGGCGGGCTACGGCGCGGCGCTGCCGAAGCCGGACGCGGCAGCGGGGGAAGAGTCGGCGGCGCTGGACCGTGCCCGGGAAGCAGAGATCGTGACCCTGCGGCGGAAGCTGGTGGTGGCGGGCACGGCCGCGGTGCTCACGATGCTCCTGATGCCCTTTGCCGAGTCCGGTCATGGCGCCATGGCCGATCCGGTGATGCGGCTGCTGATGCCGGTTGCCGATCTGCTCAAGACCGCCATCCCGCCGCTCGGCGCGATCCCGGTGCCGGTGTGGCGCTGGATCCTGCTGGCCCTGACGCTGCCGAGCGTGCTCTGGGCCGGACGCCACTTCTACACGCGGGCCTGGGCAGCGGCCCGGCACCGTGGCGCCGACATGAACACCCTGATCGCGGTGGGAACCGGCGCGGCGTTCACGTTCAGCCTGGCGATGACGCTGTGGGGCGAATGGTTCGAATCCCGTGGCGTGGCGTCGGTCGTGTATTTCGAGGCGGTCAACGGGATCATCGCGCTGATCCTCCTCGGCAACCTGCTCGAGACCGGCGCCAAGCGCCGCACCAGCGGTGCCATCAAGCGGCTGATCGGCCTGCGGCCGGCCACGGCGATGCTGCGGCGCGATGGCCGCGAGGTCGAGGTGCCGCTGGCCGATGTGCAGGTGGGCGACGAACTGCTGGTGCGCCCGGGCGACCGGATTCCGGTGGACGGGAAAGTCGTCGAGGGATCGAGTGCGGTGGACGAATCCATGCTCACCGGTGAACCGATGCCCGTGACGAAGCAGGCCGGCGACGACGTCACCGGGGGCACGGTCAATCGCACCGGGGCGTTCGTTTGCCGGGCGACGCGGGTGGGTCGGGACACGGTGCTGTCGCAGATCATCCGGATGGTGCAGCAGGCGCAAGGTTCCCGCGCACCGATCCAGGCGCTCGCCGACCGGATCTCCGCGGTCTTCGTGCCGGTGGTGATCGGACTCGCCCTGCTGACCTTCGCGCTCTGGTACCTCCTCGGGCCCGAGCCATCCGGCGTCCGCGCGCTGGCCTCGGCGGTCACGGTGCTGATCATCGCCTGCCCCTGCGCCATGGGACTGGCGGTGCCGACCGCGGTGATGGTCGCGACCGGGCGGGGGGCGGAGCAGGGGCTCCTGATCAAGGGTGGTGAGCCGCTGCAGCGGGTAGGGGATGTGAACGCGATCGTGCTCGACAAAACCGGCACCATCACCGAGGGAAAGCCGGCGGTCACCGAGGTCCGGGCGTACGGCATCGACGAGGCGGAATTGCTCAGGCTGGCGGCCGGGCTGGAGCGGCGGAGCGAGCACCCGCTGGCGGAGGCCGTGGTGCGGCGGGCGGACGGATTGGCGGGCTTGCCCGAGCCGGAGTCGTTCGAGGCCGTTCCCGGCCGGGGCGTGCAGGGGGTCGTCCAGGGGCGGTGGGTGGTGGTGGGGAACCCGGCCTTCTTCGCGGACCTGGGCATCGATGCCTCCGCGCTGAACCAGGACGTCGGCGAACTGGCGGCCAGGGCGCGGACCCCGGTGCTCGTGGCCGTGGACGGGCGCGCGGCGGGCATCATCGGCATTGCCGATCCGGTGCGGGCCACCAGTCGCCAGGCGGTGCAGGAGCTCCTCGCCCTCGGGCTCGAGGTGGTCATGCTCACCGGGGACGACCAGCGCACCGCCGATGCAGTGGCCCGGGAGGTCGGCATCACCCGGGTCCATGCCCAGGTGCTGCCGGCGATGAAGCTGTCGGTCGTGAAAGCGCTGCAGGCCGAGGGCAAGGTCGTGGCGATGGTGGGAGACGGGATCAACGACGCGCCGGCGCTGGCCGCCGCTGACGTCGGCATCGCGATCGGCACCGGGACCGATGTCGCCATCGAGGCCGCCGACATCACGCTCATGTCGGGCGACCTGCGCGGCGTGGTGCGGGCGATCCGGCTCTGCCGGCGGACGATGCGCACCATCCGGCAGAACCTCTTCTGGGCATTCATCTACAACCTGGTCGGCATCCCGGTGGCCGCGGGTGCGCTCTATCCGGCGTTCGGCATCCTGCTGACGCCGACGATGGGCGCGGCGGCGATGGCCCTGAGTTCGGTCAGCGTCGTGACCAACAGCCTGCGGCTGAAAACCGGCAAGCAGTGAGGAGGGCGCGGAGGCTGGGGCCACCCAGGTGGTCATCGCGAGGGTCCGAAGGACCCGTGACGATTCGCTCCCCGCTTCCTGCTCACGGGTCACTGGTCCCCTACCGAGGAGTCTCGCGATGAGCGACGCGACTGTTCCCGCCCCCTGCGCCTGCGGCACCGGTACTGAAGGGGAACGCCACGCGGTGGCGGTGGACCCCGCCATCAAGCGGGCGGTTCTGACACGGCTCCGGCGCATCGAGGGCCAGATCCGTGGGATTCAGCGGATGGTGGCAGAGGAGCGCTATTGCGCTGACATCATCACCCAGGTCGCGTCGGTGCAGGAGGCGTTGCGGGGTACTGCGCGGGCCCTGCTGCAGAACCACCTGCGGCACTGCGCCACGACGGCGATCCGTTCGGGCGACCCGGCCGCCGCCGAGGCGATGTACGAAGAGCTGGTTGACCTGATGGGCAAGGCCAGGTAAGGGTCAGAGCATCGCCTTCCACTCTTTGGTGCTCACCGCGGCCCGTCCCATGTCCCGACCGACCGTCCGGATTGCCCCGAGCACCACCACGGCTCCCAGCAGAGTGACCACGGGGAGAATCAGCATGGCCTGGCCGATCCCGAAGTGGTCGGACAGGGTGCCGACCAGCGGAAACGCGATCGCGTCGCCGGCGAGGTGGATGAAGAGCAGGTAGGCGCCGGCCACCGTGGTCCCGATGCTTTGCGGCACGACGTCGAAGAGGACCGAGGTCAGCGGTCCGTTGTACCAGGTCAGGAAGAAGAAGGCGGCGCAGAAGACCGGGACGAAGAGGTGCATGTCCCGGATGGTGAGCAGCCAGATCGCCAGCGGCGCCCCGACCAGGAACCCCGCGCTCGACACGAAGACCCGGGCCCAGGCATAGCGCTGCTGCAGCCAGTCGGCCAGGACCCCGCCGGCGAGGGTGCCGGCGATGCCGGCGATCAGTCCCCAGGTGCCCAGCAGTGCGGACGCGGTCGCGACGGTCAGATCCAGCTCCCGGGTCATGAAGGCCGGCGACCAGCCGATGATGCCGTTCATCCCGAACGAGATCATGGCGCCGCCGATGAAGACGTACACCAGGGTCGGGGTGTGCAGGACGATCCGGAACGCGTCGGTCAGGTCCTCGAAGGCGCTCTGCATGCTTGACGGCGCGCCGGTGGCCGTCTCGGCTGCGTCCAGCCGCACCCACTTCCTGATGTTCACCACCAGGCCAGCCGCGGCGCAGATGGAGACCGCGGCTGTGTCCACCGCGGAATCCGCCCCGTAGAACCGGTCCAGCACGAAGCCCAGCAGGCCGCCGAGGCCCAGGCCGACAAGCAGGGGCAGGCAGGACCGGATGATGCCGAGGGTGGTGCCGTGGAGCGACCGGAGCTGGTCCATGATGGGCGGAAGGCCGGCTCCGCGTACCGGGTCGCGGAGGCGGGCGACCAGGGCGGCCAGCGCAAAGCCCGGGAGGCCGAGCGCCATGAAGGCAACCCGCCAGCCGTACATCGCCTCGAGCTGACCGGCGAGGAGGATGCCGGTGACACCACCGAGGGCCAGCCCGGCGGTGAAGATGCTCATCGCGGCTGCGCGGCTCTTGCCGGTGAAGTAGTCGGCGACGAGGGCGGTGCTGGCGGCGTTGGCCGCGGCGCCGCCCAGTCCCACCGCCGCCCGGGTCACCAGCAGCTGGGTGAATCCGCGGACCAACCCGCCCAGGCTGGTGAAGACGCTCCAGATGGCGACACCGGCTGCGGTCACGGCGGTCCGGGATCGGAGGTCGCTCAGGATACCGACTGGCAGCGCCGTGAGCGAGAAGATCAGCACGTAGGCGGAGGCGAGCCAGCCGAGATGGGCGTCGGTGAGGCCGAGGTCGCGCTTGATCGGCTCGAAGAGCGCGAAGATGGCGTTCCGCTCGAGGTAATTGACGACGTTGATCAGCGTCAGCAGCGCCAGCGCGTAGCGGCCGTACGCTGGCGTGATCTTGGGTCGGCCGTTCACGGGCCGCCCCTGGCCTCCTCGGCCCGGCGGTTCCGGAAGTCGAGCGCGGCGTGGTACTCGTCCACCAGCCGCTGCATCATCGCCTCGCGCCGGGCGTAGAGGCGCTTGAGCGGCCGAGGTGGGTGCCGGGCCAGCGCGTAGGCGGTGATCAGCGGCAGCGACACGGTGTTGTCCAGGTAGCAGACCACGGTGCCGGGCAGCATGTCGGGGTCGATCTTGCCCCAGGACACCGCTTCTCCGGGCGTCGCGCCGGAGAGGCCGCCGGTGTCGGGCCGGGCATCGGTGAGCTGCAGGAAGAAGTCGTGGCCCCGCTCGTCGATGCCGAGGACTTCCTGGATCTGGGGCTCGGTCTGGAGCAGGAAGTTCTTGGGGCTGCCGCCGCCCACGATGAGGGCCCCGCTCTTGCCGCCGGAGCGCTTGGCCTCGAGCACGATCGAGGCGGTCTCGTTGACGTCGGCGCTGACGTCGTAGCGCAACTTGCTGCCGGCCAGCGCCTGCTCGGCGACGTTCATGCCGATCGAGCTGTCGCCGGGGGAGCTGGTGTAGATCGGCACCTGGAGCTCGTGGGCGGCGGCCAGCACTGAGCGACGCTCCGCGCCGACCCGTTTCTCGCGCTCGAGCAGGTAGCCGCCGAGCAGATAGTGGTACTCGGCGGTGCTCATGGACTTCTGGAACTCCGGGCGGGCCGACACCTCGCGGACGAACGCGTCGGTGGACAGCAGCACGGTGTAGTCGAAGAAGATGTCGTAGATCCGGACGACTCCGTCGGCACGCAACTCGACATCGTTGGCGAAGGGGGTGCCCTGGTGCATCGCCAGGTCCAGGGCAAAGTGGGCGTCGTGATAGAGGTTGGCGCCGGTCGAGATGATCCAGTCCACGAAGCCGGCCGCCATGAGCGGGATCAGCGTGCTCATGCCCAGGCCGGCGGGGGTCAGGGCGCCGGTGAGGCTCATCCCGACGGTCACCTCTGGCTCGAGCATCCGCTCGGTGAAGAGGTGGCAGGCCTCGCGGAGGCGCCCGGCGTTGTAGGCGAGGAAGGCGTTCTCGATCAGGTCGGCGGCGGATTCCCGGCCGGTGATGGCCGCGGGCGCGATGCGGGTGCCGCTGAGGTGGTGGCTGGACGGACGGGTCATCTCGGGCTCCCGGGAAGGAAGGAATATACGTGAGCAGGGAGCGGTGAGCAGGTTGCTGCTATCTTCTCTGGGCCATGGCGAATACGGTTTCTCCCGCAGTAGGCCGCACCTGGACCGGGCTGATGGTCGGGTTGACCGCCAGGGCGCTTCTCAACCCGCGGCTGGCCGTGGATCTGCTCCGCACCGGGTGGGCCTTCCGGCGTCGGCAGTGGTGGGCCAGGGCTCCCTTCCTTCCCGTGCCGGACCTCACCTACCTGCGCTGGCGGATGTACACCGCCTATGCCGATGAGCAGGCCGTGCCGCCGGTGGAAGACGTGATCGCCTTTGCGCGGTGGCGGCGGGAGACGATGCACCTGTGACCGAAGGTCCGGCACCGCGCGTCGTGATAGTGGGTGGCGGCTTCGCGGGGCTTGCCGCCGCCAAGAGGCTTAGCCGCCTGCCGGTCCGGGTGACGGTGGTGGACCGCACCAACCACCACCTCTTCCAGCCTTTGCTCTACCAGGTCGCGACCGCGGCGATCAACCCGTCCGACATCGCCCAGCCGATCAGGTCCATCCTCAGGAAGAGGAGAAACGTCGAGGTCCTGCTTGGGGAGGTGGAGCGGGTGGATGCACCGGGCAAGCGGCTGGTGCTGACGGACGGTGCCGCCCTCGGGTACGACTATCTGATCCTCGCGCCCGGCATCCGGCACTCGTATTTCCAGCACCCGGAATGGGAAGCGCTGGCGCCGGGCCTCAAAACGGTGGAGGACGCGCTGGAGATCCGGCGGCGGGTCCTGCTGGCCTTCGAGCGGGCCGAACGGGCCACGACGCCGGAGGAACGGCACCGGCACCTGACCTTCGTGGTGGTGGGCGGTGGACCGACAGGGGTGGAAGTCGCGGGCGCCATTGCGGAGATCAAGCGGTACGCTCTGACCCGCGATTTCCGCCATATCGACCCGCGCGATGCGATGGTGGTCCTGCTCGAAGGTGGCCCGAGACTACTGGCATCCTATCCGCCAGACCTGAGCCAGAAAGCGAAGGAAACGTTGCGGGAACTGGGCGTGGAGGTCCGGACCGATTCGATGGTCACGGCGATCGAACCCGGTGCGGTGGTCTCGGTGGGCTGGCGGATCCCGACCGACACGGTGGTGTGGGCGGCCGGCAACGCGGGCAACCCGTTGCTCCGGTCGCTCGGCGCGCCGCTGGACCGACTTGGCCGGGTCGTGGTGGACCCGGACTGCTCCGTGCCCGGTCACCCGGGAGTCTTCGTGCTCGGCGACGGTGCCGCGTTCAGCCACGATGCACGATTTGCCGAGGCGCTGCCGGCGATCGCGCCGGTGGCAACCCAGCAGGGCCGGTACGCGGCCGATGCCATCCGGGCCTCGCTCAGTGGCCGGCCCAGAGTCCCGTTCCGCTACCGCGACAAGGGCCAGCTGGCGGTAATTGGCCGGGGGCAGGCGGTCGCCGATGTCGGACCGATCCAGACTTCGGGCTTCTTCGCGTGGCTCACCTGGGTCTTCATCCACATCTTCTACCTCATCGGCTTCGCGAACCGGGGGCTGGTCCTGATTCATTGGGCAGTCCTCTACCTCACCTTCAAGCGTGGTGCCCGGCTGATCACCCGCTCCTGGCAGCCCGCGACTCCACCGGTCCCGGGATGAGGCTTGGCGTGGAGGCAGTTGCCACCCGGGCACGGGAGATCGGGTTCCTCGCCTGCGGGGTGGCGCAGCTGGGGCCGAGCCAGCGGGCGGCCGCGCTCGACGACTGGCTGGCACGGGGCTACGCCGGGACGATGCGGTACCTCCACCGGCAGGCGAAGAAGCGGAAGAACCCGGCCCTGATCGTGCGGGGCGCGAAGGTAGCGGTGGTGGTCCTGGAGAATTACTTGCCGCGTTCAGGTCCGACCGTCCGACCATCCGGCCGTCCGAGCGTCTCGCTTGCGAAGTATGCGCAAGGCGCGGACTACCATGTCGTGATGATGCGGCGGTTGGAGGCGCTGGCGGGGTTCCTATTGGAGCACGGGGCGACGATGGCGCGTCCGTGGGTGGATTCCGGACCGGTACCGGAGCGGGAGCTGGCGGAACGGGCCGGGCTGGGCTGGATCGGGAAGAACACCATGCTGATCCGGCCGGGGGTGGGGTCGTTCTTCTTCATCGGGACCGTGTTCACCGACCTGGCGCTCGAGCCGGCGGTGCCGATGGCCACCGACCATTGCGGCACCTGCACCCGGTGCCTGGACGCCTGTCCCACGCGGGCGCTGGTGGCGCCGAGGCTGTTGGACGCGACGCGCTGCATCTCGTATCTGACCATCGAGCAGAAGCGCCCGATTCCCGAGGACATGGCGGCGCAGCTGGGTGGGTGGGCCTTCGGCTGCGACGTCTGCAACGACGTTTGCCCGTGGAACGAACGATTTGCGGTGCCGACGCTGCGGCCGGAGTACCAGACCCGGCTGGATCCGGACAAGGCGGATCCGGAGTACTTCGAGCGGATGGACGCGGGCGAGTTCGATGCCAGGTTCGGCGACACGCCGCTGGCGCGGCCGGGTCTGGAGCGGATGCGGCGGAACTGGCGGGTGGCATGGGCGTCTCTGCCGGAGCGGTAGGGCCGTCGGGGTTGCCGGAGCTGTTGCGAGCAGCCCACTTGACCTGTCCGCCGGTGACCGCTAGGTTCCATTACGGTACCATTATGGAGCCATGTCATGCCAACGCTTACCATCAAGGGTCTTCCCGACCCGGTCTACCAACGTCTGAAGGCCCAGGCCGGCGCGCATCGGCGCAGCCTCAATGGCGAAATAATTGTCTGTCTTGAACGCGCCGTCAGTGCGACTCGATTGGACCCGGTCGCCTGGCTAGCCGAAGCGCGCGCCTTCCGCCAGAGCCTGAAAATCGAGCCGCTGACCGACCGTGAGTTGCGAGCGGCCCGTCAGGCTGGGCGCGCGTGATCGTCGCGGACGTCAACCTCGTCGCGTTTCTGCTTCTCGGTGGGCCGGAGCGGGCCCTCGCGCAACGTGTCTTGGAGCGGGATCCGGTTTGGGCCGCGCCGCTGCTCTGGCGAAGTGAATTCCGCAACGTACTCGCGACGTTCATGCGTCAACGCGACCTCAGTGTCAGCGATGCTTGGCGGGCGCATGAGCTGGCCGGCCAGTTGCTAGGCGGCCAGGAGTTCGCCGTACCCGGAGAAAGAGTGCTTGCCCTGGTCGCGTCCTCCACATGTTCGGCCTATGATTGCGAGTATGTCGCGCTTGCGGAGGAGTTGGCGGTGCCATTGGTCACCGCGGATCGCCAGCTGCTGCGAGCTTTCGCCGATCGGGCCATCAGCCCGAAGGATTTCGTTGACCGCGCCGTCTGAACCTGTGCCCTTCGACGAGCATCTCGCCAGCCGTGTTGGCGCCGAGCTGGCAACTTTACCGGGCTTTACCGAGCGCCGAATGTTCGGCGGACTGCGCTTCCTGCTGCGCGGGCATCTCGGGATGGCAACCGCCTCGGCTCTGGCCCGGTGGCTGGACCGGGCCATCTCCTTCGTGAGTTCTCAGCCCGAGAAGGCGAAAAGGCCCAAACCGGCACCGCGGGGCCGCAAGAATGGCAAGTGACGCGGAGGCTGTCACATGACTTTACCAACGATACTCAAGCAACCGAGCGCCTTTCTTCCGGTGGTCATGTCGTTCGCCGCCCTCGCTACCGTGCTTGCTCACGTT
>Ga0315287_10003743_pt1 | contig 14707 bp, 20 predicted proteins | sample YL17G11_0_MG_FD_205037 | JGI IMG/M metagenome (GOLD analysis project Ga0315287, IMG submission 205037) | Sediment microbial communities from Yellowstone Lake, YNP, Wyoming, USA - YL17G11_0 | ecosystem: Environmental > Aquatic > Freshwater > Lake > Sediment | place: USA: Wyoming | collected... | reverse complement strand
GTCGCTAGGCAGAGCCCTCCGTGCGGCAAGGCGCCGGGCGGACCTGGCTGCCACGCTGGCACCCAGTACGCCCCGATCCCGGTCTGCCAGTACCAGGGCGCCGCGATGGGCGGCGGCGGTACGGTCAACGTCCTGCTGCTCGGAACCTAGCGCACGTTCATCAGCTTGTGGGCCTGCAAGCTGATCAACCACGACGGGTTCGCGTGGACGAACTCGATGCAGGCTTTCAGGTTGGCCGTGTACTGCACGGCGGCATAGGCGCCTGTGTTCCGGTGCAGGTGGCTCGTCTCGACGAAGGCCGGGTCGATTGCGTCCTGCGGCTGGACGTAGAGCGCGGCGAAGTCCCCATCGCTCGCCAACGCCCGGAGCTCGTCGTGCGACCAGCCCTCGCCGTTGAGCCCGCCGGGCAGCACGATCTTGAGCTCGTGCCCGGTGGCCCGCTCGATGATGGTGCCGCGCTTGGGCGACACGCAGACGTGGTCGAGGTGGTTGAGCACCTCAACGTCGCGAGTCCCGTTGGTCTCGATGGCCGTGTACCAGCCCGCCGCACGGAAGGCTTGGACGAGGTCGACGTCGAGCTGGAGCGTCGGCTCGCCGCCCGTGAACACCACCATCTTCTCACCACCGACCGAGGTGCCCCAGGCGGTGTCTGCGCGCAGGAGGATCTCGGACGGCGCCATCACGTCACCCTTGGCGAAGCTCGTGTCGCACCACATCGAGCAGGCGCCGGACCCATTGACGCGGTCCTCGGGGCGACCGTTCCAGAGGTTGCACCCGCTGAAGCGGATGAAGACGGCCCGACGACCGGACCACATGCCCTCGCCCTGGATCGTGGCAAAGAGTTCGACGATGCTGTAGTGCGCGCGTCCCATGATCAGCCCTCCAGCGTGGCGAGCGCGTAGCAGTTGGGAGTCTCCCAGAGCCTCACCGCCGTGATGGTGATGTTGTGGTGGGCCATCATCTCGCCGAACCACTTGAGTAGGAACGACGCCATGTGCTCGGCCGTCGGTGGCCACGGCACCTGATAGCACCGTTGGTTGTTCTCGCGCAGGAAGGGCTCGATCGGGTCCCCCGCCTGGAAGATGAACCCGTGGTCCCAGTGCTCGTCGAGCCAGCCACCGAGCTCGGCCTTGAGCACGCTGAAGTCGATCACGCGACCGACGCCGTCGAGGCCCGGGGCCGTGGCCGTGACCTCGCAGACGTAGCGGTGACCATGAGTGTTGCGACACTTCGACTCGTGGCCCATCAGCCGATGGCCGGCGTCGAACTCGAGCTTGCGGGTGATGGTGATCACGGGGTCTCCGGCTTGGTGTGGTTGTCGGCGTAGAACTTGAGGGCGATCAGCACCGCGTTCTCGGTGCTCTCGGAATCGACGACGTCGGCGAGGTCCTGAATCGCCTTCGCGTCCTTCCCAGTCCAGACGAGCTTGAGCTGGCGCTTCGAGAGCGACTGCTGCTTCGACTCGATGTCCTTGGTGTCCGCCTCGCTGATCGGCTCGCGCGTGTCCCCGCGGGAGAGGCTGTCGAAGCTGAAGTCGATCGCCTCGACGTACATTTCGAACTCGGTCTGGGTGTACGGCATCACCGCGAGCAGCTCGTCGAGGTCGACGCCTGCCTGGATGTCGCGCAGGAGGTCGCCGAGCCGTGCCTCATCGGGGTCACCGCCGATCTCGTTCAGCACGACGGTCATCTCCTTGGCACGCTTGTCGGGCACAGTGCCGAGGTTGAGGACCGGGACCATGTCCATCCCCAGCGACTGCGCAGCCCGCCACCGGTGCTCACCATCGATGATCTCGAGGCTCTTCTTGCCGTCCGCGCCTTCGAGCTCGCGCACGATCACAGGCTTGGTGAAGCCGTGGCGGCGGATCGCGGCGACGAGCTTGTTGAAGGTCGACTCCTTCTGCGTGTTGTAGTTCCACCGGTTCGGACGCAGGTCCTTGGTCGAGGCCACCATCGGTGTGCCAACGACCTCTGCCTGCGCCTTGCTTACGTAGTTACGATCTCTCACCATTGATGATCTCCATGAGAAGCCACATCGTCGCCGCGCCGACGCCGGCCTTGGTGACGTAGTCGATCTGAGTCTCGTTGTCTTCCTTGCGCGTGCGCAGATACTCGGTGTTGCTCGCGAAGCCGTCGCGCCACCGAGGGTGCTCCTGGACCCACTTCGCCCACGCCTTGTACTTCGGGCTGTACCCCGAGACGCCTTGGAGCGAGCCGTCCTTCAGCACGTAGCCGTTGCCCCACCGAGAGATCGCCTCCCACGAGGTCGAGTCCGCGGTGTCGGCCGGCAGGCGCAGCAGCTCCGACTCGGTGCAGCCGAGCAGGTGGACCTGAGCCGGGCCGGACTCGCGGCAGATCCGCAGCAGCTTGATCAGTGCCTTCTTGACCAGGCTGCCGCCGCGATACGACCCGTTGCCGAGCACAGCGCGAAGCTCTGGCACGGAGAGGGCGATCCGCTTGCGCGTCGCCGCGAGCTTGCGCAGCCCGTCCTCGCCCTCGGGGATGTGCCAGACGTAGATCACCTCGAAGCCGGACTTGTCGAGGATCTCTTCACGCAGGCGGAAGGTCTCCTCGACCCCGAGCACCTTCTGAACGTCGCACTCGACGATCGCGTGCTTCCAACCCCAGTCGTGCATCGCCTCGACGTACCGCAGGGCGTAGTCCCTGTAGTGCTCGAAGGTCGTGAGCTTGCCCTTGTCGGCGCCGAACATCAGGGTGAAGAGCCCCGAGTCCATGATCCACTCGCCGCCAGCCGCAGCGTGGTCGAGCACGGTCTGCCGAGCCGAGTCGGTGCTGAGGTAGTAGTACGAGCAGAGCCGATGCGGATACTTCAGCTCGTGAAGCAGGCGGCTGTAGATGTCGTGGTCGGCGCCAGCTAGGAAGATCCGCATCAGGTACCCATTGAGTGCGTCTCGCACTTGTTGATCGACTCGAGCATCATCCAGTACGCGACAGCGGAAGCGCCGGCACGCTGGTACCAGTCCCCGACCTTACCACCACTCTCTTCGCCCCACGAGACGGCGCGTGCGAGCCGCTTGCCGAACCGAGGCGAGCGGTTGACCCACTCGACCCAATGGTCCCACTTCGGGCTGTAGATCGAACACGCCTGGAGCTTGCCACCGTCGCCGAGGCCCCATCGCAGCGTCACTGCCGCAGCGGTGCTGTCGGTCCCGGCGAGGAACTGCTTCATTCGAACTCGACCCGAGCGCCGTTCTCGTCGTCCTCCCAGACTTCGACCCAGCGCGGGGCGGGGCGGTCGGCAGCGACGAGGTCCGAGTGGAGGTCGCGGGCGATCATCTCGCAGGACTTCGAGCCGAAGTCCATCACGCTGGGGAACACGTCGCGGATCCACTGCTGGGCGATGTGGAACTCGACGTCGCGGTCGTCGTGCTTGACGGCCCACGAGACGATGATCAGGAAGAGGTGACGATGCCGAGCCCGAAGGTAGGCGACCTCGTCGGGCGCGGCTGACCAGTAGTGGAAACCGTGGACCCTGTGGGTAACCATGATGGAGACGTCAGCCATGAGGGACCGAGGGAATCACACGACCCGCCCCGAGTCAACCCGCAAGCAGAGGTCGAAGCGGACCGCCTTGGCTAGCGCGTCGTTGTGGGTGATCAGCACGACGCAGCGGTCCTCGGCCAGCGTGCGCAGCACCTCGGTCACGGCTTCCACACCAGCCGCATCGAGGCTGTCGAAGCACTCGTCCATGAAGATCGGCAGCGTGGCCGCAAGCCGTGAGGTGCCTGTCGCGGCCGAGGCGAGCTCGGAGAGGGCGAGCAGGATGGCGACGTCGACCCGGCGACGCTCACCAGCGGAGGCGCCGAGGTAGCCATGCTCCCCGCCCGCCCCTTCGAGGTTGAGGGAGATGGCATCGACCACACCCCCGGTCTTCTTCTCGGTGTACGAGCGCAGCTCGACCTGGATCTGCGACTGGAGCCGAGTCAGCCAGGCGTTCGCCAGCGCCTCGATGCCGCCGAGGGTCTGGCCGAGGAGGTGCGCCCGCACGCCCCGGATCCCGAGCACCTGCTCGACGGCCTCGAGCTCGGCCACGTCCACGTCCAGCGCCACCGCCTTGACCAGCGTGGCTTCGAGGCGCCCTCGGTCGCGGATGAGCTCCCCCTCGACTCGGCCTCGTCGCACGGCTTCAGCGGCGATGCGCGTGGCGTCGGCTCCGTAGGTGCGGAGCTTCTCGTTGGTCTGAGCGATCAGCTCATTGAGGCGCTCGCGCTGCTCGGCAAGCTCATCGATCTCCTCATGTAGCGGGGCGGCTTCTTGCTCGGCCTCGCGACGCAACGCGGCGAGGCGAGCGGCCTCGGCCTTGACCTCCACCTCCAGCGTCGCCCGGAGCGTGGTGTCGATCTTCTGGTGGCACCAAGCACACTCGTCGACCTCGACGTGATCGAGCCGAGTCTTGAGTAGGGTGAAGGCGCCATCTCCGGCCGCAGCGGTACGGTGCAGCTTGGTGATCCGACCCCCGACCATCTCGGCCTCGGTCTGGACGTCGCGCGCCATCTCGCGGTAGCGAGCGAGCTTGAGCTTGAGGTCGCCGACGTTGGGGACGTCCTTCGGCGCGGGCGGTAGCTCGGCGGCGGACTGCTCCAGCGAGCGCACCTTCTCGGTGAGTAGCTCGATCTCCCGCGTAGCCCCGGCACGCTCGGCCCGCGCTGTGCGGAGGTCGGACTTCGCGCCATCCAGCGCGCGGTCAAACCAGCCGAGGCCGAGGAGGGCTTCGAGCAGCTCCTTGCGCTCGGTGTCCGTCGCCATCGTGAAGTGAGCGGCGTCGCTCGATGAGAACACGCTGGTGCGGCGCCATGCTTCGTGCGACCCGACGATGGACTCCAGCGCGTCCTGCGCCTTGGAGTTCGTGTCGTACTTCTCCTCGGCGCGGCCGACGAGCGACCAAGCGACGGACTTCTCACGACCAGACCAGCGGCGGTCGACCACCAGCCCGTCGTGCGTGAGGTGGACGCTACCCTTCACGCCGGGACGCCACGGGGACCACCGACCGCGCAGACCCTTGCCCCAGACGCCCATCGAGACGCCTTCGACGAGCGCGCTCTTGCCCGCGCCGTTGGGACCAGACACGAGGACAAGCCCCTTGGCTGGGAGCTCGATCTCCGTCGCATCGTGCGACATGAACGCGGTCAGCTTGATCTTCAATCGTCCTCTTCTTTGACCGGCTCGTAGTCCTCGTCGACCTTCGCGTTCTTGCTGAACCGACCGACGATCCTGTCGTTCCAGTTGTTGCGGTCTAGGCGGGCCATCAAGGACCCGAGCTTGTGGAACACCCGGTCGATGGACGCCTGCCCGATCACGTCACCCCGCCAGGCGCCGATACTCAGCGAGTCGTCGGAGCACTCCGGTGACGGTGCCCGGCTCTCGGACTTGGTTCGCATCGACGTAGCCTGCCACAGCCGTCTCGAACGATGAAGCACTGCGTGCGACACTCGCAGCCGCAGCGGCCTGCCGCTTCAACCCAGACGAGTCGATGGTGATCGACACCCGAGCACCGGCCGCTTCGAGCTCCAGCCGGCGCGCGGTCGCAGCCGCTAGGTCCTCCGGCTTGACCGAGCACCGGACGAAGACCCCGGCGTCGCACGCCGTAGGGTCGAAGGAGAGCAGGCCGTCGAGCTCGACCGTGTACCAGCGCGGGCCAGGCACGTCGGTGAAGCGCAACGCCACGCGCTCACCAGCGAAGTCGAGGATGCCGATCTTGCCGTCCGACTTCTCGTCCCCGAAGTTGACCGGGCAGGTGGTACCAAGCACGGCCACCGGCACCTTGCGTGGACCCACGCGCCAGGTCCTCCGCTGGTGCCAGTTACCCGCGACGACGGCCTCGAGCTGGTGCTTCTCGACGAGCGCCTCGATCAGCGCCAACGGCACCGAGTCGTTGGAGTCCTTGAGGAAGGGCGCCGTCGACTCATCCCAGATGCCGAGGTGGAGGCACAGCACCCGCTTCCGGTGGCGGGGCTGGAGCCCAAGCCCCTCGACCACGCCGGGCAGCCACTTGCGGGCCGGCCCCGGTAGGAACGGCACCAGCAGCAGCGTCCCATCCTGGTCGTTGACCACTCGGTGGCGCGGCTCGCCTACGACCTGAATCGACTCGGAGAAGGCGAGCGGGGCAGCAGCGTTGTCATCGACGGCATCCGACGAGCGATCATGGTTGCCCAGGATGACGTCGCACCATCCGAAGCCCTCAAGAGCCTGCCCGACAGCGCGAATGAGAGGAGGAGGTGGGCGCGTCGAGTCGAATAGGTCTCCGAGCACAACGGCACCGGCACATTCCCTGGCGGCATCAGCGGCCCTCTTGAGCGTCTCGACGATCAGCCGAGCGCGGTAGTTGAGCCCGGCCTCGACAGGCCCGCCATGCTGCTTATGGTTCGCGGCATGGATATCTGCGAGGAGGGCTAGCTTCACGAAGCCTTCGCCCGGTCCAGCCGCTTGCGGCCCTTCTCGGAGACGCGGTAGGTGCCGCGCTTCTCCCCGCTCTCGACCCAGCCGCAGGCGACCAGGCGACGCAGCGAGTTTCGGACGAGCAGCTTGGTCTCGGCGTCTGCGTCGTCGACACCCTCGGCGAGGAAGGAGATGTCGCGGACCACCCTGGCGCCCTCGCCCTTGCCGTTGAGGAGGCCGAGCACCTCTCGCTCCGTCTCGTTCAGCTTCTCGTAGGGGAGGTCGCGCTCGGGTGCGCTCTGGCCCTGCGTGGGCTTGGGGCGCTTGTCCTTGGGCATGGTGCGGATGTCGACGTTCTCGTAGCTCTTGGTCATGGGGTCCTCTCTTATCTTGGGTTGAACACGAGCGCGTGGCACTCGTTGCAGATGTCGCCGTGCTCGGAGACCTGCCAGTAGGTCCCCCTCAGCTCGAGTCCGCAGTTGTTACATGATCGTGATCGCTGGGCAAGGGCGATCAGCTTCACCGCTACGTCAGTCGCGGCGCCAAGGACGACGGCGAAGTCGGCCGGGTCATCGAGACACCGCGAGCCATGCCACTCCAGCGCCTCACGGAACGCGAGCTCGATCTCAGTCCTCGTCAGCTTCGCCATCGTCGCCCCCTCCGATGCTCGTCAGGTCCAGCACCGAACCGACGGAGCCACTGGTCGTCGCCCAGCCCGGCTTCCATCCCAACGCCGTGAGGGCTTCGGCGTAGCCGCCCGCGGTCGGCCGCGTCTTGTCGGGGATCAGCTTGCGGTCCTTCGCGTAGTTGACCGTCGTCCACTCGTTGCGGAAGCCGGTCTTGTAGTCGAGCAGGACCCTCGCCTTCGCGAACGGTGTACCGCCGACCTTCGTCTTCTGCATCGAGACCGTGATGACCTTGCCGGTATGGTCCTCCCCGTTCTTGACGGCCTTGCCGCCCATCAGGCGCAGGCGGATCGAGGCGTGGAACTTGAGGGCAGCGCCGCCCGGCGTCGTCGTCGGGTCGCCGAACACCATGCCGAGCTTCGTGCGGGTCTGGTTGATGATCATCAGCAAGCACCGCTTCTCGGAGGCCAGCGGCGTGAGCACGCGCATCGCGACGGACATCGCCCGCGCGCGGGCGCCCATCGCAGCGGGGGAGTCGGGGCCCTCCTCGATCTCGGCCTTCGTGGGCGCCGAGGCCAGGCTGTCCCAGCCGACGAAGTTAGGCGGGTCGCCCTTCTTGCTGGTGGGCATCGACTCCAGCGCGGCCTGGATCGCGACGAGTGCATCCTCCATCGTCTCGGGCTGGCCGATGATGGCCTGGTTGAGGTCGCAGCCGAACACCGCCGCGCGCGGCGCGTCGATAGCGTGCTCGGTCTCGAAGAGGACGGCGACCCCGCCCTCGCGCTGAACCCCGGCCATCGTCTGCATGAGGAGGCTGGTCTTGCCACCACCCTCCTCGCTATAGAGCTCCACGATGCGGCCGACCGGCCAGCCGCCGATGCCGAGGATGTAGTGGTCGATCACGTCAATCCCAGTTGGGATCACCTCCTCGACGTCACTAGCGGTGCCGTCGGAGAACAGGCCCGCCGCACCCTTGCCGACCCGCGCGCGGATGCCGGCGAGGACTTGCTTCACTCGATCGCTCTGGTTGCTCATCGTGGACTGGCGTGGAGTTGAACCACCGCACCCCCGCAGGGGGACCCTTTTGTCAGCCCGACCCCTACCCAACGAAGCTAGTCGAGCTCGACCTCGTCGTCGAACATATCGTCCTCGGCGGTGCGCTTGCCCGGCTTGACGTCGATCACGTCCTTCTTGCTGGAGGCCGGCTTCGACGAGCGCGGAGCAGGCTCGTCCTCGTCACCACCCTTCGGCTCGGCCCATACGTCCTTCGCGTCCTCGCCGTCGAAGAGGCGCTTCTGCTGGTCGACCGTCGGAATGCGGATGAGCTTGCGCAGGTCGCCTTGCTGCTCGATCCAGTCCATGTTCGCCAGCGGCGTCTGCTGCCGCACCGGGATGCAGGTGTACTCGGTGTCGAGCTTCTGGCCGACGCGGTTGATGTTGATCACGAAGCCATTGACCGGGTCCATGAAGTTCCCGCCGGCCTCGCCGTCCTCGCGGATGGCCTTGAGCTGGTTGAAGATCTGGACGCCGAAGCCGAGGATCTTGATCGCCGCCTCGGAGTCGTCCGGCTCCGCGATGACGTTCGCCATCATGCGCTTCTTCGGCTTGAGCTCCTTGGCGAACTTACCGTCGCGAGCGTTGCCCGCGTTCTCCATCTGCGTCGCCTTCTCGCAAGCGAGGCACCGCTTACCCTCGTGCATCTTGGGGCAGGAGAAGATGATCGCCCGCTCTAGCCCCGGCATCTTGATGAAGTGCTGGTGCTGGATCACGAACGGGGTCTTCCACCCCATCTTCGGCGGCAGGAACCGGATGCGGTTCTTGCCGGTCTCCAGCTTGAGGAAGTCGCCGCTACCAGACGCCATCTCCTTCGCGTCCTCGTCGACCTGATCCATCGACCACTCGCCGTACTTGACGAGGGAGGTCTCTTCCTTGGTGTCCGTGTTCTTGGTGCTTTGTGGCTTGGCCATGATGCGTGTGATTCCTTGGGTTGTTGTTGCGAGCCGTGTCTTACCAGCGCGGTCCGACACTTCCTACCTAGTCGATGAGTTTCTTGGCTCGGGCAAGCCAAGTAGAGATCACCAGCTTGCCCTTGTCCCCAGCCTCGCGGACCTCGCTGTCCGGGTGGATCTGGCTGATGGGGATCCACTCCTCCTGGATGCCGCCCATGTTGAACGGGTCGGTGGCGAGCCCGAAGCCCATACACTTGATCGCCTTGCCCGAGTTGTACGTCACCTCAACATCCGCGATCTCGTAACCCTCGTCGTTCCCGTCGCGCTGCCCTCTGCTGAATCCCATCTGCTTCTCCTCCAGCCACTCGTCGTGGCACTTGTCGATGAGGTCCTGTTCGTCGTCGCTCACCGCAGGACCCCGGTGTCGTAGAGCTTCTCGACCACCGCTCGCGTGCGTGGGCTTGGCGACCGGCCCTTCTTCCTGGCCTCGGCCACCACCTCGCGCAGGACGCGGCGGATGCGGATCTCCCGCTTGACGTACTCGATCAGCCGGCGCAGCACAAGTCACCTGTCGATGCGGACGCTGGTGGGGCCCATCTCGGCGCGGGCAAGCTGCGCCAGCGCCACCAGCATGTCCCGCTTGGAGCGCACCGCATCGAGGTGGGCCTTGGACTGGGCCGAGCCAAACTCGGCGTCGATCATCGCGGCCCTGGCGTTGCGCACCCGAAGGTCCGCGTCGACCTTGGACGAGATGGTGGCCTCGGTCGGCTTCTTCCCCTTCTCAGCCAGGTCCTCGAGGAGCTCGCGGCACTCCAGGTACACCATCGACTCGACCTCCGCGAGGTAGACCTTCGCCCGTGCGGCGTCGCGACTCGACACCGCGAAGCGATGGCCGTAGTACGCGAGGTCCGAGGGGAACCGCACCATCTCGTCGCGCAGGTTACCGTCGTCGATGGCGACGGCCCCGCGCGCGTGGTCGACCGGATCGTCGACCGGGGTTGGCTGAAAGACATCGTCGAGAGCTGACTCACCCATTGCTGTTCTCCTATCGGCCAGAGGAACCGTGCCCGCTTACTCCGCGTGAGGTCTTACTAAGGTCGTCGGGATTTTCCACCCGCACCGGGCGAGCGCCGAGCGTGGTGAAGATGGCTTCAGACCACGCCACCGCCAGCAAGCCGAACACAAGCTGCGCGATGCGGTCTCCGGGCAGCACCGTGTATGGACGCTGGCCGTGGTTGATCAACGTCACCTTGCACTCGCCCCGGTAGTCGCAGTCGATCGTGCCGCCAATGGCGACGACGCCGTGGTGGGCGGCGAGCCCGGAGCGCGGGCGGATCTGCGCGTCGACTCCGTAGGGGACTTCGAGGTAGAGCCCGGTGTTGAAGATCCAACGCCAGCCGGGGTCGATGTCCCGAGGCACCCCGCACATGGCCCGGAGATCGTAGCCGCTAGCCAGCATGGACCCCTGGGTTAGCTCGTACTCACACGCATACTTGATCACGCTGCCTCCTTCTTCAGTGCCTCGGCAACCCACCGGACTTGGGCGTCGTCGTAGAGTTCGCCGTCCTTGATACCCCTGATCGAACCCCAGCGACTTCCAGCGTCGGCGTCTACTACCAAGGGAACCTCGCCGCAGTCGAACGCCACCATCAGACGCCGCACGTTGGCGATAGCGTCGTCGACCAGGGCGGGCGCGCAGTCGAGCATGATGGAGTCGTGGACCGTCGACACGATGTCGCACTGGTCGGCGATCCCGCTATCGTCGATCCACTGGTGGATGCGCGGGATGGCGCATAGCGCGTACCACGCGGACTTGCCCTGGATCGGCGTGTTGATGCTGCTGTTCTCCGCGTTCTGGACCTTCCACCGGTCGGGCGACCCGATGTCGTAGAGCGGGCGGACGTGGACCGCCTCATCGTCCCACGGGACCTCGATGCTAGCGTTGCGGCGCGCGAAGTAGAGCAGGCGCTCGATCATCTCCTTCAGCTTGCCGAAGGTACCGAGGATCGCCTTGCGCACAGCAGCGGCCTCGGCCGGCGTGCAACCTAGCTGCTCCGCGAGCCCGTTGTCCGTCTTGCCGTAGAGCAGGCCGAAGTTCACGGTCTTGGCATAGGACCGGTAGAACTTGCCCGTGACCATCGTCCACGCGGCGACCTCGCTGGCCGGGATCCTTGGCCACAGCAACGGCGCGATCAACTGCGCGGTGCGCAGGTGGTAGTCCACACCCGAGTTGAAGACCGCGATCATCTGCGGGTCGCCAGACATCGCAGCGGCTACACGAAGCTCGAGCTGGCTGTAGTCAAGCGACACCAGCACGCGACCCGGCGACGCCGTGAAGCCGTCGCGGGCCATCTTGCCCTCGGTGGTGTCGGGGCGCGGGATGTTCTGCCCGTTGGGGTTCTCGCTGGAGATGCGCCCGGTCTCCGTACCGTCGAAGCGGTACGACGGGTGGATGCGGCCTCGCGAGGTGATGTACTTCAGCATCCCCCGACCGTAGGTGCTGTCCATGTGCTCTAGCCGTCGGTACTCCAAGAGCTGGTCAACGAACGGGTGTTGCCCCTTGAGGCCGGCGAGGACGTCGGCGTCGGTCGACGGGGCCCCCGTCTTCTTGGACCGCTTGCGATCGTCGATCGGTAGCCCGAGCTTCTTGAACAGAACATTGGCGACCTGCGCCGAGGACGACGGGTTGAAGTCCGATCCCCACGCCTTGAAGCCGTCGCGTAGGACATCGACCTGCACCTTGAGGTACTGCGAGAACATCTCGAACGCCTGGCGGTCGGCCTGCATACCAGCGCGTTCGATGCGAACGAACGAGGCCATCGACGGCTGGTAGACCTTCTCCCAGACCTTGAGCTCGCGTGGCTGCTCGACCTCGGCTCGCTCGCGAATCAAGATCGTCGCGGCGGCGCTGGTGACCACGTCGCGCCCGTTGTAGCGCCAGAGCAAGTCCTCGGGTAGGAGGCCGAAGGCGTAGCGCATCGCCTCGTGACCGCTGTCGCGGATTCCCTTGACGCACCAGTGGTCGTGCGACGCGGAGCCCGGCTTCCATACCTTCAAGCGAGCGGAGGCGATGGCCTTCTTCAAGGCCAGGTGCGCCTCCTCCTTGTGCCCACCCATCCCAACGAGCTCGGCCGCGTACTCCAAGCGCCCCATGCACGTCGGCTCCAGCAGCTTGCGGACGTACTGCGTGTCGAAGCTCATGTTGGGGATCGGGCCGATGTCGTGCTCGGCCGCGTCGGCGTCGTACTTCACATTCGAGCCGACGATCTTCGAGCCGAGGAGGATGCGGGCGAGGACTGCCTTCGCCTTCGTGTCGGACAGCGCCGTTGCCGACCACACCCAGGCGTCGCCCTCCGTCGAGTCGACCGGCGACAGCCCCGCGCACAGCACGGTGTAGTCGTCGTCGTGCATCACACCAGCGGCCTCCACGTCGAAGGCAAGCTCGTCGTGGATCGAGAGCGCCCGCTCCGCGACCAGCGCGTCGGCCTCGGTCTCGACTACTGACACGATCCCATCCCAGTGAGTCGGTGTCGGTGTCTGGGCTTCGAGGATCGATCGTAGCTCCTCCTTGAACCGCTTGACATAGAAGCGGTTCTGCATCAGCGGGTTGCCGATGATGAACACGGGCGTACCGTCGGAGGTGAAGCTGTAGCCCCGGCGCACGGACTCGAGATCGACCGTGCGGCCGAGTAGCGCGTGAACAGCCCAGAGGCCGACGGCGATGATGCGCCTCGGCTTCGCATCGTCCATCACCTGGGACAGGTACGGGCGACACTCCTTGATGAAGGAGGCCGCGTTGCGAAGCTGGGTCTTCACGTCGGCGGGCGGGCACTTCACCGCGTAGTCGTAGACGACCGGGCCATCCCAGTGCTTGCGTACCACGTCGCGGATCAACTGCCCAGCCACGGACATGAACGGTCGGTTGGCGCCCTTGATCGGGAAGTCCCCAACGACGAGTAGGCCACCAGCCTCGCCATCCGGCGACAGGCAAGCCCTACGGGGACCCGCCGACCACTTGCACCGGGCGCAGTCGTGGTCGATACGGATCGGCTCGGCGAGCTCGATGGCCGCGCGCGGAGGCTCGACGTAGAGCTTCAGCCTACGCATCAGGCGGCTTCGTCGACCAGAATCGTCGTCGCGACCATCTCCATGTGCTTGACGTAGTCGTTGCCCTTCTTGGCCTTGATCTTCGTCAGCGCCGGTACGACGTCGACCAGCTCCTTGGCGACGGCCACCACCGCGTCGACCGTCTTGTAGCCGTGGTCACGGAGGTGCTCGACCACCGGGCGCACCTTCTCCTGCGCCGCCATGAAGTCGAGGTCGTAGGCCCCGGCCGGCGCGGGCTGCGCCCGAGCGGCGGCGATCTCGGAGTTGAGTACCGGCACCGCCTCGTCCGGCTCGACGGGGGCTGGCTTCGCCTTGGGCTTCTTGCTGGTCAGGTCCAGCACCATCTGCTCACGCGGAGGCAGCTTGTCGGCGATTTTGTTCAGGTCAGCCGCCGCCGACGGGTTCTCGGCATCCTTACCGGTCAGCAGCCCGCCGGCCAGCACGCCGAGGATCTGCATGGCGTCAGCCAATGACACGCCGCGGATCACAAGCTCCGAGTCCGCTTGCGACACTTCGCCCGCGTAGATCACCTGGCGCTGCGGGCCCAAGATGCTCGCCTTACCCTCAAAGGAATTGATCTCGACCAGCTTCGACACTACATCAGACATCGCTTCGCCTCTTCCTTGAGCCACTCGGGCTCGACCGTGTTTGGATCCTTCTGCGGAGGCAGTCGGACAGCACCGCTCGTCTTACCGTTGAGCGTCAAGAATTGCGCTAGGGCCCAGCCCTCTTCGTGGGCGTCGCCATCGAGGCAGACCGCGATCGGGCGGCGGGCGTCGAGAAGGATCTCCCGGTGGATCGCGCCAGGCTTGCCGAGGCAAGCGACCGCGTCGGGCCAGTAGGGCAGCGCGTCGAACACACCCTCGACGACCAGCAACGGCGTCGAGGTCTCGACGTAGACCGCCGCCTGGTTGTAGAGCAGCTTGCCTCGCTGCATCCCGGCCGGATACCTGTAGCGCAACTGGGCCTCGTTCGTCCAGTCGCGAGCCGAGAACCCGAGCCAGGTCTCCTGGTCGACGTCGAGCACCGGCACGACGATGCGCCCACCCCACTTGCCGAACAGGACCGCGCCGATGCGGGCGTCGAGCACCGTCCCATATGGGATCCCGCGACCGCTGAGGTACTGCACCGGACGGCGCAGGAAGATCGAGTCCCACGCCCACGGGTCCCCCAGCGACTCGAAGCCATCCGGCGGACCGATCTTCGCCGGGGCTGTCTGCTCCTCGGGCTCGGAGATCACTAAGTCCTCGGGCGAGCCCTTGAAGCGACCGCGCGCTCCACACTTGAAGCAAGTGTAGTAGGCAATCGATGGCTTGATGCCTAGCGACTGTCGGCGGTCGGGCTTGCCAGTCGACATCGCGCAGAAGGGGCAGTTAGCCCGCACCCAGCCGGAACTCGTCCGGCGACCGCCGACGAGCGCGTGGAGGATGAGCTCGTCGTTGTCGCTCACCATGGGAACTCGCGGTCCACCATGCAGATGCGCCCGCGCTCCTGGTCGCATGGTAGCGGGCCGATCTTCGCGTGAGCGCCTTCGCCCTCGCGACGCTTGGGGATCAGGAACCGGATGGTGTTGTTGACCTCGTCCTCCTCCGTGCGGCCGGCGGTGATGACGAGGTCTGCCGTGCGGATC
>Ga0315287_10003740_pt1 | contig 14717 bp, 14 predicted proteins | sample YL17G11_0_MG_FD_205037 | JGI IMG/M metagenome (GOLD analysis project Ga0315287, IMG submission 205037) | Sediment microbial communities from Yellowstone Lake, YNP, Wyoming, USA - YL17G11_0 | ecosystem: Environmental > Aquatic > Freshwater > Lake > Sediment | place: USA: Wyoming | collected... | reverse complement strand
CTTGCCGTAAACAAGATCCATAACTTGCTGGTATTGGAACAAATTCAGATCATCACTCTTACCCACGAAGAATACCGTTGGGTTATATAGATCCAGCCAGGCCTGCACAGCCGGCTGACCGTTCACCTGGCTGGTGAGTAGTGCATGCACCAGCAGAAGCGCAGAACGCGTCTCTGCTCTGCCGGCTTCCGGGTCTTTGGTGGTCAGGCGGAAGGTCATCCGACCGTACCACATCATACTTTTAAAATAAGCCTTCAACGCCTCGCTGCGCGTGTAATGGCCGCGGGGGATGTATTGGGTATAATCTTCTCCATTTCCTAGATAAGGAAAGATCGGTGAAGGCTGAATGCCACCAGCGGCGTCGATCAAAGCCAGCTCGGCATCCACCAGGTCGGAGGTGGATTGCGGAACCTGTATGGAAGGATCAAGCAGCCGGCTTCCCACACTCACAAAAGCCGCGGTACGGCGGGCTGCATCTTCCCAGCCCGTCCCTTGCAACTGCTGGTAAATCTCATCCGTGCGTTGCAGCAAAACTGAATTCAGCGCCTGGAGGAGCGGGATGAAGTGCTCAGTCTCGGCAGTGCGCAAAATTTTGTCGAAGAGAAGATGGTAACTGTGCAGCAGCGCGTCGCTGGTCACAAAAATCGGGACATTTCCGTAGCGTGATTTCTCATAAACGGTAAAGAACTCCTTCTCGATGCCTGGGCTAACGACAAACCCATCCTGGGCCAGCTTCACTAATTGCGATTCGGATAGCAGGAATGGGTTATACACGGCTTGTATCGAGGGAGGAGCCGTTGCGATCGACGGCGCCGGTTGCACATTGACAAGCGGCTCATTAAAGTTGGCAAATACCAGTGCCGGGTCTTTAGCGGATTTGGGGAGAGGTGTCTCGGTGGGTTCTTCAGTCACCTCGGCCTGGGGCGTATCCGTGACCTGCCCGGTGACTTTGGCTTCTTTTGGAGTCTGACTGGGCGTTACCTGCCCTTCTTTGACATTCGCAAGCAAATTGCAGGCGCTGCCAATCATGGAAACAACCATCCAAAAAACAATAAAGATGTGGAGGAGCGATGCTTTTACTTTCATATTCACCTTCCTTTGCATCCATTTCAACTTTGGCTAGATTTATCCTACCCGAGATTAGTATAGCACGGGTCCGATCATCCTTATCGCTCTTGTTTGTGTCTGTTTTGTAACAGTGCTAAAATAATCTCAGAGTTGTGGGTTATAAAACCATCCCACAGACTCTGTATGCGCCATGAAAGGAATAGTAGAAAAATATGCTCTCCAAAAGGGAAGTTATTTACCAAGTTCTCGAGGGGATTGCCCCTCCTTTTGTGCCCTGGTCAGATTGCCCGGTATGGAGACCGCTTCCGGGTTTTCGAGATCGGCTTCTCGCTCTACGAGCGAGCCTGGACAATGCGGGAGATGGTGAACCTACTAATCGATTTCTATAAAAACGCCGACTTTGTACACAATCTGCTCAACATGATCGCTGATTACAACATCGCCCAAATCCGCAAAGCGCTGAGAATTGAGCTGGGGGTGAACTGCTTTAACCCCTTCCAGCCGGAGGTGATGGATGTGTTTGCCCTGGCAGAGCGGTTCCGGGGCAGGTTGTCCTTCCATGGTGGGCTTTCAACGCAAAAGACTCTTCCTTACGGCACGGTGGAAGACGTTCGGAAAGAAACGCTTAAGCTGATAGAAAATTTTTCTATTTTATCCCGCAAATTTGAACTCCGGCAGCCCCTGAACTTCTAACCTGATCCTGAACAGGTTGCCTGCCAGTGGCTGGAAGTTGCGCTCTTCGGCAGTCAGCTCTTTCCAGGCTGAGGTGATGTAGAGATCTTCGAGATCGCTCCCGCCAAACATCACACTCGAAGGGCAGGCGGTGGGGACTTTGATCTCACTTTCGGGCTTGCCATCGGGATCGTATCGGGTCACCTTCCAGCCGTTCCAACGAGCACTCCAGACAAAGCCCTGGCTGTCAACAGTCAAGCCGTCGGGCTCACCCGGCTCGTTGGGGGTGTGCGCAAAGAAACGCCGGTCGGCAATCTCGCCGGTATCAAGGTCATAATCATAGGCATAAATTGCCTTGCGGATGGAGTCGGTATAATACATGGTATGGTGGTCAGGACTCCAGCCAATGCCGTTGCTGATTAGTACACCGGTCTCTTTGGTATGGAGCGACCCGTCCGGATCGAGGCGGTAGAGGCTACCAGCAGGACGCGGGTTGAGCTGCGGACCGTCATACATGGTCCCAGCCCAAAAGCGCCCACCTGGATCAACCTTGCCATCATTGAAGCGGTACAAGGGCTGGTCTTTTTCGGGATTGGCGAGCCACTCCACGGTTTCTGACTGGCCGTCCCAAAAGGCAAAGCCCTGATCTGTAGCCAAAATAAAGCCCCCCTTCTTCCGGAAGGCGACCGTGCCTACCTGACAGGGTAGGTGAAAGGTGCGGCGCTGGCCGGTTTGCGGATCGTATCGCTCGATGCGCTTGCCATAGATATCGACCCAATAAAGTGCCTGCTCATCTACGTTCCAGAGCGGGCCTTCACCAAGCTGGTTCTGGGACGGGATTAGACTTTTAGCTTCCATGCCGGGTACTCCTCATTGTGGTAAAAGGGATGGACAGGAAAGGCGGGATAAGTCAGCGAGATCCTTTAGTATAACTATCGATCATACCTGTTAGGAGATTATACTTCCTATCTGATATGACAGGGATAAACATTGCGCCGATGGTGCCGATGGATACAACGGGTACATCGGGTAGACTGGGAAAATCTTTCAGGGGAATGGGAAGTGTACGAGCGGTGAAAAATAAGTAAAATTAAGTTAAAGAAAAAGGCCTGGTTAGTGGAGAAGGTGAAAAACTTGGACCCGGGAGCTTAGAGATTCTGCTAATTTCGGGAAACAAACTAAAACATGTTCGGATAGACGGGATCAGGATTGGTGGGATGGAGGAAGAAAAAACGGGCTGATGACAGTGCGCTCCCCTTATGCCCTCTCAAGTCTTTTTTTGCTCTCGACGTCTGCTCTGGCTTTCGAGATCAGCCTGACGCGTTTGTTTTCGGTGGCTCAGTACTATCACTTCGCCTTCATGATCGTCAGCCTGGCGCTGCTGGGGTACGGGGCAAGCGGGACTTTCCTGGCAGTCTTCCCCGTAGCCAGAGGGAAAAACGTGGTGGATACGCTCGGGTGGCTGTCTGCGGGGCAGGCGGCGGCGATCCTGGGGGCATACCTGTTCGTCAACGGATACCCCTTCGATTCGTTCAGCATCGCCTGGGATGCAAAGCAGGCGGTCCTGCTCACGGGACAGTTTTTGGCGCTAGCTCTGCCCTTCTTTTTCAATGGCCTGGGAGTTGGAGTGCTCCTGGAAGCTTCTCCATCTGGAGCAGGTAATACCTATGCCGCCAACCTGCTCGGATCAGCCTTGGGCTGTCTCCTGGCGCTGATTGCCCCATCCCGGCTGGGTGTGGAGGGCATGATCACGCTATGCAGCGGGCTGGCGGCGTTCTCAGCCCTGATATGTTTCATTCGTATTCAAAAGGCAGAACCGCAAACGGGAGCGAAAAAGGGTTTCTTGCCTGCCTTGGCTGGTACTACCGTGAGTATGCTGCTGCTCGGCTTGGCGTGCCTGGACCTGGGCTTGCGAAGTACAGGGCGGAATTCCTTCTCCTGGCTGGAGCTGAACATCTCTCCGTATAAAGGCTTATCTTACGCCCTCCAATATCCCGGTGCTGAAATCATTTTCCGCAAGTGGAACGCGTTCTCGCGGGTCGATGTGGTACGCAGCGCGGGTATCCGTTCGCTGCCAGGGCTGAGCTACCGCTGCCTGGGACAGATCCCCACTCAAGACGGGCTGTTGGTGGACGGGGATGAACTGACACCCATTCTCCGTTCAGAAGAGAACCTGGATTTATACACCTGCCTGCCTGGCGCGGTGGCTTTCCAGCTTCGTCCTCAGGCGGATGTACTGCTGATCGAACCACGCGGAGGGCTAGACATCCTGGCGGCACTGCACTTGGGAGCGTGGCGGGTGACGGCTGTGGAGGCCAATCCACTCATTGCAGAGGCAGCCGGGTCGGTTTATAGCCTCCCGGATGTTCTAACGATTAGCGAAACGGAACGCAGCTTTCTGCGCAGAACGCAGGAAAAGTTTGATATCATCCAATATGCGCTGACGGCCTCGTACCACCCGGTACGGTCGGGAACGTACAGCCTGGCGGAAGATTATCGTTATACAGTGGAATCCTTCATGGATGCACTGGAACAGCTCAAGCCAGGGGGCATCCTGGTGGTCACACGCTGGCTACAGAACCCGCCTAGCGAGGATCTGAAGACCTTTGCCCTGGCGGTGACGGCCCTGGAGAAGACCGGAGGCGACCCGGCGCTGCAAATCATTGCATTGCGCGGGTATAACACCGTTACGATCCTGGTCAAGGAACAGCCTTTCACCGAGCAAGAGATGGAGATCATCCAGCCGTTTATCGCAGAACGGGCTTTTGATCTTATCTATGCGCTGGGATTGAAGGAAGAGGAGTCGAATATTTACAACATCCTGCCAGAACCGGTCTATTATCGGGCTTTCCATGATCTGGTTAACACCCAACCACGCAGGCCTTTTTATAAGACTTACCCCTACGAAGTCTCACCGCCGACAGATGATCGACCTTTTTTTGGGCACTTTTTTAAATGGTCGCAGATAAAACAAGTTATGGTTGAGCTCGGAAAGACTATGCAACCTTTTGGCGGAGCGGGTTATCTGGTGGTGGTGGGGCTGCTGGGGTTAGCAGTGGTTTTAGCAGGCGCGATAATTGTAATGCCGTTGGTGCTGGCGCGCGGAGGCCGACTGAAGTCTTCACTTCAAGGCGAACAACCTCAGAAAACCGGACGATTACAATCGTCCTTGCAATTATCGACCTTGATCTATTTTGGGATGCTGGGACTGGCATACCTGCTGGTTGAGATCCCTTTAATGCAGCGGTTCATCTTATTCCTGGGACAACCTGCTTATGCGATGATGTGCGTGCTTTTCACCTTGCTATTCTTTTCAGCACTTGGCAGCCAGGTAAGCGGGCGCGTACCGCTCAAATTCACACTTGCGGTGCTGTCACTGCTGCTGGTTTTTGTACCAAGCCTCTTACCATTACTGTTCACGGCTACACTGGCTTTTCCGCTGGCAGTCAGGCTGGTCGTGACTATCCTGGCACTTGCCCCATTGGGTTTCCTGATGGGGATGCCCTTCCCCGGTGGGATCGGATGGCTGATCCGGCGAGGAGATGAAGGGCTGATCCCGTGGGCATGGGGAATCAACGGGGCTGCTTCGGTGGTGGCGGCTGTTTTGGCAGCGCTGTTGTCAATCTCGTTCGGGTTCAGTTGGGTTTTTCGCCTGGGTGCGCTTTGCTACGGAACAGCCCTCCTTACGGTTCTGGCGGATGCGCACCGCCGCTTTCCACGCCCCCACCTGTGAAAGGCACAAAAGCAACACCACCCAGGTTGTATGCCTGGAGCTTTCCCTCTTGATATACAAACTTCCAGAGATCCTGCCAACCGCCAGGCGGGCCGATGGGAATGACGATCCGCCCACCCTCCACAAGCTGAAGTACAAGCGGAGCAGGCAGGTGGTCTGGGGCAGCTGTGACAATAATAGCGTTGAAAGGGGCATACTCCGGCCAGCCGTAATAACCATCCCCCTGCATGACCTTGACCTGGGTGTAGCCTAAGCTCTCAAGCCGGCTTGCGGCGTTCTCCGCCAGCTCCGGCACGATCTCAATCGAGTACACTTCTACATCTCCAAGCGCGGCCAGAACGCCGGCCTGGTAGCCGGAACCCGTGCCGATCTCCAACACCTTCTCACCGGGTTGCAAATCGAGCAGCTCCGTCATCCAGGCTACAATGTAGGGCTGCGAAATGGTCTGCCCATAACCGATCGGCAAAGGATGGTCATCGTAGGCCTGGTTCAGATATTCTGAGGGGACAAATGCATGGCGAGGCACGGTACGCATGGCTTCCAGGACTTCTTCATCCTGGACACCGCGAGCCTGGATCGTTTCGGCGACCATTTCGAGGCGGGCACTGCGGAAAGGGTCAGAAACGGCTGAGGGCGTTATATGCTCAATGGAGACCGAGGTGGCAGGAAAGGGGGTAGGCTGGCTTCCGCAGGAGGATAGGAGAGTTAGAAAGATCAACAGAATAAATGACCGGAGAAACCCCCGGGTTTGGCTGAGAAAATGAAGTAAATAGACCATAAGACTTGCCTGCTCCTGATTATCATTGTATAAAATGAGTGGGTAAGAGTCAATCTATAAAATTATATTCACTTCCAGGGAGCAAAATATGAGAAACGTGCAATGGGAAAGGATGTTCCCGGACGAGCTGGAAAAAGCCTTCCAGGAATGTCCGGTGGTGTATTTCACTTATGGGTTGTGCGAGCCACACGGACCTCAAAATGCGCTGGGGCTGGATGAACTGAAAGCACATGCCATCGCATGCCGGGCTGCGCAACAAAACGGCGGGATCGTGGCGCCGGCAGATTACTGGCATATCCACGAGATCGGTGGGTATGCGATCTGGGCTGATGCCGAAGTTGGACGGCCTCCACGCACCTGGCTGACTGCCATGCCTCCCTGGCAGCACTTCAAGAATGTGTGCTACCACATCCGTGCGGCGGATGCCATAGGTTTTCACGCGGCGATCCTGCTGACCGGGCATTACGGGCCCAACTGGCAGGATTTGCAGGAAATGACTGCCCTGCTCCAACCGTTCGTGGGAACGCGCCTATATTCCCTGCCGGAGTTCGAGTCGAACTACAAAGGATTCTCTGGGGATGGCAAAGAGACGGCAGATCACGCCGGGAAGATCGAGACTTCGCTGCTGTGGGCGCTGCACCCGGATTGCGTGGATACTTCACGCATCCCAGAGACATATGAACGTGGGAGGGTCTTCGCGATGGGAGCGAATGCCCGGCTGGCGAACCGCCAGGTTGGCGAGCGAATGGTGGAAGATGAAGTGGAATGGCTGGGTAAAAAAGCAGGCAAGCTGGTAGCGGAGTATGATCGGCTGAAACCCGCCCACAATTTCACCACGTTTGCCGCCGTTGAACAGGCCTGGGAGCAGGTGATTGCGCCGAAGCTACCCAGTTTCCTTTCGATGCAAGAGAAGTGGGATTGGCAGGAGGAAATCCCACCCGACTCTCCCTGGCTGCGAAACAAAGGGATCTGGTCTTAGATCAGGTTGATGATCCCTAAAAAACCATCTTCACCCAAAAGGGAATACGCCCGTCTCACGGAGCGCTGCTCAACTTCCTGGAGCAGAAATTCCCGTTCGGACTCATCCGAGGACTGCAACAGGCGGGTGACATTTTCCCAGGCGACAAAAAACGTCTCCATCCGTTTAATAACAAAACCTTCTCCGCTCATCGAATCTGCCAAGTTAACCACCCGAGTTATTATACCCGCTTAGTTGTACTTTCAATATTAAGGGGCTGGGACTTTCCATGGAAGGAGCCGGATTATTTCAGCCTGGTTCAACTACCCATAAAATCAAACCAAGAATAGATTAAATCTCGGTTACAATCCTGCCAATCATATACCGACTTTCTACAGGAGCTAGCATGAATACCAACACACCTCCCCGTTGGGATCTTTCTAACGTTTTCCCCGGTCTGGAATCAGAGCAATTTCGAGCAGCCTTTCAGGAATATCAGAAGCGCATCAGCAATCTGGATCAGCAATTCACAGAGCAGGCTGCCCAGGCAGGTGCAGGTACCCCCTCAGCCCAACTAGCCATGATCCTGGGTGACCTGATCGAAAATTACAACGCGTTACTGAAATTGGGCGGGACGATTCGGGTTTACATCCACTCCTTTGTGGCAACCGACTCCTTCAACAAAGAAGCTAAAAAACTGTTGTCCGAATATGAACAGGCGAGAATTTATCTCGAAAAATTTAACGTGCGCCTGGAAGGCTGGATCGGGAAGCTGGCAGAGGGCCTGCCCGAAGTACTCGAGCACCCGGGAATTGCGCAGGAACACAGTTTCTTTTTAAAGGAGACGGCAGAGCAGAGCCGTTTCCTGATGAGCGAAGCCGAAGAGGGACTGGCAGCTGAACTAAATTTAAACGGGGCAAACGCATGGAGCAAGCTGCAGGGCACGGTGACTTCGCAGTTGAGCGTGGATTTTGAGCTGGATGGGAAGCTGCAAAAGCTTTCCATGCCTGCCCTGATCAACCTGCGCGGGCATCGGGATGGTGCGGTGAGGCAGCGGGCATACACAGTCGAGATGGCCGCCTGGAAAACCATTGAAGAACCCCTGGCAGCGGCAATGAACGGCATCAAGGGCACAGTGAACACACTCAACCATCACCGTGGCCGGACAGATGCAATGCACTCAGCCCTGGACGCCTCACGAATTGACCGGGGAACACTAGAAGCTCTGTTAAACGCCATGCAGGCTTCTTTCCCTATGTTCTGGGAATATTTCAGAGCCAAAGCCAGGAAACTAGGCCAGGAGAAACTGGCCTGGTGGGATCTCTTTGCCCCGATGGGCAGCAGCGAGCGGGTTTACTCCTTTACAGAGGCGCAGAAATTCATCCTGGAGAATTTCGACAGCTTTTCACCTAAGCTGTCGGCGTTTGCAAAACGTGCCTTCGAGCAGCGCTGGATCGATGCCGAGCAGCGGGTGGGCAAGCGGGGTGGGGCATTCTGCATGTCGGTGCCGGGTGTAGCGGAGAGCCGTGTGCTGTGCAACTTCGATGGGTCGCTGGACCAGGTTTCAACGATCGCCCATGAGCTTGGGCATGCCTTCCACAATGAGTGCATGTTCAAAGCGGGTAAAACAGACCTTCAGCGCAGCACACCGATGACGCTGGCAGAAACGGCTTCGATCCTGTGTGAGACAATCGTCGTTGAGGCAGCTCTCAAGCGGTCTAATAACCCTCAGGAAGAGCTTGCAATCCTCGAAACATCCCTGACGGGTGCGGCGCAGGTGATCGTTGACATTTACTCCCGTTACTTGTTCGAAAAAGAAGTGTTCGAACGGCGTGCACAATCGGAACTTTCTGCCGACGATTTGTGTGAGATCATGGAAAAGGCCCAAAAAGATACCTATGGAGATGGGCTGGATGAACATCACTTGCACAAATACATGTGGACCTGGAAACCGCACTATTATTCTGCAGGCCTTTCGTTCTATAATTTTCCTTACGCCTTCGGGCTGCTGTTCAGCAACGGGCTATATGCAATCTACCAGCAGCAAGGAGCAGCATTCATCCCAGCTTATACCAACCTGTTGGCCAGCACGGGCGAGGGCATGGCAGCAGAGCTGGCCGAACGCTTTGGGATCAATATCCGAACACCAGAATTCTGGGAACAGAGTTTGAAGATCATCGGACAACGGATCGATCGATATAAGAATCTTGTATAAAAATGGGGTGACCTGTCCGGTCGCCCCTCTCGATCAATAAGGAAAAAACGGATGATAAAGACGGAAAATCAAGCCAGGTCTCGCAGCAGAAAAGCCTTCATCTTTGATATGGATGGGACACTGGTAGACAATATGAAATTCCACTCCAAGGCATGGTTGGCGCTTTTTGACAGCCTGGGCATTCACATGGAAGCAGATGAGTTCCAGCGCTGTACGGCGGGCAAAACCAACCCAGAAATCCTGCGTGAAATTTCCGGTAAGCAACTTACCGATGGAGAGATTCAAGAGCTTTCTGACCGTAAGGAGTCGGTCTACCGGGAGCTGTATCAACCGCATCTTAAAGCTACTGGCGGGCTGCTTCCGTTTTTACGCCAGGCGAAAGAACTAGGCATCCCCATGGCTGTAGCTACTGCAGCAGGCCGCCAAAATGTCCAATTCGTCCTGCAAGGATTACAAATCGAGAACTTTTTCGAAGCCGTTGTTGGCGCTGAGGATATTCAGAATGGAAAACCTGATCCTGAAATATTTTTGAAGTCCGCTCAAAGGCTGGATGTCCTACCAGAGGCCTGTATTGTCTTCGAAGATTCGCCCAACGGTGTCGAAGCTGCCAGCCGCGCCGGTATGAAAGCGATCCTTATCACCACAACACACCAGTTGGAAGAACTGGGAGATCAACCTGCCTTGTCGATGGCTGTGAACGATTTTACGGCTTTGGAAATCCAAGCCATACTATAATTTTTCTGGAGAGGAGTCATTCATGCTTAATCCGCCAGTAGACTCAAACACTGTCATCCTCATCACCCATAACGGTATGGGCAGCGCTGATAAAGAATTACAGCTTAAATTGATAGGAACTTATCTTCGCTTGCTCCTCGAAAACAATTACCTCCCAGCCGTAATCTGTTTGTACACCGAAGGTGTAAAGTTAGCCGTGGAAGGCTCGCCTGTATTGGATCAGCTACGGGCATTGGAAGAGAATAACGTTCGCCTGATCTTATGCAGCACGTGTTTGAATTACTTCGGCCTTATAGATCAAATCCGGGTGGGCATCACCGGTGGCATGAACGATATCATCGAGGCGCAGTGGAGAGCTTCAAAGGTGATAACAATCTAGAATGCGGCCTTCTTTCTTCCATCATTTACACCCCCCGACGATACCCACAGCTCAATCCAGGTTTCGCTATACCCTTGGGGCAGGCGGCATATCTGTCTACCTGGCTTTGGTTCTGCTAATCACAGGCATCTTGGAGATGTTCTTTTATGTGCCCACGCCAGAGAGGGCTGGAGCGTCTATACAGATGCTGACCTTTCTGGTGCCTTATGGCGCAGTAGTTCGTAACCTGCATTACTGGTCTGCCCAATTCCTGATCATCACAGCCTGTGTGCACCTCATCCGGGTGGTCTTCACCGGTGCTTATGCACCTCCGCGCCGCTTTAATTACCTGCTCGGATTGGCGTTGCTGGTCATAGCCTTATTTCTCGATTTCACTGGCTACGTTTTACGCTGGGACGAGGGCATTCGTTGGGCGCTGGTGGCTGGCACCAACCTGGTCAAATCCATTCCCTGGCTTGGCCCAGCCTTGTACGGCGTGCTCATTGGGGGTGGCAAGCTGGGCGCCGCTACTCTGACCCGTTTCTATGCCTGGCACATCTTTGGACTGGTGCTGGTTATGATCATCCTACTCACCTGGCACATATTCCGTGTGCGTCGGGATGGAGGTATTGCCGTACCACCGCCCGAGTTACGTCAGGACAACACCCGCATCACCCGCTTCGAGCTTGTTCGCCGTGAAGTCCTGGCAATGATCCTTGCAACGGTTGTCTTACTATTGGTAGCAGCTTTCATCCCTGCCCCGTTGGCGCCTCCAATGAAAGAAAGCAGCAGCATGACCGCTGATGCGCGTGCGCCCTGGTTCTTCTTATGGGTGCAGCAAATGCTTAAAATTGGTGACCCATTCCTCTTTGGGGTGCTTGTGCCGCTGTGTGTTTTAACCATCCTGGCGATCATCCCTTACCTCTTGCCTAGGCCGGCTCCTGTCGAGCTTGGGAAATGGTTCCCCAAAGGCAACCTCATTGCACAGATCCTGGTTGCCACGATTAGTCTTTTCATCCTCGGATTGACAATCCTGGCACTCTTCCCTGCTCAATAACCTATGCGCAAGCTCTCTGTTCTCGCCTCGATCGTTCTCTTCCTGGCTGTCTTGATCACCTTCTGGGCTGCTCAGCGTGGACCAAAGCCGGTGGAGTTGATCCCTACACTAACCGGGAAACCCGAATACTGCCTGACCTGTCACGCAGATTTACCAGAGATCAGCCCTGCGCATCCGATAAACGCCTTTGGCTGCATCATCTGCCATGGCGGCGAGCCTTTGGCCTTAGAGGCCGACCTGGCTCACAGCACGATGCGCGGTGGCAGGAACCCTTCTGACCTGGTAGTTGTTGAAGCGAGCTGTGGTGGAACAGACTGCCACAGCGGCCCGTTAGAAGACCAGCGAGACCATATTCACCGAATCCTGACCAGTGTCCAGAGCACCTATGCTGGCGCGATTGCCAATATCCGGTATACCTTCGGCGCTCAGCCAGATCTGATCGCCCGCCTGGGCATCTCTGCCGTCCAGGATGATTTGATCGTGACCTCCACAGGGATCCCTTCGCTGGCTGCATTTGACCCAACCCAAGAGACCTCCGCGGCTGTACAAAGTTTTGGGGGTAACTGCCTGAATTGCCATCTCTCGGCAAAACCGGGGGAAGACAGCGCTTATGCCCGTCTCGCCGGCTGCGCGGCCTGCCACACTCCAACCGCCGGAACCAACCTGGAAAGTCCCATCCACCAACTGACTACCTCCATACCTTATACGCAATGCAACACCTGCCACAACCGCGGCAATTACGATCTGCGCAGTCTGACCTTTGTTCCCCGCCAGGACACCCCAACCAGCCGATTCGAGGCGTATTACCAGCCCATTGCCCAATTTGTGCGCTGCGAATGGACCCTGGATTGCATCGACTGCCACACACGCACTGAAGCGATGGGCGACGGTGACATCCACAGCAGCAAAAAAGAGATCCAGTATATCCAATGCCGCACCTGTCACGGTACAATTGAGGAACTGCCCCAAATTCAACGAGTCTCCGGACTGGATGATTTAGCCATCCGACTGGCCTTCTTAAATCGGAACGCAACGGAAACCTGGAACCTGAAATCAGGGGATATAATCCTGGTCGCCAGACAGGGCGAGCCGTTATGGAACACCCGCCTGCTTCCTGACGGCTCCTACGAGTTGTTCGGCAAAGCCACCGGTCAGATCTTCCCCTTCCGCCCGGTCAAAGGGAGTTCCTGCCAACAGAAAGCCGATGAGCAAGGATCACAATTCTGCCACGCCTGCCACCAGGAGAAAAGATAGATGGAGCCACCCAATTCAGCAATCTCACGGAGAAGCTTTTTAAACCTGTCCTGGAAAGCCCTGCTCGGTCTTAGCGGTCTCCTTGGTCTGGGCGGTCTCCTGCAATACCTGGGATACCAGACTGAACCCTCTCCCCCAACCAAATTCAATCTGGGCGATATCTCTAACTACCCGCCTGGCTCTCGGATCATCGTTCCCGAAGCCCAAGCCATCGTACAGAACGATTCTCAAGCCCTGTGGGCCTTGAGCCTGGTCTGTCCGCACCTGGGCTGCACGATTGAACCGGTGGAAGATGGCTTTGCCTGTCCTTGCCACGGCTCGAAGTTTTACCTGAACGGTGCTGTGCGTACCGGACCGGCCAACAAACCGATGACCGAGCAACGCCTGGAAGAGACAGCCGATGGGAAGTTAATTCTCCACACAGATTGAAATGTTAATGTTTCGTAACCCTTTGTACAAGAATGTGTTTTTTTAGTTGTGTTGTTAGCCATTTTGTTGTAAAATCACCCATGAATAAGAATCATCTACCCCAAACCAATCATATTTACTCACCATAGGAGGCATCAATGTCTGACCAATTCACCCCTGCAGCATCCGAGCCCACCAGCGACGACAAACTCTGGTCTGCTCTCAGCTACGCATTCTCCCCTCTCATTCCAATCATCCTGCTCTTGATGGAGGAGAAGAAAGCTCGTCCTTTTATTAAATTCCATGCAGTCCAGTCTCTGGCGGTGGGTATTGTGATGATTATCCTCGTTCCAATCATTGCTACCGTCACCCTTGGCTGCGGCTCGATCCTCTGGTTCGTGATGTTCTATTGGGCTTACAAAGCGTACCAGGGAACCATGTTTGAAATCCCAGTTGTCACGAACTTGATCAAGAATCAGGGTTGGGTTAAGTAAAGGATTTACTTAACCATGGAAAATCCTGCTCCGTCTGCTGCCCCACTACCCCAGCCGCTTTCTCTTTCGGATGAACGCACCTGGGCACTCTTGGCCCACCTGAGCATCCTGATCAACCTGTTTACAGGTGTCTTGGGACCAGTGGCTGCCCTGGTCATTTACCTGGTATATAAAGACCGCTCACGCTATGTAGCCTACCAGGCCATGCAGTCTTTCATCTTCCAGCTCATCGTCATCTTTGGTGGAGGCACGCTCGTGGCGGTATCTTGGGCGATCAGCAGCGCCCTGGCGGTGGTGTTGATTGGCTTTCTATGTATGCCAATCGCTTTGCTGTTCACCATCGCAGTGGTACTGGCGCCTATCTACAGCATTATTGGTGCCGTTCAGTGCAATTCAGGACAGGATTTTAAATACTGGTTGATTGGTGATTGGGTGAGAAGTACGCTAACCGGGTAAAACCTGGATCGGGACCATCCATCAAGGTGGTCACTTCCAGTTTCTTGGCAGCTTGACTTTTCACTCACCCGCCTTTAGAATCAATTTTACAATCTAGCACAGCCCGGGAAGAGATCCGGACTTACCGGACACCGAAGGGGCAAGCCTGGTTGCGTTCAAACCCAGGCGAAACTCTCAGGTAAAAGGACCTGGGCCGTGAACAACTCTGGAAAGCCAGGGGAAACCTGGCACCGACGGGGCAAGCGCAACTCTTGCGCCAATCTCTCAGGTAACCCACAGAGGCGCACGCATCTTTTGCGTGCGCCTTTATGTTTATTCTCAGTTGCATAAAGAAGAGACTTTCATATAATAGTATTACCAATCGGTTCCCACAAAAGTCAATGAGATTGCGACAATCGATTATTACTTCTAATAAAAGTTTGCAAAGACTTTCGGACCCAATTAGGAGGCCCTTACATGAACGTACCCACCCAACTAAAATACACATCCAACGATGAATGGATCAAAATAGATGGCAATATTGGCACAGTT
>Ga0315287_10003738_pt1 | contig 14721 bp, 6 predicted proteins | sample YL17G11_0_MG_FD_205037 | JGI IMG/M metagenome (GOLD analysis project Ga0315287, IMG submission 205037) | Sediment microbial communities from Yellowstone Lake, YNP, Wyoming, USA - YL17G11_0 | ecosystem: Environmental > Aquatic > Freshwater > Lake > Sediment | place: USA: Wyoming | collected... | reverse complement strand
AGACCCACGTGTTCGATGTGGGCTGCACTGGGTGCGTTGATCGCGTGCAGCGTCCCGTTTGCGGTGGTGCAAGCCGAGACCGTGTTGGCGCGCGTGCATGCGGCGCCGGTTCCGGAGCTGGCAGCCGCGCCGGTGCCCGGCGAGAATCCAGCCGGCTTGGAATCGCTGCGCTGGACATCGGCGCTCGTCGTTCTCCCCCACGGGCAGGAGGCAACCGCGGTCCGCGCTGTGGGCGCCGCCGGCGTGCCGCACGAGGCGTTCATCGCGTCCACGACCGGTGACCACGGCGCAACGGTGGCCTTGATCCGCATCGCACTGGCCGGCGCCGGTCAAAGCCCCGGCGGCGCGGATGGGCGGCCCGGCGCCATTCTCGACGCCGCGACGTCCGCTACCGACATCCAGATCGAAGTCGACACCGCGCCCAGCACGTTCCGCCCGCGCGCGCGCCTGCGCTATGACGCCGGCAGTGAAGCGCGCATTCGCGCCGGCCTGCGCGCGCGAGTCGCCAATCCCGCCGACGTGAACCGCTTTGTGCCGCAGCCAGCACCCCGGCCCCGGGAGCCGGACAAGACCGGCGGCCGGGGCACGGTGACCGGCGACCCGTCTCTGGACGGCAACGGTGTGCGGTATCTCATCGTCACGACCCAAGCACTCGTGCCGTCGTTCGAAAAGCTGGCGGCATGGAAGCGGCGTCGCGGCGTGCGCACCGAAATCCGCACCATCGAATGGATCGAGTCCCGCACCCGGCATGGGGTCGACCGCGCCGAGACGCTGCGCAACTTCCTCGTCGAGGCCTACCAACTGTGGGGCGTCGAGTACGTGCTCCTGGGGGGCGATACGGATCTCCTGACGCCGCGCCTGGCGTTCTCGTTGGTGTTTGGCGGCAGCACGACGCCCACTGAACTGTATTTCTCGTGCCTGGACGGCACCTGGAATGCCGACACCGACGATCGTTGGGGCGAGGGCAGTCTGGTTCCAGGGCCCGGGGAATCGGATATCGTTCCGGAACTTGCGGTGTCGCGCGCTCCCGTGAATGACGTGGCACAGGCAGAGACCTTCGTGAGCCGGGTCATCGGCTACGAAACCCCGCTCTTCACCGACTACCAGACCCGGGCCGCCTTCCTCACCGAAGTGCTGGTCCCGGCGAATTGGGACAGCGGCCAGGCGGTCGCGTTCAATGGCGCGCCGACATCCGATGCGATCATGAACCTGAGCATGCCGCCGTCCTTCACCTTCAATCGCCTGTACGACACGTACTGGCAATTCGCCGGGTCGGAGAAACTGACGCGCGAGCGGTCGATCGAGGTCATGAATACGGGCCTCGGAATCGTCAACCACTTGGGGCACGGCTTCCGGTACACGATGTCGTTAGGCAACGGCAGCTTGGTCAACGCGGATGCCGACGCGCTTGTCAACGGCGGCCGGTCGTTCTTCTTGTGCATGGCGAACTGCGCCGCGGTCGCCTACGACTACAACTGCCTGGCGGAACGGTTCCTTCTCAACCCCGGTGGTGGCGCCGCGGCGGTGATCGGCGCGTCGCGCAGCGTGTCGGCGAATCTGGTCACCATCTACGACCGGGCGCTTTTCCGTCAGATGTTCGAGCTCGGCGTGACGCATGTGGCCGACGCGTTGAACGCCATGCGCCTGGAGCGCGCGTCGCTGGCCGAGCTGGACGGCGGCGAGCGCTGGATTCAGCTTTGTCTGAATGCGCTCGGGGATCCCGAGACCCCAATCTTTTCCGGCCCGGTCGTGTCGGTGGAAGTCGCCCACGCGTCCACGTTGCCGGTGGGAAGCAGCAATCTCGAGGTCGCTGTGACGGTGGCGAGTTCGCCCCGGCATAACGCTGTCGTCACCGCGATGAAGGACAACGAGGTGTACGCCACGGGCAGCACGGACGTCATGGGTCTGGTGCAATTGCCGGTGTCGCCGGCGACGCCGGGTTGGATACAGGTGTTCGTGTCCGGGCAGAACGTCGCGATGTTCGCGGACTCGGTGTGGGTGGAAGCCGGTGCCGGTGCCGTGTTGGCGGTGGGCGGCCGGACGGTCGACGACGACGCCCTGGCGCCGAGTGCAGGCAATGGCGATGGGGCGTTGGACGCCGGCGAGACGCTCGAGATCGAAGTGCAGATTCAAAATCGTGGCAGCTCGGGTGCGGACAGCGTGACGGCGGTGCTCTCGAGCGGCAATCCGCTCGTCACCGTCTTGCAGGATAGCGCCACCGTCGACAGTCTCGCTGCCGGGAGCACGGTCACGGCCGGGATGCGCTTTGTCGTGCACCTGGATCCGGCGTTGCTGGATGGCACGGCGGTCGATTTGCCGGTGCATCTCACGACTCGTGGCGGCGGCGCGTGGGAGGATTGGGTGCACCTGCTCGTCTGTGCACCGCGGTTGGAAGTCGTGCGGTCGGTGTATTCCACGGGTGGCCATTCGGGCCAAGTATTGCTGCAGCTCGAGGTGAAGAACTTCGGCTCCGGCCAGCAACCACCGTTCTTGGCAATCGTGTCGGCGCCGGACACGGCGGTGGCGGTGACCCAGGACACCATGCAGTTTGCGGCGATTGCGGGCCTGGCGACTGGCACGGCGGCGCCGCAGTTCGAATTCGCGACCCCGGCCGGAGCTTGGCCGGATGCAGCGGTGGCGATCACCGATCTCTACGGCCGTACGTCGCAGGTCCCGCTCTTGGGCCAGCAACCGGTCGCACCGCCGATTCCCACCGCGGACTTGGGGTTTGCGGCGGGCACCGTGCGTCTCACGTGGACGCCGTCCGCGGATTACAACCGCTACGGGTATCACGTGTTCCGCGCCGTCGCGGGCTCGAGCAGTTTCCAGCAAATCACCCCCGACGCCATCCGGCACGCGGACTTCTACGACACGCAGGTGGTACCGAACTCGCGCTACGACTACTACGTGGTGGCGCTGAACAACTCCCGGGTCTGGAGCACACCGTCGCCCGTGCGCAGCGTCAACACCGTCGCCGCGTCGGTGCCCGGCTGGCCCGTGGAGATGGCCGAGGCAACCGCGAGCAGCGCCGGCGTGGGGGACCTCGACGGCGATGGCGGCATGGAGATCGTCGTTGGTGACAATGGGGTCTACGCCTGGCATGCGAACGGTCAGGAGGTGCGCGACGGCGATGCTAACGCCACCACCGACGGCGTGTTCAGCACCGCGAGCGGCACCATGAACGCCAGTATCGCGCTGGCCGATCTCGATTCCTTGCCCGGGCTCGAAATTGTCGGCGCGAGCTGGCTCACGAACAAGATCTTCGTGTGGAACAGTCACGGCGACCTGCTGCCCGGCTGGCCGCGGCAACCGGCGCGCGGCGGCAACACCGGCTATTGGGCGAGCCCCGCGGTGAGCGACCTGGATGCAGACGGTATCCCGGAGGTCGTCGCCATCAGCAAGGACGGCAACTTGTATGCGTGGCATGCCGATGGCACGCCTCTCGTGCCGGCATTCGGCGACGGTTTCGTGGCGACGGTGGGGGCCTGGACGCAGACGACACCGGCGCTCGTGGACCTGGATTTTGACGGACAGCGCGAGATCATCGTCAGTGGTTCGCTGGCGCGGGTGTTCGTGTTCCGCGCTGATGGAAGCGCTTTTCCCGGCTGGCCGCGCGATTTGTATGCGCTTGGAAAGGGCTCACCCGCCGTCGGCGATTTGGACGGCGACGGCGACTTGGACATCGTCATCACGTCCGAGAGCGATCACGTGTGGGTGTTCAATCCCGACGGCACGCTGCTGCCCGGCTGGCCGAAGCAGGTTTCCGGCGATGCTCCGGACCTGGGACCCTCCCCGGCGCTCGGCGACATGGATGGCGACGGCCACCCGGACATCGTCCTGTGTTCGGTGCGCAATCCATTTAATCTGTCGAAGATTTTCGTGTTCAACGCGGCGGGCACGACCTTGTTCACCAAACAGTTGGAGTCGAACTCGCAGAGTTCGCCGGTCCTGGCCGATCTGGATGGTGACGGTTCCATCGACATCTTGCACGGTGGCGAAGCCGGTGTGCTGCACGCGTGGAACCTGGCGGGCGCCGAGCTCGCCGGCTTCCCGATTCCGGTTGGGGACTACATCCGCGGTACGCCGCAGTACTGCGACGTCGATGGCGACGGCATGGGCGATCTGGTGTTGGCCGGTTGGAACAAGAAGGTCTACGCGTGGAAGATGACCGGGCCGTACCGGCCGGAGCGCGCGCCGTGGCCGATGTTCCACGGAGATTTGGCGCGCACCGGCTTCTTGCGGCCGGCGTATCCATCGCCCGCCGGCGATCCGCTGCCGGCCGCGCGTTTGGCGGCGCAGTGGGCGCCGAATCCGTTCAATCCGTCCGTGAACGTGCGGTTGTCCGTCCCCGGCACGGGTACGGCGCCGGTACCGGTGCAGGTCGACATCTACGACGCCAACGGCCGGCGCTTGCGCCGCCTGCTGGATGCACCGCTCGCTCCCGGCACGACGCGTTTGGTCTGGAACGGCCGCGACGATGCCAACCACGCCCTGTCGAGCGGCATCTACTTCTACCGCGTTCGCATGGCGCACGAGACCCTGCGCGGCAAGCTCACATTGTTGCGCTGAACCAGCGCGACCGGCAACAAGCCACCGGTTCCACGCCGCGGGCGCTCAGCGGGCCAGCAATGGCAGGCGTACCGTGCGTACGGCGCCGGCTGCTTCGAGACGTGCGAAATAGATTCCACGGCCGACAGGCTTGCCGCGGCTGCCGGTGCGGTCCCACACCACCACATGCACACCGGGTGTGGCGCGTTCGCGCACCAACGCGCGGACCGCGCGGCCGCGAACGTCGTAGACGGTGAGCGCGACGGGTCCGGGGCGGCTCCCGGTGCTGTAGCGCAGTTCGATCGACCGGCCGCCGTTTGCCGGCCGCGGTGCTGCGAGCCAGACGCCGGCGGCGGGTATGGGTGCGTATTGGACCGCGATGGCGGCGCTCGCGGTTTGCAGGCCGCTGCCGTCGCGCATGACGACGCGGTACCAGTACCACTCGCCCAGCTGCACGTGCACATCTTCGAAAGTCATCGGGCCTGTGGGCGAGAGCCAATTCGATCCCGCTTCGAAGGGACCGCTCTCGGCGCGCGCCCGCTCCACCCGCAGCGTGGCGCCGCCAGCAGTAGATGGTTTGCAACTCCATTCGACTCGGATCCCGGCTGCAAGCGCCGTTGCACGCAGATCTTCAATGGCGACCGGCACGGCGCGCGCACTCCAAAAGGCAATACTGCCTGCCGGCCGCGTTCCAACCCGATCGAACGCCCCGCCGGCGTACATTCCGTCCGCGACCGGGAACAAGGCCCGGACGCCGCCCTGAAAGCGGCTGGCGAGCGGCGTCCATTCGCTGCCCGTCCATGCCCACACATTGCCGTCCTCTTGTTCGAAATTGGAGGTGCCGGCGTACAGCGTGCCATCGCGCACCGTCAGTGCGGTCACCCAGCCGTCGAGCAGGTTCCCGACCGGATTCCACTGCATGCCGTCCCAGGTCCACACGAGATCCATGGGCTCCGGGCTCTGTGACGCCGCGACGCCGACGATGAGGTCGTCACCGGCAAAGACGATCTTCAAAACCGCGGTGGCGCGCGGCGCGTCCACCACCGACCAGGTCACACCATCCCAGTGCGCGACGAATTCGCGCGACGGGCCATCCTCCTTGTACAGCCAACCGGCGGCGTACAGGTCCTCGCCATGAACCGCGACTGCGCGAACGAAAACGCCTGTGGCGCCCGGGAACTCCGGTCCCACGGGTTGCCATGCAACACCATCCCAGCGTGCGATCCCCGGCAGCTTGGTGTCACCACTCGCGCCGAAGTCACCGCCGGCGACGATCTCGCCTTTGTAGTGGACCAGGGCTTGCACTGATGCGTCGAACCCCGCACCCATGGGATCCCAGGACGAATTCTTCCAAATCGCGACGTGACTCACGACGGTGGTGCCCGACGTGAGAAAATCGCCGCCGGCCACCAGCCCCGATGCGGTTGGCAAGAGCGCGGCTACCGGGCGATCCAATCCCACGCCGTACGCGGACCAGCGGCTGCCGTCCCAACGCGCCACCGCGCGCGCCCGCGTGCTGCCCGCCCAATCGAACCAGCCGGCGGCGATGACGCTGCCGTCCGCGCCCGCCGTGAGGGTGGCCACGCTGCCGTTGATGCCTTGACCGCCGCCCAGGCCATGAAACGAGCCATCCGGATCGAGCCGCGCGATATTGACCGCGCGCTCGCCGCCCGCCAGACGAAACCAGCCCCCGACGTAAGTTTGGCCCGCGTAGTTGTGGAATGCCCGCACGTAGGAGAAACCCGCACCCGGCTCGATTCCACGCGGCGGCGCGCTCCAGGTGTTGCCGTTCCAAAAAGCCAGGTTGGAGGAACCGATGCCGCCGGCGCGATCAAAGATGCCGCCGACCACGAGCACGCCGTTCATTTCGCCCAGTGCATACACCGGGCTCGCATTGGTGACCCCGTCGATTCCGGCGCCGAGCGGTCTCCACTCCACGCCATTCCAGCGCGCGATGCGGCGGGTGAGCTTGCCTTCGGCGTAGTCGAACCAACCGCCGGCGATCAGCTCGTCGTGATATACGGCGACGCATTCTACCAGGCCAACGATGCCGTAGCCCACGCCGTGCCAGCCGGAGCCGTTCCAGCGCGCGACGCCGGAGGCAAACTGGCCGCCGGCGCGAACGAAGTCACCGGCGGCGATGAGTTCGTCCCGGAACACCGTCAGCGAGTTCACAGCGCCGGAGTTCCCCGCGGTTCCGCTCCCCAAGGCATGCCACCGTGCCCCATCCCAGCGCGCGATGTTGTTGCACACCACGCCCCCCACGGTGGTGAACCGGCCCGCCACGATCAGATCGTCGTGATACACCGCGGCGCACAGGATTCCGGCGTCGCTGGTGACGTCGCCGGGGGTCTGTAGCGGGGTCCACGCGTTGCCGTTCCAAACCTGCACGAAGGGGCCGCGCACGCCGGCCGTACCGCGCGCCGACCCGACTGCCACGAGCTGGTTCCGGAACACGGCGAGCCCGCGCACGTCGACGCCGGCGCCGAAATCGGCGTTGCCCACCGCGTGCCAGCCGTCCGCGTCCCAAGTTGCGACGCCCAGTGCCGCAACACTGCCGGCGTAATCGAAGCGGCCGGCGGCGACGAGTCTATTCTCGAATGACGTCATGCAATTCACGGCGCCGGTCAAACCCGGGACGCTGAACGTCGTGGACCAGGCCAAGTCCAGTGGGTCTTCGTCACCGGTGCTCGGACTGGGGATTTGGGTTGTGTCCGCACCCATGGCGGTGCCGGTGGTGCCGGCGTACGCGGTTGCACACCACAGTGCGGCGAGCGCCGCGGCGATGTTCCGCGAACCAAACGCCATGCGCATGAATCGCTCACCTCTCGAGGGGCGGCATCCAGAAACGGGTCTCGGTGCCCTCAGGGGTGCGCTCGACCCTACGCCTGCCGGGCCCCGAGTTCAACCGGCACCACGGCACGGCGGGACGTGCAGGCGGGGCGCGCGGACTCGAAGCACATTTTTGCATCCGGCGGGGTTGTGGCCCCCCATGCTGGGGCGTATCATTCGAAGTCTCCTGATCGTCTCGCCATGACGTGGGTCGTCCGTCGCACAGGGCAGGTCTTCCGAACATGGTTTCGATGCAGTCCGTCACCCGGGCATTCTTGTTGGCTTTGGGGTGCATTGCCGGCCCGGTGGCCGCACTGGCCCAAGGACGCTTCAACATGGAACTGCTGTCGCAGACCAACGAGTTCGGCGGCGGCCGCGGCGCCTATGCCGCCTGTTGGGGTTATTCGGCTCCGGATGGGACGGAACTCGCGCTCATCGGCCAGGTGAACGGCACCGATATCTACGACGTCACCGACGGCCGCAGCCCGCTGTTGCTGACTTCGATTCCGGGGCCGCGCTCGCAATGGCGCGAGATGCAGACCTGGTCGCACTACGCGTATGTGGTCACCGAAGGCACACCCGCCCAGGGCGAACGCGGCGGCGTCCAGATCATCGACTTGGGCAACCCGCGTTTCCCCGCGCAGATCGGCAATTTCGACTCGACGGTCACCACCGGCCACACGATTCACGTTGCCGAGGGGTTCGCGTACGTGAACGGCGGCAACAACGGCAACGGCATTCATATTCTGGACCTGGCGGATCCCGAGCATCCGCGCGAGGTCGGTGGCTGGCATACGCGTTACGTGCACGACTGCTACGTGCGCGGCAACCGGGCGTTCCTGGCGAATATCAATGCCGGTGGGTTCACCATTCTGGACCTTACCGACAAGAGCCAGCCGCAGGAACTGAGTTTCACGGCGTATTCGGGCGCCGCAACCCATAACTGCTGGCTGAACGACGACGGCCATTACTTGTTCACCACCGATGAAACGGGCGGCGGGCATCTGCGGGTGTGGAACGTGCAGAATCCGCGTTCACCGGCGCCGGCGGCGGAGTGGTCGGCGCATTCGTCGACATCCATCCACAACGTGGTCGTGCGCGGCGACTCGGCGTACATCGCGTACTACACGGAAGGTGTACAAGTCGTCGACGTGTCGCAGCCCTCGGCGCCGCGCCTCGTCGGGTTCTTCGATACGTACCCGGGCGCGTCCGGCGGCTACGCCGGCTGCTGGGGCGTGTATCCGCTGGCGCAAAACCACAATATTATCGCCAGCGACATGCAGGGTGGTTTGTTCGTCCTGCGGATGGGAACCGGTGGACAGCCGGTGGTCGATTTCGTGGTCGATGCACCACCCGCCATCCGTGTCCAGCCCGGACAAGCGTCCGCACTGTTGTTCTTCGATATCTACAACGGGTCGGGAAGCGCGCAACTGTACGATCTGGCCGCCGTAAACGACCTGGGCTGGAACGTCGACGTGGCGCCCACGATCACGGTGCCGCGCGGCGGCATCGAGGCGGTGCTGGTGACGGTGAGCGTGCCGGCCAATCTGCCGGGTCCGGCCCGCGCCCAGGTGGAACTGTGCGTGACGCAGCATTCGACCGGATTTCAAGTCTGCAAGGCGACACGCGTCGCCGTTCCCGTGACACTCCAAGACTTGACGGCGACGGTGCGCGGCCCGGGAATCGAACTGCAATGGCGCTTGCAACGTGACGTCGAGGACGCGGGAGCGCTGGAAATCCAGCGTGCGCAGCTCGACGGCGCCAGTCCGTTGTTCGAGCCCGAGTTCGCGACCGTGGCGTCGTTGACGGGCCGTGAAATGCACTGGCTGGACGCGGCGGTTGATCCCGGTGCGGCATACCGCTACCGCTTCTTGTGGAGTGACGGCGGCGGCGTCCGCGTCTTGAGCGAGATCGACGCTCAGGCGGCTGCCCCCGGGCGGTCCCGCCTCTTGGGTGCGACGCCGAATCCGTTCAATCCCTCGACACGCATTCGCTTCGAACTGGCGCACGCCGGGGGCGTCGAAATCACCATCCATGACGCGCGAGGACGGCTGGTGCGCCGGCTCGTGGCAGCGGACTTGGAGCCGGGCGAGCACGCACTGGTCTGGGATGGCAGGGATGCCCGCGGCACGGCCCAGTCGAGTGGGCTCTATCTGTACGAAGTGCGCGGCGCGAGCTGGGCTGCGCGGGGTCGCGTGACGCTCGCCAAATAAGGGCTGAGCGGCGCCTCAGTGCACCACGATGAGCTTGGTGCGCAGCACTTGCGTTCCCACGTCGGCGCGGACGAAATAGAGGCCGGATGGCGCGCGGGTCGCGTCCGGACGCAGCAGATCCCAATCCATTTCGCTGTAGCCTGCGGCTACCGTCCGCGGTTCGAACCGCCGGGTTTCGCGCCCGGCGGCATCGTAGATCGTGAGAGCGACGCGAGCGGCAGCGGGAAGCTGCAGATGGATGCGCGCGGCGCCGGCGCGCATCGTGATGGACAGAGCGGGTGTCAGCGCCGGGGCCGCGGCATCGGTGGACAGGCCGGTCGAGAACGTCGCCGCGCTGCTTGCCGCACGGGCACCGCACACCGTCGCGGCGGTTACCCACCAGCGGTATTGCATTCCAGCTTGCAACCGGATGATCGCGGTCAGGGATGCCGTTTCGAGACTGTCCACCCCACCGCCCGTCGCCTGCCAATGCAGCGTGTAGCGCACCGGTACTCCGGCGCGATGCGCCGTCGCAGCCCACCATTGCACCGGCACGAATCCCGCCGGTACGAAGCCGTTTTGCGCCGGCCGCGCCAGGCGCGGTGGCGTCAGCTTGCAAGCCATCCGGTCGATCACATTGAGCGTGATCTGGCGCGCGATCGGATCCGGAACGCCCACGGTTTTGGAAATGGGGTTGTAGCCCGGCATCAAGCCTTGTACGTAATTCACCGAACCGCCTGCAAACACCTTGCCGCCGTGTGAATTGGCGTAGCCGAATTCCGGCGTGCGCTCGTAATACGCCATGTCGCTGGGCCGAGTCCGGGTGAGGCTCGTGTCCTGCAAGTCCGCGTGCGCGACGATTTGCAGCCTTGCGGGGCTGCCCCACGTTCGGCAATCGACTTCGAAAGCGGCCATCGGATAGCCAAAAGCCTGGCCGGAGTCCACCGCCACACCTTGGTAGACCCAGTGGCGCGGATTCACGACGTGGAACGCGGCTGGAAGCACGCCATAGCTGCTGCTGTAGTGGACGCCCAACAACGCCGCGGGCGGGCGATTCACGGGCGGCGCCGGCCAGTTGACCGTGACGCGCGCGTCGTCGACCCCGCTCAGCGGATCTAGCGCCGCGGACTTGTAGCACACCATCGTGCGGCCGGAATTTTCGAACCGCACTTGCCACCAAATCGCGTTGCCGGACAAGAACGCAATGTTGCCGCCACCATCTACATAGCGCTCGAGCGCATCGAACATCTCCTTGCTCCAATATTCATCGTGCCCGACGCTGATGAACAGTTGATAGGGGTCCAAAAGATGGAAGTCCTGGTGCAAATCCAGATTGGTGCACACTTCATAGGGAATCCCCTCCCGCTCCAGGAATTTCAGGAACGGCGCCTCCCACGCGAAGAGTTGCCCGCTTCCGTCGGCGGCGAAGCCGTACGGCCGGTCCAAGGAGACGCGATAGGCGCGGGTCGGATCGCCGGGTACCGTGGAGCGGTAGAGGCTCTTGCCGCCGTACGGGTTGTAGGCTTGCCAGGTGTTGACCGCGAGCTGGACCACGATGCGGGAAGTACTGCCGGGGATTCGCGGCCGCACCACGAAGGGAATCCATGCGAAGGTCGCGCCCGACTCGAGCCGCACCGCGTAGGCGCCCGGTTTCATGTCCCATGGAAGCGGCAGCCGCTGCGTGACCGGCCATCCGCAGCCGGCCTCCCACGCATTGGGGGGCGTCGTGAACATCTGTCCGGCTTGCGGCCCGGAGGCTGCCCCAACGCGCCGGACGCCGTCGCCGACGCGCCAAAGCGAAAACTCGTACGCCGGCAAAGAACACCGCACGTGCAGTTCCAGAAAACCGCCCTGTACCACGCTCAGACGCGAGGCATAGCCTTCGAGGACGGCGCCGGCCGCCGGCATTACGAGGAGCACTGCATTCAATCCGGCGGCAAGAATGGCCACGAGCGCGGTGCGGAACCTGGCATTGGAACTCACTTTGCGCTCACCCCTCACCACACCGCGTTGCCCGCGCGCACATTGCACGTCATGCTCGGGAACTCCGGTCGCGGCAGGCACTGCAGACCCTTATTGGGCGGGCACGTCCCCTGCCGTTTCCGAGACCAGCGTTGTTCCGTCAGGAGTCCGCAATTTCCAGGCCGCCGCAACGCGGCGGCATGCGGTGCAACGCGATGTGTTGCGGTGTAGTAAATCGCGCCCACGGGGGTGGCCCGCAGGTAGCCCGCCGGGGTACCCCGCCGGGGGAGCAAGGGCGCGTCAGCCGCGGACGCTGACGCCCAGGTCGCGGAGGAGCCCATCTTCCACGTGGTAAATCCAGCCGCTGACGGTGAGGTTGCGGCGGCGCTTCCACGCGGCTTGCACGATGGGCGTACGGGCGACGTTCTGCACCTGGCGCACGACGTTCAACTCCGCCAAGCGCTCCAGCTTCGCTTTGCGTGTCCGCAGGCTGCGCAGCTCGGGACCGTTTTCCCGCTCCACGTCCTTGACCTGGTGCAGCCAGGCGTCGACGACCGAAGGGTTCCGGCCGCGCGTCGCCGCCGCGATGCCGCCGCAACCGTAGTGGCCGCAGACGATGATATGGCGCACGCGCAGCACATCGACCGCGAAGTGCAGGACCGCCAGCGCGTTGGGATCCGCCCGGTAGACCAGGTTGGCGACGTTGCGGTGCACGAAGATCTCGCCCGGCAGGAGGCCGACGATCTGGTTGGCGGGAACCCGGCTATCGGAGCAGCCGATCCACAGATACTTCGGTTTTTGCTGGTGCGCCAGCTTGGAGAAGAAGCGCGGATTGCGGGTGCGGACGTCCTTCGCCCACTCGACGTTGTGGGCCAGAAGCCGGCGCAACGTCGGCGGCACGCGATCGTTCGGTGTGGGCATGGGCTCTCCGCGGTGCACGTCGGACCAGCCGGCGTACCCCGCGCGGCCTCGGCTCGGCAGTGTATGCGCCGGCCTAGTCCCGGTACAACGCTTTCACTTGGGTCCAGGTCGAGCGTGACAATCCGACGGTGCAGGCGCCGCCGAATGGGTAACACGACGGCGCCCACGATTCATCCCAGTTCAAGATGTAACAACCACCGGCTACGCGCACGGCTGTGAACTCCGGATCATCGCACCGTGTCACCACGGGCTGAAGGTTGTAGTTGGCATTGCTCGGAGGATACTTGTGGGTGACGCGCAGGACGCGGTTGACAACGGGCGAGAAGGTCAGGAGGTCGATCTTGACCAGCGCCCGCGAACCGCTCAGGCAATTCGCCCATCCAAGGTTGATTCCGCCGGTTCCGGTCTCGTTCGGCGGTGCGGCGACCGATCCCAGCAACAGGGTCGCGGGCGTCACGGCTCCGAAACCGGCGACGAACAAGCCATCCAATCCCTGGACGCTGAACTCCACGCCGGAGACGCCGGTCTCGCCGGCTGCGAGACAGACGCCAACGTAGACGGACTTCAAGACTCCAAGATTCATTATGCCGAAGCGGTTTGCGCTCAGGATATCCTGGTGGTCCCAGATTCCGAGCACGCAACCCGGGCAGTCCACCTGTGCCGCCGCCGGCGTGGTTAGGGCGAGAAGCGCGGCTAGAAGCAGGCTGAAGCGCATGGCTCCTCCTTCCGGGGTATCCAAAACATAACCCGCTGGCGGGCGCGCCGCAAACGCAGGGTCGCGGGCTCGGCGCCGCGGCGACCGTCGTTGGCGTGGCGCTGTGGCGGCGGTGGCAGCAGATGGAACCCAGGAAGGGTGGGAGTTGTAGGAGCGGGGGTTCCTGAGGGGCGATCGGGACGGGGTCGCGCGGCTGGGGCGGGCGCGAGTCCCGGCTTTGACCGCCCGTCGCGAGCGGGTATGCTGACCCCCAGTGAGCGGCACGCCCCCGATGTCCGGAACGGCGCGCGGAGGAGGACCATGGATCCGCAGATCGCAGTCATCAACGAACGCATCAAAGACGAATCGGCGTTCGTGGACGAACTGCTGAACGAGATCGGCAAAGTCATCGTCGGCCAGCGTTATATGGTGGAGCGCTTGGTGGTGGGCCTGCTCGGCAACGGCCATGTGCTGTTGGAAGGCGTGCCCGGCCTGGCGAAAACCCTCACCGTCAAGACGCTGGCCCAGACCATCCAGGCCAAATTCCAGCGCGTGCAGTTCACGCCGGATCTATTGCCCGCCGATCTCGTGGGCACCATGATCTACAGCCAGAAAGACGGCAATTTCACCGTCAAGAAGGGCCCGATCTTCGCCAACCTCATCCTGGCGGACGAGATCAACCGCGCTCCCGCCAAAGTACAGAGCGCACTCTTGGAATCGATGCAGGAGCGCCAAGTCACCATCGGCGAGACCACCTTCGTGCTCGAGAGCCCGTTCCTGGTACTTGCGACGCAGAATCCCATCGAGCAGGAAGGCACGTATCCGCTGCCCGAGGCGCAGGTGGATCGCTTCATGCTGAAGCTCAAGGTGGGCTATCCCAACAAGCAGGAAGAGCGGCAGATCATGGACCGCGTTTCCACCGATTCCATGGCGGAAGTGCGGGCCATCATCTCGCCGGAAAAGATCATCCGCGCCCAAAAAGTCGTGACGCAGATCTACATGGACGAAAAGGTCAAGGACTACATCGTCAACCTCGTGTTCGCGACGCGCGAACCGGCGTCCTACGGGCTCGACATCAAGAACCTGATCGCATACGGAGCTTCACCGCGCGCCAGCGTCTATTTGGCGCTCGCGTCGCGAGCGCATGCTTTCCTGCGCGGCCGCGGCTATGTGACGCCGGAGGATGTGAAGGCCATCGGCATGGACGTGCTGCGGCACCGCGTCATCCCCACCTACGAAGCCGAAGCGGAGTCCGTGACGTCGGAGGATCTGGTGAAGCGGATCTTCGACTTCATCGAGGTGCCCTGAAATTTGGAGGTTATTGCCTTGAAGAAGCTAATCGGTTCGGCGGCGTTGGCCGTCACTCTGGCGGCGGCCGCACAAGCCGATGTCCTGATGGTCATGGAGACCAACAACATGGCGGCGGACACGCCGTCCGTTGCGACACAGCAAATGATCATTGCCGGCGACAAGCTCTCGGGCCGCATCCGCTCCGGCGGCCAGGAACAGCAGATGATCTTCCGCGGCGACAAGCAACTGCTTTGGATGATCGATCCGGTGGCCAAGTCGTAC